>Ga0136614_10000348_pt1 | contig 22072 bp, 23 predicted proteins | sample AntDrymUQ2792106_2_FD_106643 | JGI IMG/M metagenome (GOLD analysis project Ga0136614, IMG submission 106643) | Polar desert sand microbial communities from Dry Valleys, Antarctica - metaG UQ279 (21.06) | ecosystem: Environmental > Terrestrial > Soil > Desert | place: Antarctica: Dry Valley... | reverse complement strand
GAATCCCTTCGTCGAATCCTTCGGATCACGCATGCGCGACGAGGTGCTGTCGACCGAGCAGTTCGACACCCTGTTCGAGGCTCAGGTGTTGATCGGGGACTGGAAGCACGAGTACAACAACTAGAGGCCACACAGCAGTCTTGGGTGGCGTTCTCCGGTCGCGTACGCTATGGCCTGCAAGTCGGAGAACCAACTGGACCTACTCTCATAAGGGGTGGGCCGACAACTGGGGTCCGGCCAGCCGGAATCGGGCATATCTCGGTGGGCAACTGCTGTGAACTTCTGTCCCTTCTGGTAACAGAAATACCAGGCCTGTGGCGAATGAGGGAAGCCAGCTATCGAGCGAGTGACTTCATAGCGACGTCTGCATTGGCCCAGTCGGGGATCGAAACACTCCTTACTCGGAGGCGTTGGCACGCCCCGGCCGCCCCAGTCCCGTGGCCGCTCGTCACAACAGTCCTGTAATGAGCCCCCCACCACTGTGGGGCCGAGCCGCTCAGACTCGCAAGGTTGGGAAATGCGCTAGACTGCAGCCTCATGGGGGACGGACTGGTGAGAACGCTGCGCTGGATAGCGGTTCTGCTCTTGTTCGTTCTAAGTTCCTCGCCAGCCGCAGCAGGAGCCTCCCCCACGCCCGACTACGACAACGTCGTCTACACCAGCCCCAACGGGCTCAACATAACGCTCGACATCTACCTCCCTCCTGCAACGCTTGGGAACGGCCCTTTTCCCGGCCTTGTCGTTGTCCACGGCGGGGGGTTCTGGCGAGGAAGCAAGGAGAACTGGGCTGCCGATGCAGAGCGCGCTTCTGCTTCCGGTTTTGTAGCTTATGCCATTGACTATCGGCTGGCCTGTGATCCAATCAATCCCCCTGCAGGCGTCGACCCGTCGCTGTGCGGGTATAAAGCGACGGCTCCGGTAACCGATGTGCAGGCAGCGATCCAGTGGGTGCGCTCCAACGCCAGCATGCATGGGACGGATGCGGCCAACGTCGGGGTGCTCGGAGGAAGCGCTGGCGGCAACATAGCGGGGATGGCGGGCATGACGGGCATGGTCGGAACGGACAAAGCGGACGCCGTCGCTTCATGGTCCGGAGAGGTCAAGCTTCCCCTGCGTCCGCTCGCAGCCGAGGTGCGATATGTCGGCTGCAAGTTCCAACGATGCCCTTCCCAATGGGACCTAGCTTCACCTCATTTCTTCGTGGACCCTTCAGATCCGCCGATCTATCTTGCGAACAGCACGAACGAGATCATTCCGCTCCAGGAAGCCACGGACTTCAGAGACCTGTGCGTTGAGGCGGGTGTACCCGTCGAACTCGAGATTCTGGAGGGAACGCGGCACGAACGGGCCTACAAGAACGATGTTTGGGCGGAGACCATGTCCTTTCTCCATAGGTATCTCGATTCCTAGACGCCCGTGGAACCTTGGACGCGCCATCTCCAAATGATGGATGAGGCATCGCATTTGGAGTCCGTGAGCCGTGTCCGCTAGGGATTCTCAAGCTTCCCATCGCAAGGGAGACTCGCAAATCTTCGACCGGGACGCATATAATAGATTCAAGCTGCCGCGAAAACTTGCCGAGAAGATAGCTGGCTGCGACGACCCACAGTGGACTGGCGGGTCTACGCACATGCGCGATGACGACTATGTAATCGGCCTGGTCTTCGAGGCGCGAGCCCGTGCCTATCCTGTCTGGATCATCGACAACTACCACGTAGTCAACGATTGCATCGAGGGACGGAGCGTGCTCGTGACGAGTTGCGAGAGGTGCCAGTCGGGAGCCGCCTTCGAAGTTGACGGACTGCGTGGGAATCAAGGACGAAAGCCCCTGTTCAGAGCGGCCGGTGTGCTGAATGCCACCTTGATACTCAAGGATCTGCGGACCGGCAGTTACTGGAATCACTACGAGGGTGTGGCTCTGAAGGGACGGTCGGTCGGCGACGCACTGACGTGGATTCCCACCTTTCACCTCGAGTGGGCCGACTGGGTGGCACTTCATCCCGACACCGATGTCATGCTTCCTCCCGAGGATCCCCATCACCCAGATTCTCGGCATGGACACGGACGTGAAGAGTTTTTCTCCCGCCCCGGCATCGATCCAGTCTTCCTGCCAACGATCACCAAAGGGCTCGACACTACCTATCCAGAAAACGAGATGGTGTTGACATTGGCGACAGGTGAGGACAGATGGACCGCCTACCCGCTGCGGGAGGTGCAACGTGAAGGTGGGGTCGTCAACGATGAGACTCCGACCGGTCCCGTCGTCGTGCTGGCCGGACCACGAGCGGACGGATTCACCATGGCTGCTTTCTCACCTGAGTCGGGAGGACGTCGTCTAACGCTTGAAAGAGACGACGGAGCCTTCCAGGATCGAGAAACGGGGAGTCGGTGGACAATCGAGGGGCTTGCCACAAGAGGGCCACTCAAAGGAGAACGCCTAGTTGCGCGTAGGTGGTCCTATCTTCGTTGGCATGCGTGGGTCTACTCCCATAGACATACTCGCGTATTCCGAAGCTTCGTTGCTCTCCCCGCGCTAACCCCCGCCCTAGCTTCGGCCGACGGCCAGTTTGGTCCCCTCCTTTCAACCTTAACGACGGCAGGAAAAGAGGTTGTCTTCGGAGGACCGGTCGTCAGCCAACGCAAGCCTCGCGAGTCGCTATCTAGCATAGTTGCCTATGTCGACGGTAACCGGGCCAATATTCACCGCTTTCGGACTCAAGCAGCAGCACGAGATTTTGATGTGCTAGAGGGAGCGTGGTCCGGTCGTCCCCTCAAAGCAGTTGTGAATACGGGTCGGACGTTCAGGAGAGGATGTTTGGTGCTCGAATTTGATCCTGAGAACGGCTTTGCGGACCCCGCCCAACTCATTCCTCTACCCGAATCACGAACCTCGGCGGCGCTCCTGGCCGACTTGAGCTCGATAGAGGATGTCGAGGCTCAACCGAGTCCTTCTTCAACTTCCGACGCCGTTGCCTTCGCTGATGTCATCCGCAGGCTCCGCCTATCGGGATTAGAGGTAATCGAGCCGGCATTTCTTCCCCCCTCCCAGCTGCGACCGCAATCCATCAATGGAATCGCTTTCCTGTTGGAAGGCGACAGCTTTCTCCTGTATCGGTTCGAGTCTGCCCGAGCCGCAACCGTCTACGCAGCCAGCGAGCAGCATTGCGTTCACGCTGACACCTTCGTCCTACGCTCCACCCCCGATACCATGTATCTGCATCAACCGTACGAGATAGGCTACGCAGGCGATAATACGATTCGGTGGTCAACACTTCTGGATGACCCCCGCCTTGTCCTCGCTCTCAAGGGGTAATGCGATGAGCAAACTCAGTTCTCCGCAATCGGACCTCTCCACGGTGAAGCAACAGCAAAAGCACGCCTGGGAATCTGGAGATCTGGGGATGTTCTCGAAGACAATCGTCGTCGTGAGCGAGCTCCTCTGTGAAGCAGTCGATTTACGAAGCGGCCACAAAGTACTGGACGTAGCCTCTGGCACAGGAAACACGGCTATCGCTGCGGCACGCCGGTGGTGTGATGTAACGGCCGTAGACTTCGTCCAAGCTTTGCTGGACCAGGCTCGGCGTCGGGCCGAGGTGGAAGCGTTCGACATTTCGGTCGTGCAGAGTGATGCCGAGAATCTTCCCTTCAAAGAGGCCACCTTTGACGTTGTGCTGTCGACATTCGGTTCCATGTTCGCTCCGGACCAAGAGAGAGCCGCAGCTGAGCTCCTCAGGGTCTGCCGCCCTGGAGGCAAGGTGGGAATGGCGAACTTTCCCCCGAATAGCTTCGCCGGGGAGTTCTTCCGCACGATGGCGCGCTACGCTCCCCCACCTCGTGGCCTCAAGCCCTCAGTCTTGTGGGGGCTGGAAGATCGTCTCCACGACCTCTTTGGTGAAAAGGCAGCAACCGTTGAGCTGAAGCGCCGAACCTTTTTCTTCCGCTATGCTTCGCCCGAGCATTGGCTAGAGGTCTTCCGCACGTACTTCGGTCCGGTTCGGAGTGTGTTCCACAGCTTGGACCCTGCCCGGGCCGAACGATTATCGGCTGAACTTCTCGGTGTGGTTAACCACTTCAACAGGTCGGACGACGTGACCGTAGTCGCACCCTGTGACTACGTCGAAGTCGTGGTACTCAAGAGATGAGTGGAGGCGATTCAATGTGACCACACAGGTGCAAGACGAGATAGGCAGCTTCATCCTCCAAGAGGTTCTGGTAGAGATGCACGGAGACTTGCTGGCGCCCGACACGCCCTTGCTCAATGGGCTAATCGACTCCTGGGCATTGATGCAACTTGTGGTGTTTCTCGAGGAGAGATTCAACCTGACAGTCGAACCTGAAGAGGTCGTGGACGACAACTTCCACTCCCTAGAGGCGGTATCCGCGTTCGTGGAGCAGAAGCGCCATTCGGCCGATCCCTGAGCCCCTGCCCACCCATGTCAGGCTGTTCCGAGGCGAACGTCGCCTCGACTTGCCATTATTGGGGTGGGCTGGACTCTCCCGTGCTAGACTCCTGATCCCGCCCCCCTCAAGCCCGCGGGGCGAAGAAGACTCTTTGGATTGGATACGCTTCGGTCGTAGAAATCTCTCATCAAAACGATCAGCTGTCTAGCAGTTGCCTGCGTCTCCGGCAGATAGGGATTCCCCTGCAGAACTCGAACGAGATCTTGGCGATGGCGCCGGGAAATCATAAACCAAGTAAAAAGAAGCTGGAGTCGATAAAACAACTCCGTCAACTCGTACCAGATGTCCACTCCTTCGCTCACCCGTCGTTCGTACTCTTGGAAGGCTCGCCGCTCGTCCCCCCTCCATGATTGCTTTATTGCCTCGTGCGCGAACGACGCCGAATAGAGAGCGACATCTACGCCTGAGGAAAAGATCGGGTCAACAAAGCGCAGAGCATCGCCAACAAGAAGCCAACCTTTGCCCGAAAACTGATCCATCTTGTAGGAATAATCTCCCTCTATCCACCATGGCCTGATTCGCTCCGCGCTGCGCATCGTATGAAACAAAGTGCGGTTGCGTCGGATCAGATTCTCAAAAAACTGCTCATGAGTCTTGCCTGACTTTCTGAAATCTGCCTTGTCGGTGACAACCCCGACGGAAACGATTCCATTGCGCATAGGGATTTGCCACCCCCACGCTCGTTCAAGGCCGAGGAAGTGGAGGAAAAGGAAGTCCTCAAAACCAGAGGGGCTCGGACCCAAGGCTTTGAACCAAGAATAGATTGCGTATTGATTGAACTGCGGATCTTTCCTCTTGAGCCCCAGCTGGGTTGCGAGCAGACACCGACGACCGGACGCATCGACTATTGTGCTGGCGAAAAGATCTCGCTCCCAGCCATCGCTGGCGGACGCTCGCACTCCAACGGCCCGATCGTCTTCGAAAAGGATCTCCTTTGCCGTCACGCCTTGAAGCACCTTGGCCCCCGCCTCATGGGCGTGACGGAGCAGCATCGCATCTAGAAGGTCACGCTCGACGTTGTAGCTATAAGGCTGAACGGCATTGGGCGGCGGGAAGTCACTCGTGCGGATCGCAAGAAACTTCCATATTGGGGAATTGGGAGCGGTCCATCCCACTCCGCTCTTGTGGAAAAAGCCAGCGTCCTCCATCTTCGACAGGAAGCCGATACGATGAAAAACGAAGTTTGTCGACGGGGTAAGAGCTTCCCCGACATGATCACGAGGGTGAATGTCGCTTTCGATAATCAGAGATTTGTGGCCATCCTGGGACAGCAAGGTAGCCAAAGTGGAACCTGCTGGGCCACCTCCTATGATGATGACGTCGGCATCGAATTCCCTGGGTGTCATTGGGGCCCCTTCAAGGGCTTTCCTCGAAACTCATGAGGTCGGCGCAACGCGAAGCGCCTGAGTTTCCCGCTCGGGGTGCGCGGTAGTTCATCGACAAAATCAAACTCCTGAGGGACCTTGAAACTTGCCAATCTGCTTCGGCACAGACGCAGGAGCTCGCTCGAGAAAGCCTCATCCCGGCCCTTCGACACGATAGAAGCCCTCAGGACAGGCACTCCCTCACCCTTGTGTGCGGCCACAACTGCAGCGTCGGTGACATCCGGGTGGCTTCGAAGCACCTCCTCTACTTCAACCGGCGCCACCCAGATGCCACCCAGCTTGATCAGATCATCAAGACGGCCCTCATAGAAAAGCGCTCCGTCGATCATCCGGACCTGATCCCCCGTCCGTATCCAGGGCCCATTTTGGACGCGAGCAGTGAGTTCCGGACGACGCCAGTATCCGGCAAAGACGGTTGGCCCCTTCACCCACAGCTCTCCGCTTTGTCCTTCACGGACCGGCTGGTCGTCCCTATCGAGGACCTCCACCTCATACCCCTCCAGGGCGCGGCCCGTGCTTCCCCGCACCACTTCATCCATCCGATTCGACGTCACGTGATGAAGCGCTTCCGTGGATCCGAGCCCGTCGAGCAACGGCAAGCCAAACCGCTGAAGAAAGCCATCGAAGAGCTGCACCGGCAGAGCCTCCCCGGCGGTTAGGACCAGGCGGACGGAGGGAGGCAGTCGGGCCGTGCCCAAGCGCGTGAACCCGTCAAAGAACGCCGGAACACCGAAAAGGACTGTCGGCTCCCGCTTGGTCAGTACATCGGCGACCCGGGCTGGTATCGAGGGCCCGTCATTCACAATGACGGAGGCACCGACTGACGCAGGAAGGTACACGGAGTTCCCCAGGCCGTACGCAAAGAACATTCTGGAGACGGAAAGAATGACATCGTTCCCCTCCATCCCGACAATCTGCTTCGCCAAGCCCTTCGGCGCATCCTTGAGGTGCCGATGCCTATGCATGACGGCCTTCGGCAACCCTGTTGTTCCGGACGTATAAAGCCAAAGGGCTATGTCTTCTTCCGTGGTGGGCGCAGGCGGCAACCGTTGAGGAGGACCACAGACTTCGTCCCATGACTTAGATCCCTCGACGCGGTCCTTTCCCACAAACAGGCACTGAGCTTGCGTGCCATTCACCGCCGGAAGCACAGACGCTATCGAAGAGGAGTCACTAATCACTACGGCCGCCTGACTATCTGAGAGAATGAAGCGCAAGTCGGAGACAGCCAGGCCTTGGGCCAATGGCACCGGAACGAGGCCAGCCTTCATCGCTCCCCAAAAGCTGATGACGAACTCGGCGCTATCCCGAACGCCGATGATCACCCGATCTCCTTGTTGCATACCAAGCTCGAGCAGACCAGCACCAGCTCCGTCCGCAGCCTCCGACACCTCTTGATAGCTCCACGTTCTGTTCGCGGCTATGAGATACGGACTTGGTGATTCATTTCCCAAATTGCGCTCCAACAAATCCACAGTGCAGTTGTAGCTGACTTTTGCCTGTTCGGGAACGACCGGCTGGTTGTCCACCAGAGCACCTCCTCGGACCAATCTGCGACATTCAGCATCGGAACTCAGAATCTTGCGCCACGTGATCGAAGGGAGCGACTCGACAACCAAGAAGCCGATGCGACCCGCGGTCATAGCTATGTATCGCCTCCAAATGTATGGATTCAAGCTTATGGCGGCGCCATGCCCTTCTTTCAAGGTCCGATCGATTTCTTCATCACTCCCCGCATGACCGAATGCGAATCCGAACTTGTCGACGGCTTGTGAGCTGAACAGTTCACCAAGGTTTAGCTCCTCAGCTTGCAGACGATCCAGAATCGCAAGGTCGACGCGGGCAAAGTCGACGAAGGCCAGGTTTCGGCTCAGAGTGATGTCTCCGATCTTATACCTCGTCCACCGAACCAGCAGATCACCTTCGGGTCGCAAAAGCCACATGAGCCACGGAGAAAAGGGAGGGGTCACGCGAATCTGCCTGATGACCTCGAGTTGGGGAAAAGTGCCCACGATCGACTGGATTACCGCACCAAGGGTCCCGTCCGTTTGATGAAGAATCTCCGCCGGATCGACAATCCTCGGTTCTGCGGGCGCCCGCACCGACTGCTCCGGTCCTGCCGAGGGGAGGTCCGTTCGGCCAACTGTGACCAGCGGACGGGTTGGGGCGAACCGTCGGGGCCTGGGGGCCCGTCCGATCGCCCGTGCAATCGGTTCCAACGAATCGATGATTTGACGACATCGGCTAGGAGCAGAACTCGCACGACTTGAGAAGCTCTCTTCTTCGTTATCCAGCGGCAGGATTACCCCGTCCGCGCCGGAGGCCACCGCCGCCCTTGTTGTTGCCTTCAAGACGTCAAAACTGTACCCGGAGCCTCCTGGATCGGCCAAGATCGGAAGATGGGTGGACTGCCTCAACAAGGGAATCAAGTTGATCTCGAAACGCGGCCGGGAGCCCAGGCCAGGAGTGGGGAGCGCAGCCTCACACAGCAGTACGCGTCCATTCCCATTCGAAAGCACATATTCCGCGGCCAACAGGAATTCCTCGACGGTCGCTCCCAGCCCCCTTCTCATCAGGATGGGGATATGAATTTTTCCGAGCTCTCGTAGCAAGCTGAAATTCTGCATGTTTCGATGGCCGACCTGCAATAGCGCTCCGGCTTCAACCACAGCGTCGATCTGGCGAGGGTCGTCGATTTCGACACATATTGCGAACCCATGTCGTCGCGCAACGTCACCCAGGCGCAGGAGATGCTCCCGACCAACATCACCATCCTCCGCGCCGCCGGCCGGCCCGCGCGTCCCCAGGAGGAGGATGTCGCCTCCTGCCGACTCCACCATGGAGGCAAGTCTCTCGGGATTATGCTGAAGGGTTGCGCCGGCGACGGATAATAGGGTAACCAGCGGACGACTGCCACCGGCCGAGAGTATCGGCTCCTCTCCTTTACTCGTGGAATCGGAGTTGAGAACGACCTCCGGCCTTGCCTCTCCGAACAGCTGGCGGCTTGCGAGACGGTAAGGAGTCGATAGCTCGACGCTCCGTGCGAGGCCACGGAGCCTCTGAAAGGCCGTTGATTCCACTCGGTGCCCGCCATTTCCTATCGTTATCGCGCTCCATCCGTCTCCTTCGGTAGAGACGACGGTCGATCCAAGCCGACCCGCCAGTGAGAAAACCTCAAGGCGTTCCTCCGGCGTGACGCCCTGTCGCAGAAGCAGAACAACTGCCGAACCACCCGCCTTGGGCATCAGTAGAACCTGCCAACGGCGACTGCCATGCCTTGCACGGAGGTCATGAGATCCTGGAAGTCGGCCGTTGCAAGCGACTGGAATCCGTCCGAGAGTGCCAAGGATGGGTTCGGATGGGCCTCAACCATAAGCCCGTCTGCCCCCGCAGCCACGCCTGCCAGTGCGACGGCCTTTACGAGATCCGTTCTCCCCGTCCCATGGGAAGGGTCAACAATGACAGGTAGGTTGCATCTGAGACGTAGCTCCGCTACAGCAGAGATGTCGAGACTATTCCGAAGGCTCGGCTCAAACGTCCGACTCCCTCGCTCGCAAACAACAACACGTCCATCACCTAATGCCTGCACCGTTTCCACCGCCACCATCACTTCCTCGACGGTCGCAGTAGTCCCTCGCTTCAACAGGACAGGACGATCAGATCTGGCAGCTGCCTCGAGCAGAGGTGCATTCGCCATGTTGCGGGCACCAACCTGGACCATGTCCGCAAACTCGGCTACGGGCTCCACATCTTCGGCGCTCATGGCCTCCGTGACAACTCCCAAACCCAGCTCATCAGCTACCCGACGCATGATCTTCAGTCCACTCACTCCCAGTCCTTGAAAGGAGTACGGAGAGCTTCTGGGCTTGAAGGCACCTCCTCGCAGCAGCGAAGCACCAGCCTTGCTGACCGCGATTGCTGTCTCGCGGTACTGCTCGAAGCTTTCAACGGAACATGGACCCGCGATCACGGCAACTGGCGCATCTCTCCCCAGGGGAACATCGCCCACCCAGATCGTCAATTGCGACTCCACCATTATCCGGCAACAATAAGCCAACCCATGAAGAATCACCTAAGCCTACGCTAAAGAACCCCTCCCCTGGGCGACCGTCCGCCCGCCTATTCGGCGCCTGCTTCTCTCGAGCTTAGCTTAAACAATCACCCGCACTCGCGATCCACCCAAGCTGCCCAGGCGATCCGAAAACCTTGCCACCCTTAAATCACTTAGCGAGTCTCGCCTCCCATACCATAGGTAGTGAGACTGACCGGACCCCAGTCATGGGTCCACCTTTCGTGAGACACCCTTTGTCAACCACCTTCGCGTCACGCCGCCTTCACGGCTCGACCCAGGGCGCGGCTTCGGTTAACGGCACTTCGAGCCAGCGGTTGCCAAGTGCCCGCAAGGCCGCGTGATGTCCCTTGCCCCGAGCCCGCTGCCCGTCGTAGAACTCACGCGCCCAGCCCGAGCCTCTGAGGCTGCAGAAAGCCCACATCTGCACGGCGTTGCCGAGGAAGCCGTTGTGGGCGAGGCGGCAGGCGACGACGAGCTCGCTCTTGCCCGAGCGGCGCGTCACCGGCGCCTTGCCCGCATAGCATTGCAGTGCGTTCGGCGAGCAGAACTGTTCGGGATGGTCGCCGATCTCTGCTGCGACCCTGGCGGCGAGACGATCACCGAGACCCGGAAAGCTCAGGTAGATCTCGCCGCCAGGGAAGCACTGCCCCCGCTCGTCCTCTCGGGGTTGCTTATCCCGTCCCCGTCTGGGGGCGCCAAGCAGGAGCTCGCCCATGCGCCGTTCCCACGCACGACGCTGCGCCTCGATCGCCAGCAGCTGGGTCGCGGCGAGGCGAATGGTGTCCGCCTTGGCCCGCACGAGGTAGTCGCGCGGCACGAAGTGGTCGCCGCCGAGGGCGCTCTGAACCTTGTCGGCGAAACTGGTCGGCCGGCTGTGCCGGCAGGAGCGGGCGAACCCCTCGAGGTCGTCGCGCGACGCCGAGGCCAGGGCATCCGTGGTCGGCCACCGCTCCAGCATGCGCAGAAACGTCGGCCCCCCGAGGTCGCTGCCACCGATGTCGAGCGCCGCTGGGAATGTCGTGATGAGGTCCTGGCGCAGGCGGTTGAGGAGGCGACGCTCGTCGCGTGCGGCGCGCTCGTCGTCCCGGGCAATAGCGCGCAGTTCACCGGCGATCTCGCCGTGGGGGACCAGCGGACGCAGCCGCTCGAAACGATCGAGTGCCAGCAGGCACGCGATCCGGGCGTCCTCGGTGTCGTCTTTCTTCTTGGCGGGACCGCGGCGGCGAGCGACGAGGTCCGGGTTGACGGGGACGACGACGTAGCCAGCGTCGACCAGCCGCTCGACGAGCAGACCATGGCGGGACTCGATCACGACGCGGACTTCGGCCGGATCGGGCTCGAGCTCGGCGATCTTCGCGATGAGGACATCGATCGCCTTGGGGCGGTGCTCGACCCGAGCGATGTCAATGACGCCGTCACCGGGCCGTCCCAGTGCGACCAGGTGGAAGTCCTCGGCCCAGTCAATGCCAACTCCGAGCACATTGCCTCCTTTCAACGTGGGGGAGCAACCGGTTGGTCGAAGGCGCGGCGTCGCTCTGATGGACCAGTCCTCATGGGACGACACCCTTGTGGACGTCGGGCCTTCAAGGCCGTTTCCCAGGGACGCCGTCTCATTTCAGTCCTCGTGGGACAAGAGTTTGAAGCGTTCCCCGAGAAAGACCCCAAGGACTGAGGGTAGAGCCATCAGAGTCGGTCCACTTGGTTCTCCGCTTTCCAGGCCATAGCGTACGCGACCGGGGAGCGCCAGCCCAGGCTGCTGTGCGGCCGGTCGTGGTTGTATTGGTGCTTCCAATCGCCGATCAACACCTGAGCCTCGAGCAGGGTGTTGAACTGTTCGGTCGATAGCATCTCGTCGCGCATGCGGGATCCGACGGACTCGACGAAGGGGTTCTCCCACGGCGAGCCCGGCACGATATAGCTCGTTTCAGTGCCCGAGAAGCGGCACCAGTCTCTTAGCGCGTTGGCGGTGAGGGTGGGCCCGTTGAGTCAGCGGATGAACTCAGGCGCTCCTCCTTTCTCCCTGACGATGTCATCCCAGGGCTTGGACGGTGCGATCGGCGTCGATATGTCGCTTGACGAGATCGCCGAGTTTCCTCGCGAGAGTGTTGGTCGACGATGTTGAGCAGCCTCAGGATCCTGCCGTCTGCAGTCTGGTCGAACTGGAATCGAGGGCCCACACGTGGTTGGGTCGCTCGGCCCGGAGCCGGTCTGCAAGGCAGGTGGAGGTCCCGAGGCGTTGGCGCTTCCGCTTGCGGTGAGGCACCTTTAAGCCCTCTCCTCGCCACAGGCGCTGAATCTTCTTGCGGTTGGCGTCCCAGGTGATAGATCTGCTCCGAGATCTCGAGGTGCTTGGCGACCTCTGCGACGACCTTCCCGCCGGCCAAAAGCCGATCGGCCTCCCTTAGCTTGCGCACCACTTGGTCGGGTGTGTGCTTGCGCCTCTTCACCGCCATGATCCTCCTTCCGCCTCTTCCAAGGCATCAAGACTGATACAGGTATCTGGAGATCCGCCACTCGGGCTTTGATATCTGCAACAAGGAGCCTGTAAGCGTCCTTGGAGAACAGGAGGTGGTCATGGGCTTTATCGGTGGGATCTGCAGCAGGGGTTCGTGAAGCGGATTCAGGATACCGACCGGCAGCGCTTGCTCGCGGGTGCAATCGATGTCGGCAAAGAAAAGGCGGCGGCTTGATCTGCGACTTCTGGGGAGAAGTTGTCGCCGCACCGTTCGAGTTTTCGTTGACCGAATCTGGCTTTCAAAGCTTCGCAGTTGCTTTGGCCCGGGCTGATGCGGTCCGTGATGCGGTATGAGTTCGAATCGGGCTTGAGCAAGCGGGCCACTACCACCACACCCTCGAGGCGCGGCTCAAAGAGCATGGCCTCGAGGTGGTCGTGTTCAACCCGGCCCAGGTCAAAGAGAATCGCAACCAAAACCTTCTCCGTTCCCTGAAATCCGATGAGCGAGACTTGGGGGCGATGGCAGAGCTGTTGATCCGAGGCAAGGGCCGCCCATCGCCGGACACCGACGAGGCTCTCGCCATCCAGGCGGCGCTCTCGGCGCACCGCCGGCGCAAGGTTAAGGCGAGAAGCGCCCTAAGGAACCAGATCCACGCCAGTACCGACCTCGTGTTCCCCGGTCTCACCGGTTGCTTCGACAATGTCTTCTCAGCCAAGCTGGGCAGTTTGATCCTCAGCGAAGGGCTCGATCCCAGACGCCTGCGGCATCTGGGCGAAGAACGGTTGCGGCATTTGCTTGGCGCCGGGGTGTGAGGGTCACCCGCGCCAAGGCCCGCCACGTCGTTGGCGTTGCCGAGGGGGCCCTGATGCTCCCGCAAGGGCTTGTCGCCCCCCACGCCCGGGTGCTTGCTGGTGACGTGTCGCTGCTCGAGCGCCTCGATGATCGCTCGCAGCGAGGGCGACCTCGCGGAAGTCCTGCCCAAGTCACCGGCCGGAATCCTTACGACTATGCCCCGAGTGGCGGTGGTGAGGGCTTCCAACTATGGTGCCGGGCTCGGCGACCCGGCGCGCTTTGCCAACGCCAAACAGGTCTATCGATTGTCTGGTCTGGTGCCGACGTTGTACGAGTCTGCCGGAAGGAAGAGGCCCCGAAGCCACCTCAGCAGGGAGGGCAGGGTTGAACTCAGCGAGGCGATCTTAGAGCTCGGCCGGGCCCTTAAGGACGGCCATCCGGACTTCGCCTTGTATGCCGCCCGGCTTGCCGAGCGTGGCAAGGAGCCAGGAGTGGTGGCCTGCGCCCTGGGCAACCGCGCCAACCGGGTTGCGTTCAAGATGGTGCGCGATCAACTTCCGTTCGATCCCGCTCGCTGGTAATGAGCGGGCGGGCGCACCATGGACTCGACTCCCTCCCTCGTTCGGGAGCACGAACGTAGTTGCCTGGGCCGTCGGGACAACCGGCGAGCCCGCGTATATCAGTGGGTCGCCCCTGAGGAAGCGCCTTGCTACGGCTCGACATCTCGGACAAAATAATCCGGCTCCATGTGGAGCCCTGCGCGACGCGCCCTGCAAGAGCCTTGACAAACCGCACAGTTACTCTCATTCGCGGTGGACCGATTTCAGGGGTTCAGGCCACTATCACCTAGACTGTCGCCGGTCGTATTGATGGACCCTCATGATAGCTCGTGCCTATCGCGAAATTTGAGAAGCCTCTATCGTACGCTGCCGGAGGTTGCCTAGACGTGCACGTAACCCTTTGACAACCCGCTCCCCCAAGAGCCGAACGAGTACTCTTGACCCACGCGGTGTGGGGCGAACAAGAATCACGCGCTGCAGAATCTCTTGGGAGTCAGCAAATCGCTGTTATACGACTCCTGTCCAGCTCCCAGATCAAGCCGGCGATCTCCGGACTCGTAACCGTGCTCGATTGCCAGGAGGATCGCCTGAAGGGAGGGCTGACAATCGGCCCAGGCAGCATCGAACCCTCCCAACCAATGAGCGATCTCACCTCCCGCGGCGAGGAAGATGTGCGAACTGATCGTGGCTCCCCCGATCTCAATGGACCAGAGCCGGAAACGCAAGTCGGGTACCATCTCGCGGGCCGCCTCTCTCAACATCAACTCCACCTTAGGATCCAAGAACCGCGAGCCTCCCCTCCAACTCCACCGGCCCTCGTGAAGTCCCACGAAGGTGACAAGGCCCTGGTCGACCGCAGGCTGCGTTCGAGCGAGTCGAAAGACGGCGCCGTTCTCAAGAAGACGGCGACGAGCGCGCTTCATGTGTTTGCGGAAATGCCGACTCTTTGAAGCCATCCACTCATCGAAGTTCTCCCCTGTGAGGATGATGTTGGGTGTGCTGCGGGAACGATCCCGATAAAGCCACGGATGGCGTCCTGGCCAAGCTGTCCTCAACATTGTGGCCAGGGGGACGTTGACGGGATCCCCTCGAAGGTGATCAGGTCCGGCGGTGACTCCGCGCTTGCGATGCTATGAGCAATAACCTCGGCGCATTCACGCTCTCGCCCTCGAATGGCAATCGGGTGGCCGCGGGGGAAGGTTCCCGATCCCAGCAGCCGATAGATGGCCAGGCCCCCCCTGGCTTCTTCAGCGAAAAAGGGAGCTATCCCGATGACGCCTTCTCCGTCGACCGCAATCGCAACGCGCAACTCGGAACCAGGAGGAGCAGCGTTGTGCCACCACGCCAACATCCATGCCGAAGAGCAATACGGTCGCCCACAGGCATCGGCGAGGGCGTCCCCCTCCGGCGGTAGGGACGTAGGTCCTGTTCTTTGTCCACCAGGAGTCCCCGAACCACTCGCTGGAGCATAGCAGGCGATTGACGTTGCAAAGATGCCGGAGATTCAGCGGCTGCGCCGCTCCGTCAGCGAAACCTCCCCGAGGCCAGCCCTAAGGAAACATGGCCCGCCTCCGCAGTCATCATTAACGGAGCGCATACCCGAGGTGTTGGCCTGTGAGCTTTGAGCACTCTAGTGAAGCAGAGATTCCGGCATTCCAACGATTTATATCGGGACGTCGCCCCCTCGCATGGACGGCTACGGCTAGCTCGTGCAGCTGTAGTCGATCACCGAGACGCTCTTGTTGCGGATCTGTAGAGTTACACAGCTCTTATTGTTGCCCTCGTTCTCCTCGACGAACCAGTTCGGCACATCGACCCTGTATATCATGCGATAGCGACCAGAGATCAGCCCCGTGATGTCGATGTACTGGTCGGGCACGCTGTAGTGATACCTATCCCCCCAGCCGATCGACAAACCCATCTCCACCTGGAGATCACTGCTGCCACCACAGTTCGTGTACAGGGGGTTCTGGGGGGCGTTCGGTAGGCTCAAGTTGACCTTGACGATGTCGTAGAAGCAGAAGCCGTGCTTTTCTCCCGTGCCGTTGAGCACGCCGTTGTCAGTCCGGACAAGCTCGAACGTTTCAAGGTCGCGGACGTGCCAGTGAGAATGCCCGTCGCCCGCGAAGAACATCGTAGCTCCAGTCGACACGCTCCCCGAGATATCTCCTTCGTCATTGAAGATTTGCTGCGTAATGCTGGTCATCTCCGTCTCACTCGCCGAGGAGCGCGAGCCGGTGACTTGAAAGGGGCCCGAGCCGAGGTTGCCGACAACGCTGCTGAAGCGCAGCTGGCGTTGGCCGCTGCCGTTCGTCTTGGTGGAGATATCGGTCAGACGGCGTGCCGTGAGGTCTGGCAGCTGCTCGGTCGCCCCGCTTGCCACGCTCGGCCACAGAAAGAACGGCAGCATCAGGGCGACGAACCAACGCATCGGACGCGAATCCTTCATGAACAACCTCCCACCACGTGCCCTTGCAGTATGCCCACAATACCCCAACTCGCGGACATCGATCCCCCCGGGTATCACCTAACTGCGGGGGATATGCCCTTTGTCAGACGGCAGAACTCCCCCTGCTTCAATGGGCGCCTTGTGGTCGGGCCGGCTGATAGCCGAGCTCGATCACCTCAAAGGCGTGCAGGGGGATGCTCTCGAGAGCGTCGGCGGCAAGCACGCCGGCCCACAGGTGCCCCCGTCCCTCGGCGAGCGTGTGTTCGAGCTTGATGGAGGCTGGTCCACCGGACATATCTCCTATCACCGCCCCGTAATTCTGCAGGGACTCCGCTATGACCCGAGCCGCAGGAGACAGGGGCAGGGCATCGAGGTTCACGGAGGCCTTGATGCGGATGCGGGTGCCCTCCGGGGGAGCATATGGATGATCTGAGCTCTTCGGTTTGTCCTCGCCCTGCACCAGGGGGAACACGGCCGCCGAGCGCCTGGTCTGGTTCACGAACAGCTCCAGTACGTGATCAATAGCGCCGGCCTGGATCTCATCGAAGCGAATGGCCATGACCGACGCCGGGACGCCCCGATGACCTCGATTGCGAGGATCGGTGTCGGAAAATTGATCCCAGGTCTTCTCGAGTCCGTTGGATGCTAGGTAATAGACGCTTCCGCCCGCGGCGCTCCAGGTGTTCGCGCCGGGATCGTGGCGCGCCTCGAACAACTCCACGACGTAGCCCTTTTCCAGGTCGAACACCGTCATCGCCGCATCCCGGCTCACAAGGCCGGTGTCGGCGTCTATATCCGGCTGCGCTCCCCTCGGTATGCGCAATCTCGCGAACTCGGCCGGTAGCTGCTGCGCGCACCCACACTCGGTCTCGGCGGGTTGCGGGCTTCTGACGCCGTAGGTAGGGTCACCGTCCTCTGCCCAATAGATGGGCCGGCCCCATGTTCCGTTCGCGGTTGCGCCCGCAAGACTGATGTAATCGAGCGTGTTCGTCGCCCCCAGAAAGTTGATGATCCCTGCAGAACGCGGGTCCACGGGCGCGTCCCTGGGAAGCGGCGTGTTCCAATAAGCGGATGCCGTGAACGGCCGGTAGGGAGGACTCGTGGGCGGGGGGGCCGCGGTCCTTGCGGTCGCAATGAGGTAAACACCCAGACAGATCAACGCCAGGATCGCTAGACGCTCGATGTTGGCCCCCCTGTGTCTCCTACGGCGCAAACCCGGACGTTCTGGCGGCGTCCCGCGACGCGATTGGTTCGTCGTGGGAGCCGAACGCTGAGAGTCGAGAGCCCGGAGGACACGCCCGGCGACCCCGCTCAAAGCCTCCGTCGCCTCACGGTATTGCGAAAGAGTCTCACCAATATCACCGTCATCCGTCTTGATCCGCAACTCGGGCTTTGCTTCCCGTCCGGAGCGATTCCCCACTCATAGGAAAAGAGAAATCGAGGAGCGTCCAGTTTCGTGAGTCCGGTAGGAGGGAACTGGAGCCCCCGGCGAAGTCTCTGCACAGTCGCCGCTCATCACCTATTCAGCAAGAATACAGCACGAACGACAACAGTCCCGCCGGTGAGATATCTGAAGGGAGAACAGACCAGTCCAACCATTGCCGAGGTTTGGCCATTCGACGAATAGCCATAACACCGAGTGCCCGCCGACCGAACAACGAGGCTATTCCCTTGCTCGCCACGCCCGGACACCCGCACGAATGGCCGGGAAAGCTGAGGTCCTTCGGACGCCCGGGTACCACGATGAGCTCTTTATCCGCAGGGCGATGAGATCATCGTCACGATAGATCCCGGCCCGTGGTACGGCGTAACGCCCTACGCGTACTTTTCGCTGCGAGGTGCCCACAGCGTAGCTGAAGCCGGCTTGCTCAGCCAGTCGACACACCCGGTTGTCGTGGTAGCCGAACGGATATGCGAGACCCTGGACGGAGTGCCTCAGCAAGTCTTCGAGAAGCACCCGACTGGCCTCGAGTTCGCGTCTGCATTCCTGATCGCTCAGCTTCGTGAGATCCGGATGGCTATAAGTGTGTGACTCGAAGCGGCAGCCTGCCTCCTGCATCTCCAAGACCTGATCGAGCTTGAGCGTGGTCAGCGGGAAGCGTGGCGGCTCGTCTACCCAATCGACGGCATGGCCGTCGGGGGCAAGCGTCTGCGCCACCAGAAAGACCGTGGCCGGCATTCCCTCTCGGCGGAGAACCGGAAACGCGTGGTGGAAGAGATTCTCAAAACCGTCATCAAAGGTCAATGCCACCGTGCCCCGGGGAAGCCGGCCATGGGGTGAGACGGTGGACACTGCATCGGCCAGCTCAATCACTCGCCGTCTACGGCACAGCCAAGCGCAGTGCGCGGAAAACCGGGCGGGGGCGACGGCCAAGGGCGAACCCCAATTCGGGTCTACGGCGTGGTAGGTGAGGACCGACACGTGCCGAGCTTACGATCTAAGCCCGGCTTTCTGGAAGATGCGAGGTCATGCTGGCTCCCGATATAGAATTCCAGAGGGAGGACTTTTGTGGGGCTTGCACTTGCACGGATACTGTCTGGCGTTCTTGTTGGCATCTATTGCCTTTTGTTCGTCGCGCCCCACGCGAGGGCTGAGCCAGCCATAAAGGCCGTAGTGATGGTTCAGACCGTTCCTCAGTTGGCGGGAATCCGTTTCACCCTCGACGGGCGCAGTTTCGTCTCAGACGACCACGGGCTTGCTCTGATCACCGTCGCCGACACCGGCAGGCACGTCCTCGGGCTGGACCCCCCGGAGCGACTCAAGGGCGACATGAGGCTCGCATTCGAAGGGTGGTCAGACGGCACTACTTCTGCCCGACGCGACATCACTCTCGAATCATTCACTTTTCTCGAGGCCGGGTTCAACTCCAGCTACCTGTGGAACCCGAGCTTCATCGATCGCCAAGGGGATCGGCTCGGTACCGCGAAAATCGATTCCGTCACAGTAGTTGACGATCTCGGCAATCGCTTCGTTCTCCAGGCCGACGAACCCTGGTGGCTACCGGGCTCTCGGATCATGACCCCCCGCGCCCGGTTTCACTCCGAAAAAATCACCTATCGGCTCGGCAAGGTTGCGACTCACGAAACCGACGTCGAGGCGTCGACTCACGAGCCCTTCTTTCCGGGATCGAGCAAGCCAGTCATCCTAGCCGGGCCGGCTTTTCCTTCCGTGCACATTCGCGTCAGGGATGCGCTATTCGGCTCCCCGATCAGCGGCTCCGTTCTCATTCGCTATCCGGACGGCCAGATTCAGCGACATCCCCTTGATCGCCAAGGCACTTTGGAACTTGCCTCGCTTTCTCGCGGCAACTACACGCTAACGCTTGACGCCCCCGGGTTGAGCAGGTCCCGCCCCTTTTTGATGTACCACCGTCAAGAGCTTCAGCTCCTGGTGGTGAGCTATGTCGACATCGCAGTTGCTGCTCTCGTCCTACTCGCCGCCGCAGGCGCGACGGTCCTTCGGCGGCTGCCCTAATGCCGCCCCCGTCCGCCCGGCGGCTAGGTAGGATGAAGGCAGCCAAGAATAGCGAGGCGGCGGAGGTCATCGGCGCCTCGTCGCTGCAGCCGATCGAGCTCAAGTCGGGGGTGTAACAGGACGTGGGTTTTCTATTCATCATAGGAAGTGGACGGTGTGGATCGACTATGGTGGAAGAGGTGCTCATCCGGCATCCTGACATTGGTTTCATCAGCAATGTGGATGCATACATTCCGCTGAACCTCAAGGGGCAGTGGAACAACCGACTATATCGTCGAGTGCCTACCCAGCTGAAGCAGCGGGATCGGATGGGCCTCAATCTCATTCAAAGACGCTTTCACTTCGGCCCCTCGGAGGCATACAACTTGTTCAACCGTGAGGTTTCCCCGCTTTTTTCCCGACCATGGCGCGACCTGACTGCAGATGACGTGACACCGTGGCTGGCTTCTCGCTTCAGGCGATTCTTCGAGGAAAGAGCGACCGCTCAGCGCAAGCCGCTCTTTGTGCACAAGTACACCGGCTGGCCGAGAGCCGACTTCATTCACGCAATCATCCCGGACGCCAAATTCCTGCACGTTATTCGAGATGGCCGCGCAGTGGCATCATCTCTTGTGCAACGACCTCATTGGCCCGGGTACCTAGGTCCATGGGGATGGGGACACGGTCCCTTGCCGGAAGAGCTGGAAAAGGAATGGGAAGCCTCAGGACACTCCTTTGTAGTATTGGCGGCGCTCGACTGGAAACTAACCATGGATGCATTCGAGGTCGCCAGAACAAAGGTCCCACCCGACCAATGGATGGATATGCGCTATGAAGACTTCATCGACCGGCCCAGGGAGAGCGTGAGAGACATCCTGGAGTTCGGGCATCTCCCTTGGACGGACAAGTTCGAGAAAGGGTTTGCAAAGTATCATTTCAGCAAGAGTCGCATGGCCGGTTACCAGAGGGATCTCACTTCGGCCCAGCTCGAGCAGGTTGAGCGTGTCCTCGGAGATCACCTTTCCCAGCTTGGTTATCAGACGAGCTGAGTGCCGGACTTCACTATGTCGAAGCTGAGCCCGTACAGACGGCGACACCGAGCTCATGGCATCCTCGTGGGAGAGGCAGGCGTGGACCGGCCGCGAGAAGCAACGGCGTGATGGACTTGGTTCCCTCGAGTGACCCGCGGCTTGATTCCGGGACGGCCCAATGCCCGGGCACTGAGGAACCGTGAGGGCGCGACATCAGGCCTGGGCGGAGGTGAGCCATGCTTAACGATCCCCTTGCCGTCCGAGCGGCGGTCGCAAGGCATTCGTCTCTCCAGCACGGCCAGATTGCAAGGCATCGAGCGGTTAGTGCGGTTAAGGGGACCGAGTAAGCACCCACTCGCCCGATCTTTGTGCTCGGCTGTCCTCGATCGGGGACCTCTGTGGTCTTTGCGCTGCTGCAGCGACATCAAGCTCTTCGATCTCCCGGCAGAGAGGGGCACGCCCTGTGGAATGCATACCAGCATCCTCGTTGCAAGGGTTGGTCTTCTGATCGCGCGACAAAGCAGGACGTGAGACCGGCCGAGCGACGCTACCTGTACACCGCCATCAAAACGATGGCCGGCGAGATGCGTTTCCTGGACAAAACGCCCAAGAACATTCTGAAGCTCCCGTACCTGGCCAGTCTTTTCCCGATGCCACCTTTGTCTTTGTCAAGCGGGACGCTCCCGACACCCTGAACTCTCTCATAGAAGGGTGGACGGTCCGCTTCGGAATTCCCTACCGTCTGCCCCAGCGGCTGGAACTAGCCGACTACCGAGGGAGGTACTGGTGTTATGTCCTGCCCGAGAGGTGGCGAGAATGGGCGCGTACCTCGGTGGGCGACGTCGCTGCTTTCAGTACGTGGAAGCTTACGAGACTGCCCTGGATGACAGAGCACGCCTGTCGAGTGACTCTTTCGTGGACCTGCGTTACGAGGATCTCCTTCAACGACCAGTTCGCGAAACCATGTTGCTACTCGATCGACTCGAGTTGACCGCCTCTGAATCCGTAATGGAGATGGCCCGCAACCTATCCGCCTATCCGTCTAAATCGATGGTGAGCCGTCCTCAAGAGGGCAAATGGCGTCAGAGGTCAGGAGAGATCGCCAGGCTTACCCCCCGCTTTACCCCGACCATGTTGCGGCTCGGATATGAAGAGAAGGACTTGCGGGACCTCCCCGGTAGTTAAGGGGGTCCAGTGAGGCTTACTTTCTTCATGACTGGATCAGCCGACTGGTGTTCTCGCGCTCGTCGATGATCTGCACGTACATGTGATAAAGGGACTTGATCATGACGGCTTGGCTGTAATGTTGCTCGACCCGCTGTTGTGCCGCGTTGCCTAGCCGGATACGCTCCTGCGGCTCGTCGACGAGTCGCTTGATTGAGTGAGCGAGGGACTCGACATCCCCGGGGTCG
>Ga0136614_10000347_pt1 | contig 22088 bp, 20 predicted proteins | sample AntDrymUQ2792106_2_FD_106643 | JGI IMG/M metagenome (GOLD analysis project Ga0136614, IMG submission 106643) | Polar desert sand microbial communities from Dry Valleys, Antarctica - metaG UQ279 (21.06) | ecosystem: Environmental > Terrestrial > Soil > Desert | place: Antarctica: Dry Valley... | reverse complement strand
TGTTCCAATTTCGGAAAACGTGGGCAACAGTGACGAAGCCAACTGGACAGATGAATTTGCTGCCTTTTTCAATCGTGGTGCTGATCTGAACAGCACACTTGAAGGTGCACAAAACATCTCGGTCCACACGATTGCGGTAACGGGTGCATCGAGCGACGGCAACTACCCGAATTTTATGCGCTGGATCGCCAAAGAAGGCGGCGGTCTTTATCAGCAGGCAAGCAACAGCGACGAGATCGTGGTTGGGCTGACCAAGATTTTCAATCAGGTCCAGGCAGCCAACAGCGTGTTTGCATCGGCCAGTCTTCCGGTATCGGCCAATACGCAGGGCACGTTCCTGAATCAGGTTTACATCGGAATGTTCCGGCCGGACGGGAACGCGCTACCGCGCTGGGTCGGCAATCTGAAGCAGTATCAATTCGTCTACAACGCAAGCGCGAATACGTTGAGGTTGGCCGATGCCACCGGTGTACCGGCCGTGAGCCCGACGACGGGTTTTATCGACAACGACGCCACGAGCTTCTGGACCACGCCGTCGACCTTCTGGCAGAACGTCGAGACGGCCTCAGCGGGGCGTTATTCGCGCAGTGATGCGCCCGACGGCGACCTCGTTGAAAAGGGTGGCCTCGCGGAGCACCTGCGTCAGACGTACTACTCGAGCACGGCCGCACGCACGATTTACACGTGTACCGGGGTCACATGCGGCGGCAATTTTGATCTTGCGGCCGGCGGCGCCGCATCGCGCTTCAGTACAACTAATCTCTTGCTGACCCCAACGCTGTTCGGGTTCGGCGCACTTCAAACGGCGCAGCGTGATCTTCTGATCAACTGGATCCGCGGTGACGACAACGTTACTGCGACCAATGTGACGAACGAATCTGTCGCCAAGGACCAGTTAGGACAAAGGCCAGCGGACGCTACCGTACGTCCGTCAATACACGGCGATGTGTTGCACTCGCGCCCAGTAGCGATCAACTACGGCGGCACACCGCAGCGCGTAGTCGTTTTCTACGGAACCAATGACGGGCTCCTGCGGGCAATCGATGGCAAGCAGACGGGCAGCGGTGCAGGCACCGAGCTCTGGTCATTTGTCGCGCCCGAGCACTTTCCTGTTTTGAATCGTCTGCGCGAAAACGATCCGCAGATCCGTTTTCCCTCAACGCCGGCGGCTGTGGCCGGCGCGATTCCGCGTTCCTATTCCTTCGACGGTCCTATTGGAGCGTTTCAGAATACGGCCACTAACGAAGTCATGTTATTTCCCGGAATGCGCCGGGGCGGCCGTGCGGTCTATGGATTCAACGTCACCAATCCGGTCCAGCCGCGTTTGATGTGGAACATCAACAACACGATGACCGATTACGCATCGCTGGGTCAGACCTGGTCGATGCCGAGAGTTTCCCGCATCAAGGGTAGTACCGATCCGGTGCTGATCATGGGCGGTGGCTACGACCCGGCTTCGGAGGATGCGAGTCCGTCCGCGGCAACCACGATAGGACGGGGCGTGTACATCATCAATATGCGAACCGGCGAGCGTCTCGGATGGCTGGCAACCGACTACAGCGTGCCGGCCGACGTTTCAATTATCGATTCCGACGGTGACGGCTACGTTGATCGCGCCTACGTGGTCGACGCGCGTGCGCAGCTCTACCGGTTGGACATCGAGGACGCCAATGGCGCTGCGCGCCCGTTTTCGGACTGGAGAATCACCAAGATAGCCGCCATGAACGACGGCATTGGGGGTACAACTGGAACGCGCAAGATTTTCTTTGCGGCCGACGTCGTGCTGACACGCAACTACTCCGCAATTTTGTTTGGAACTGGCGATCGGGAGAAGCCACTCACTGGAACGACCAACGATCGTTTCTTCCTGGTCAAGGACACACGCGTTGCGAAGGGTGAGCCCACGACGGTGACCTTGATTACTGAAAGCGCGCTGACGCCGATCGGAGTCGACGGCGCAACCACCGACGAACAAGGTTGCTCGTACGCGCTCGCCTCCAACGGTGAAAAAGTGATCAACCAGCCGATCACTTTCGGCGGTATTACCTACTTCTCGACGAACCGGCCATTGCCGGCGGGTACAGGAAGCTGCACACGAAGCCAATCACGCGCCTATCAGTTGCCTCTTGTGTGCCAGATGCCCACGTACCGGAATCTTGTGGGAGACGGGCTACCGCCGTCGCCTGTAGTCGGTTACGTGGATGTCGGTGGAGGCAAGCTCGTGCCGTTCGTGATTGGTGGCGGCGGCGAAACTAACTCGTCAATCGAAGGCGAGCGTGCTCGCATACCCATCCCGGCCAAGCGCAAGCGTTCGTTCTGGTTCATGGAGAACCGCGACCGTTAGGCGTCGTCTGTAACTGATACTTGTCGGAAGGGTCCGGCGCGGGGGCCGGGTCAGACTCGGTTAGGCTGTGGCATCCAATGTCTGCACGGCAGCTTCAACGGCCGCTCCGACGTGTCAACGCGCCTTCGCAAGAACCGCTCCAATCCGGAGTGGATTGCCCGTCATATCAACGACCCGTACGTCAAGCGCTCTGTTGCCGAGGGTTTTCGCTCACGCGCGGCTTACAAACTGTCCGAGATTGACGACAAGGATCACCTGCTGCGGCCTGGCATGATTGTGGTCGATCTAGGAGCCGCGCCCGGCAGTTGGACCCAAGTGGCGCGCCAGCGCCTGATGGGTCGCAATGGAGACATCAACGGGAGGCTTATCGCGCTGGATCTGTTGCCCATTGACCCGCTGCCCGGGGTCGAACTTCTGCAGGGCGATTTTCATGACGAAGCCGTCGAGAAGGACCTCTTGACGCTATTGGGCGGGGGTAGGGTTAACGTTGTTTTATCCGACATGGCGCCGAATTTGTCGGGCGTTGCGGCCGCTGATTCGGCGCGCAGCCTGCTTCTGGCGGAGCTTGCTGCCGATTTTGCCGTCAAATATCTGCAACCTGACGGCGCTTTTCTCGTCAAAGCTTTCCAGGGCAGCGGCTACAGTCAGTACGTCGAGCGGTTAAAGAAGGCATTTCGCTCCGTTACCGTTCGCAAACCCGCGGCTTCGCGTGAGACGTCGGCAGAGGTCTATTTATTGGCACGTCAATTGCGCTAGTGGGGTTTAGAATTTGCTATACGTACCCAACTGTCGTTGGAATCGCCTGAGTTCCATGTATCTGGAACGATCGGGCGCATAGAGGAGCACGCTTTTGAACAACAACATGTTTGCGAAGGCCGCCATCTGGATGGTGATCGCGTTGGTCCTGTTCACGGTTTTCAAGCAGTTCGAAAGCCGTCAGAAGCCAACTGAAAGCGTGAGCTACACGCAGTTCATGGATCAGGCCAAGGCGGGGCAGATCAAGCGCGTCGACGTCGAGGGACGCAACCTGAACGTCACCCCAGCCGAAGGCAGCAAGTACACGCTGACGTCGCCCGGTGACTTGTGGATGGTGGATGACCTGCGCAAGGCCGGCGTTCAGGTTTACGGCAAAGCAGAGGAAGGACAATCTTTGCTGACGACGATCTTTGTGTCGTGGTTCCCGATGCTGTTGCTGATTGGCGTGTGGATATTTTTCATGCGGCAGATGCAGGGCGGTGGCCGGGGTGGTGCGTTCTCGTTCGGCAAGTCGCGCGCGCGCCTGCTCGATGAAACCAACAACGCGATCACATTTGCCGACGTCGCGGGTTGCGACGAGGCAAAAGAAGAAGTGCACGAGTTGGTCGAGTTTCTTCGTGATCCATCCAAGTTTCAAAAACTGGGCGGCAGAATTCCGCGCGGTGTATTGCTGGTCGGTTCCCCCGGCACCGGCAAGACTTTGCTAGCGAAGGCCATCGCGGGTGAAGCGAAGGTCCCATTCTTCTCGATCTCCGGTTCGGATTTCGTGGAAATGTTTGTCGGCGTTGGCGCCGCACGTGTGCGCGACATGTTCGATCAGGCAAAAAAACACGCGCCGTGCATCATCTTCATCGATGAGATTGACGCGGTCGGCCGTCAGCGCGGGGCGGGGCTGGGCGGCGGCAACGACGAACGTGAGCAGACGCTGAATCAGATGCTGGTCGAGATGGACGGCTTCGAGACCGGCCTGGGTGTGATCGTCGTCGCAGCAACAAACCGTCCCGACGTGCTCGACCCTGCGTTGTTGCGGCCTGGCCGCTTCGATCGTCAGGTCGTGGTGCCACTGCCGGATATTCGCGGTCGCGAACAAATTCTCAACGTGCATATGCGCAAGGTGCCGATTGGCGCCGACGTGCGTGCCGATCTGCTGGCGCGCGGTTCGCCGGGGTTTTCCGGCGCGGACCTGGCTAACCTGGTCAACGAAGCGGCGTTGTTTGCGGCACGGCGCAGCGGGCGTGTCGTCGAGATGGTCGATTTCGAGAAGGCCAAGGACAAGATCATGATGGGCGCGGAGCGCAAGTCCATGGTCATGACCGAGGAAGAGCGCACCAACACGGCGTACCACGAAGCGGGCCATACGCTGGTTGCCAAACTGATGCCGAAGTCCGATCCCGTTCACAAGGTCACGATCATCCCGCGCGGCCGAGCGCTGGGTCTGACGATGCAGCTGCCCGAGCAGGATCGTTATGCGTATGACCGGCAGTATCTGTTGAGTCGCATTGCAGTGCTGTTCGGTGGCCGCATCGCCGAAGAAGTTTTCATGAATCAGATGACGACCGGCGCCAGCAACGACTTTGAGCGGGCTACGCAAATGGCGCGCGACATGGTCACGCGCTACGGCATGAGCGATGCACTCGGCCCAATGGTGTACGCCGAGAACGAAGGCGAGATTTTCCTCGGACGCTCGATCACCAAGACCACCAACGTATCCGAAGAAACGATGAAAAAGGTCGACGCGGAAATCCGTCGCATCATCGATGAGCAGTACGCGATAGCGCGCCAGCATATCGAGGGAAATCGCGACAAGATCGAAGCGATGGTCAAGGCTTTGCTCGACTGGGAAACGATCGATACCGAACAGATCGATGACATCCTGGCGGGCCGTCCGCCGCGTCCTCCGAAGTCGACGGGTTCGGTCCCGCCGCCGTCGGGAGGCAAGTCGGCCAGTGATCCCGAAGTCGTGGTGCAGCCGGCATAGCGATCGCGCGGATGCAAGAAAGGCCGGAGCCCTCCGGCCTTTTTTTTTGAGTTCCTACAATGAACCTGATGCGTACGCAGGATGTCGAGAGGCAAACGCCGCCCGTGTGGCGGGTGCGGGGCCGCGCGTTACCGCTGGATCGCGTGCTGGTCATGGGTATCGTCAACGTCACGCCTGATTCGTTTGCCGATGGCGGAAAGTATCTCGATCAAACAGCTGCGCTCGCTCATGCGCGCCGTCTGACCGACGACGGTGCCGACATCATCGACATCGGTGGTGAATCGACGCGTCCCGGCGCCATTGACGTTTCTGCTAACGAAGAGATCGCACGTGTGATGCCATTGCTCGAGGCACTGGTGGGCGCTGGAGTGACGGTGTCGGTCGACACCAGCAAGCCCGAGGTGATGCGCGCTGCGTTGGCGGCGGGCGCTGCGATCATCAATGACGTACGCGCCTTGCGCGAGCCCGGTGCGCTGGAGGCCGTGGCCGCGGCCGACTGTGGGCTGATATTGATGCATATGCAGGGCACGCCCCGCACGATGCAGCGGGCACCGCAGTATCACGACGTTACCGGTGAGGTTTTGCAGTTTCTATCGCAGCGAATCGGGCAGGCCTGCGCGCACGGGATCGATGTCGCGCGCATTGCGGTGGACCCGGGGTTCGGTTTCGGCAAGAGCATCGAGCATAATTTCACGCTGTTATCCGAACTTTCGGCACTGCAACGCCTGCAGCGTCCGGTGGTTGTTGGACTCTCGCGAAAATCGATGCTGGGAAAGGCTTCGGGGCGGCCGGTCGACGAGCGACTTGCACCGTCGGTCGCAGCAGCGGTACTGGCAGCCGAGCAGGGCGCGAGAATCGTGCGTGTGCACGACGTTGCCGCGACGTGCGATGGCCTGGATGTGTTGCGAATGATGCGAGCGGCAAGGGCAAACAAGGGAACGACGAGCAGATGAGCACCAAGCGCAAGTACTTTGGCACCGACGGTGTACGCGGCACCGTCGGCGAAGCGCCGATTACGCCTGAATTCGTATTGCGACTCGGTCAGGCGGCCGGCCGCGCGCTAAGGGCAAGTGCGGGCACCGCCGGCGATCAGCATCCGACCGTGCTGATCGGCAAGGACACCCGCATCTCGGGTTACATGCTCGAAGCCGCGCTTGAGGCAGGATTGTCCAGCGCCGGAGTCGATGTGGTGCTGTGCGGGCCGCTGCCTACACCAGGTGTCGCGTATCTCACGCGCACGCTGCGACTCGACGCGGGGATTGTGATCAGCGCATCGCACAATCCTTATCCGGACAATGGCATCAAGTTTTTTTCGGCGCGTGGCACCAAGCTGCCCGATGAAGTCGAAGCTCGAATTGAAGCGGAGCTTGAGCGCCCGTGGCACTGCGTCGAGTCAAAGCGGCTCGGCAAGGTGCGGCGACTCGACGATGCAGCCGGCCGGTATATCGAGTTTTGCAAGCGCACCTTTCCGAGCGAAGCTGATCTCAAGGGCCTCAAGATTGTCGTTGACAGCGCACATGGCGCTGCCTACCACGTGGCGTCGCCGGTATTTCACGAACTCGGCGCCGAAATCGTCTCGCTTGGCGCCGCGCCGAATGGCACCAATATCAACGACGGGGTCGGTGCAGTACATGCCGGTCACCTGGCCGAAGCGGTAAAGACACATAAAGCTGATTTTGGAATCGCACTCGATGGCGATGCAGACAGAGTCGTCATCGCCGATGCAGATGGACGCATTTATAACGGGGATGAACTGCTGTACATCGTGGTGCGCGATCGCATGCGTCGACAGCGTGCTGTGAAGGGCGTTGCCGGCACTTTGATGACCAATTACTCGCTCGAGCGAAAACTTCGCGAGATCGGCGTGCCGTTTGCACGCGCTGCAGTCGGCGATCGATATGTGCTCGAGTTGTTGCAGGAAAAGGGATGGCTCTACGGCGGCGAAGGTTCGGGCCACTTGCTTTTTCTTGACTGCCACACCACCGGTGACGGAATCGTGAGCGCGCTGCAGGTTCTGTCGGCGGTGCGACGCCAGCAGATATCACTCGCAGAGATGACGTCGGATCTAGTTCTGATGCCCCAGGCGCTCGTCAACGCGGCGGTGGAGCGCGGCTTCGAATGGCGCTCTCACAAGGCTCTCGTTGCGGCGGTATCCGATGCCGAACGCGAACTCAACGGCAGAGGCCGCGTGCTGATCCGGCCGTCGGGAACCGAGCCGGTGCTGCGCGTAATGGTCGAAGCCTCCGAAGTCGATATTGCTGAAGCGATGGCACAGCGCCTCGCATCGACCGTCCGCCCTACGCTTAATTAAAAAAGCTTGCGAGCTGCGGCGCGCAGTCGCGTCGCGCAGTTGCGCCGAGCCCTGTCTTGCGTTGGTCATCAAAATTTAACGTGTTGGTCATGCACGCAGTTGAAACTCGGGGTCATCGCTTCGGCCGATCCGGCGAAGCTCGATCCCCCCCGCAAACTGCATCGCTGGAGACACGCATGTCGCATGATGACGAAGCCATTACCAATGACTCACCCAATCCACACATCAATGACCTGATCGATCGACGCCTGCAGGACTCAAAGCGTCGCAGTCTGTTCAAGAGCGGGATGGGACTGGCCGCGTTGTCGTTCATTGGTAGCGGCTCCGCAATGCTGGTGGGATGTGGTGGCGACGATGATCCTGCGCCGGCACCTGCACCCGCACCCGCACCGCCACCCCCACCACCACCGCCGGCAGGTCCGGCTCGTCCGTCCGCGCTAGGTTTTGGCGCCGTGCCCAAGAGCTTGGCCGACTCAGTCGTACTCGCGTCGGGCTACACGTCGAGCGTCCTGTTTCGTCTAGGTGACCCGATCGCTGCGGGGGTTCCTGCGTATGCCAACGACGGCACGGATGCCGCAAACACCTTCGATCGACGCGCCGGGGATCACCACGACGGCATTTATTACTTCGGGCTCAGCGCGAACGGGACATTCTCGGCCACGTCGTCCGATCGCGGCTTGTTGGTGCAGAACCACGAAGCGATCACGCCGGTGTTCCTGCACCCGACTGGACAGACGATCGTCGCCGGTGCGCGCACCGTAGCCGACGAAGTGCTGCGCGAGTTCTACGTGCATGGGGTGAGCGTCATCGAAGTGACCCGCACAGCGGGTGCCTGGTCGTACAACCAAAGTTCGACATTCAACCGCCGCGTTCACACGCTGACGCCGGTGGAGCTCTCCGGCCCGGCGCGTGGCTCGGCGCAGATGATCACCAAGTTCTCTACCGACGGTACGCGCACGCGCGGGACGATCAATAATTGTGCGCACGGCTACACGCCCTGGTACACCTACCTGGCGTGTGAAGAGAATTGGGCAGGTTACTTTCGGCGTGTGACGCAACCGATAACCCGAATCGGACCACGAAGGAGCTGACTTCGCTCGCGCGCTACGGCGTGGCGGGCAACGGTCGAGAATTGTGGGCGACCGTCACGCCGGACACGGCCGACGACTTGTACGGCCGCTGGAACGCGTAGGTTCGTGGCGCAAGCTCCGCGGCTGATTACCGCAACGGCCCGAACACCTTCGGCTGGAACGTCGAGATCGATCCCTACAATCCGACGTCGACCCCGAAGAAACGCACGGCAATGGGCCGCATCGCGCACGAAGGCGCGTGGCCGGCGAAAGCTGTCGCCGGCAAGCCGGTGGTGTTCTATATGGGTTGCGATTCGCGCAACGAATATGTCTACAAGTATGTTTCGAACGCCGTCTGGAATCCGGCCGACGCAACGCTCGGTCTGGCCGCCGGCGACAAGTATCTCGACGACGGCAAGTTGTACGTGGCCCGATTCAACGCCGACGGTACCGGCCAATGGCTCGAGCTTTCGCTGTCGAATCCCGTCGTTGCCGGATATGCCACCTATGCCTTCGCGGACGCGGCCGACGTAGCGCTCAATTCGCGGCTCGCCGCGGACGCGGTTGGCGCTACCAAGATGGATCGGCCCGAGTGGGGCGCAGTGGATCCCCTGAACGGCGACGTCTACTTGACGCTCACCAACAATAACGCGACGCTGCGTCCGCTGGCCGCCACCGACGCCGCCAATCCACGGCATTACAACGATCCGCGCACCACCGGCACCGCGCAGCGCGGCAATCCGAACGGGCACATCATCCGCTGGCGCGAGACTTCGCCTGAAGTGCTCAACTTCAACTGGGACATTTTCCTGTTCGGCGCGCGTTCAACGATCGCCGATCCGAACATCAACGTGTCGGCGCTGACTGCGGAAAACGATTTCTCAAGCCCCGATGGCCTGTGGTTCAGCCTGGCCACCAACATCTGCTGGATTCAGACCGACGACGGCGCGTATACCGATGTCACGAACTGTATGTTGCTGGCGGCACTGCCGGGCGGCGTCGGTGACGGCGGCGTGCGCACGATCACCAGCACCGACGCGTTGGGTGCCACCAAGCAGACGCAGACGTATGTCGGCGCAGCGCAGGGCACCAAGTTGCGCCGCTTTCTGGTTGGGCCGAAGGATTGCGAAATCACTGGCATTACCGAAACTCCGGACGGGTCCACAATCTTCGTCAACATTCAGCATCCTGGCGAGGACACGCCGGCGGCAGTGATCGGCGACCCGACGATGTACACCAGCCACTGGCCCGATGGAGGCATGGCGCGGCCGCGGTCGGCCACCATCGCGATCACGAAAACCGGCGGCGGTCCGGTCGGAGTCTGACGATCGCTTCACTGGATCGAGGGGAGGCGCTTGCCTCCCCTTTTTTGGTCTGACACCCTATGGATGGCTATCTCAAACTTACGGCGTTTGCGATTGCGCTCTGGTCGGCGACGCCGGTAGCGGCGCAGGACGCGCTGCGTGGCAAACGGGTCTATCTCGACACCGCGCGTCTTGCGAATGCGAGCGTCAGCTGTGTCGACTGTCACCTAGGTTTGCCGCCCGGCTTGTTCGGTATCGGGCGTGCCGCCAACAATCCGGCAATCGTTGCCAACGCCCTGAACACGATTCCGCAGTTGACACCGCTGCGTGGTCGCCTATCTGCACAAGACATTGCCGATGTCGCCGCCTATATCGGCAACCCGGGCGTGCCGAGTCCGACGCTGCGGGTGAGCGCCCAATCGCCTTTGGGCACGCAAAGCAGTGATCGGCTCGACTTCGGCGCGGTGCTGCCAAGTCAAACCTCTGCGCGCGGAACAGTTCGTTTGGCCAATGACGGTGCGTTGCCACTGCAGTTGACGAGCAACGTTCGCATTGTCGGGCCCAATATGGCCGAGTACTTGGTGGCCGATAGCGGCTGCGCTGCGTCGGTCACATTGGCAGCCGGACAATCCTGCGAGATCGGTATCACGTTTCGACCGGCATCGGGCAGCGGTGGATCGAGAAGCGCGGCGGTGCAGACCGATCACGATTGGGTAGGGGGACGGCCGCCATTGCGCTGTTAGGCACGGCTGAAAGCGGTGCGGCCAATCCGCCGGTTGGTACGTCGGGTGGCGGCGGCGCGCTCGGTGGCTGGATATTGGCGATTCTCCTCGCCGGACTGACGCGGTGGTCTCGCTCAGCCGCTGCCAGGTAGCTCAGTAACGCTGGCGCGCGCCAGTAGACACATCTCGGCGCGGATGTGCATCAAATGAGCGCTTGACGTCATTGATCATTTCGACGATTATCGAAATATGAAAACGACAGACGCGGTCCGCGCGCTCGCTGCGCTCTCCCAGGACACTCGGTTGGACGTCTTTCGGCTGTTGGTCCAGCAGGGGGCGAGCGGGCTGGCTGCAGGCGAGATCGCCGAAGAGTTGGGCGTTTCACCGGCGACGCTGTCGTTTCACCTGAAGGAGCTCGCCCACGTCAAGCTGGTCACTGCGCGGCAGGATGGGCGATTCGTTTTTTACGCAGCCAATTTTCCGACGATGAATCGTCTGCTCGAATTCTTGACCGCGAACTGCTGTGCGGTGGACTCGGCTGCATGCGGTGTCGCCGTGATGGCCTGCGCTCCTTCGTCCAACGCCCGTAAGCCCACCAGAAAGGCAAGAGCATGAAACGCTTTCACGTACACGTTGCGGTCAAGGACCTCGAATCGAGCATCCGCTTTTACTCGGCCCTGTTCGGCGCCGAGCCGACCGTGAGCAAGTCGGACTATGCGAAGTGGATGGTCGATGATCCTCGCATTAACTTCGCTATCTCACAGCGCGGCGAGCAGATCGGTGTCAATCACCTGGGCTTGCAGGTTGACTCAAACGAAGAGCTGGAGGCGCTGCGCGGGCAGGCCAAATCGGCCGATCTTTCCGCTTCGGCGCAGAGTGGAACGTGCTGCTATGCGCGTTCGAACAAGTATTGGTACACCGATCCGCAAGGCGTGGCGTGGGAGACCTATCACACGCTGGCGCAGGTCGAATTTTTCGGCACCGACAACGACGCGCCTTCACGTCCCGCTAGTGAAAGCGAGTCACAGTCCTCGTGCTGTGCGCCGCTAAGCGCATCTCAGCCATCCAAGATCGAGCGCGCAAGCGCCTCCTGTTGCAGATAAGGGAGCGCGGCGATGAGCGAGCAAGCCAAGCACGTTCTGTTTCTTTGCACGGGCAACTCCGCGCGTTCGATCATGGGTGAAGCATTGCTGAATGCGAGGTCGAAGAATCGCGCCTTCATCGGGCATAGCGCAGGTAGCCACCCGGCGGGACAGGTCAATCCGCTGACGATTGAACTGCTGCAGAAGAGTCGTGTATCGACTGACGGGCTGCGCAGCAAAAACTGGGACGAATTTGCGCGCCCCGATTCACCGAAGCTCGACTTCGTTTTTACCGTCTGCGACAGTGCGGCAGGCGAAGCGTGTCCGTTGTGGCCGGGGCAACCGGTGACGGCGCATTGGGGCGTCGAAGATCCGGCGTCCGTCGAAGGCGATGATGACACCAAGCGCAAGGCGTTCTTGCGTACATTCACGACGCTGCAGCGCCGCCTCGACTTTTTCCTCGCTCTGCCGCTGGATAAAATCGACGGGCTCGCGCTGAAGCAGCGGCTCGACTCGATCGGCAAGAGTTGACTGAGCGCTACTCGGCAGGTCAGCGGCTGGCGGCTGAAGCGCTCGGGTCGGCGCTGCTTCTGGCGGCCGTCGTTGGCTCGGGGATCATGGGTGAGCGTCTGGCGGGCGGCAATGTCGCCATTGCACTGATTGCGAACACGGCAGCGACCGGGGCCATGCTGTTCGTCTTGATCACGATCTTCGGCCCGGTCAGCGGGGCGCACTTCAATCCGGCCGTCAGCGTGGTTGCGACGCTTCAACGCAACATCACGTGGTCGGTGTGCGCCGCCTACGTTGCTGCGCAAGTAGCGGGTGCATTGATCGGTGTCGCTGCCGCGCACGCAATGTTCGAAATGCCGATCGTGCAGGTGTCGCTGAAGCCGCGCTCCGGCGCCGCGCAACTATTCAGCGAGTTCATCGCGACGTTCGGTTTGATTACATGCATTCTCGCGACGGTTCGCTTCGCGCCGTCGCGGATAGCGGCCGCGGTCGCCGTTTACATCACGGCCGCCTACTGGTTTACTGCGTCGACGTCGTTCGCCAACCCAGCGGTCACCCTGGCGCGATCGGTCACCGATACATTTGCCGGCATCCGACCGATCGATGCACCGGCCTTCATCGCTGCCCAGCTTTGTGGCGCACTCGCGGCGATGCTCGTTATGTCCTGGCTGCTTTCGCCCCGGGATCGCCCGGCTCGCTAAGAAAACGGCGCTCGAGGCGCCGTTCCTTGTCCTGCTGCTGCGGCTAATTTTTTCTGGGTGGAAGCAACACGCGATCGATCACATGGACCACTCCGTTGGTCGCGCTCTTGTCAGCCCCGGTGACAAGCGCTTCTTCGACCGTGACGAAGTTGGCCGTTCTTGCCAGCGCTACGTTCGCGCCATTGACCGTCTTGACGTTGCCCGGCTTCACTTCGGCGGCAGTCGCTTTGACCGGCACGACGTGATAGGTCAGCACCTGCTTCAGCATTTCCTTGTTGCCCGCCAGCTCACTCATGGTCTTCGCCGGTACCGCCTTGAAGGCGTCGTTGGTGGGCGCGAAGACCGTGAACGGTCCCGTGCCCGACAACGTTTCAGTCAATCCGGTGTCACTGATGAGCTTCGACAGCGTCGACAGATTCGGATCCGAACCGATCACCTGCGCAACATTCTGTGGTTGCATCGAAGCACAGCCCGCCAGCGAAATCGCCAGCAGACCGAGCACGCAGGTTCGGCGGTTCATGACTTCTCCTGAAAAAGCGCGATATCGCACCGGGCAAATTAGGCGAATCGAATGACAGCGGCGTGACATCGGAACGCATGCCGTGTGACAACGCGATGACCGGCGTCCCAGACGCCGCCTGTCACCTACATGTCACACGTCGCTCATAGACTGTTGCGATACAAAAACCGTGGTTTTTTCGTGGAGTTATCAATGAGAGTTTCGTTGCTGAAATCGCTGGCCGTCGTTGCGACGCTGGTAGCAGTGCCTGGCGTCGTCAGCGCGCAGGAGGTTACGGGTGCCGGCGCAACATTTCCGGCGCCGGTGTATGCCAAGTGGGCCGACGCGTACAACAAGGCAACCGGAATCCGCATCAACTATCAGTCCGTCGGGTCGGGCGCGGGAATGCGCCAGATCCGCGGCAAGACAGTTGACTTTGGCGCCTCTGACGCGCCACTGTCGGATGCCGACTTGGCCAAAGATGGATTGATTCAATTTCCGACGGTCATCGGCGGTGTCGTGCCGGTCGTCAACATCAAGGGCATTACTCCGGGGCAAATGAAGCTGACTGGCCCTGTGTTTGCCGACATCTACCTGGGTAAGATCACGCGCTGGAACGATCCGGCGATTGGCGCGCTGAACCCCGGCGTACCGTTGCCCGACGCGGCGATTGCGGTAGTGCGTCGCGCCGACGGCTCCGGCACCAGCTTCCTTTTTACGAATTACCTGTCGAAGGTCAGCCCGGAGTGGAAGGCCAAGGTCGGTGAAGGCACGGCGGTGAACTGGCCGACAGGCGCTGGTGGCAAAGGCAATGAGGGCGTCTCTGCGTTCGTGCAGCGCCTGCCGAATTCAATTGGTTACGTCGAGTATGCCTACGCCAAACAGAACAAGATGTCGTACGTTCAAATGCGCAACCAGGCCGGCAACTTCGTGGCTCCGAGTGACACGACGTTCAAGGCCGCAGCGGCCGGAGCGGAATGGTCCAAGAGCTTTAATCAGGTTTTGACCGATCAACCCGCCAAGGACGCATGGCCGATTACCGGCGCGACATTCATCATGATGCATGTCAAGCAGGACAAGCCACAGCAAGCGGCCGCCGCGTTAAAGTTCTTCGATTGGGCCTACAGCAACGGCGACAAGATGGCCGACGAGCTCGATTACGTCCCGATGCCCGACGCCGTTGAAGGCATTATCCGAACTCAATGGCGCAAGATCACTGACTCCGCAGGAAAGTCGGTCGTTAATTAGCATTCGCTCGCAGGGCCCGTCGACGACGGCCCTGGGATGTAATCAATTCCTCGCGTTACGATGAGCACCCTTGCAACGACTGGGCTGTCGTCTGCCGACATACGGCCCGCTGACGTGCCTGCGCTGCGACCCTCCGGACGATTAGGCGACGCCGTATTCGCGAACCTGACGCGATTGGCAGCGATCGTAACGCTATCGCTGCTGGTGGCGATCATCGTTTCGCTATTCATCGGCGCCTGGCCTTCAATTCGCCATTTCGGCCTGCCGTTTCTTTGGACTGCCGAATGGGATCCGGTGCAGGAAAAGTTCGGTGGCCTCGTGATGATCTACGGCACCGTCGCCACGTCGATCATCGCGTTGCTCATTGCGGTGCCCGTCAGTTTCGGAATCGCAGTCTTTCTGACCGAACTTTCACCCAAGTGGCTCAAGCGGCCGTTGGGAACCGCGATCGAATTGCTCGCAGCGATTCCGTCCATCGTGTACGGAATGTGGGGGCTGTTGGTATTTGCTCCGATTCTTGCGCAGTACGTGCAGCAGCCTTTGCAGGCAGTGTTTGGTGGCGTCCCGATCATCGGTAGCCTGCTGTCGGGAGCGCCGGTTGGAATCGGGATCCTTTCGGCCGGGATCATTTTGGCCATCATGATCATTCCGTTCATCGCGGCGGTGATGCGCGATGTGTTCGAAGTAACGCCTGCACTGCTCAAGGAATCGGCCTATGGACTGGGCTCGACCACGTGGGAGGTCGTTTCGCGAGTCGTATTGCCCTACACCAAGGCGGGTGTAGTGGGCGGAATCATGCTCGGCCTTGGCCGCGCGCTGGGAGAAACGATGGCCGTGACATTTGTGATCGGCAACTTCAACCAGCTCGACACGCTGTCGTTGTTCCAGGCGGCGAATTCAATCACCTCGGCGCTGGCGAATGAATTTGCCGAAGCGACGCCGGGGCTGCACGAGGCTTCGCTGATCTATCTCGGATTGGTTCTGTTTTTCATCACGCTCGTGGTGTTGTCGCTGTCCAAGCTGCTGCTGCTTCAGATGCGACGTTCCGAAGGCAAGGAAACATGAGCGCCGTTCAAATGGCCAGGCCCGCTGACTACCGGTTGCCGCTGCATCGGCGCCGCAAGCTGATCAATTCGATCGGGTTGGTGCTATCGCTTGCCGCAATGGCGTTCGGGCTTGTGTGGCTGATTTGGATTCTATGGGACACACTGATACTGGGCGTGCAGGGAATCAACGCAGCCACCTTTACCGAGTCGACCCCGCCCCCGAATGGCGAGGGAGGCGGGCTTTCGAACGCGATAGTGGGCTCGTTGATGATGGTGCTCTCAGCCACCGCCGTCGGCACGCCTATCGGCATCCTGGCAGGTATTTATCTCGCTGAGTATGGGCAACGCACCTGGCTTGGTAACACCACCCGGTTCATCAACGATATTTTGTTGTCTGCGCCGTCGATCGTTATTGGTTTGTTCGTCTACACCATCGTGGTGGCAACAACGAAGACTTATTCGGGTTATGCGGGCGTGATCGCGCTGACACTGATCGTCATTCCGGTGGTCGTCCGCACAACAGAGAACATGCTGCAGCTGATACCGAACTCGTTGCGTGAAGCGGCGATGGCGCTGGGTTCCTCGAAGCGTGTGATGATCATGCAGGTCACGCTCAAGGCCGCCACGGCGGGAGTCGTGACAGGCGTTTTACTGGCGCTCGCGCGCATCGCCGGGGAAACGGCGCCGCTGTTGTTCACGGCCCTGTCAAACCAGTTTTTCAGCCTCGATCTCAGTGCGCCGATGGCGAATCTGCCGGTCACGATTTTCAAGTTTGCGCTGAGCCCGTTTTCGAACTGGCAACAGATGGCGTGGGCAGGTGTTTTTCTTATCACGATCGGCGTGCTGGCGCTCAACATTGCCGCGCGTGTTCTGTTCCGGCATAAGGACTAGATGAAGATGGAAGGCGCGGCATTAGTCAAGCCATTGACTCCAGCGATCGCAGCGGGTCGATCGGCGTCGAACAACGACAAGCTTGCCAGCGAGCGCATCAAGATAACGGTGCGAGACCTCAACTTCTACTATGGCAAGTTCCAGGCGCTAAAAAATATCAATCTGCAGATTCCAGAGAAGAAAGTTACGGCGTTCATCGGACCGTCGGGCTGCGGCAAGTCAACCTTGCTGCGCGTTTTCAATCGGATGTTCGAGCTGTATCCGGAGCAGCGCGCCGAGGGGGAAGTCAATGTAGACGGCGAAAACATTCTGACTTCTAACGAGGATGTTGCGCTGGTACGCGCCAAAATCGGCATGATTTTTCAGAAGCCGACGCCTTTTCCCATGTCGATTTACGACAACATTGCGTTCGGTGTTCGCTTGTTCGAGAAGCTGTCGCGTTCGGCGATGGACGAGCGCATCGAGTGGGCATTGCGCAAGGCCGCGCTGTGGAATGAGGCAAAAGACAAGCTGCAGCAAACGGGCACCAGTCTTTCGGGTGGACAGCAACAACGGCTTTGCATCGCGCGCGGAATCGCTGTGAAGCCAGAGATCATTTTGCTTGACGAGCCCTGTTCGGCCCTCGATCCTATTTCGACGTCGAAGATCGAGGAGCTGATCTACGAGTTAAAAAGCGACTACACGGTGGCGATCGTTACGCACAATATGCAGCAGGCGGCGCGCGTGTCGGATTACACGGCGTACATGTACCTGGGGGAGCTGATCGAATTCGCAGAAACCGACCAGATTTTCATCAAGCCTGGTCGCAAGGAAACCGAGGACTACATTACCGGCAGGTTTGGCTAATGCGCCGGGTCAATAACCGGGAGTCAGCATGTTGAGTGCCGATCATTCGATGCGCAGGTATGACGAAGAACTCGAGGCAATACGCTCCCGCGTGTTGCAGATGGGCGGTCTGGTCGAGTCGCAGGTGCGCACCGCGCTCGACGCCTTTGAGCGGGCTGACATGGAGCTTGCGCAGCAGGCCATTGACGCCGACAAGCGAGTCAACGAGCTTGAGATGGGCGTCGACCAGATGGTCAACTATGTAATCGCCCGCCGTCAGCCGACCGCGGGCGACTTACGAATGATTACCGGCGTTGCGAAGGTCATCACTGATCTTGAGCGGATTGGCGACGAGTCTTGCAAGATTGCGCGCGCGGTCAAGTGGCTGCGTGAAAAGCATGACAATTCGAGGCTGAACCGTATTCCGGACATCAAGCATTCGGGCGAGGCCGCCGCATCGATGCTGCGCCGTACGCTCGATGCGTTCGCGCGGATGGATTCGCAGGCTGCGGCCACGATTATCAAGGATGACCTGGGTGTGGACGATAGCTTCCGGGCAGTGTTGCGCCAATTGATCACATTCATGATGGAAGATCCGCGCACCATCTCGGCATCGCTCGACTGCGTATGGGTCGCCAAGGCTATCGAGAGAATCGGTGATCACGCAAAGAATGTGGCCGAACATGTGATCTTCATTTCTCATGGTTGGGACGCGCGCCATCAGTCGCTCGAAGACGTCGAGCGCGCGGTGGCCAGGGCATGACCGCTGCGTCGATTTTGATAATCGAGGACGAACCGGCAATTCAGGAATTGGTGGCATACACGTGCACCACGCAGGGCTATACGGTGCGACGCGCCGATTCGGTCGGCGCCGGGCGCGACGCGATCGATCGTGAGCTTCCCGACATGGTCCTGCTCGACTGGATGCTGCCGGACAAATCAGGCATTGAGCTGCTGAAGGACCTGCGCGCGCACGAGCGCACGAAGGTCGTTCCGGTGATCATGCTGACCGCCAAAGGGAACGAAGCCGATAAAGTAGTCGGGCTGGACTCCGGCGCCGATGATTACGTCGTCAAGCCATTTTCGCCGCGCGAGCTGATCGCGCGCATGCGCGCAGTTTTCAGGCGCCGTTCCCCCGAGCACAGCGGCGAGGCGCTGGAGTACGGTCCGCTGACAGTCGATCCGACTCGACACGAGATACTGGCTGACGGAACGGCGATCAAAATGGGGCTTGCAGAGTTCAAGCTGCTCAAATTTCTCATCAGCCATCCCGACCGGGTGTTTTCTCGCACGCAGCTGCTCGACAGTGTGTGGGGCGACCACGTGTTCATCGAGGAGCGCACGGTCGATGTGCACGTTCTGCGCATGCGCAAGGCGCTGGTTCCAGTTAACGCGGCGCATCTGATTCAGACGGTACGCGGGCTCGGGTACCGGTTATCGACGCGACCTGAAAACTAAACTGAACAATCGGCAATAAGCCCTTGAATCAGCAAGATCAAGGGATTGTTTGTCACGGGCGAGTCACGCGCGCCTCGTACGCTGCCTTTCCCATGAACCAGTGGTTAACGCTGCCATTCACATCATGGGGTCTCTTAGCCAAGTCGTTGCCGGCTGCGATCCAGCCGACGCGGTCACTGCCGCAGACCGACGATGTCCGCGGCCGGCGAACTGGCGAGAACGCACCGCTACCGTGCCATTTTTATTTCGGATATTCATCTTGGAACGCGCGGTTGCAAAGCGGAATACCTGCTCGACTTTTTGCGTCACGCCGATGCTGACCGGCTGTATTTGGTTGGCGACATCATTGACGGCTGGGCCCTGAAAAAAGGTTTTTACTGGCCGCAGACCCATAACGACATCGTTCAGAAGGTCTTGCGCAAAGCTCGCAAGGGCACGCAAGTCATTTATGTGCCCGGCAACCATGACGAGGCTGGTCGCCAGTTCGTTGGGCTTAGCTTCGGCGACATTGCAATATGCAGCGAAGCAGTGCACACGCTGCTGGATGGAAGACGGCTGTGGGTGGTGCACGGTGACTTTGCTGACGGCGTGATCCAGCACGCGAAATGGCTGGCCAACATCGGTGACTCGCTTTACGAATTCATCTTATGGCTCAACAATCACTTCAACCGCGCGCGCCACCGGCTCGGGATGGGATATTGGTCGGTGTCGCAATATCTGAAGCACAAGGTCAAAAACGCCGTCAGCTTTATTTCCGACTTCGAGCGCGTGCTGTTGCGCGAAGCGCGGCGCCGCGGATACGACGGAGTGGTGTGTGGGCACATCCACAAGCCGGAGATTCGCACTTTGGATGGATTGCTCTATTGCAACGACGGCGATTGGGTAGAAAGCCTGTCAGCGCTGGTTGAAACGCACGAAGGCGAATTGAAAATCGTTCGCTGGAACAGCAGGGCTGCGCCAGGCACGCCCGTTTTGCGGTGGGACGAGCCGGTCATTGCACAGCCGACACGTCCAGTTCTCGCGGAAACTTCATGAAGATCATTACCGTGACCGATGCGTGGGAGCCGCAAGTCAACGGTGTGGTCAGAACGATTCAGGCAACCAACCGCGAACTTGAGCGAGGCGGCCACACGGTTGCCGTAGTCAGTCCGCGTGATTTTGTAACGGTTCCTTGCCCGGGATACTCCGGTATCGACCTGTCAATGCTGCCGTACCGGCGGCTGGCGAAATTGCTCGCAGTGGAACTTGCGGCCAGCGGGGAGATAGCGATCTCCATGTGGCAACTGAAGGACCACTCGGTCAGGCAGCCGCGCGCTTCTGCCGCCGTCACCGGCTGCCGTTCACGACGGCGTATCACACGCGCTTTCCGCAGTATCTGCACGCCATGTTCGGGGTGCCCGAATCGTGGACCTACGCATTTCTGAGGCGCTTCCACCGCAGCGCGACGCACGTGATGGCGCCGACGCCGAGCGTCGAGCGCGAGTTGCGCAGCGCGGGTATCGACAACGTCGCGCATTGGACCCGTGGTGTGGATACCGAGGCCTTCAGCCGGTGGAGCCTCTTCCACTGTCGGTCAAGGGACCCGTGTTTTTGTGCGTCGGCCGCGTTTCGGTCGAGAAGAACATCGAGGCCTTTTTGCGGCTCGACTTACCGGGGACTCGAGTGGTTGCGGGGGTCGGACCGGCACTTGAAATGCTGAAACGCCGCTTCCCTGAAGTGATGTTCCTCGGCGTTCTCGACCGTAAGGAACTGGCGCAGTTGTACTGCGCTGCAGACGTGTTTGTTTTCCCAAGCCGCACGGACACATTCGGGCTGGTGATGCTGGAAGCGCTGGCATGCGGCACGCCGGTCGCCGCTTATCCGGTGCAGGGACCGCAGGATGTGCTCGGAGGAAGTCACCTTGCAGTGCTCGATGATGATTTGCAGCCCGCCGCTTTGCGGGCGCTGCGAATTGAAGGCTCCGCCTGCCGGCGCTTCGCGCTCGATCACAGCTGGGCCGCCGCCACGCGTCAGTTTGCGAGTTTGCAGATGCCTTTGCACGGTCCGGTCGATTTGCACAGATTCTCGCAACCACCATATAGGCCTGTCGTCGCAGCATCGTTGGTGAAAGGCAGGCGCTAAACTGCGTCTCATGCGCGCGATGGACTCCCATCGTTTCGCCGTGCTGGCGCCTGCTGCTGCACGGCTTGCACTACTTGCCGCCGTGTCGAGCGTAGTCGGACTCTTGTCGAGTCCGACATTCGGGCTGTCGGTTGCGGTGGCGGGGTTGGTCGCCCTGCTGGTTATGCATCTGGTGTACACCAGCTTGCTCGCTGCGTGGCTTGAGCGCCCCGACCTCGACGCCATACCTGAGGGCTGGGGCATCTGGAGTGACGTGTTCGCGCGCCTGTACCGGGTGCGACGCAATACGGAACAAAACGAGCGGCGACTGCAGGAAAACGAAGAGCGCTTTCGCCGCACCATCAGTGCTCTGCCCGAAGGCATCGCGCTGATCGACGCCACGCTTCAGATCGACTGGTGCAATCCGGTCGCCGAGCAACATCTGGGCATTTCGCTGCGCGCCGATCAGGGTTTGCGTGTGACGAACCTGGTTCGCGATCCGGAGTTTGTCGGCTACATGACTTCGGCGCGCTTCGATCAGGCGCTGGTTTTTCAGCCGATGTCTCGGCCCGGCCTGGCGCTCGAAGTGCGCGTCGTCGAATTCGAGCTAGCACGCTCGATTCTGATTACGCGCGACATCACGCAGCGCGAGCGCGTCGATGCGGTACGGCGCGACTTCATCGCCAACGTATCGCACGAGCTACGAACGCCGCTGACCGTCGTCAACGGGTTCCTGGAAACGTTGATCGATGCGCAGGCAGAGAAGGGCGCAACGCGCCAGCATCATCTGCAGTTGATGCACGAGCAAGCGCAGCGCATGCACCGGCTGGTTGAAGACTTATTGACGTTGTCGCGACTCGAGTCGCGCGACACGCTGGTTACTGACGAAGTGGTCGACGTGGGTCAACTAGTGCGCGAAGTCGCCGACGAAGCGCGGGCGTTATCCCTCGGTCGGCATCAGATCAATGTCAACCTGACGCCAGGCTTCGTCCTCGGAAGCCGCGAGGAATTACGCAGCGCCTTTGGCAACATCGTTTCGAATGCGGTGCGTTACACGCCCGCCGGCGGTACCATTTCACTGTCGTGGCACGAGGATGCGAATGGCGGCCGTCTCGACGTAACCGATACCGGCATCGGCATTGCAAATGAACACATCGCACGGCTGACCGAGCGCTTTTATCGAGTCGACAAGAGTCGATCACGCGAAACGGGTGGAACCGGGCTTGGGTTGGCGATCGTCAAG
>Ga0136614_10000345_pt1 | contig 22120 bp, 19 predicted proteins | sample AntDrymUQ2792106_2_FD_106643 | JGI IMG/M metagenome (GOLD analysis project Ga0136614, IMG submission 106643) | Polar desert sand microbial communities from Dry Valleys, Antarctica - metaG UQ279 (21.06) | ecosystem: Environmental > Terrestrial > Soil > Desert | place: Antarctica: Dry Valley... | reverse complement strand
TCGGTAGCTATGTCGAGCATGGATAAACGCTGAATGCATCTAAGCGTGAAGCCAGACCAGAGATTAGTCCTGCCAGTGAGACTCCTTGTAGACCACGAGGTTGATAGGCTGGGTATGTAAGCGCAGTAATGCGTTAAGTTGACCAGTACTAATGTTCCCAAGGCTTGACCATAAAATTTACTCTAGAGCATGACGCTCGCGAGTGAAAATTTTGGATAACGCTTCGCACAACTGAAAACCTGAGAGAAAGTCACTATTCGATTCTCAAAGCCCTTTGGTGGCAGATTGTTCTTTCAAGTTTTCCGGTGATTTTGTCGAGAGGGTCACACCCGTTCCCATCCCGAACACGGAAGTTAAGCCTCTTAGAGCCGATGGTACTGCGCGGGAAGCTGCGTGGGAGAGTAGGAAGTCGCCGGATTAAATATTAACGGAAGCCCGCTCAGGCGTTACAGCTTGAGCGGGCTTTTGAATTTTCCGCTGCTCTGCGACAATTGCCGGCGAACACGCGAAAGCTAATGCTCATCGATCTATCAGCCTCTGCGGAAGAAAATTAACTGCGACTCGCTTATGTGTAGAATTACTTTTTTGGCTATCACGCTGCTACTGTCAGCTTGCAATGACGTGCAAAGAGCGACTCCGAATCTCACGCCGACGCCTGTGGTTAGCACCTCTCCGTCGCTTAGTTCCTCTCCTGCAACAGCCAACAGTAATTCATCAACCGCCGACGTCCCGACGTACACTTATGAAGTTGTCAACACTTACCCGCACGCCCGCGATGCTTACACACAGGGACTAATTTTTCAGGATGGCATCCTGTGGGAGAGTACCGGCGAGCGTGGGCGTTCAAGTTTGAGAAAAGTTGATCTGAAGACGGGCAAGGTATTGAAAAAAGTGGATGTCCCGTTAGAGTTTTTTGCGGAAGGCATGACGGTGCTGGACGGTAAGGTCTATCAACTGACTTGGCAAGAACACAAAGGGTTCATTTACGATGCCGAGACTCTCAAGAAGTTAGGCGAGTTTTCTTATCAAGGTGAGGGTTGGGGACTAACGCACGACGGCGAGTCGTTGATTATGAGTGACGGCACGAATCAACTTCGCTTTCTCCATCCGAATACCCTACAAGTAAAGAGAACGATCAGCGTTTTCGACAAAGGCGAACCGCTCGCGCAGTTAAATGAGTTGGAATTTATCAAAGGCGAGATTTGGGCCAACATCTGGCAGACGGACAAGATCGTGCAGCTCGATCCGCAGACGGGGAAGATTCTCGGCTGGATCGATCTGACGGGGCTGCTACCGACGCGCGATTACACGCCGGAGACTGACGTGTTGAACGGGATCGCTTATGACAAGGAGGGCGACCGGCTGTTCGTCACCGGGAAGCTCTGGCCTAAACTTTTCGAGATTCGTCTGGTTAAGAAAAAAGCTCCCACAGAAGTTCTCGACGAGCGTCGATCAAACGGTGACGTTTAATTCTTATTTCCGAGCTTCTTCTTATGCGATGGTCGCGTGCGGCGCGCTGTCGCTCGCGGTCGCGGGTGGTATCGGCGTCGGCGTGTCGGCGCTTTTCTTCGTGCTGCTCATTGCTGCTTGGGCGTGTGCGGATACACGCTGGCAGTTGTCGTCGCGGGTCAGCCTCGTCTTAGTGTTGCTGGCATTGCCGCTGTTTTATATAGAGTGGAAGTGGCGGCTCTTCAGCAGTCTGTCCATCGAACCGGAACGCGCCGGAATTAACTCGCTGACGCATTTCATCCTGTTCCTCGCGCTCGTCAAACTTTGGCAAACCAAGACGGATCGCGATTGGCTGTTTCTTTATCTCATCTCGTTCTTTGAAATTTTGCTGGCCGCCGGCTTGAGCGTCAGTCCGTCGTTTCTCTTTGTCCTCGCGCTCTACGTCCTCTGCGCGATCTCGACGGTGGTAAGCTTTGAGATTCGCAAAGCGCGCCGGAGCCTCTCGCCTGCGGGAGCGCCACGATTGACGATCTCGCTGGAGCCGACGCGGTTGCGTCGCTTGACCAAGCGGCATGTGCGACAGCGCAGCGTAATCGGAGAGGTGCGACGTTTGCCGCTCATTGCGGTCGGACTCTTGCTTCTCATCTTCAGTCTTGCGCTTCCGCTCTTCTTCATCGCGCCGCGCTTTAGCGGGAGCGCCGTGACCCGCGCCAGCGGCGGCACGACCGGGCTGGTCGGTTTTACCGACGAGGTCTCGCTCGGCGAGATCGCGCGGCTCGAGCGAAGCAATCGTCTGGTGATGCGCGTGCGCGTGGACGAGCCGGAGTTGCCGCGCCATCAAGATTTGCGCTGGCGCGGGGTGGCTCTCGATCAATTTGACGGGCGCACGTGGCGGCGTTCTGACCCGCGCCCTGCTCCGGTAAATCCGAAAGAGCGCGCGCTATTTCAGTTTGACACGACCGAGTCGTTGGAGCGGCTGACGACGCAGACGTTTTTCATCGAGCCGGTCGATACGCCGGTGTTGTTCATCGCGCCGCGAGCCATTGCTGTGCAAGGCGCGCTGCCCTTTGTGAGGCGTGACCGCGAGGGCGGCCTGATCTCGCGCGAGCATTCGCAGGAGCGCATCTCCTATCGCGCTTACTCGGACACGACCGAGCCGCCCGCCGAGAGGCTGCGCGCCGATCTGCGGGCTTACCTGCGCGAGGATCACCGCTATCTCGTCGTCCCCGACGGTCTTGATCCACGCATTGCGGATTTAACGCGCGGTCTGATCGCCGGCAACCGGGCCGGCAATCGTTATGACAGCGCGCGTGTCGTGGAAGAATATCTGCGGCAAAATTTCCGTTACTCGCTCGATCTCAAAGCGACGGGCGCTGATCCGCTCGCTGATTTTCTGTTTCGCGTGCGCGCCGGCAACTGCGAGTATTTCGCGAGCGCGATGGCGATCATGCTGCGGACGGCCGGCGTCGCAACGCGCGTCGTCAACGGTTTTCAGACCGGCGAGTACAATGCGATGGCGGGGGCTTTCACCGTCAAGCAATCGGACGCGCACTCTTGGGTCGAAGTCTATTTCCCAGAGACTGACGCATGGTTGACTTTCGATCCGACGCCGGCCAGCGCGCGCACGAACGCTCAAGCGGCGGGCGGCCTGAGCGGGCGATTACAGCAATACGCGGAGGCTTTGGAGCTGTTCTGGATTCAATATGTCGTGGCTTACGATAGGCAAGAGCAACGCTCGCTGGCGTCGTCGCTGCGCGAACAACTCGGCTCATACCGGCTGACGGCGTTGCAGACTTTAGACGAGTGGCGCGCTGGTCTAGCCGATTGGTGGAGCGAGATCAGCGGGCGCGACACTCCGCGCGGAAATTCTTTTTTCGGAGCGAAGGCGCTGTGGCTTTTGTTGCCGGCGCTCATTGCCGCCATCGGCTACGTTGCGTGGCGGGCGCTTCGCAAGTATTGGGGCGGGTCGCGCGGCCAATCCCTCGCACGAAGAAAATTTGATTCAGCGATTATCTTTTACAATCGCATGACGAAGGCGCTGGCCGGGCAAGGATTAAGACGCGCGGCGGATCAAACGCCGCTTGAGTTCGCCTTCGCGACCGGCATCCCGGAAGCCTTGTTAGTCACAGAGGCTTACAATCGTGTCCGCTACGGCGCGCAGGATTTATCGTCACTCGAAGCCGCACGGGTTGAAGAGTGGCTGCGGAAGATTGAACAAACGCAGTGACGAGTGATGAGTGACGAGTGACGAGTTGTAAAACTTGTCTTGGCTCGTCACTTGTCACTCGTCACTCATCACTGCTTTTATGAAGAAGGTCGGATTTATTAGTTTAGGCTGCCCGAAGAATTTGGTGGACAGCGAAGTGATGATGGGCCAACTTCAGCAGGCCGGATATGAGATCACTGCTGACGAGAGCGAGGCTGAGACGTTGGTCGTCAACACTTGCGGCTTCATCGATGCGGCGAAGCGAGAGTCTATCGACGCGATTCTCGCGGCGGCGCGGATGAAGGCGGACGGCAAGTGCCGGCGTCTGGTCGTAGCCGGCTGTCTGGTCGAGCGTTACCCCGACGAGTTGCGCGCGGAGATGCCTGAAGTCGATGCCTTCATCGGAACAAGTCAAGTCAGTCAAATCACGAACGTCTGTGATGAACGAGTCAACACGCGCTCGTTGCCGGTGTTGCCCATCGGCAACCAGAGCGCGACGTATCTTTATGACGAATCGACTCCGCGCGTGCTGGCGACGCCGGGCTACAGCGCTTTCATCAAGATCGCTGAAGGCTGTGATCGTCCATGCGCTTTCTGTTTTATTCCGCAGATGCGCGGCCATTTCCGCAGCCGTCGCTTCGGCTCGATCATGAGCGAGGCGCAGGCATTAGTTGAAAAAGGCGTCAAAGAACTAATTCTCGTCGCGCAGGATTCTTCGCGGTACGGCGAAGATTTGGGCGAGCAAGACGCGCTCGCACACTTGTTGCGCGAACTGGCGCGGCTCGAAGAGGTTGAGTGGGTGCGCGTGATGTACACCTACCCGACGCACATTAGCGATCAATTCTTGGACGTCATCGCGAGCGAACCGAAGGCCGTTAAGTATCTCGACCTGCCTTTGCAGCACGCATCGACGAATGTGCTGAAGTTGATGCGGCGCGGCGGCACGCGCCAGAGCCTCGAACGCTTGATCGAGCGCGTCCGCCAACGTGTTCCCGGCATCGCCGTGCGGACGACCTTCATCACCGGCTTTCCCGGCGAGACGGAAGCGGACTTTGCGGAACTGCTCGCTTTCATCCGCCACAGCGAATTTGATCGCGTCGGCGTCTTCACTTATTCGGATGAAGAAGGCACGCCGGCATTCGATCTCCCGAACAAAGTCGATCCGAAAATCGCGTCCCAACGCCGTGCGCGTTTGATGCGTGAACAAAAGCGTATCTCGCGCCAGCGCAACAAGGCGCGCATCGGCACGACTGTCAGAGTGTTGTTTGAGGGCAAGGCTGAAGAGACCGACTTGCTCTGGCAGGGACGGCTCGAAACGCAAGCTCCTGACATTGACGGCTGTGTGCTAATCAACGACGCGCCCGCAGGCTTCAATCCCACGCCCGGCGATTTCGTCAACGTCCACATCACCGCCGCGCATGAATACGATTTGGTGGGACACATTGTAGAGCAGTGACGAGTGACAGGTGACGAGTGACAAGTTGGAAAACTTGCCTTGGCTCGTCACCTGTCACTCGTCACTCGCCACTGCTTTTATGCGAGTTGTTAAAGAATCGAGCGACGAACTGAACCCGTCGGTCGTGACGCACGGTTACATTGAGCGTGCGCCGCGCCGGCGGACATGGCGCGATGGTGTGGCGCTGGCGGTAGCGACGTGCGGCGTCGGATATGCGCCAGTTGCGCCGGGGACTTGGGGATCGCTCGTCGGCGTGGGATTGTATGTGGCCGCGAATTTTTTGAGCGCGGGCGCTGTGGCCTATGCAGCGGCGCGCGGGTGGAGCTTACCGCCGCTCGAAGCCTTTCGCACGACGCTCGTGTTGGTATTGCTGATCGGCATAACCATCGCCGGCATCTGGGCGGCATCACGCGCCGAATCCTTACTCGTGCGGAAAGACCCCGGCGCGGTCGTTATCGATGAAGTCGTCGGGCAGTTGATCACGTTCGTCTTCGTGCCGTATGAGATTGGCGCGTGGGCGATCATGGCGGGCTTCGTGGTGTTTCGGGTGTTCGACATTTGGAAGCCATACCCGATTCGCCGGCTCGAAGCATTGGAATCGGGCCTCGGCATTATGGCCGACGACGTGTTGGCCGGATTTTATGCCGCGACCCTAATGGCCTTACTGACATCAATCTACTTACTGTTCTAAAGGGAGGGCAGGAGAATGGAACAACCGAAAGATAAATCGACCGGCGCGGGCGGCGTTACTCCGACCGAGCAGGCAATCGAAGAACGCGCAGCGGAAGCGACGAGCGACGAGACCGTGAGCGATCTCGCGGAGACACAGAAGAACACGTCCGGTAAATCTGGCGAGGGGACCAGTGAGAGCAACGCTCCTTCGCCCGACGGGATGTTTGACGAGAATCGCGGCGGGCGCGCCGACGGCAGCGATACGGGCGGGCCGATGTAAAACAGTGGTCAGTGGTCAGTGGTCAGTTGAATGCGTTTTTTTGACCACTGACCACTGACCACTGACCACTAACTATGGCCGACATCAAAATTTTAGTGTCTGACGACGTGAGCGAGAGCGGACTAGAGCCGTTGCGGGCGGCTGGCTTCGCGGTCGAGAAGCGCACCGGCTTGAAGCCTGAAGAGTTGCGCGAAATTTTGCCTGAGTATGACGGGCTGGTCGTGCGGAGCGAGACGAAGGTGAGTGCGCCAGTGTTGGACGCAGCAGTGCGATTGCGGGCTATCGGGCGCGCCGGGGTCGGCGTCGATAATATCGATGTGGCGGCGGCCACTGCGCGGGGCATCATCGTAATGAACGCGCCGGACGGTAACACGATGACGACTGCCGAGCATACTCTGGCGATGCTGCTCGCGCTCGCGCGGCGCGTGCCGCAGGCTAACGCGAGTTTGCGCGGGGGGAAGTGGGAGCGCAAGAAATTCGTCGGCGTTGAATTGCGTGGGAAGACTCTGGGCATTGTGGGCTTGGGGCGGATCGGGCGTGTGGTGGCGAGCCGGGCGCGCGGCTTTGAGATGAAGGTCTTAGCTTTCGATCCGTTCGTTGCGCCGGAGGGCGCGCGCGATTCGGAGATCGAGTTGGTGACGTTGGCAGAGGTCTGCGAGCGCGCGGATTTCCTGACCGTGCACACGCCTTTGACGGCGGAGACGCGCGGCATCATCGGCGCGCAAGAGTTGGCGCGCATGAAACCCGAAGCGCAGATCATTAACTGCGCGCGTGGTGGGTTGATCGACGAATGCGCTTTGTATTCAGCGATCAAGGAAGGCCGTGTCGCCGGTGCGGCGCTCGATGTGTTTGAGCAAGAACCGCCGCCCACGGATCACCCATTGCTGAATCTCGAAGAAGTGATTACCACGCCGCATCTCGGCGCTTCGACGAAAGAAGCGCAGGAGGGCGTCGCCGTCACCGTCGCCGAACAGATGCGTGATTATTTTCTGACCGGCGCGCTGCGCGGCGCGGTCAACACCCCGGCGGTGGGCGCGCAGGAGTTGAGTATCTTGCAGCCGTATCTGATGCTCGCCGAACAACTCGGTAGATTTCAAGCGCAGTTACTCGAAGAGGCGGTGCGGGAAATTCGCATTGTCTATGCGGGTGAAGTGGCAGAGATGGACGCCGCTCCGGTGACACGCGCTTTCCTCGCGGGATTGCTGCGCGACATGAGCGCGAGGGTCAACGTGGTCAATGCTTTTCTGATCGCAGAAGAACGGGGCATTAAAGTGACGTCCTCCTACGAGCGCGGCGCAAGCGGCGAACTGAAGCCATCCGTCTCAACTCGCGTGATCACGGCAGGCGGCGAGGGAAGCGTCTCCGGCGAATTATTCGGAGCCGAAGGCGGGGGGCGCATCGTCGAAATCAACGGCTTTCGTATCGAAGCCGTCCCCGCCGGCCACATGATCGTCACGCGCAATCGCGACGTGCCGGGCGTCATCGGTCGCATCGGCACGCTCTTCGGTCAACACCACGTCAACATCAGCCGCTTTCACTTGGGGCGCGAAGCGGCAGGCGGCGAAGCGATGGCCGTCATCGAAACCGACGCACCCGTCAGCGACGAGACGCTCGCAGAACTCCGCTCCTCTGAACAGATCATCTCAGCGAAAAGAATCGAACTCTAAATGCGAGAGTAGGCTGCGCGTTAAATGAGCTTTAAGCCCGCCGCCTGCGCGCACTACCTTACCTCAAAGGCAGCCCGTTGCCAGCGCGATGCAGGCGGCGAAGTTCGGGTCCAACTCCACTGTGCATTTCCTCAATCTGCGAATTGTTCTTCAACTGGTCGATGACCGCCTCGACTCCTTGGTCGTAGATGATTCTGATCTCGATCTTCCTTAACATGGGACACTAACTCTGGGATACTGCTGCCGCGAGGGAGAAGAGCGTAGCCACGGCGAGTCGAAGAAGTATGCTTTTTTCGTGCTGTTTATCTGGAAGCTGAAACTGCCCCGCTCCGCAAAGGCCATGGTCTGGCTTGACCGTCCTTTCTGCCGAGCCGAACATTCTTTTCACGCTACGAAAGGAGAGAACCGAGATATTATGCGACTGACTGTTACCAAGAAGATCGTCGTCGGCCTCTCCATCATTGTCGGCATCGGCATCGTCTCGATGCTCATCGTTTACGGCGGCCTCAGCACGCTGCAAAAGAGCGTGCATAAACTTGCGGACATCGAGGAGCCGGCCGCCGCCGCCGCATACGAGATGGAAATCAATGTCCTCGGTCTGGGGATGGGCGTCCTGAAATACCTCGAAGGCCACGACCCGCGCGACCGGCAGCGGGTGCAGAAGGATCAAGCCGACTTTGAGAAGTTCCACGCCGAGTACGTCCGCCTGGCGAAAACCCCGCAACATCGAGAACTGGCCGACAGGATGGCGGCTCTCTACCGGGATTTCAAGGCGCTCGGCGAGACGATGATGCACAACAAGGACGTCGAGGAGGCGGTCTTCGTTGTCATGGGTCAGAACCTTGAGCGGATAGACGACATTATCGACAGAGAAATCCAAGCTAAAATCGACCGCCGGCTCCCGGACAGATTTAGGAAGATCGAACAGTCTTTGGATTTGGAGGCCGACGTCGCCGAGATCGGCATCTGGCTGGCGAGCTACTGGCGAAATCGTAAGGCGGAGTACAGAGAGCTGGTCTGGATCAATGAAAAAGAGTGTCGTGAGACACTAGGGCGCTTTAAGAATAACCCTCGTCTGAGCGCAGAGGAGAGACAGTGGGCAGGCGAGATCGAAAACATCTTCAACGACACGATCTCGGGATTTCGAGAAATCTTGACTATTGAGGGATGTATTTTAGAAGACAGCAAAAAATTCGCGGAATTACGAACGCAGATTGATGATCTGCTCGACGAAGAGATTCAGAGCCTCGCCCTCAAAGACCTCTACGCGCCGACACAGGAGGCCGACACAGCGATGAACTCGGTGGTCCGAAGGGCCGGCCTCCTAATGCCCTTGTTCCTCCTTTCCGCGGTTAGCGTCGCGCTCCTGTTGAGTTGGAGCATCATCGGGCCGGTCAAGAAGCTGATGAGGGGAACCGAGGCGATCAGTCGCGGCGATCTGCATTATCGCATTACTCCGATGGGCCAAGACGAGTTTGCCGAGCTGGCCCGTCAATTCAATCAGATGGTGATTCAGTTGGAGGCCACGACCGTCTCCAAAGCGCTGTTAGAGGGGAGCGAGGCAAAGCTGCAAGAGACGGTCGGCGATTTACGGCGAGAGAACGCCGAGCGCGAGCAGGCCGAGCGGCAACTGCGCGAGTCGCGCGAGCAGTAACGCGCCCTCGCCGCGCATCTCCAGTCCGTGCGCGAAGAGGAGAGGACGCGGCTCGCGCGCGAGATTCACGACGAGCTGGGCCAGTTGTTGACGAGCATGATCATTGACCTCTCTTGGCTGGAAGATAAGTTGTCCACAACGGACGGCGCGGCCCCCTCGCCCCCGTTCGTCGAGAGAGTTCGCGCTCTCTTACAACTCGCCGACACGACCGTGGACACGGTGCGCCGCATTGCGACAGAATTAAGGACGGGGCTGCTTGATGATTTCGGTCTGACGGCAGCCGTCGAATGGCAGACGCAGGAGTTTCAGAGGCGCACGGGAATCAAGTGCGACCTTGTCATAAATTTGGACGGGACCGATCTCGATCAGGCCTACTCCACCGCCGTGTTCCGTATCTTCCAGGAGGCACTGACCAACGTCGCCCGCCACGCCGGAGCATCGAGCGTCAGTATTGTGCTGGAGGAGAATGAGGGGCAGTTGATTCTTCAGGTCGAAGACAACGGAGAGGGTTTTACGGAAGACGCGCTGTCCAACACGCGCTCGCTGGGCGTCGTGGGGATGCGCGAGCGCGCGCTGATTCTCGGAGGCGAGGTCGAGATCAAAGGCGTTCGCGGGGCAGGCACCAGAGTGACGGCGCGGATACCGCGCCCCAATGCAACAGAGGGGAGGACGCGCGAGTAATTCCGCCGGACAGCGCCATGATCAGAATTCTGATCGCAGACGATCACGAGATTGTACGCAAAGGGCTGGCGCAGATTGTGGCCGAAACGCCCGACATGGAAGTGTGCGGCGAGGCGGGCAGCGCGCAGGAGACGCTCAGCCTCCTCCGACAGCAGGATTGCAGCGTGGTTGTGCTGGACATCTCCATGCCCGGCAGGAGCGGCCTCGACGCACTCAAGGACATCAAGCACCAATATCCGCGCCTGCCCGTGCTGATCTTGAGTACACACTCTGAAGACGAGTATGCCGTGCGCGTCCTCAAAGCCGGAGCCGCCGGTTATCTGACGAAGGGGAGCGCCTCCAAAGAATTGATCGCGGCCATCAGGAAGGTACACGCCGGCGGAAAGTACATCAGCGAATCCGTCGCAGAGAAGTTAGTCTCGAACTTGGAGACGAGCGCCGGGCAGAACCCTCACGAGAGCCTCTCGGACCGCGAGTACAATGTGATGTGCATGATCGCCTCGGGCAAGACGCTCAAGCAGATCGCAGATGAACTCTCGCTGAGTGAGAAGACCGTCAGCACGTACCGCACACGCATCATGGAGAAGATGAACATGAAGAAGAATACCGAGTTGGTTCGCTACTGTATGCAGCATGGCTTGTTGCAATGAGAAGCGTGCGTGGAAACAAACTTCCCTTCAGGGCCGACTCATCTGCGAATCGTTCTCAGAGCGCCTGCCTCATCTTTGGTTTTCCAGATTTTCCGTCCAATCTTTGCTCCTTGTCAGGGAAATCCTGACAAACCGGCCAGTCAATCCCTGACACGAAAATCAGACCTTTTACCGCTGTTTTCTCGAGTTTCAGAACTCTATCATCGGCTCTCCCCTTAACTTCCCCTGAACTATTGAGTGTTTTGTTTGCGGATGATTCATCGTGGGTGCGCTCGCACCCGCGTCGGCGTCCGCCTGTGAATTTCGCTTGGGCTTCCCGTCGATATTTCAAGCGACCCGCGGGAGAGGTGTTTTGTGTACAAGTATTCCGACATCAGGAAAGTGCATCTCGAGATTACCTCCAAGTGCAACGCGAATTGCCCTCAATGCTCGCGCAACTTCTTCGGCAAGCCGTTCGACTCGCTACCGCTCACCGAATTGACGCTCGACGACATCAAGAGAGTCTTCCCGGAGGATTTCGTCAGACAGCTCAAGGTGATTTTCATGTCCGGCACTTACGGAGACGCGATGGTGGCGCGAGACACGGTCGAGGTCTTCGAGTATTTCCGCGCCTGTAATCCTTCCATGCGCCTCGGGATGCACACGAACGGCAGCGGGCGCAAACCCGAATGGTGGGAGCGTTTGGCTGCGGTGGTCGATTATTGCGCCTTCGGGATCGATGGGCTGGGGGATACCAATCATCTCTACAGGCGTGGAACCAAGTGGGACAAGGTCATGGAAAGCGTCAAGGCCTTCATTGGCGCCGGCGGCCATGCCGACTGGCATTTCATCGTGTTCCGGCACAATGAGCACCAAGTCGAAGCAGCTCGTGAATTGGCCCGTGAGCTGGGTTTCAGGGAGTTCTGCGTCAAACGCACCGGGCGCTTTCTGAAGGCGTGGAAGGAGACTCCGTTCTCTCCGGTGCTGGACCGCGAGGACAGCTTGAGTATCTCCTCGAGATGCCGACGAGTTCCCAATACCGGAACAAAAACTTCATGGAGGTCTATGGTGATCGCCGACACCGCCGAGTCCCACCTCGCGGAGACAGAAATAAATTGCAAGGTCGCGGGGTCCCGGTCGGTTTACGTGAGCGCCGAAGGGCTGGTGCTTCCTTGCTGCTGGATGGCGACACTCTACCCTATGGGGGAAGAGATCGAAGCGGATGAAAAACAACGCTTGGTGAATCTGCTTCCCTTAGCGAAGGCGAAGCCCGTGGGGCGTTTGCGCTCGCAGGGCTTGCAGGATATTTGGCGTCTCATTGAGCAACTCCCGCACGGCAAGAACTCGATTAACGCGACGCTCGTGCCGCTGAAGGAGATCGTCGAGGGAGCGTTCTTTCAGGAACTGGTCCCCGGAGGTTGGGAGCCGCAGAGCTTCGAGGAGGGACGCTTGCGCGTGTGTGCGAAGCACTGCGGCGCGTGCAACGTGAAAGCCGGCCAGAACGTCAAGCTCGAGCTCCAAAGCCAAGCATGATGTGGAGGGCGGGGACCGGGTTGCAGAACTCTATCACAGGCCCACTTCAATGAGAGTCTTGATTGCAGATGATTCATCGCTGGTGCGCGAGAGGCTGAGTGCCGCTCTTTCCGAGATCGAAGGCGTTGAGATCGTCGGCCAGACTCCTGACGCACAGCTAGCTGTGGATTTCGTCCGCAGGCTTAGTCCCGAAGTGGTGATCATGGACATCAGGTTGCGCGGCGGCAACGAAATAGACGCGCTACGAACGATCAAGCGAGGCGATCCCGCCCCGATTGTTTTGGTATTCACCAATTACACCTTGGCTGAATACAGAGAAAAATGCATGGACGCGGGAGCGGATTTCTTCTTCGCCAAGTCATCGGAATTCAAGACGATGTTGAAGACCCTGAGAGCCTTTTGAAACCTCCCCTTCTATGCGTCTGCGAGTTGAGAGTCTTGTGAGTGTACTCATGCTTAAACACCGGATCATCGCCATCATTATCATCCTGCCCGCGACACTTGTCGCGGACATCGGTCTGGCGTCGGACATCGAATCAGGGAGGCGGCGGCTATGCGTTTGAGGGGGGAACTCGTCGCGCGCGGCGCGGCAACCACGCGCCATACTCCCCCGGCAAAAACGTCAGACGACGCCAACAGTGTTTCGACCAACGTCGTACATTTCCAATCTCCGGCATGGAGCGAGCATAACGGTGCGGGCGCGCCGCGACCGCGCGTCGCTTTGTACTCGCACGACACGATGGGTCTCGGCCATATGCGCCGCAACCTGTTGCTCGCCCAGACGCTCGCCGCGCCGCCCTTGAGGGCGGTCGTGCTGATGATCGCCGGGGCGCGCCGGGCCGGCACTTTTGCCCTGCCTGACGGAGCCGACTGCATGATCCTGCCGGCGCTGCACAAGGGGACAGACGGGAAATACCAAGCGCGCCGGTTGGATGTCTCGCTGCAAGACTTGATCGCTCTGCGTTCCAAGACGATCCGCGCGGCACTCGAAGAGTTTGAACCCGACGTGCTGATCGTGGACAACGTGCCGCGCGGCGCGGTCGGCGAACTCAACGCGAGTTTGGAAAGTTTGCGGGCGCGCGGCACGACGCGCTGCGTGCTGGGCTTACGCGATGTGCTGGACGATCCGGTGGTGGTTGAGCGCGAATGGCGCCGCGCCGCTAACGAGGAGGCCATCCGCGATTTCTACGACGCGGTCTGGGTCTATGGCGATCCGACGGTTTACGATCTCACGCGCGAGTACCGCCTGTCGCCCGACGTGAAGCATAAAGTCCGGTACACAGGCTATCTCGATCAGCGCCTGCGCCTCACGCTGGCGGAGGCCGAAGGCGTCGAACCACACGCGGAGTTTGATTTCCCGTCAGAGCCGTTCGTGTTATGCGTGCTGGGCGGCGGGCAGGACGGGGCGCTGCTGGCCGAAGACTTCGGGGCTGTGGAGCTTCCGCCCGGCCACGTCGGCGTGATCCTGACCGGCCCGTTCATGTCGCGCGACGCGCAACGGCGACTGCACCGCCTCGCCTCGCCGCGACTTCACATCCTTGAATTCATCACCGAACCCACGCTGCTATTGCAGCGCGCCGACCGCGTGATTGCGATGGGCGGCTACAACACCACTTGCGAGATGCTCTCGTTCGAGAAGCGGGCGCTGATCGTGCCGCGCGTGCGCCCCCGGCGGGAACAAATAATTCGCGCGGAACGCCTGCGCGACTTGAACCTGATCGATGTGCTGCACCCGGACAAACTCAGCCCCCAAGCGTTGAGCGAGTGGCTCGCCGCCGTCCCGCAGCCGCTCCCGCCCGTGCATGACTTGATCGCGCTTGATGGACTCACGCGCCTCCCCGACCTGCTTAACGAATTGCTGGCTGCGCCCCCGGTTCTGCAAACGCTAACGTATCAAGAAAGTATTCGCACACATGTACACTCATGATCTTTCGCGCGTCGGCTATGTGGTCAAACGCTATCCGCGATTTTCCGAGACGTTCATCGTCAACGAAATCCTCGCGCACGAGCGGGCCGGGTTAGAGATCGAAGTCTTCGCGCTCCGCCCGCCGAACGACACGCACTTTCAGAACGTCATCTCGAAAGTGCGCGCGCCCGTGACTTATCTGCCGCACATGGCGAAGACCGTTGATTTCTGGGCGGCGCTCGAAGCGGCGGGCGCAGTCTTGCCCGGATTCTGGGAGCAGCTCGGGGACGCGCGCGGGGCCGAGGCGCATGATGTTTACCAAGCCGCGTTGCTCGCGCAAATGGCACACACGAAAGGCATCCATCACTTGCACGCTCACTTCGCCAGCGTGGCGACGAGCGTCGCGCGACTCGCCGCACGCTTCGCCTGCGTCCCCTACACTTTCACCGCGCACGCCAAAGACATCTTTCACGAAAGCGTCGTGCCTGAAGAGCTCCGGCGCAAACTCGAAGAAGCGGCGGGAGTCGTGACGGTGAGCGAATTCAACGTGCAGTTTCTAAGTGAGAACTACGGCGCGGCAGCGGGGCGCGTCGAGCGCATTTATAATGGCCTCGACCTCGACGGATTTCCGTATCAAGCACCCGGCGAGCGGCTCCCGCGAATTATCTCGGTGGGGCGGCTGGTCGAGAAGAAGGGGTTAGAGGATTTGATCGAAGCGTGCGCGATTCTCGCCGGGCGCAAAGCTGACTTCACCTGCCAGATCATCGGCACGGGCGAACTTGAGGACGACTTGCGCCGGCAGATCGAAAGCTCGCGCCTGCAATCGCGCGTCGAACTGATGGGGCCGCGCCCGCAGAGCGAAGTCATCGAGTTAGTGCAGAGTGCCGCCGTGTTCGCCGCGCCGTGTGTGGTCGGCGCGGACGGCAACCGCGACGGCTTGCCGACGGTGCTGTTGGAGGCGATGGCGCTCGGCACGCCCTGTGTCTCGACTGACGTGACCGGCATCCCCGAAGTGTTGCGCGACGACGAGACGGGATTGATGACGCCGCAGCATGATCCGGCGTCGCTCGCCGATGCGCTTGAAAGGTTGTTGGTCAATCCGACGTTGCGTGTTCAACTCGCACAGGCTGCCCGTCGCTTGATGGAAGCGGAGTTCGACGTTCATCGCAATGCCGCGCATGTTCGTGATCTTTTTCAACGCGCGCAAACGGCTTCGTCCGGCACGATCACGTCCGGCGCGATGAGGACCAGCATGGCGGGGGTGGCGTGATGCGTGTCGCTTACATTTGCGCCGACGCGGGCGTGCCGGTCTTCGGACGCAAGGGCAGTTCGATCCACGTGCAGGAAGTTGTCCGCGCACTGCGCGCGCACGGGGCGGAAGTAGAGTTGTTCGCCGCACGCACCGACGGCGAGCCGCCATCTGATCTCGCAGACTTGCGCGTTCACTCGCTGCCCGCGCCGTCTAAAGGCGACATCGCGGAGCGCGAGCGCGCGGCTTACGCGGCTAACGAGGAATTGCGGCAGGCGCTCCGGCGCGCGGGGAGCTTCGATTTCATCTACGAACGCTACTCGCTCTGGAGCTACGCGGGGATGGAACACGCGCGGGCGTTTGGCACGCCGGGGCTGTTAGAAGTCAATGCGCCGCTCATCGAAGAACAACGGAAGCATCGCGGGCTGGCGGACGAGCAGCAGGCCGAGCGGGTAGCGAAAATCGTCTTCGGTTCGGCCACCACGCTCATCGCCGTTTCGGAAGGAGTCGCCGCATATCTGCGCCGTTTCCCGTCTGTGAATGGCCGCGCCCACGTCATCCCGAACGGCGTCAACCCGGCACGCTTTCCGCTTGGGCTGAAGCCCGCGCTGCCGGCATCGCCTGCGAGCTTCACCGTCGGTTTCGTCGGTACGCTGAAGCCTTGGCACGGCCTCGCCGATCTCGTCGAAGCCTTCGCACTACTGCACGAGAAGGATGGGAACGCGCGTTTGCTGATCGTCGGCGATGGGCCAGAGCGCGAGAGCTTGGAAGCCGACCTCGCCGCACGCTCGCTGCTTGACGCGACCGTGTTGACCGGCGCGGTCAGCCACGAGTTGATACCGGGACTACTGGCTTCGATGGACGTGGCCGTCGCTCCTTACCCGGACGACCCGGATTTCTATTTCTCGCCGTTGAAGGTGTATGAGTACATGGCGGCGGCGCTGCCGGTGGCGGCGAGTCGCATCGGCCAGTTGGAAGAGTTGATTGAACATGAACACAATGGCCTGCTGTTTCCGCCGGGCGACGTGCGGGCGTTGGCCGAAGCTCTCGACCGCCTGCGGCGTGATCGCAAGTTCGCTTCGCGGCTCGGAAGCCTAGCCTGCATGAAGGTGCTGCGGAGCCACACTTGGGAATCGGTTGCGCGGCGCATCATCGCGCTCGCCGGTGTCGAGGTTGCCATGGCTCATGGGGAGGTGAGCGGTTAAATGGGTCGCCCGCAAACGCTATCCAAATCGCTGCCCGGTCTGGGGCGGCTCGTGCGGCGCTTCTGGCCGCGCCTGCGCGCGCAACGCGGACTGCTCGCGGGATCGTCGCTGGCGGTCTTCGCCGAAGTTGGCCTGCGCCTGCTGGAACCGTGGCCGCTGAAATTCGTCTTCGACAGCGTTTTCGCCGCCGCGCCGGCGGGCGGGCTGCTCGGCGTGCCGGCGATTGACAGGCTTGAGCCGGGAACGTTGCTCGTTTGGGCGGCGCTGGCCGTCGTCTTTATCACGGGCTTGCGCGCGCTCGCCGCGTACTGGAATACGGTCGGGTTCGCCCTCGCCGGCAACCGCGTGCTGACCGAAGTGCGCGGCGACCTCTACAGCCACTTGCAACGCCTGTCCCTCTCTTACCACACGAAGACCAAGAGTGGCGATCTCGTCGTGCGCGTCATCAGCGATGTCGGATTATTGCAGGAGGTGGCTGTCACGGCGGCGCTGCCGCTCGTGATTAACACGATGATCCTGTTCGGCATGGCTGCCTTGATGTTCTGGCTCCACTGGGAACTCGCGCTCGTCGGGCTGTCCATCATTCCTCTCTTCTGGCTTTCCACTTGGCGCTTAGGGCGGCGCATCCGTGAAGTTTCGCGCGAGCAACGGATGCGCGAGGGCGCGATGGCTTCGACCGCCGCCGAATCAATCGGCGCGATCAAGGTCGTGCAGGCGCTCTCGCTGGAAAAGGCTTTCGCGCGCGTCTTCACCGCTCACAACAAGAAGGGTTTGAAGGAAGGCGTCCGCGCCAAGCGTCTGTCGGCCAGTCTCGAACGCACGGTGGATGTGCTGGTGGCAATCGGGACGGCGCTCGTGTTGTGGTACGGCGCGCGGCTCGTGCTGAGCGGCGAACTCACGCCCGGCGATCTGCTGGTCTTCCTCGCGTATCTGAAGAACGCTTTCAAGCCGGTGCGCGACTCCGCCAAGTACACGGGGCGACTGGCCAAGGCGTCTGCCGCGGGCGAGCACGTGCTTGACGTGCTTGATCGCATTCCTGAAGTGCGCGACCTGCCCGGCGCGAAACCTGCGCCACCGTTTCGCGGCGCGGTCAAGTTCGAGGAAGTTGATTACGGCTACGAGCCGGAGCAACTCGCGTTGCGCGGCGTCTCCTTCGAGGCTCAACCGGGACAGCGCATCGCTCTCGTCGGACCTTCGGGCAGCGGGAAGTCCACGCTCGTCGGCCTCGTCATGCGCCTCTACGATCCAATCGCGGGGCGCGTGTTGGTGGACGGGCGCGACATACGCGAGTACACCATCTCATCGCTACGCGCGCAGATCAGTGTGGTCTTGCAAGACTCCATCCTCTTCGCGGGCACGATCCGCGACAACATCGCCTACGGCGCTGTTGAAGTCACCGGCGAGCAGATTCGCGCCGCCACACGGTTGTCGAACGCTCATTCGTTCGTCGAGGCGATGCCGCGCAAGTACATGACAATCGTCGGCGAGCGCGGCGTGACGCTTTCCAATGGGCAGCGCCAGCGCATTGCCATCGCGCGCGCCGCCGTGCGCCAGTCTCCGATTCTGATTCTGGATGAACCCACCGTCGGGCTGGACGAAGAGAACGAGCGTCTCGTGTTGGAGTCGCTTGAGCAACTCGCCGAAAACCGCACTACCTTCTTCATCACGCACAACCTCCAGCAAGCGGCAAGCGCCGACCGCATCCTTTACATCGAGAGCGGGCGCGTCGTCGAACATGGTACGCACGAAGATTTAATGGGAAACAAGGGACGCTACGCTTCGATGTACGTACAGCAAATTGCCGCCCGCAATGGCGAGGACTCTAACGACCGCAACAGCGGCGAGACGTTCAATGATCGGGGCAACGGCGAGGCAGTCAAGGAGGAGAGCCATGCTGTCGTGGGCTGATGCCGATGTCGTCCGGCGCGACACACGCTTGCGTGGGCTGGAAACTGCGCTCGACCCAGAAGCCTTCGTCCACGCGCTCCGCGCGGCCCTGCCGGAGGCGGGCATCCGCGAGGCGAGCGCCGGCTATGTCCGCTACAAACCCGGCACTAACTGTGTCGTGGCCTATCGACTCGAAACGAACGGCGCGCCCCTCGACGCCTATATCAAAGTTCACGCAAACGAAGACTGGATCAAACTCGTTACGGCGCGCGAGCGCGCGAGCGTGCCGACGATAGCCGGGCCGGGTCGCGTCGGCCTCGAAGACGGCAACGCGGTAGTCGTCTTTTTCCCGAATGACGACAAGCTGCAATCACTTCATAAACTCGGCCAAGCTGAGACCCGCCGGAAGTTGTTGGAAAAACTTTTCTCCGGCCAACCGGAACTCTGGGAGGGCGAGATGCAAAAGCTCCGCTACAAACCGGAGCGGCGATACGTCGCGGTGTGGCGCGCCGGAGGCCGAAACGTCGCCGTGCTGAAAGCGTATGTCGGCGGCGGTTACGAAGCGGCGCGGGCGAGCGCGCAGGCGTTTGAGAGTCGCGGCCCGCTCCGGCTCGCGCGACTGCTTGGCCGCCGCACACGTCACGGCGTGCTGGCCTTCGAGTGGCTCGAAGGGCGGTTGCTCAGTGAAATAATCTCGGCCCCGGACTTTCACCCTTCGGCGGTCGCCACGGCGGGCGCGGCGCTCGTCGAGTTGCACGCGCAGCAACCGAGAAATCTCGTGCGCCTCGAACGCAAGACGGAAGCGGCGCGGTTGCGACGACTGGCGCGCTGGATGGGCGATGTCTGGCCGCGCCTCGCGCGCAAGACTGTCAACCTCGCCTGCCGGATTGCGGAGCAACTGTTGAATACCCCGGATGTGTCCGCGCCCATCCATGGCGACTTCTATGCACAGCAGGTACTCGTCACAGACGGCGCGGCGGCGATTCTCGACCTCGACCGCGCCGCGTGCGCCGACCCAGCACGCGACCTCGGAACGTTCATCGCCCACGTCGAACGGGATTCCCTGCGCGGCGACTTCTCCCCGAACCGCGCGGCGCAGGTCAAGGAAGCATTACTCGAAGGCTACCGACATCAAGCCGGCAACTCGCTCCCCCGGCGAATCAGCCTGCACGCCGCCGCCGGATTGCTGTGGCTCGCGCCCGAACCTTTCCGGTATCGCGAATTGGATTGGCCTGAGAGAACCGAAGCGATCATCGAGCGGGCGGAGCAGATTTTACGCGGAGGAGCGCTGGAAGATTGAACGTCGCGGTGACAGATACGTTCGGCGTCGCGGACGACGCGAAGCTCCCTTTTCTGGCGCGGGCGCTCGACCCTGTCGAAGCCCGGCGACAACTTGAAGCGTGTCTCCGAACACGAAGCGGCGCGGAAGGAAGTCTCCATTTGCTTGCGCTTCGCGTCGTGCGGCACAAACCCCGACAGCGGGCGCTCGTCGAGTACGACGTGCGCGTCGAGCGCGGCGGCGCGGCCATCGAGACCTTCACTTTGATCGGCAAAGCGCACGCACGCGGGTTAGCCGAGCGCGACTTTCAACTGCAAACGGCGCTCTGGCAAAGCAATTTCGGGCCGGACAGCGCGGACGGCATCCGCGTGCCGGAACCCGTCGGCGTCATCCCGGATTTCCACATGTGGCTCCAGCGCAAAGTGCCGGGCGAGCCGGCGACAAGGTTGCTGGCGCAAGCCGACGGCGCGCCGCTCGCCGCGCGCATCGCGGATGCCGCGTGGAAGATTCACCGGCTAGGCGTACCCGTCGTGCGCCGCCACACGATAGCGGATGAACTCCGAATTCTGCGCGAACGCCTCGGCCTCTTGATGTCGGAGAGGCCGGATTTAGCCGCTCGGCTGAAGCGCGTACTTGCGGCCTGCGACCGCTTAGGAGCGTCGCTGCCGGTGCCAACTCGGCGCACGATTCACAGGGATTTTTACCCGGACCAAGTACTCGTCACCGACGCGCGGCTGTACCTGCTCGATTTCGATCTTTACTGCGAAGGCGACCCCGCGCTCGACATCGGGAACTTTCTGGGGCACGTCACGGAGCAAAGTCTGCGCGCGACCGGCGACGCCCGCGCGCTACACGATGTGGAGGAAATGTTTGAGGAGCGTTACGTGGAGTTGGCGGGCGAGCGCGGGCGGTCGGCTGTGCGCGCCTACGCGACGCTGACGTTAGCGCGTCACATTTACTTGAGTACACAGTTCGCCAAGCGGCGACACCTGACGGAAACGATCTTGGAATTGTGCGAGCGACGCCTCTTGTAGATTGCGGATTGCAGATTTCGGATTGCGGATTAAGGGAATTCCGCATTCCGCAATCGGGGCGGTCGCTGCGATGTGAGGGATTATGAAAAAAGCAGTTTTAGTTTTACTCGTTCATCTTTTGTGCGCCAGCATCGCGGGCGCGCAGGTTAAGCCTGCGCCTGACATCAACCCGCCCGCCGACAAGCCGAGCGAGAAGCTCCCGCCGGTGACTGGCGAGCGCGAGTCGCTGACGCCGCCGCGCCGCTGGGCGTTCTACGTGACGATGTCGAGCGTCTTCGACTCAAACATTAACCGCGACGAAGACAAAATCAAATCTTTTGGCGGGGTCGGCGGCGCGGGCATCTACTATCGCAATCACGCGGAGAAGCCGACTTTTGAATTCAACTATGAGGTAGGGCAGCACCGTTTTTCGGGGACAGATCGTTGGAACCGCACGAGCCACAAATTTTTGGCTTCGCATGAGCGGGAATTAAGCCGCCGCTTCACCACGGAGACAGTTGGCGAAATCTCGCTCAAAGGCTCGACGGAAGACCGCGACCTGACCGACAGCTATAATGCGGAGCAGGCGCTGGAATACCGCATCACCCGCCGTCACCGGCTCAACTTGAGCGGCGTCTTTCGCCACCGCCGCTACGGGGACGATCCGGGACGCAACGCCATCAATCTCTACGCCGAGGGCGGGTACGAACATCGTCTAGGCGGCAACCGGAGTTGGGAAGTGAGTTACCGCTACGAGACGAACAACGCGCGCAACGCACGCAACGACTACATTCGCCGGACATACGCTGCAGAGTTCACCACGCCGCTCACGCGCCGGGGCCGCCTTCAGGTAGAGGCACGCTACCGCCCGCGCAGTTACATTTCGCGCCTCGTAGAAGTGGATGATGATCGGGAGGAACTCCGGCGCGACCGGACGTGGGTCTTCGGGGCCGAATGGAGACGCCCCGTCTCGCGGGGACTGGAACTCGGACTACTCTATCGCTTCGAGACGCGCTCATCCAACGACCCGGATCGAAACTACAAGGCACACCTGACAGGAATGACTCTCACGTACCGCTGGTGGCGATAGCCCTCGCGAATTTTTCCGACAGCGGGACGCCATACTCTGCTTGTGCCCAAGTTAAATTGTTTCTCAAAGGTATAGGTTAGTAGTTCGACCGCTTAATTTGGCTGGTCGTTTAGCAGGCGGACCCGGTCCGGCGCTGCAACTCGAATTGCGGGACAAGTCCCGCTTCTAGAGCGGTTTCATAATCAGTGTACAGGGTAGCCGCAATGAACAAACCACGCCCGCACGTCCGCTTCCGTGATCTGGCGCAGCGCCTCCTTGAGTGCC
>Ga0136614_10000343_pt1 | contig 22193 bp, 17 predicted proteins | sample AntDrymUQ2792106_2_FD_106643 | JGI IMG/M metagenome (GOLD analysis project Ga0136614, IMG submission 106643) | Polar desert sand microbial communities from Dry Valleys, Antarctica - metaG UQ279 (21.06) | ecosystem: Environmental > Terrestrial > Soil > Desert | place: Antarctica: Dry Valley... | reverse complement strand
AAGGCGGCGATTTATCCGGTCGCCGCCCCCATTGAACTTTTCAAGGCGTAAGCAACTCGCGCAAAAGTTTCTCGGTATGAAGGAAGAATGAAGTAGATGCTAGATGTCAAATGTTGGACAGAACACCGGCGTGCCTTGACTAATATTCGGCATCCAGCATCTCAGATCTGTTCCGACTGGTTGTCACTTTTGCCTTTCACCTTTTCACTTTTGCCTTACTGTTTAGCGTGGCCTCGCGTTCTCGACTTGCAGTTCGTTCTTGACTTCGAACAATCCCGACACGCCGCGCGCCGCGATGTTGGCGAGGGTACTGTCGCTCTCGTTGGCGACGACCCCTTTCAGCGTCGCCCGCCCGTTCCTGACGATGATGTGAATCGGCGGCACGGCGCGGGTCGCATAGCGAAACAGTGGCGAGTCAAAATTGTAGATGGCGCGGAAGAGCGCGACGCGCAACCGTTCGTCATTCGGCGAGACGGGCAGAGTCTCGATCTCGTTGACGACGCGCGACACACCCTCGATCTCTTTGACCGCGCCCTCGGCGGCTGACTTGGTATCGGGCGGCGCGACCACTTGTCCGCGCAGCACAATGGTGCCGTCCGGGCGCACCTCGAACTCAAGCCAGTCGAACACGTCATAGTACGGCAGGCCGGCGAGCGCGCTTCGCACCTCCCGGATAAGCGCGGCCTGTGCGCGCCGCTGGCCCTCGGTGCGCGGCGGGCTTTGCGGCTGTATCTGTGGCCGCTGTTGATTTCCGCGCTGGTCTTGTCGGCGCGCTGCGTCCGTGCTTCGCACTTCCCCCGGCGCCAGAACGAATAGCACAGACGCGAAGGCTGTCAGATACTTCTTCTTTTTCATGTTTCAATTTCCTCCTTGTTCATTGTCCAAACGCGCACCCTTGAGGTGGCGCACACAAGCCGTAAAGTATCCGGCTTGGAACCGGCATCACACAGTGTCAGTTCGGTTTCGGCCCAAACCAGAGCAGACGAGACTTCTGGACACTGACTCAACGCAGAACGCAGAAGGCAGAACGCAGCATAGAGCACACCGTAAGAACCGCTACGTTTCAAAGCGCGTCTCTCTATGACCTTTGTCTCACCTCTGTCTGTGTTAAATGATGATCGTCTTCGCTATTCGATCACCGCTTGGACCACTCTCTCATGTCTCGGCTAGTCTGCGACGGGGGTGGAAAGCTTGTCAACCTCGTCGTCAGGCTGCTCTCTCCCAGACTGCGCGGTGGACGGCTCCGGCGGCGCGGACGCAACGACCGACGCTTTGATTCCCGCCTCGTCAAACGCTTCTAAGACCGACTGCGTCACCTCGTCGCGCACCGCCGCACGGTCGCCGCGGCGCGGGTCATACCAGAAACGCCCTTCGAGGTGTGTCATCCGCGCGTCGGGCTGGCGGACGATAATCAGCGGTTCGACGCGCCCCTTGATCGTCACATGATTAATCATCGCGCGCACGAAAATCTCACGCGCCACGTCCACGTCGGCGTCGGTCGTGACGGCGAATGAAATCGACTCGCGCCGCAGCCGCACCGCCGTGTTGTTGATGACCACCTCGGTGATGAGTTTCGTGTTCGGGATGATTATCAACCTCCCGTCGTAGCCGCGCACCACCGTGTCGCGCATCCGGATCGTTTGGATCGTGCCTTCGTAGCTGCCCATCTCGATCTGATCGCCGATGTTGAAGGGCCGGTAAATCAGCAGCATGATGCCCGACAGCAGATTCGACAGCACGTCCTTCAACGCGAAGCCGAGCGCGAAGCCGGTCAGACCCAACCCCGCGACGAGCGCCGTGACGTCGAGACCTGCCGCCTGTAACGCAGTCAGCAATCCGAAGGTGAGAATGCCGTAGTAGTAGACGCGCGACAGCAGCAGCACCACGCCCGTGTCGGCTTTAACGCGCGGCGCGGTATGCGCAATGACGCGCTTGCCCACCCATGCCGCCGCGAAGAAGATCGCGAACACGATGGCGCCGGTGATAATGTCGGGCACGGCCCGCAGTATCTTTTCGTAAAGGTCGACGAACACCCGCGTCGGTCGCTGTCGCACGTCGGATGTCGTCTGCGCCGCCGCTTGCAGCAAGCATACCAGGAGTGATGTCGGCATGTGCACCATCATAAACGATGAGCGTGACAGGGTGAATGAAAGCCGACTTGTCGCTCCGTTCGGCGTGGCTTAAGAGTTTCCACCACAAAGGCCCGAAGGCACAAAGAGCGAATCGTTCAGTCGTCTTTGTGCCTTCGGGCGTTTGTGGTGAATTGATCGTGTTCCGGCGCTGTTGCTACTCGCTGCCCTGCCAGCGGAAGCGCTCGCCGTCGCCACCCTGCCACGGGTTGCCACGCATGTGATAGCCGCCCTCTTCCCAGAAGCCGGCTTGATCCTCAGCGAGGAAGCGGACGCCCTTGATCCACTTCGCCGACTTCCAGGCGTAGAGTTGCGGCACGATCAGACGCACCGGACCGCCGTGTTCCGCCGGGATCGGCGCACCGTCGTGTGACCATGCGAACAGCGCGTCTTCGGCGAGGAAATAGTCTATCGGAATGTTAGTTGTCCATCCGTAGTCGTGGGCGAGCGCAAGCACAAACTTCGCTTCGGGTTTGACGCCGGCGAGCCGCGCGACCTCGCGCGTCGGGACGCCGCTCCACACGTTGTCGAGCCGCGACCAGCGCGTCACGCAGTGGAAGTCGGCGTAGACCTTCACCGACGGCAGTTGCATCAACTCATCAAGCGACCACTTCAAAGGTTTTTCGATTAAGCCTTCGACGGCGAACTCCCACTTCTCAAGATCAATATCGGGCGTGCCATGCGCGTCCAGGACCGGCCACTTGCGCGTCCGCGTCTGGCCGGGCGGGACGCGGTTCTCGCGTTGCGTGTCCGGGCTGATGATGACCTCTGGCTCAGACACCTCTTCGGGCCGCCGTGGGTCGCCCGGCTGATACTTCTGGTCTTTGAACAGACCGCCAAGAAAACTCATAAATCCTCCGAGGAATATCGTTACAGAACATAGAATACAGAAGAGGAGAGGGGACCACCGGGGTTTTCTGACTTCCGTATCCTGTATTCTGTGTTCTGTGTCCTATCTCTTGACTACTTCTTCGACGACCTTTCGGCCAGTCGCATCAACTCTTCCGGCATCCACTTGCTGACGCCTTTTTCGACCTGGCCTTTGATGCCGACGCTGCGGTCGTGCCATTCGTCGGCTTGGCCGGGCGTGCCGCGCTGACTCTCGTACCCTTCGGTCTGTTCAAGACTGAGCACGATGCCGCTGACAATCTCTTTCCAGTTTTCCATCTGGATGCCGCGCCGCACCAGCGACAGTCCCGCCGACCAATCCTCTTCGGGCGCGCGCGCGTCCTGTTCGGGAATCGTCAGATTATAGAGCGGCGGGAACGGCGCGCCCGTGTACTCGTCGACGAGCTGCGCCTTCAAGTCTTTGTAAGACATCCGCGGACTCTCGCGATGCACCGCCTGCGCCCGGCGGAAAATGTCGGCGACGGATGATTGTTCTTTAGCCATAGGTGTCAAGGTTTCTTTCGGTTCAGGTATGCCGACTTAAAATTACACGCCTGCCCTGTCAATTACAAAGAGCCGAACGGAGTTCGCGCGACGCGCGTACCGACAATCTTACTCAATTCAGGCATGTCGATGATCGAAGCGGTCACAACATAGAAACGGTCCCAGGCAAATCACTTGCGACCTTTCTTCGCCGCCGGCTTGCGGCCCTTCTTCACCGCCGATATGTAGCGGGGACGTTTCTCTTGCTTCTCTCTCATCATTTTTTCAATCAACTTCACTCCTTCCTCCCGCGCTTTGATCGCCAACTGCTTGGCCTCCTTCTCGCTCCGACCGTCGGCAGAGTAATGGAATTTCCGGTTGATGCGTTTACCGTTTGGGAGAATCCAGCCTGCCTGCCAGACGGTGTAGGAGCGCCCACGGTGGCGCGAGCGTGTGCGGTGGACGCCAGGCGGATTGCCTTTGTTCCGCGAGTTGGGTCGATTGAACATGTTACCGCGCTCTGGTTTCGGGTGAATCAGCAACAACGTGTCACGGTATTTTTTCGCCGCGCGTAGGGCACGCGCGGCGTCATAGTTGTGGGCCGCGTCACTGAAGAAGCTATGGATCATCTTTTTGTCGCGATGAATCCGCACCCACCATCCGTGTTGATGCTTCTTGTCCTGGTCGATGCGGCTGATGTGTCGCATGCTCTTGTCTTTCTTCATAAGTTTTCTGTGTCGCACGCTCTTGTCTCTCTTCATAAGTTTTCACGGCGCAAAATTCCGGCGCTTCTCCCCTGACAACTCAAAACAACTGACGCGGGCGGCCATCACACCAAACAGGAAAAACCAGAGAATGGTACAGCGGCGATGGTCAAGACGGATATTTTTAACACAAAGACACGGAGATCACACAGAGATCACAGAGCATCGAGCGTAAGCATTTGTGCGCTGTGTTACGCCTTCCGCTTTCTGCCTTCTCGGGTTCAGTCAGTGTCACGAAACCTCGACGGCTCTGAATTTAGAGATCACTTCAGGCGCGACAGAGATGTCACGCGAGTCGCCTTATTTCCTGCTGAGGTTGCGCCGCAGCCAGCGGCCCAATCCCGTCCCTCCGCGCACGTCATCCAGGACCACACGCGCGGTATTGTACCCGGATGCCGCGAAGACGCCGCCACCAGGGTGAGTCGAAGCGCCGGTCAGGTAGAGGTTCTCAATCGGCGTGCGGTAGGTGGCGAGTTCCGGCAACGGGCGATAGAGGAACATCTGATCGATCTCCATCTCGACGTGCATCACGTTGCCGCGCAACAGTCCGAGGCGGCGTTCGAGGTCGAGCGGCGTCTGAATGAAACGATCAATCACCGCGCCGCGCACGTTCGGCGCGTACTGCGTCACAACGTCAATCAATCTGTCGGCCTCGTGCTTTGCGATGTCGTCCCACGTCTGCGACTTGTCCGCCAACTCATACGGATAATACTGCCCCCAGACGAACATCGTGTGTTTGCCTTCGGGTGCGATGGTCGGGTCGACCGCTGAGAAGGTCATCACCAGCGCCGCCGGATTCTCCGACGGGCGTCCGCGCAGGTAGTCGCCGTACGCGGCGTCGAGGTACGCGGTCGAGGGAGAAAGCAGTTGCAGTCCCCGGTGACATGCGCTCGGTTGTCCGCCGGAAGGCGCGGCGGTGTAGTCGGGCAGTTCCGACATCGCGCAGCGCACGATCATTCCGAAGCCGTTGCCGACGCGCACCCGTCCGACGCGCTTCGCTAATTCTTCCGGCAAATGCTCCGCGCCGATCAGCTTCAGAAAAGTTGTGACGACGTGCGCGTTCGAGACGATGCGGCGCGCCTCGATCTGTTCGCCGCCGACGAGCGTGATGCGCCCGGTCGTGCGCTTGTCTTTGACTTCGATCCGTTCGACTTCAGCCGAGAGGCGCACTTCGCCGCCGTGATGTTCAAGGCAGCGCGCGAGCGCCTGTGTCAGCGCGCCGGAGCCGCCGCGCGGACGCTTCACGCCACTGCGGTGAATCATTGAATGCCAACCAAGAAAGTCCCCGGTCGCGGCGGCCCCGGCGGGCGGCCCCGACTGTGCGGCGAGCCACACCAGCGCCGCGCGCAAGCCGTCGTGCTCGAACGTCTCGCGCGCCAGCGCACCGTAGCTCGAAAATATTTTCCGCGTCATCTCGACCGGGTTGCTCTTTTCTTTAGTGCGACGAAAGATCATGTGGCGACCGAGATTCAACACCGTCGGCGGTTTCAGGAACGCCTCGAAGACGCCTTCGTTGATCGCGCCCCACTCGCGCACGAAGCGGCGGTAGTTGTCGGCGTCCGGCGGGCTGACGCGCGCGATTGATTCGCACGTCTTCTCCACGTCGCGCCAAAAGTAGAGCGCCCCACCGGCAGCCATCGGCGCGAACGCGAACGGGTCGCAGTCGATGTATTCGAGTCCGAACTTTTCCAACTCCAACTCGACGACGACCGGCGTCAAATGGATCATGATGTGCGCGCTCGAGCCGACATCAATCTTGTACCCCGGTATCAGATCGTCCTCGGTGCAGACCGCGCCGCCGACGATGTGACGGCGCTCCAGCACGACGACCTTCAAGCCCGCCTTCGCCAGATAGCACGCGCACACTAATCCGTTATGTCCGCCGCCGACGACGGCCACGTCGTAAAGAATTGTTCCATTCATTCCAGGGATTTCGCCTTGCGTCAAAGGGGCGTTCACAATCATCATACGGGCTTGTAAAGCAAAACCAACAAGACACTGTCCGCAAGGGGTAAAGATACTGTGGCTGAAACCATATTTTTAGAGCCGACAACTCATCATTCAGAGGTGGCGGCGGGGCGACCGGTGTGCCCGGTCTGCGGGCGCGAGTCCGCCGACGGGCTTCATTCTTTCGATTCTCTTTCCGATGCCTTAAAGCCAATCGTCGCGGCGAATGCGCCGGGCGGTACGCTCGTCTCGACCGTCTGCCCGCGCTGCGTCGGGTTGTTCGAGCGGGCGCACGTCCAGCTTGAAGCCGATAGAGCGGTGTTCGAGCAGGGCGGGCGCGTGCTGTCGACGCCGCTCAGGATGGACGCCGACGAACGCTTCACCGGGCGCGGCGTGACCATCGCGTTACTCGATTCGGGCTTTTACGCGCACCCCGATTTGACAACGCCGCACAATCGCATCCTCGCGTATCACAACATCGTGCCGCGCGGCCAGTTGACGCTTGAAACCGCCGACTCGTCGAGTTGGCACGGGATGATGACCTCGGTCGTCGCCGCCGGGAACGGCACGCTGTCGCGAGGGTTCTACCGCAGCATCGCGCCCGCGGCCAACCTTGTCCTGGTGAAGCTCAGCAAGTCCGGTCGCATCCCGGAGAGGAACATCCAGCGCGGCCTCGAATGGGTGATGCGCCATCGCGAGCAGTACAACATCCGCGTCGTCAACATCTCGGCGGGCGGCGACGAAGAAGAATCGTACCTGCGTAACCCTCTGTCGAAAACGGTCGAGCGGGCGGTGCGCGAAGGTTTGATCGTCGTCTGCGCGGCGGGTAACGCCGGTCTTGAGCCGGGCCACCCCGTGCTGCCCCCGGCGAGCGCACCGGCGTCGATTGCGGTCGGTGGACTCGACGACCAGAACTCGCTTGATCGCGCGCGGCGTGGGATGTACCGCTCGTCCTACGGGCCGACTTTCGACGGGCTGCAAAAGCCGGAAGTGATCGCGCCCAGCATCTGGGTTCCGGCGCCGATTCTGCCGCACACGCCGACCGCCGCCGAGGCCGAACTCTACGCGACGCTCGAACGCGCGCCCGACAATCAGTTGCGTTCGATCATCGAAACGCACCCGAAGATCGACCACGACCTCTACCAGGCGCGCGATTTGCCGACGCACCTACTGCGTCACCTGATTACCATCAAGCTACGTGAAGGCGATGTCATCAGCGAGCACTACAAGTACGTCGACGGCACGTCGTTCGCCGCGCCGATAGTCTCTTCGATCATCGCGTGTATGCTCGAAGCCAATCCGCACCTGACTCCGCAGCAGGTGAAGCGAATCCTGATCGACACCGCCGAGCGTCTGCCCGGCATCGAGATCGACCGCCAGGGGTGGGGCGTCGTCGCGCCGCGCCGCGCCGTCGAGTTCGCGCTCGCGTTGCGACCGTTGGAATTCTCAAGCGGGTTCGCTGGCTAACCGCCACCGCCGCCCCTCGGAACAACTCTCCGTTAGAAGTTTTCAGCGAAGGCGAGCCGCTAGACACACGCGGCGAGCGTGTGCCACAATCTTTCGCAATTCACACTAAAAATAAATATATCGGAGAGAAAAACAATGGCAGAGAACGAAAACGCGCTGGCCCCTGCGTCGGAAGCGGACGACGCGTCACAGCAGCAGGCGACAATAGCAGCACCAGAGCAGGAGACGACCCCGCCGGCGCCCACAAGCACCGAAGAGATTACCTATCACGCCGTCGAAAAGGATGGGCAGGTGACCGCGCTGTGGGAGATGCAGGGGCCTAAGCATCTCCGCACGATTGATCCGCGCTCACGCCAGGGTCAGGAAATACTCCGCCTCTACACCGCCGAGCACCCGGAAGAACACGCCACCGCACAACCATAGTTACGTAGTGAGGACTGAGTGACAACGACTGAGTTGAGCGCGTCATGCTTTTACTGAGTGATGAGGACTGAGTTGAAGGCGTCATGCTTTTACTCAGTCTTCATCGCTCGTCACTGATTTTTCGATATTGTCGATGAGTTGATCGGCGAGCGTCTGCATCGCTTCGCGGCTGGCCCAGGCGACATGGGGCGTCAGGATCAGGTTAGGCAGGTCGACGTTAAGCAACGGGTTGCCGTTGCGCGGTGGCTCGCTGCTTAACACGTCGACGCCCGCGCCGGCGATCACCCCTTCCCGGAGTGCCGCAGCCAGCGCCGCTTCATCCACCACACCACCGCGCGCACAGTTAATCAACAGCGCGTGGCGCGGCATCACGGCCAATTCCGCCGCTCCAATCAAATTCCGCGTCTCGGCGTTGAGCGGCACGTGCAGTGTGACGACATCGCTTGTGCGCAGCACTTCGTCGAACGGCGTGCGCCCGTCGCGTGCCGCCGCCGCGCCCTTGTGCTCTGCAATCAGAATCTTCATCCCGAGCGCCCGCGCCAACTGTTCGACCGCGCGACCGAGCGTGCCGTAACCGACGATGCCGAGCGTACTTCGATCAAGGTCGTGGATCGGGTGATTGAGGATGCAGAAGTGTCTCGACCGCGGCCACGCGCCGCGTCGCAAATCTTCGCGGTAATTCATCAGGCTGCGGCGTAGCGCGAGCATCATCATCAAGACATGTTCGGGGAGCGAATGCACCGAGTAGTCGCGCACGTTCGCGACGCCGACGCCGTGCGCGCGGCAATAATCGAGGTCGACGTTGTCCATTCCAGTTGCGGCGACCGCGATGAACTTGAGTCGTGGTAACTGCCGCAGATCGGCCTCGCGCAGTGGGACTTTGTTGGTGATCGCGATGGTCGCGTCGCGCAGGCGCTCGACGACTTCGCCTGGAACGGTCGCGCCGTACTCGCGCCACTCGTGTGGGAAAGAGGGCTGACGCAGATCGGCGATTAATGCGTCGCGGTCGAGAAAGACGATCTGTTCCATAAGTTTGTGACGGCGCTCATCAGTTGCCGAAGACCTGCGTCGAGAGGAAGCCCCACAGGATCACGGCGAAGCCGCCAATTTCGGCGGCGATTAGCGCGTACATATACCACGTCGTGGTGAAATTGCGTTCGCGGAAAAGGTTGTCGGTTTCGTCTCGGATGCCATGAGCGAGATAGCCGAAAATGGTCAGCGTAAAGAAGACGAGCACCAGTCCGCTGGCGCCGATTTGCACTGCTTCCGAGTAAGGGCTGTACTCGATTAACTTTGCGATCACCAGCGCGGCGAAGCTGTACATGAATGCCGCGCGGTGCGCGATGTCCACATAGACAGGTGCGCGGTGCGCCTCGCTGGTCATCGTTCGCTGGTACTTCAGCACGCCGATCAGCATCCCAGTCAGTAAGTAGAAGCCAGAAGCGGCGAGACTGATTTTGACGGCTAAAGTCATGTGCAACTCATTTCGGTCAAGATTATGTTTTCGACGATCTTCGCCTGACTTTCGCTCTACTTTCGCCTGATGAGGCGCGAGGGGGGCAGGCACGATATTCACGTCGCCAGCGCCTGGATTCTATAACACGCCTGACGTGGCCGCACGTGAGTCGGGGCGCTCCACTGAACTGTCGCTGTATAATCCGGGTCAGAAGGGAAACAGCCGCAAACATCATGTCCCAAGCTCACACCGTCGAAAGCGCCCGCCCAGTTTTGTTCTTCGACGCCAACTGTCTTCTGTGCGACGGCAGCGTGCGATTCATCCTCCGTCACGAGCGGCAACCCATCATTAACTTCGCGCCGATCAACGGCAGCACGTGGCGCAACAGGTTCGGCGCCGACGGCGAATCGGGGCCGCCGCAGACCGTCGTGTTTGTTGATGACTTCGGCGTGCATACGAAGTCAGAAGCCGTGCTGCGAATCCAGAAGAACATGGGCGGCGTGTGGGCCTGGCTCAGCCGGCTCGGCGCAGTTGTGCCTCGATCCGTCCGCGATTTTCTCTACGACATCATCGCGCGCCACCGCTACACGTGGTTCGGTCGGACGGACGAGTGTCTGCTGCCGCCGCCTGAGACGCGCGAAAGGTTTCTTGAGTGAGTAAGGAAAAGATGTAACACAGAGACACAGAGGTTACACGGAGGGCACAGAGAAAGAAGGCAAAAGTGAAAAAGTAAAAGGCAAAGGTGAGCGGTTTTCAGTTTTGAGTTGTGATCTGAAAACCGGCTACTCAAAACTGTGCGCTGGCTTTTGTTCAGCGCTGATGCCGACAAACATCTGCATCAGGGCTGACCTCTTCTCTGTGTTCTCTGTGTCTTCATCTCTGTGCCCTCTGTGTTATCTCCTTCCAACACTGACTGACACTGACATCTTCGTTCAACGAATGAAAGGAATGAGCAATCTGACGAGCGCGACGATCACGAAGACGCCGACCACGTCGAGCAGGATCCCGTAGCGGATCATCCGCGTCAGCGGAACGTAGCCAGAGCCGTAGACGATGGCGTTGCACGGCGTCGAGACGGGGAGCATGAAGCCGAGGCTCGCGCCCAGCGTCGCGCCGAGCGCCGGTTCCAGCGGGTCGGCTCCCTGCGCGCGTGCAATCGCGATCACGACGGGGACGACCATGTTCGCCGAAGCAGTGTTCGATGTAGCTTCGGAGACGATCACGGCGACCAGCACCGACGCGAACAACAGACCGAGACCGCCACTCACCGGCAGTAGCCCAGTCAACCCGCGCCCGACCGCTTCGGCCAGCCCGGTCTGAAACGACAACACACCGAGCGCGAAGCCACCGCCATACAGCAGCACCACACCCCAGTCGATCTTAACCGCCTCTTCCCAAGTGATGGCACGTGCGCCACTCTCATCACCGGGCAGCAGAAACAACAGCCCCGCGCCGACCACCGCGGCGACCGCTTCCGGCACGCTGCGATTGACCGTTTGGTAGATGTCGCTCCGGTCTCCGAAAGCAAGCGCGATGATTCCGGGCACGACCCACAGCGCAACCGTGACGAGGAATGCAATCAGCGTTGAGCGCTGACCGCGCGTCCACGCGCCGAGTCGTTCCTTTTCGCTGCGCAGCATCTCGCTACTGCCCGCGATTTCGCGCACCCCGGCGCGACAGAGCGTGTTGAGATAAAAGAAGAGATACAGGAAAAGAATGATGACGATTGGCGCACCGATTAGCGTCCATTTGAAGAACGAGATTTCGACGCCGAGCAGTTGGCGGATGAAGCCGAGTCCGATGACGTTTGGCGGCGTCCCAATCGGCGTCGCGAGTCCGCCGATGGACGCGGCGAACGAAGTCATCAGCATCAGACCCGTCGCATAGCGGCGGCTGATCGGGCTGCCGCCGGCACGCTCGTTGTCGAACAGGAAAGCGAGAATCGCCATCCCGATGGCGAACATCATCGCGGTCGTGGCGGTGTTGGAAATCCACGCCGAGATGAACGCCGTCACCGCACCAAACGCAAACAGAATGCGGCTCGGACTCGCGCCGACCCACTTGATTGACAACACGCCGAAAGCCAGACGGCGGTCGAGTCGGTGCAGGAAGATCGCCCGCGCGAGGATGAACGAGCCGATGAAAAGAAACATCAACGGGTCGGCGAATGGCGCGAACACATCCTTCGCCGGCGCAACCCGCAGCACGACGCAGCCCGCCGCGCCCAATAGCGCCGTCATCGGGAGCGGCAGCGCCTCCGTCACCCACAGCACGATGACCGTTGCCATCACCGCCGCCAGACGGTGTGCTTCCGGCTTCAGCCCGGCGAGCGGCAGCAGCAGCACGATTAAAAAAACTGTGGGTGCGAGCGCGAGTCCGACCACGCGCCGCACGCGCTCGAAACGCGCCTCGGCGTCGCTGACCCGCTCAACCACGAGAGACTCAATGTTCATCAGATATTTGAATGCCGCGCGGCGCGGGCGGGCCCGGCCTATAACTGAATATTGTACGTCTTGATTTTGGAATTGAGCGTCGTTGCGTTCATGCCGAGCAGTCGCGCGGCACGCGACTGGTGGCCGCCGGTCTGCTCCAGCGCACGGCGGATCAAATCGATTTCAAAGCGGCGCACCTCGTCGTAGAAGTTGACGCCGCGCCCGACTTCCATCGCGGCGGCGGCGCTGCTCGTCGCGCTCGACGAGGCACCGAGTGTCTTCTGTGGGTCGGCGATGTCTTTCGGCAGACATTGGAGCGTGACTTCGTCGCCGGGCGAGATGACGACCGCGCGCTCGATGACGTTCTCCAATTCACGCACGTTGCCGGGCCACGAATAGGCTTCGAGCCGCGCGAGCACGTCCGGCGATAGTTGGTCTGAGACGTGGCGATTGTTCTCTTCGTTGTACTTGCGGATGAAGTGCTGCGCGAGCGCGAGAACATCTTCGCGCCGCTCGCGCAGCGGTGGCAACTCAATCGGCACGACGGCAAGCCGGTAGTAGAGGTCTTCGCGAAAGCTGCCCTGCCGCACCGCCTCCTTCAAATCAATGTTGGTCGCCGCAATGATCCGCACATCGACGCGGCGCGGAGTCACATCGCCAAGTGGCGTGAACTCGCGCTCTTGTAGCACGCGCAGCAGTCGCGCCTGCGTTTCAGGAGGGATGTCACCGATCTCGTCAAGGAACAGCGAGCCGCCATCGGCAACTTCGAACAGACCCTTCTTCGCCGCGACCGCGCCGGTGAACGCGCCGCGCGTGTGGCCGAACAACTCCGACTCTAAAAGCTCCGACGGAATGTTCGACGAGTTGACGGTGACGAAAGATTTCGCGGCGCGCTGACTCTGCTCGTGAATCGCTTTGGCGATTAGCTCCTTGCCGGTGCCCGACTCGCCGGTGATCAAAACGGTCGAGCGCGCCGGCGCGACTTGATCGACGAGTTGAAATATGGTCTGCATCCGCTCAGACCGCCCGACGATTGAGCCGCGGTCGACACTGCGGCTCATGGCGCGCCGGAGCGCTTGTCGTTCCTCTTCTTTGCGCCGCGATTTAATCCCCAAGGCGACCGTCGCCGTCACTTGCTCGTTCTGAAACGGCTTGCGGATGCAGCCGAACGCGCCGCGCTCCCACGCGCCGATGGCCGTGTCGAATGTCGCGTATGCCGTAATCATCACGACGACGGCGTTCGCGTCCGCCTTCAACAACTCTTCGAGCGCGCGCAGGCCACCCATCCCCGGCATCGACACGTCGAGCAGCACGACATCATAAGCCCGTCGCCCGTAGACTTCGATCCCCTCTTCGCCGGTTTTCGCTAAGTCGACACGGTATCCTTCAGCCGACAGCAGCGTCTCCAGCACATCCCGCATAATCTCCTCGTCGTCAACGACGAGTACCGAACCCTTCTTCGCCATAGTCTGACACAGTGCTTAATCAATGAGAGATCAGTGACGAGTCGGACACGGTGCGTGAGGAGAGGATGACGCTTCGACACCGGTCGCTTGTCACTTGGGTTTTAATAACGCCCGCCATCAGCCGTCGCGTACACGATTGCAGTGGCGGCAAGTTGTTGATGGCATACAATCTAACATCCCGCATCAACGGCGCGCACAGGACGTGATGGATTTAGATGTTCGCTGATTGCGCGTCCGCCGCATGCCGAGCATTAGATTGCTCTGGGCACAAACTCATGTGATCCATCCTTCCCCGGCTTCCGACATACGGCAATAATATTTGCACCGTATTTACGAAGCAGCGGCCTGCCGAATAGATCAGACACGGGTAACAGGGGCCGCCACAAGTGGGGGATGAAAGGGACAAACGTCGTTGTGTAAATATCCCGCACCGGGATGAACTCTGCGAGGTGAGATTCACACTCGGAGAAGGACCACTGGAAGTAGTGCTCCTTGGCGATCTCTTCTTCCCTTCGCTTTAAGTAAGCCGTCCGGGAGAGCATCGCTTTCCACCACGAGCGGCGGTTGTTAAGCGTGAGCATGAAGATGCCCCCCTTCCTCAGCAGCCTGCGGACCTCGCCCAGGGCCTTGCGGTAATCAGGGATGTGGTCGAAAGACGCGATGCATAGAATTACATCAACCGACTCATCAGGCAGCGGGATGTCTTCTGCCGAGCACTTGAGGCACATGTAACGCGGGTCTTTGATTCTCTCCAACGCCTTTCCTGACAAGGGTATCCGTCCCGGCTCAACGTTAATGTACGTGCGGGCTTTGTTTCTCAGCCCGTCGTAAAAGCCGCCATTGCCGCCGCCAATCTCCAGCACATCTGCCGGCCTCTGTGAGGAGGCGAGTAGAACCTGTCGTCTGGTGATACCGACAAGGGTTTTTGCAACCGCCGCGGTGTAACCACTGGCGAACGCCTCTTTTAACAGACGATTACCTTGGGCCTCGCTAAGCCCTTTCTCTTGGTCGACGGGGTAACAGGGTTGCCCATACTCATCGTAGGAAGTGGGGCTGGCTTTTAACTCAAGGCTGAACATATGCTCTCATCATGAAACAATTTGGTGTCGAGAACAAAGCGCAGGCTCATTTTTTCCCAAGGATGGATTCGAGAATCTCTGGTGTAAGACCTCTGCCTTGTGCCTGTTGGCTAATCTCATCCATTGTTTTCTTCAAAGATTGAGAACCTGCTTTAGCATATTCCTTCAGCCAGATGCCGAGCAGGACACCTAACTTCTCTTGCTCATCACCTGACGTTGCTCTGAAAGCCTGGGCTGCGTCAGCATCAATTTGTAAACTAATTGTCTCTGTTGACATACAAAACTCCTCCCGATGACAACAACTCCAGTTTAGCAATTAAGCGCAGTAAAGATACCAGAGCGGGGGAAATCTAACTCGCGTTGATTGTATGGTAGAGCGCAGCTCGGTCAACCGCTTCGGCTAGTCGCCAACGGCTTGAAGACGTGGACGCAATTGCGCGGTGGGGAGGGTGATGGAGAATGTCGTGCCTTTGCCGGGCGCGCTTTCAACTGCGATGTGGCCGAGGTGCTCTTGCACGATGCCGTAGCTGACGGCGAGTCCGAGGCCGGTGCCGCGCCCGACGCCCTTGGTGGTGAAGAATGGGTCGTAGATACGCGCGACGTTTTCCGGCGCGATGCCGATGCCGGTGTCCGCGACTTCGATCACCACGGCATCGTCTTCGGCGGACCGCGTTCGCAGCGTGATCTGACCGCCGTCAGGAATCGCGTCGCGCGCGTTCAGAATCAGGTTGGTGAAGACTTGCTGCAATTTGCCGGGGTTGCCGATGGCGCGCGGGAGGGTCGCGTCATAGGCGCGAACCGTCTCGATCTGGCTCTGCCGGAGTTGCGGTTCCAGAAGTTGCAGCGTATCTTCGAGCACGCGGTTGAGGTCCACTTCGCCAAATTCGGTGGCACCGCCGGTGCGCGAAAAGTTCAGCAGGTTGTTGACGATACCGGTCGCGCGCTCGGTCTGGCGACGAATCTTCTGGAGTAGCGCGTGCTTCGGGTCGGTCTCGGCGAGCATCCCGAGGAGCATCTGCGTGTAACTAGAAACGCCCGTCAGCGGTGTGTTGATCTCGTGCGCGACGCCAGCGGCGAGCAGGCCGATGGACGACAACTTCTCGCGTTGCTGCAACTGCTCTTCGAGGCGGACACGCGTGGTCACATCTTCGAGCATCATCAGCGCGCCGGAGTGGTCGCGCGTGTCCGAGTGGCGCAGTGGCGCGAGCGAGACGTTGACGATCAGCGCGCGGCCCGCGCGCGTGGCCGTCGGCAGTTTGTAGATGTGGCGTAACTCGGCGAGTTGCCACCCGGCAGCGCCCAGAACCTGCGTCAGCGTCTCGGCGAAGTCTTCGGCAAACAGTTCTTCGACAAGGTTTCCCGCCGCGCCCTCGCGCCGGACGCCGAGCATCTCTTCGAGCGCCGAGTTGCAGCCCGTCACGCGCCCTTCGGTGTCGACCGCAATCAGTCCGACTTTGATCGACTCGACGATAGACTCGTTGAAGTCTTTGAGCAGTTCAAGCTCGGCGGCGCGCTCGCGTTGTTCCTGGTAGAGTAGGCTGTTCTCAATGGCGACCGCGACATAGCCGGAGACCGTGCGGAGAATCTCCAAGTCTTCGGTCGATAGCAGCGCGCCGCCGATCGCCCGGCCAAGTCCGATCACCGCGACCATCCGCCCACGTACCACGCACGGCACGTAGTAATGAAGCGCGCGCCGGACGAAGCCGGAGGTCTCTGGCGGCAAATCGATGTCGTCGGCGCGCACGACCCCGCCCTCTGCCGAGCGTGTGCGGATCATCTCGCGAAAGTCGGGCGGCACGATGATCTCATTCGACAGCCCGGCGACGCGCGCGACGCGATAGTCGGCGGCGTCGCGCGTGTCTTCGATAAAGATTGCGACCCGCTCGACCCCCAAAACCTGTTGCAGACGACCGACGAGCGCGTCGAGCAGCGGGTCGAGCGTGGTCGTCGCCGAGAGCGTGCGCCCGAAATCAAGCAGGCCGTTGCGCAGGTCATAGCGCTCGCCGTAAAAGAACCGGTCCGTTTGCTCCTGAAGGAAATTCTTCAGCGGCGCGGCGGTCATCACAATCACCGCCATCGCGACCACCGCGATGATAAAGCGCATCGTCACGACGCCCGGCGTGATTTCCTGCCCGCCGAGCGCGACGAGGCCCGCAACGTAGACCACGACGCCGATACTGAGCGCAATGGCGAGCGTCGTCAGTGCGTAGACCGCCGTGCGACGCACCACCATGTCAACGTCCATTAGGCGGTAGCGCACCACCGAATTGCCGAACGTGAGCGGAATCAGAACCAGCGGCAGAATTGCGGCGTCCGTCAGCCACTGGCGTACCGACTCGCCGATCAGGGCGTCCGCCGGCACCGGGCCGGCAGGGCCGACGATGTAGCCAATCGCGTAGAGCATCGTGAACGGCGTGATTGCCAGCGCCGATCCCCACACCACCCATTTCAGTTGCTGGCGCACGACCGCCGCTTCGCTCTTCACAAAGCGGCGCACCAACAGCGCCGCGCCGGCGACCAGCGCCAACGTCAAGTGAGAAAATTCGATTTTGTAGAGGCTGCCGAAGAAGCGCGACGAAAGGGGCAGCAGTGATGGCGGGACGAAAAAGACGACCGCCGTCAGCGCGAGCAAGACGATGGCCGGCGCGTAAATCAACCAGACCAGCCAGCGGTGATTTTCAGAGAACCGCCGGCGCATCGGATAGATCGCGCAGAAGTGCAGAAAGACGGGCGCGAACAGCACGAGTGCCACCGCGTCGAGAAATGCGACCGCCTGATCGAGGTCTTCGTAGGCACCGTATGGCTTATAAAAGTGGAAGACGAATGCGGTCAGGCACAGCGTCGTGAAGTGCGGCACGAACGGTGCGCGCGCGCCCTGCTTGAACAGAATGAAAAGGCCGACCAGTAGGTAGATGATGCCGACGAGGCTGAGGTAGAGGTCGCGCGCCGTAATGCTGGTGACGGCCTCTAAGGTGAATGGCCCGACGTAACCGAAGCGGCTCTGACTGTCAATCGGGTACGACGGGCGCTCGATCAGGTAGTAGAGCGTGCCGGCGACGCCCGATTCCTCGAAGTACACTTGCACGTCGCCTGCCGTCGTCACCTGCTCATATTTTTTATCGTCGAAGCTGACGGCGATCAGACGGTCGCCGGGAAGAATGCCGAGTACACCGGGGCGTCCCGCCGGCGATGAGGGATCAACCGTACGCGCCAGCAGGCCGTCTTGGGTCTGCCCCCAATCGACGCCGTCGGTCGGCGGCGGGGTGTGCGTCAGACGCTGTGCGAAGTTGAGTGTGCCCGCGGCGACGAGCAGTGCCGCCACCACCAGCAGCACCCACGACTGCGTTGTTAACACCGATCCTTTCACAGCGCTTTATGCCTCGCCAATACTCTCCGTCAAACCGATGTTCGAAGAGCAAACGATGTTCCAACCGACGCTCCCATTCGCTTGCCGAACCGCCACCAGAGCGTAACCGCCAACACTAAGGACGACGACGACGCTTGACCCCGCTTCCAAGGTGCGCCGGGAGAAGAGGGCGAGCCGCCAGTTTCGTAGCAGATTCGATTCAGGATTTTGTATTTATCCGAAATCTCGGACGGTGCTATAAAAGAGAAATGCCCCGCACTTTCGCCTTGGAGTACCAAGCAACAGCGCGGGGAAGTAGAGTCTTCGACCACCCGTTTCAAGGGCCTGTCGGCCCGCCGCGAGGTTGCTTCGGGATCGCTCCGTTAAGTGAGAGCGGGCGAGAACCTCTACTGGCAGTATTTAGAACTTGACCGAAATGCCGCCGCGCACCGTCCGACGCAGCGCGCCGAGTGAGGTGAGCTTTTCACCATCCTCGACGCTCGTCATCACGTCGAGCAGGTTGCGTGCGTCGAGCACAGCCTCGGCGCGCACCGGCAGCCCGAAGTTCGGCAGCGCGTGCGTCACAAGGATGCTCAGCGAAGGGTCATAGACGGCGAGGCGCCCGGCGAATGGATCAATCGCGAAGACTGCGGCGCGCGGCGAAAAGCGCAACACGGTGCGCACGCTGGTGCCGTCAGCCACATCGGCATCGACCTGTGCCGCAACAGTCTGGAAGAATCCATTTTGGAAAATTTGTTCTGGGTCGGACAGCACGGACGGAGACGACGCGAGTTGCTGCCCGCGCCCGAAAGAGTATCCGCCGGAAGCCTTCAGGAAACGATTCAGACGACGCACGTAAACGACGCGCATGCCGTGCGCCGCCCCCTGCTGATGAGCAACCTCCGACAACGCCGCGCCCTGTTCGCCCGCAAAGGCGTTGAGCGGTGTGCTGAACAGGCCGATGCCGCGGTCCTCCACCGTGTCGAAAAAGGCCGTCGCCTCGACGCTCGATTTATCGTCGAGGACACGCTCGACGCCGAATTCAAAACGACGGCTGCGTTCCATCACGGCGCGTCCATCGATGAGGGCGAGAGGCTGCTCCGCCTGCTCGCGAAAGACCACCGGTGTGCCTTCAAGGAACGCACTGCTTTGCGCGGATGCTGCGGCGTCGCCGCCTCCCGGCGCGTAGGCCGCACGCAGGCGGGTGCGCGCGCCGGCGTCGAACTGAAAGCCGAAGCGCGGGCTGACGGAGTCGGCATTCCCCGCTCCGAGAAAGCGCGAGTAATCAAGGCCGAGTACGACCACGACGCCGTCGCGCACCACCCACTCGTCAACGGCGCGCACGGAAAACTGGCCGAGCGCGTCATCAAGTCGACCGGCGGCATGGTGGGCGATGGCAGGCGGGGCGGCGCTCGTCGCGGCACTCCCTGCAAGCGGGACGCGCATCCCGCCGACCGTCGCGCTCACGCGGTGACTGGCACCGGCGCGCAGTCGCGCGGTGGTTTCAAAGCGTTCGACCGCACCGAACTGCCCGGCGAAAATTAAATCAAGCTGTGCGTTGACTGGGCTGGCGACCGCGAAGTTGAGTCCGACGCGGCCGGAATGAAACGGGTTGGCCGAGGCGGTGTAGAAGGTTTCGATGACGCCCTGCGTTCGTGCCCGGCGCGCGCCCGCAGTTTCCGTCGTGGCATCGTCGGCGTTAATCCAGTCGATCTCTAACGCTTCATCAGGTGCTTCGTCTGACCCGTTCTCAGCTTTGCCGACGGATATCGATGCAGATGCTGACGATGTCGAGGTAGATGGGAATACGATTTCACCCTCGCCCTCTTTCATCTGGAAGATTGAGCGGTGACTCTGCGCGGCGCGAATCTCCCACTTGCGGTCGTCGCGGTCGCGGCGTCGCTCCGGCGCGGTGCGGCCCTGTCCGGCAGGCTCAAGGTTGAAGCGGTAGACGAGTTCGGATGAGGAGTTGACTTGGACGGCGGAGAAAGAAGCGGCGTTGAAGCCCTCGGCGGCGGCGCGCAGCAGATACCGGCCAGGCGCCAGGCGCGTTGTAAAAGTTCCGTCCGCCGCGCTCTTGGTTTGTTTGACGACTGTGTTAACGCCGTCGCGTAAAACAGTCACCAGCGCACCGGCAAGCGGCTGTCCTTTGCTGTCCTGCACCAAACCGGTCACAGTGCCGAAGCTCCGGCGGCCGCGCGTGGCGGCCTGAGTGGTCGATGGCGTGACCGCCTCGCCCACTACAAACGTCCCGGCGAGCAGCAGCAGCGGCAGCCAACTCACACTCCAAAAAACCTTATTCATATATCGATTAACCTCCCGGCGGCGGGCGCTAAACGTTGACGGTTGTGCCAATCAAGCGTCCATTAACTCGTGATGGCCGGCGATCCCGCGCGAGGCTTGAAACCGATCTACGTTGAAAACAACGATGCGACGTTGACGGGGCGACCCGGCTCATACACCATCCGCACGTCTGAGCGAAGGCCTCATTTTCCGCCACTTTCACGGGGAGTGTCAAGCAAGCAGTCAATCCGTCGCGGGCTAATGTAAGCCCCTAGCGCGCGAGTTGGCGGCGACGACGGGAGACTCGGTTTGCCCCGCTTGAGGGCACGTGCTAGGATGCGCGGTGCTGCAAAAAGAGTTCCAACCAGCCGAATAATGCTCTCAAGTCTCAATAATAAATAAATGACAGAACAGGTTCGCTCAACCCGGCTCGCCAACGGTTTAACCATCCTTACCGAACACATGCCCGCGCTGCGTTCCGCGACGGTCGGTATCTGGGTCCGGCGCGGCTCGCGCCACGAAGCGGCAGAGGTGAACGGCATCTGCCACTTCATCGAGCACGCCGTTTTCAAAGGCACCGCGCGCCGCACCGCGCTCGACATCGCGGTTGAGTCCGACCGCCTCGGCGGTCACTTCGACGCCTACACATCGCACGAGACGACCGGCTTTTCTCTGAAGGTGGTGGACACCGCGCTGCCGCTGGCCTTCGACCTGCTGGCCGATATGATCGTCAGCCCGCGCTTCGAGCAGGTCGACTTGGTGCGCGAACAGAAGGTCATCATCGAAGAGATGAAGATGGTCGAGGACACGCCCGACGAGTTGCTCAACGAGCTCTTCGTCGCCGCGTACTTTCCCGGACACGCCCTCGGGCGCCCCATCGAAGGCACGCCCGAAACCGTCGCGACCTTTGACCGTGACCGCACCGCCACATTCCACGCGCACGCTTACGCGCCGCGCAACCTCGTCATCGCCGCTGCCGGGAATGTGCATCATGAACAATTAGTCGAACTCGCCGAACGCGCCTTCGGCGGACGCGACGCCGACGGTGACCCATCGGCGATTGGCGACGTCACCGACGACACTTCAGCGGCGCCCGCCCCCGCCGCGCCGATTTTGTTGCAGCGCAAGAAAGAACTCGAACAGGCGCACTTGCTGCTCGCCGCGCCGTGGCCATCGGCTCGTGACGAAGAGCGTTATGCCGCGAGCCTGCTCGGCTCGGTGATCGGCGGCGGCACGTCCAGCCGTTTGTGGCAACAGGTGCGCGAAGAGCGCGGCTTGGCGTACGCGGTGGGGGCGGCGGCCAGCCACTTCACCGACGCTGGCGTGTTCCAGGTCTACGCCGCGACTTCCCCCGACCAACTCGACGAAGTGCTCGACCTATCGCTTGCCGAACTGAGCCGCGTGCGGCGCGAGCCTGTCGGCGCGGACGAACTACGGCTCGTCAAGGATCAAGCCATCGCATCGATTCTGCTCGGACTTGAATCAACCAGCGCCCGCGCCGGGACACTCGCGCGGCAGGAGATGACACACGGGCGTCGCATCCCGCCCGACGAGATTATTCGGCGCATCGAAGCCGTCACGCCCGAAGACATTCAACGCCTCGCGGGCGACTACTTCAACACCGATGCGCTGGCCCTCGGCGCGCTCGGCGACCTCAACGGATTCCGCGTCAACCGCGCGCGTCTCGAAATATAAAATCTGAGTGATGAGTATTGAGTGATGAGTACTGAGTAAAGGCATTCAACTCAATACTCAGTACTCATCATTCAGTACTTTCTTTGTCGTACTCAGTACTCTTTTTATGAGACTGAATGTCCTCGGCAGTGGCTCGACGGGTAATGCCGTGCTGATCTGCGCGGGGGAGACGCGCGTGCTTGTCGACGCCGGGATGAGCGCGAAAGAGACGGTGCGGCGGCTGGCGATGGTCGGTGAAGACGCGGCGCGGCTCGTCGGACGGCGCGCCGTGCGTGCGCTCGCGAATGTATGCGTCGCGCGTTTCGGGAGAGATATAGACCGGGCACTCGATGCTT
>Ga0136614_10000342_pt1 | contig 22219 bp, 18 predicted proteins | sample AntDrymUQ2792106_2_FD_106643 | JGI IMG/M metagenome (GOLD analysis project Ga0136614, IMG submission 106643) | Polar desert sand microbial communities from Dry Valleys, Antarctica - metaG UQ279 (21.06) | ecosystem: Environmental > Terrestrial > Soil > Desert | place: Antarctica: Dry Valley... | reverse complement strand
GTGCAGACCAGGGTGTCGTTGAGGGTGACATCCTCGGCCGTGCTGCCCGCGTCGTTGGCGCAGGTCGGCGCGTCATTGACGGCGGTGACGGTGATGGTGACGGTGGCGAAGTTGGTGCTGTTGGCGAAGCCGTCGTTGGCCCTGTAGGTGAAGCTGTCGGTGCCGTTGAAGTTCGCGTTCGGCGTATAGGTGAAGCTGCCGTTCGCGTTCAGGGTCAGGCTGCCGTTGGCCGGACCGCTGACCGGACGCGGGGTGGCCACGGTGAGCGCATGGCCATTCGCATCGGTGTCATTGGCGAGAACCCCGGGGGCGGGAACGGTCAGGACACCATCCTCGCTCACGGAGTACGCGTCGTTGACGGCCACGGGAGCGCTGTTCGCGACGTAATGGGCGATGTACTGGCGGGTCCCAGTGAAGTCTCCGGGGATGCAGATCGAGTGAGGATCAGCCTGCGCGATGAAGCCGGGGCCACTCCAATGACTGAAAACCCGCCCTCCGTTGTCAACGTCCTCGGCAGTGACAAACAGCGAGTTCGCCGAGGGAATGCCCGCGCTGAAATCTTCGTTGTTCTGGTCACCGACGTTGGTCTTCGAACCGCTTGTGCGGTTCGCGGGCGAGGCGGTGCAAGTGCCGTTGTTGGCGTGCTCCACCCAGGTCAAGTCGAAAGTGATGGTCGGCGAATTGGACTTCACCCGGACGTTGCCGTCGGTGAAGGTGGTCGTTGCGGTGCCGGAGAGCGCGCCAGTCGCAACGACGCGATAGGTGGCCACGAACCAGCTGGGGAGGTTGAAGCTGTCCGTGATGCTGCCGCTGTCGTCTGCGGTCACCACGACGTCTCGGCGCCATGTGTATCCCTGGTCATCCTCGACGACGATGTCGACCTGCTCGCCGGGCTGCCAGTTGGCGCCGTTGAGGGTGACGAGCTCTCCCGGTGCGTAGTCCTCCTTGTCGCTCGTGATCGTGGGAGCTGCACGGCGCTCCGGCTCAGTCGTCGCTTCAGGCGCAGAGGGAGAGGGTGTCGCGGGGGCTTGAGTCGGTGCCGGTGCCTCCGTCGGGGCGGGTGCCTCCGTCGGGGCAGGTGTCGGCTCTGATGTGGGTGCCGCTGTCGGGTCTGCGGTCGGATCGGGCGACTCCTCCGGAGCGGCCGACTCTGTCGGCGATGCCTCCGGCGTCGGCTCCACGGCGAAGGCCGCGGTGGGTCCGAAGATATAGGTGACGAAGACCAGCAGTTGAATGAGGACGAGCGATGTGCGGCTCGTCCCACGTCGGGCACCTGACAACATGATTCCCCTTTTCCCCTCACGAGATGACTCGGGCATAGAAGGCCACGAGATCAATGAATGCCGCCGAAGTGTCCCCCGAGCACGATGGGAAGGCCATCCGTGGAGGTACTGACGCGGGTACGGACCGCGGCCTCCGTACCCGTTGCGCCCACGCACTCACCCACGACCGGGTACGGACGAATGACTCCGTACCGCTCTCCGTAGAACTGCGGATGCCGAACCGGGGTCGCCCGCCTAGCATTCGTGAATGCAGTCGTCAGAGCGGGATCGGAACACGACGCCCATCGCGGTCGGCGTGTTCACGGAGGAAGGTCCCGCGCTGCGCGACGCAACCACGGTTGCCGAGCGCGCCGCCGCCGACGAGGCCCAGGCGGGCCTGGCCCGCAATCGGCTCATGGTCTCCCCGATCGCGGTCCTCGAGGCCGATGAACGGGTCTCACCCCATCTGCTCCAGGGCGAGCTGATCCACGCCTTGCGTAAGCATGCGATCCTGAAGGCACCCGGTGCCGATGCCGCGCTGGGATACGGGGGCACCCTGTACCTCACATCGCATCGGCTCCTTCATCTGGGCCAGGTGGTGATGACCGTGAATTTGACCGATATCGTCGAGAGCTCCCTCGCGGGAGAACGGCTCCTGCTCACGCTGCGTGATGGCGAGGGGGTCGCCCTCGACCTTGACCGGCCGCGCCTGCTGCGCGCCGAAGTGGCTGCCGCCGTACGAGAGCTGCGCACGTGAGTGTTCGTCGTCCAGCGGATCCGTCCGCCGAGGCCCGCTTCCCAGCGTCGAGCGTGCCACCGGCCAGCGCACGGTCCACCACCGCATGGCCCACCTCCGCACCACGACCACCGGCACCGAAACCGACCATCCAGACCCGGTCGCTCGAGGAGGCGGAAGCCGGTTACGTGACGGCGCGCGACGCATGGACGCACGCGATGCGCAAGGCGAACAGCGGCCGCCCGGCCGACCTTGCGTCGCTCGCCATCGCGCAGGAGGCCTACGAGCAGGCGGTCGCCGACGTGGCCCGCTGGCGATCCGGCGCGACCGTTGCGATTCCGATCCAGCCCGAGGTCAAGCGAGCCGGCCTCGACGCGCTGATCGGCCAGGAGATGGCCTGGCGCCGCGTCCACGAGGTCCAGGTGAAGCAACCGGGCCTGATCGCACGCCTCATTCGCCGAATAACCGGACGAGGCTGACCGGGCCAGAGGCTGACCGGATCAGGTGGACCGATAGTGCCGGGCGGCCTCCGCGCGGTTCCTGACCCCTAACTTGCGCAGCAGGTTGCTGACGTGGCTCTCCACCGTGCGCGGCGAGATGGACAGGGCGCCGGCGATCTCGCGGTCGGTCAGACCCTCGGCAAGCAGTCGCAGGACCTCGGACTCGCGGGCGCTGAGCAGGCTGTCCACACCGTCCTCCTGCGGCGATCCCCTCCAGCGTGAGTTCCGCCCGAAGCTCTCCATGACCGTTGCCGCATGCTGACGCGACATCGGAAGGTCTCCGCGACGAATGCCTCGCACGGCGCGCAGCAGCGCGTCGCCGCTGAGATCCTTGGTCAGGTAGCCGTATGCGCCGAAGCGGATGGCCTGGAGAAGATCACGCCGGTCCATCGACACCGTGAGCATCACGATCCTGGTGTCCGGCAGCCGCGGCGCGAGCTCGCGCACGGCGTCGATGCCGCTGAGCCCGGGCAGATCGATGTCGAGCAGGAGCAGGTCGGGGTGCAGCTGCGGTGCGACCGAGAGGGCCTCCTCGGCGCTCGCCGCCTCCCCCACCACCTCCACGTCCGGCGCCTGGAGCGCCTGGCGAATCGCGGAGCGGACGAGCGCGTGATCGTCGACCAACAGCACGCGCAGTGGCGTCTCAGCCTCCATCTTCCTCCCTCGCTCGCATGATCGGCATCCGTAGCTCAACGCGGGTCCCATTCTGCGGCTCCGACGTCACGCTGATCCGGGCACCGATGACGGCGGCTCGCTGCCGCATGCTCTCGAGCCCGAACCCCGACGAGCCGCCATCCGTCAGGAAGCCTCGCCCATTGTCCGTCACTGCCAGCACCAGCTCGCCATTTGTCTTGACGTCTACACGGACGACCGTGGCGTCCGCGTGCTTGCGGACGTTCGTCAGCGCCTCCTGGACGATTCGCAGCAGCTCCGCCTGGGGACGCGGACCGATCTCGGGCAGCTGCCCATTGCTGGTCAGCTCCGCGCGCAGGGCGAACCGGTCCGCGAAGTCATCGACCTGCCGCGCCAGGATGTCGAGCAGGGGTCCCGACTCCGCTCCCTGGCGCATGGCAGCAACCGCGTCGCGCGCCTCGGCCAGCGCGTTGTCGATGGCGTCACCAACCTCGTTGTTCAGCTGTTGGGCCTCGCCAGCGAAGCCGGCCACCTGCGCCAGCCGGCTCTGCTTGAGCTTCGCGTACCACAGGTCCTGCGCAAGCCCATCGTGGATCTCCCGTGCCAGCCGTGCCCGCTCCTCGAGCGCCGCGGCCGCGAACTCGGCCCGAGCGAGGCGACGGACCTCCAACGTCGCGGCGCGCAGATCCGCCAGGTCGTCCCGCGCCTCGGCCACCACCCCGATGAGCAGGAGGGCGTAGAACACGAGCCGCAGCAGATCGCCCAGGGTCACGATGCTCGAGAAGCTGCCTGGGTGCAGCGCGCTATGGACCTGGCTGAATGCGGCCACCATCAGCCCGGCGGCCAGCAGCGCATCCAGGGCGCGGCCAGACCGCCTGAACGACCGATGCGCAAGGACGCCCGCGACAAGGAAGCTGATGCCGATGATGCCCTGGACGGCCACCAGGACCGGCGCAATCGCCAGTGGCAGCGGGGCAGTCGGTTCGGCGGCGAGCGACTCGAGGGCCTCCGGCGGGAGGAGCACCGGCAGGTCATCGCGTGCGAGCACGGCCACCAGCAGCAGGACCAGCACCACCGCGGCGGGGCCGACGAGGACCAGGACCGGCCTGAGGTTCGGCGGCCGGCGGCTGATGGCGGCCCACCCCGCCGCCACCAGCAGGATCGCCGCGACGCCGCGACCGACGACGCTGGCGAGGACCGGCAGCTGCCCCGGATCGTCGAGCGTCGCGCCGAACGCGGCGTCGATCCCGACCAGCCCCACGACAAGGTTCAGGCCGTTGAGGAGCACCAGGACCGCGAACGCCGAGGAGCGGAGCAGCGCGGCCGCGTCGTGCGCGACACGACCTCGCGCCCAGTCGAGCGCGGCGACCGCGCCCGAGATGAGCATCGCGGCCGTGCTGATGCCGATACTGAATCGGTCGTTGACCAGGGCCGGTGCCGCGGTCGGGGCGGTGGCCACCACGCTGGTCGTCAACGCGAGCGCCAGCGCCAGCAGGACGAGGGCCAGGTCGACGCCGGCGGGTGCGTGGCGGCGGATCTCCCGTTCGGCGATCATCGCCGCTCCAGCAGCTCGATGACCCGGTCGTGTACGAGCCCGTTCGACGACACGACCTGCGGCCCGGACCACGACGCGCGGCCATCAAGGTCCGTCATCCGCCCACCGGCCTCGCTGACGATGAGATGCGGGGCGGCCATGTCCCATGGCGCGACGCCGTACTCGAGCATCACCTCGGCCGATCCCTGGGCCACGAGCATGTGACCCCAGAAGTCGCCGAAGCCACGGTCGCGCCAGGCGGCGCCCGTGAGGCGGCGCAGCCCGTCCCCAAGCCCGGCGTCCTCCAGGCCGCGCAGCGTCGAGAAGGTGATCTGGGCGTCGGCGAGGGTGTCGATGGACGACACCCTGATCGCGCGCTCCATGCCGTCAGCGCGGCCCGTCGCGCCACCGCCGCGCGTCGCCCACCAGCGCCGGCGCATGGCCGGCGCCGAGACGACCCCGACGCGCAGCTCGCCCTCACGCTCGAAGGCGAGCAGGGTCGCGAAGACCTCGATGCCGCGCACCACGTTGTGGGTGGCATCGATCGGATCCATGATCCAGCGACCGTCTCCGGCGTCGGCGGCGGTCCCGAACTCCTCGCCGGCGACGGTGTGGGTGGGGAAGGCATCGGCGATCCGGCTGCGCATGTGCGTCTCGATCTCGGTGTCCGCCTGGGTCACCAGCGAGCGGTCCGGCTTGGCACTGATGGTCAGTCCCCCGGCGACGTGACGCAGGGCGATCGCATCGGTCTCGTCCAGCAGCTCGTGCGCGAAGCGAAGCAGCGCATGGGCATCGGTGCTCACTTGACCGCGATGACCTCGACGGCTCCACGCCGGCGGAGCACCTCGACGGCGACGCCCTGCGGCTGACGCTCCAGACGCAGGTCCATCGTCGCGTCTCCGACGGGAAGGCTCTCGATCTCGAGATGATCGAGGAAGGCCGGCAGGCGCGCGTGGTCGAACCGGAGCGTCCGCGCGGCGCCGTCGGCCTCGAGGCCGAGGCATGCCTGGAGGAGCATGAAGACGGCGCCCGACGCCCACGCCTGCGGCGCACATGCCACCGGGTAGTGCGTCGGCCCTTCGGCGGGGCGGCGACTGAAGCCGCAGAAGAGCTCCGGCAGGCGGGCCAGGTCGAAGTGCCGGCTGGCGTCGAAGAGTCCGTCCATCACGCGAGCAGCGTGGTCCGGGAAGCCGGCACGGGCCATCCCCAGCGCGGCGATGGCGTTGTCGTGCGGCCAGATCGACCCGTCGTGATAGGACATCGGGTTGTATCGCGCCTGTCCGGCTGCCACGGTCCGAATGCCCCAGCCGGAGAACATCGCGTCGCTGACCAGCTGGTTCGCAACGCGTTCCGCGCGCCCCCGTCCCACGATGCCACCGAACAGGCAGTGTCCCGGATTCGACGTCCGAACCCGGCAGAGTCGCTTGTCGCCGTCCAGGGCGATGCCATACGTTCCGAGCTCCTCGTCCCAGAAGGCGTCCTCAAAGCGGGCTCGCAACGTCTCCGCCCGCGCGCGCAACGAGGATGCTCGGTCGGCGAGCCCCATCGCCTCTGCCAGGCCGGCCGCACCCAGGCGAGCGGCGTACACGTACGCCTGGAGCTCGCACAGCGCGATCGGCCCCGCGGCGAGCCTCCCGTCGGCATGGAAGATGGCGTCGTCCGAGTCCTTCCATCCCTGGTGGGCCAGCCCGATCGGAGTCCGGCGCTCGTACTCCACGAATCCATCGCCGTCGGGATCGGCCGGCCCGTCGATCCAGGCAAGAGCTCGCTCGACGTTCGGCCAAATGCTCTCGATGAACCCCAGGTCGCCGGTCTGGCGGTGGTACGCCGCGGCGAGGATGACGAAGAGTGCGGTGGCGTCATGGCTGCCGTAGTAGCGGGCGAACGGCACCTCGAACAGGGCGGCCATCTCCCCGTTGCGCGCCTCGTGCAGGATCTTTCCCGGCTGCGCATCGCGCGCCGGCTCGTCGCCGGTCGCCTGCGTGGCCGCCAGATGACCGAGGACTCCGCGCGCCAGCCAGGGTTGAACCCAGAGCATCTGGAGCGCGGTAATCAGCGCATCCCGGCCGAAGACCGTGCTGAACCACGGGACGCCGGCGTACGGGAACGGGCCCTCCGCCGTCTCGCTGGTCATCATCGCCACGTCCGAGAGGCTGCGGTTCAGCCACGCGTCGAATGGGTCGCTCGAGCTGCGCACGCAGGCCGACCTGGCGATGCGGCCGCGCAGCTCGCGAGCGGAGCGGTCGAGAGCCGTGGCGTAGGTCACCGGCCTGGCGGCGCGACCCAGCTCGCACGCGATCCGGACCTCGATGCGCGCCTCCCCGTCGGGCGGCAGCTCGACGGCGAACGTGGCGCGCTGGTCGTCGAGGGCTTCAGGTGCCGGCGAGAACGCGATCCGCGTTTGCCGACGAGCGCCGTCGAGCCCGTCGTAGCCGAGCACCACGCTGCCTGGCCGAACGGTGGACGGCCTCGAGCTCCCGCGACGCTCGCGGCGCATCCCGCGCACCTCGAAGATGTCGACGTAGTCGGCCGAGAATCGCAACGAGATCGGCAGCGTCACGGCCCTTTCCCCGAAGTTGCGCAGCTGGATGCGCTGATGACACGCCGCGGCCCACAGGACGGTCGTTCGCGACACGTGGATCGTGCCGCTCCGCAGGCGGTCGCCTCCGACGATCGTATCCGGGTTCGTCAGGTCGATCGCCAGGCGTGAGTTGTCGCCGCGGGCGGTGGATCCCAGCAGCAGCGGGCGCTCCCCCGCCATCCGCAGGCCCAGCCCCGATAGGAAGCGGGTCCCCCGGTGGTAGAGGCCCTCCTCGCCGAGGCCGATCGGACGGATGTCACCGTGCCGATCGAAGACGGCAAAGGAGTCGCCATGCTTCAGGACCCGATCGCTCTCGTCAGCCGGTGAGCTCGTGGCCAGGATGTAATAGCGCCCCTCGATCTCGACGACGCCGCGCGCGTCATCCTGGGGCGGTTCGAGCTCATCTCGTCGCGTCGCCATCGGCCTCCGGCATGCGATCTCCGTCGCCGGATCAGCCTACACGCTGCGTTTCGAAGCGGAACCCGCGATCGGCGCACCGATCCCGGCGCTCAGCTCGACCGGTAGGACGCCTGCCGCCTCCGCGGCGAGGTGCTCGTAGAGCGCCACGTAGTCGCGGGCCATGCGCTCTGCGGTGAACCGCTCCTCGAACTCGCGGCGGCAGCCCTCCCGGCTCACCGAATCGAGCCGCCCGACCGCCTCCACCATCTCGTCGATCCCGTCCACGATGAATCCGCTGACCCCGTCGCGGATCACCTCTGGTACCGAGCCGAACGGGTAGGCGATGACCGGCGTGCCGCACGCCATGGCCTCGATCATCACCAGGCCGAACGGCTCCGCCCAGTCGATGGGAAAGAGCAGCGCCCGCGCCTTGCCCAGGAACTCCTCCTTCTCCGCGCCACCCACCTCGCCGATGAAGTCGACGTGCGGGGCGCCGAGCATCGGCTCGATGCGCTGCTCGTAATATTCACGATCCGCGTCGTCCACCTTGGCAGCGATGCGCAGCGGGAGCCCGGCGCGCCGGGCGACCTCGATGGCCCGATCGGCGCGCTTCTCTGGTGAGATCCGCCCCAGGAAGGCCAGATACTCGCCGGGCTCGAAGCGAGGCGTCAGCTCCTCCGGTGGCATGCCGTGGTGGATCGTCGCCACCCAGTTCGCCTGGGGAAGTGGCGAGCGCTGGTCGTTCGAGATCGAAACGACCGGCATGTCCCCGAACTCGTCGTAGAGCGGCCGCAGCTCGGGGATGTCGAGACGCCCGTGGAGCGTCGTGACATGCGGCACCCCGAGCCGACGCGAAAGCGGGAAATGGAAGTAGTCCAGGTGCCAGTGGACCACGTCGAACCGATCGGCTCGCGCCGCGACCGCCTCGAGCTCAACGATCTGCGGGGCGTACATGTCGACGAGGTCGTCGTCCAGCCGTAGCGACCGATCCGAGCATGGGATGAGCTCGGCATCGGTCACCGAGTCGCCGCTCGCGAAGAGCGTCACCTCGTGTCCCTGGCGAACGAGCTCTTCAGTCAGGTACGACACCACCCGCTCCGTGCCGCCGTAGGTGTGCGGCGGCACGGACTCGTAGAGCGGCGCCACCTGGGCGATGCGCATCAGGGCGTCATCCTGAACCTCCCTGCTCCGCGTCGAGACGACGTCGCAGCTCTGTGGTGACGAGGCGCGCATCGGCGCGTCCCGCGGTGCGTCTCATCACCTGGCCGACGAGGAAGCCGAAGACCTGAACCTTGCCGGAACGATACTCCCCCACCTGCGCTGGAAACTCGGTCAAAACGGCATCGATCTCGGACGCGATCGACGTTGCGTCGGACACCTGCGCGAGGCCCTCACGCTCGATCAGCGCCCGCGGTGACTCACCGGTCTCGAAGACCGTCGCGAGCACGGTCTTGGCGTTGCCACCGGAGACGAGCCCGCTCTCGACCTGGACGATCAGCTCCGCCAGCCCGGCCGGTCGCAGAGCCACCCGGTCGGCGCGTAAGGCCGCCGCAGCGTGCTGGTTGAGGAGCCGGCTGAACTCGCCGGTGACCCAGTTGGCGGCTGCCTTCGGCGCGACGCCAGCTTCGACGACCGCGTCGAAGTAGGCGGCCAGAGCGGCGTCGTTGCTCAGGACGCCGGCATCGTAGGGCGACAGGCCCAGCGTGTCGGTGTACCGCCTCCGCCGCTCGGCGGGAAGCTCGGGAAGGTGCGCCCGCAGCTCGGCGACCCAGACGTCCAATGGTCGCAGCGGCGGCAGGTCGGGCTCGGGGAAGTAGCGGTAGTCGTTCGCCTCCTCCTTGGTGCGCTGGATGATGGTCCGTCCGTTCTCCTCGTCCCAACCGCGCGTCTCCTGCACCAGGGTCTCGCCTCGCTCGAGTGCCTCGGCGTGGCGCGCGACCTCGTACTCGAGCGCGCGCTCCAGGGAACGGAAGCTGTTGAGGTTCTTGACCTCGACCTTGGTGCCGAGGACGGTGGCACCGGCCGGCCGCAGGCTGACGTTGCCCTCGATCCGCATGCTGCCGGCCTCCATGTCGGCGTTGCTGGCGCCGATGGCTCGCAGCAGCTCGCGGAGCGTCTCGCCGTAGGCGCGCGCCTGTGCCGGCGACCGAATATCGGGCTCGGTCACGATCTCCATGAGCGGCACGCCGGCGCGATTGAAGTCCACGACGCTGTACCCGCGGCCGGCGTGCTGCATGCGCGCCGTGTCCTCCTCGAGGTGCGCGCGCGTGATCCCAACGCTGACCACATCGTCCTCCGACGGCACCGGCACCGAGAGCCGGCCGTCGCTCGACAGCGGCAGCGCGTACTGGCTGATCTGATATCCCTTCGGCAGGTCCGGATAGAAGTAGTTCTTGCGCTCGAAGCGGACCGCCTCGGTCTCGACGTGGCAGCCCAGGGCCAGTCCGGTCAGCATCACGAGCTCCACCGCGCGACGGTTGATGACCGGCAGCGTGCCCGGCATGCCGAGACAGACGGGGCAGGTGCGGGTGTTCGGCTCATCCGTGCCGCCCCCGGCCGGCGCGGTTGGGCAGGAGCAGAACATCTTCGACTCGGTCCGCAGCTGAGCGTGGACCTCGATGCCGATGACCGTCTCGTACTGCGTGCGGGTGCCGACAACCATCTGCGGATTGTACGCACGCAGCCATATGGGCCATATCGGCCGCCGATCCGGCTCTCTAGGCTCGATAGCCTACGACGCTGAGAGGCACAGCCCTCCATGGGGGTTCCCACCAACCGCCTGATCGGGCTCGTCCCGCCGGCATATCGAGACCTTCCGGCCGCGACGCGCGTGGTGATCGTGGCGGGCGTGGTCCTGCTGTGCCTGTTCATCGCCCAGGTCGTCGCCGATCCGACGTCGGGGGCGCTGTGGGTCCGCGCCGAGCTGACCTTCACCGCCTGCCTGGGGCTGGTGCTCGGAATACGCTCCATGGGCGGTACTCGCGGGCGTGTGCGCGCGGTGCGCGGCTGGATCACGGCGGGAATCGGATTCTGGCTCCTGGCCGAGCTGATCCGGAACCTCGAGGTCGCCGTCGGCCTGGACGGTCGGCCCGCGCTCTCCGATCTCCCGTTCATCGGCGTGCTCATCTGCGCCGGGCTCGCCTATGCGGCGGCGCTGCGCGGTCAGCTGCGACCGAGCGAGGTCCTGTCGGTGTACCTGGACGGCAGCATCGTCTTCTTCGCCACCGCGGCGCTCATCATCACCGCCTTCGGCCAGGTCGCCAGTCGGAGCAGCGGCGGCGCAACCGACCTCGCCTACGCGATCTTCTTCCTGGCCACGACAGGCGCGACGCTGCTGCTCGACTTCGCCGTGCGAGCCCAGCGCGCGCCACACGGCGCGTATGTCGTCCTCGTCGGCCTGGTGCTCCTCGGCGCGGGCTTCCTGGTGCGCCTCGTCATCCCGTCATCGAGCGGCCTGCTGGACCACGAGGCATCGGCGCACCTGCTCTCGGCCGGCCTGGTGATCCTGATGCTGGGGACCATCACGTGGACCGATGTCATGGACGAGGAGCCGGGCTTCATCCGCTTCGCCGCCAGGGCACGGTCGACGATGCCACTGGTTGCCGTCGGATTGACCCCGTTTCTGCTCGCCGCCCACGTCCTGGGCAACCTGTCCGGACCGATCGCCGTGGTCAACCTGGTGGCCATGGGCCTCGTGCTCGTCAGCGTCGCCCTCCGCCAGAGCGTCATGCTCGGCGACCGAGAGGCCGCCGTGCGGCGCGAGCGCCACATGGGACGCGAGCTCTCCGTGGCCGAGATCAAGTACCGGACGCTCGTCGAACGCCACCCGGGGGTCGTCTATATCGCCGAGCCCGGAGCCGCCGGGCGCTGGCACTTCGTCAGCCCGAAGGTGGAGGCGATGCTCGGCTACGCCCCGGACGAGTGGACCTCGGATCCCGAGCTCTGGGCCCGCAGCCTGCACCCGGACGACCGTGATCGGGTCCTCGAGGGCGACGCCGCGGTCGCCGACGTCGGGACCGCAAAGCGGTTCGAGTACCGGATGATCCGGCGCGACGGCCGAACCATCTGGGTGCTGGACGACATCGCCGTGACCATGTCACTCGATGGTCCGCCGCTGCTCCAGGGACTGCTCATCGACATCACCGCCGCCAAGGTGGCGGAGGAAGCGCTGCGCGCCAGCGAGGAGCAGCAGCGCATGATCATCGAGACGGCCAGCTACGCCTTCGTCGCCATCGATGCCACGGGCCTGGTGGTCGAGTGGAACCGGCAGGCGGAGGAGACCTTCGGCTGGCAGCGCGCGGAGGCGCTCGGCGCCGAGCTCGCCGAGCTCATCGTGCCGCCGGCGCTGCGCGAGGCGCATCGCGAGGGCATGCGCCGCTATGCCGCCACCGGCGAGGCGCGCGTCCTGTCGCGACGGATGGAGCTCTCGGCGATGCACCGCGACGGCCATCAGTTCCCGGTGCAGCTCACCATCTGGCCGGTCCAGAGTGGCGACACGATCCGGTTCAACGCGCTCATCGACGACATCACCAGCCGCAAGGAGCTCGAGGGCCAGCTGCGCCACCAGGCCCTGCACGACTCCCTGACCGGGCTGGCCAACCGGATGCTGTTCAGTGACCGCGTGGAGCATGCGCTCGACCGATCGGGCCGAGTCGACGAGTCATCGCTGGCGGTCCTCTTCCTGGACCTCGACGACTTCAAGACGGTCAACGACAGCCTCGGCCACAGCGCCGGCGACGAGCTGCTCATCGCGGTCAGCCGCCGGCTCGAGCGCGCGCTGCGGCCCGGCGACACGGCCGCTCGCCTCGGGGGCGACGAGTTCGCCGTCCTGCTCGAGGATTCACGACCCAACGCACCGCAGATGGTCGCCGAGCGGCTGCTCAACGCCTTCAGGGACCCGTTCGCCATACAGGGCAAGCAGGTCCAGATGCAGGCCAGCATCGGGATCTCGATCGCCGGGCCCAGCGCGGCCACGCCGGACGAGCTGTTGCGCAATGCCGACCTTGCGATGTATGTCGCCAAGCAGCGCGGCAAGGGCCGCTACGAGCTGTACGAAGTGCGAATGCACCAGGATGCGCTGCGGCGTCTCGAGCTCAAGGCCGGGCTCGAGCGCGCGATCGCCGAGGATCGGCTCGAGGTTCATTACCAGCCGATCGTGGAGCTGCGCGACGGCATCGTGATCGGCTTCGAGGCCTTGCTCCGCTGGCAGGGGCCGGACGGGCAGTTCGTCCCCGTGCTCGAGGTGATCGCCCTCGCGGAGGAGACCGGGCTGATCGCGCCGGTTGGCCGCTTCGTCCTGCGCGAGGCCTGTCGCCAGGCGGCCGAGTGGAACGAGCCCGATGGCGCGCCGATCCATGTCACGGTCAACGTGTCCGCCATGCAGCTGGACCAGGGCACCCTGGTCCGCGACGTGCGCGCCGCGCTACGGCAGAGCAGGCTGGACCCGTCGGCGCTCGTCGTCGAGATCACCGAGAGCGCGCTGGTCGACGAGCGCCTCGCCGTCGTGCGCGAGCTGCGTCAGCTCCGCAAGCTCGGGGTGCGGCTGGCGCTCGATGACTTCGGCACCGGGTACTCGTCGCTCGGGCGGCTGCGGAACCTGCCGTTCGATATCGTGAAGATCGACCGCACCTTCGTCGCCCGGGTGACCCAGGAGAAGGAGGGCGCGGTCGTGCAGTCGATCCTCGAGATGGCGTCCACCATGGGGCTCGAGGTCGTCGCCGAGGGGATCGAGACGCAGGCACAGCTCCTCGCCATGCGCGCCCGCGGCTGCCTGCAGGGGCAGGGATATCATTTCTCCCGTCCGGTCCCTCCGGAGGCCCTCGCCGCGATCCTCGCGGTCGGGCGGCTGCCGCTGCCCCGCCGCCGCCTCCAGGCCGTCGCAGCTCGCACCGCGTGAGCCCGTCATCCGCGGCCGTCCGGCTGGTAGGCTGCCCTCGATGAAGATCGGCGAATGGGACAACGTCGGCAAGGCACGCGGCCTGATCCAACGCCAGCTCGGCCGGCTGGGCGCCGATGAGTACGCCGCCCACGTCGCCGTCAGTCCGGACAATGGACGGATGCGGGTGTTCGTGGCGACCGATATCGGCCTGCTCGAGTACAGCTATTCGCCGGCTGGCGCGGATCCGAACGGCGCCTGGATTCTTCGCGGGCAGGCTCATCGCTGGAGCGCGGTTCGCGGGCTTCGCCTTCAGACCGATGCGCAGCTCGGCGAGTCCTCGGACAGCGACAGGGCGGTCTGGCGCATGCTCGTCGAGGATCCCAGGATCGAGCTGACCGTCAGCACCGAGCAGGGCGAAGCGGCCATCGAGGGCCTGGTGACATTCGCGCGCGAGTGCCTGCTGCACGCTCGCTGAGCAACGGCTTCACGGCCGCTCAGGCGGTGTGGCGCGTCACGAACCGCTCAATGCGGTCCATCGCCTCCACGATCTGCTCGTATGCGGTCGCGTAGCAGACCCGGACGTGGCCCGCGCCGGATGGCCCGAATGCGGACCCCGGCACCACGCCCACCCGTTCCTCCTCGAGAAGCATCTCGGCGAAGGCCGTCTCGTCCAGGCCGGTGGCATCGGTCACGCGGGGGAAGCAGTAGAAGGCGCCCATCGGCTCGAAGCACGCCAGGCCGATCTCGTTGAAGCGGTCGGTCATGTAGCGACGTCGTCGGTCGTACTCGGCATTCATCGCCTGGAGGTGAGGCTCACCGCTGCGCATCGCCTCGATGCCGGCGAACTGGGCGGCGGTCGGCGCGCACATGATTCCGTACTGGTGGACCTTCGCGATTCCGACCATCAGCTCGGCCGGGGCGGCGACATGGCCGATGCGCCAGCCGGTCATCGCGTAGCTCTTGCTGAACCCCCCGAGCAGCACCGTGCGCTCCCGCATTCCCGGCAGCGAGCTGAAGGCGGTGTGCGCGTGGCCCCCATAGACCAGCCGGTCGTAGATCTCATCGCTGAACACGAGCAGGTCGTGGCGATCGGCCACCTCCGCGATCGCCTCCAGCTCCGACCGATCCAGCACGGCGCCGGTCGGGTTGTTCGGGTAGCCGAGGAAGATGGCCTTCGTGCGCGGCGTGACGGCGCCGGCGATCATCGATGCGGTCACGCGGAAGTCGGTTGCATCGCTGGTGCTGACCGGAACGGCGACCCCGCCCGCCAGCTCGATGCACGGCGCGTAGGCGACGAAGCAGGGCTCGTGGTAGACCACTTCGTCGCCCGGGTTGATGGTCGCACGCAGCGACGCGTCGACGCCCTCGGATGCCCCGACGGTGATGAGGAGCTCCGTGCGCGGGTCGTAGGAGACCCCGTACCGATCCAGCAGGTTGGCCGCCACCAGCTCGCGCAGCTCGATCATCCCGCCGTTCGCGGTGTAATGGGTCTCGCCCGCCTCGAGGCTCTCGATGGCCGCGCGGGTGATCGGCTCCGGGGTGGTGAAGTCCGGCTCACCGATCGTCAGGCTGATGACGTCCTTCATCTCGGCCAGCATGTCGAAGAAGCGACGGATGCCGGACGGCGGCATGGCGCGTACGCGGTCGTTCAGGAAGTCGGCCGTGGGGCGGCGGATCGGCGACGCAGGATGCGTGGTCATCTGGCCATCAGTGTACCGAGCCCACGCGCCAGGCAGGGTTGCGGTTCGCGGAGTCAGGCAGCGAGCCTGTCCCGTACGCTTCGCGGCCATGGAAGCCCTCGAGCTGATCCTCCTGCTGCTCGCGGTGGTGGCGGCGGTCACCCTGCTGGCCGCGCGGATCAACGTGCCGTATCCCATCCTGATGGTCATCGTCGGCCTCGGCATCGGACTGCTGCCCGGGATGCCGCTCATCGAGCCTGAGCCGGAGGTCGTGCTCGCGCTGGTCCTGCCGCCGATCCTCTTCTCGGCGGCGTACTTCCTCTCGCCGCGCGAGCTCTGGCGCAACGTCCGGCCCATCACGCTCCTGGCCGTCGGTCTGGTATTCACCACGACACTTGCGGTGGCGGCCGTCACCATGGCGGTGGCGCCGCAGATCGGTTGGCCGGTGGCTATCGCGCTCGGAGCCATCGTCTCGCCACCCGACGCCATCGCCGCCACGTCTATCGCGCGGCGGCTGAATCTACCGCGCCGCCTGGTCGTGATCTTCGAGGGCGAGAGCCTCGTCAACGACGCGACCGCCCTGACGACGTATCGGCTGGCCGTGGTGGCGGCGGCCGGCACAGGGGCGTTCGACCTCGGTGGGGCCGCGGCTACCTTCGTGGGCGTCGCGGTCGGCGGTGCGATCGTGGGGATCGTGGTTGGCTGGATCGCGTCGTGGCTGCTGTCACTGCTGGAGGATCCGCCGGTCGAGGTGCTGGTCAGCCTTCTCGTGCCATTCGCCGCGTACCTTCCGGCAGAGTCACTCGGGGTGTCGGGCGTGATGGCCACCGTGGCGGCCGGCCTCCTCTTCGGCGCCCGATCGGCGCGGGTGATGGGCTCCAACACGCGACTGCTTGGCACCTCGACCTGGAAGATGGTCATCTTCGTGGTCAACGGCCTTGCCTTCCTGCTCATCGGCCTCCAGCTGCCGACCGTCACGGCGGACATCGAGGGCTATGCGCTCGGGGAGCTGATCGGCATGGCCATCGCCGTCTCGCTGACCGTCATCCTGGTCAGGCTCGCGTGGGTCTACCCCGCCACCTACCTTCCGCGCTGGTTGATCCCCTCGATCGCCCGGCGGGACCCCGCCCCGCCGGCTCGCGCACCGCTGGTGCTCGGATGGGGCGGCATGCGTGGCGCGGTATCGCTTGCGGCCGCCCTGGCGCTGCCGCTGCAGACCGATGCGGGCGACCCTTTTCCGGGCCGAGGGCTCGTGGTCTTTCTCACGTTCAGCGTGATCCTCGTCACCCTCATCGGTCAGGGCCTGACGCTCCCGCCACTCATCCGTGCGCTGGGAGTCGTCGACGACGGTGCGACGGAGCACGAGGAAATCCACGCTCGATCTGTCGCCACCGATGCAGCGATCCTACGGCTGGAGGAGCTGCGTGCCGAGGTTCCGAATCACCTCCCGCTGATCGACCAGCTGCGCGAGCGATATACCCATCGCGGCGAGCACCTCGTCCACGATCATGGCGGCGGCGGCGCATCACCGGCCGCGGATGACCGCAGCCCGGAAGAGGTGGAGGAGATGGAGCACGACGAGATCCGGCGCTCCGTCATCTCGGCCGAGCGGGCCGCGATTTTGGCGCTGCGCGACCGCGGAGAAATCAGTGACGACGCGCTTCGTGCCGTGGAGCGGGACCTGGACCTCGACGAGCTCCGGCGCGAGGCCTGAGGTCCGTCATCCGCCGGATACGCGACGCTCACCGGCGTCTACTCGCAGCGGCAGCCGGTTGGCCGGCCATGGAAGCGGGCAGGTCGCGTACGGGCTGAACACGCAAGGCGGGTTGTAGGCTCGATTGAAATCGACGATCAGGCCGCCGTCCGCATCGGGGACGCTCGTGTAGAGGAAGCGGCCACCACCGTACGTCTCGACCCCGTTGGTGGCGTCGGCGAAGACGAGCCACAGCGCCCCGGAGTTCCCGCCCTCGAGCGCCTGGAGCCGATGCGTGACGCCGCCGACATCGAACAGCACGTCACCCGGCGACGCCTGGTCGTCGTTCGTGCCGAGCACGTCCGGCACCCGGAGCGTCCGTCCCGGTGTGGGCTTGAAGCGACCCTCGAGGCGCCAGTCGGGATTGACCGGCCAGTGGTCGATCCCGTCGAAGTCGCGCCGCGCGGCAGCGTCGAGATCCCAGGTACGGACGGCCAGGCGGCCGCCGCGCTCGATGACGCACAGGCGCAGGGCCCCGAGCTCGAGCATCGTGGCCTCGCCGTCATGGTCGTCGGCGAGCGGCAGATCGCGCGCCGGGTGGCCGTCGTGCGTGAACTGTCCGCTGGCGCAGGCCTTCCCGTCCGTGACGGTGATCGTCCCCGCACTCGCCGGTCCCTCTGGCAGGACGACGCCGGCGCCCGGGTCGCTCCCGACCCGGTTCGGGCCGTCACGCAGCCAGCTCAGCCCCGCGAGCGTGAGCCAGCCGATGCCGCGCCGGAGTGCCTCGTAGCGCCCTGCGCGCCACGCCTCGACCGCGGCGCGGTGCGCGATCGGATCGGTCACCGCGCCGGCAGGAAGATGAGCGTCGGGCTGCTGCCCGGACCGATCCGCACGTACGTCGCCGGCCCGCCCGAGACCGGATTCGCGCGGACGACGCGTCCCGCGGCGGCGTTGCCATCGAGGGCCACCGCGATCGGCCCCTCGCCGAAGCGCGCGAGGCATGCCGCCGCATAGCCCTCGGTGATCGGCTCGGCGAGGACGAGCTCGCTCCGATCCAGCGTCATGCGCACGCATCGCGCGCCGAGCACCTCGTCGTCGCCGACCTCGTGCCAGGTGCCGCCGAGGGCCGGCGCCAGGTCAGCCGTGGCGCGGTCGATGTCGACGGTGGCGAGCACCAGGCCGCGTGGCGCCTCGGTCCAGTCGTCGATCGGCCGCGGAAAGAGGCCGAATCGCGTATCGTCCGCCGGCGGGACGTCCAGCAGCTGCGTCGCCGCTTCCCGCAGACCCCACCACAGCAGCCGCGCCTCGTCGCCCGGCTCGGCATAGAGCCACTGCGGAAACATCGTCGTGCCGCCTTCTCGCAGGATCCGGTTCAGGCTTGCCTGGTCCGGCACGGCGATCCGGACGTGGCTGACCTCAGGCATCGGACGAGAAGATGCAGTCGGTCACGCGTGCGCCGTGGGGGGTCGGAGGTCGGCGAAGCCGGCGGCGCGCTCGTAGGCATCGGCGACGCGCAGGACCGTGGCCTCGTCGAAGGCGCGACCGATCACCTGGAGCCCCACGGGGAGCCCGTCGGAGAGCCCGCATGGGACGCTGATGCCGGGAAGCCCGGCGATGTTGACCGGCAGGGTGCAGGCGTCGTTGAGGTACATGGCAAGCGGGTCGTCCACCTTCGCGCCGATCTTGAACGCGACGGTCGGCGAAGTCGGCGCCAGGATGGCATCCACCGTCTCCAGCACTGCGTCGAACTCGTCCTTGATCAGGGTGCGCACCTGCTGGGCCTTGACGTAGTACGCGTCGTAGTAGCCCGCCGACAGCGCGTACGTGCCGAGCATGATCCGCCGCTTGACCTCCGGACCGAAGCCGGAGCCGCGTGTGTGGGTGTAGTTGGCCCAGAGCTCGTCGGCCGCCGCGGTGAGTCCGTAGCGCACGCCGTCGAAGCGCGCCAGGTTCGCGCTCGCCTCTGCCGGGGCGATGATGTAGTACGTCGCCAGGCCTCGGTCGGTGGATGGCAGGCTGACGTCCACGATCTCGGCGCCGAGGCCTCGCAGCGTCTCGATCCCCGCTCGCACGGCCCCCTCGACGCCCGGCTCCATGCCGGCCACGAAGTACTCGCGCGGGACGCCGAGCCGCAGTCCCTTCACCTCGCCGGTCAACGCGGCCGCGTACTCCGGCACGGGCGTGTCGACGCTGGTTGAGTCGCGTGGGTCGTGGCCGGCCAGCGTGCCGAGTACGAGCGCCACGTCACGAACCGAACGGGCGAGGGGCCCACATTGGTCGAGGCTGGAGGCGAAGGCGATCATCCCCCATCGGCTCACGCGACCGTAGGTGGGCTTCATGCCGACGGTGCCGGTCAGCGAGGCCGGCTGGCGGATGCTGCCGCCCGTATCGGTGCCCAGCGCGAACACGGCCTGTCCACCGGCCACGGCCGTGGACGAGCCACCGGAGGACCCCCCGGGAACGGTGGTCTCGTCCCACGGATTGTGGACCGGGCCGTAGGCGCTGTTCTCGTTGCTGGAGCCCATGGCGAACTCGTCGCAGTTCGTCTTGCCGAGCAGGATCGCGCCGGCGGCCTCGAGCCGCTCCTGCGCCGACGAGGCGTACGGCGACCGATACCCCTCGAGGATGAACGAGCCCGCGGTCGTCGGCAGGCCGCCCGCCACGTCCCGCCCCTCGTCGTCGAGCGCGCGGGTGACGAAGATGTCCTTGAGGGCATACGGGATGCCGAGCAGCGGCCGGTCGGCGCCGTCGCCGCGCGCCAACGCCGCATCGGCCCCGTCGGCCGCCCGTCCGGCCGCCTCCGCCTCGACGGCCAGGAAGCTGTTCAGCCGCTCCGCGTCGCGGTCGATGCGGGCCAAGCAGGCATCGGTCAGCTCTCGTGCGCTGAGCTTCCGGTCGCGCAGGAGGGCTCCGAGCTCCGTGATCGTCCGGTCGGCGATCGGAAGACTCACCCCTACCGTCCCTCCTGCAGGACGGTGGGCACGCGGAGGAACGGGTCGTCGCGCAGCGGCGCGTTGGCAAGCGCGGCGTCACGGGTCAGCCCCGGACGCGCCACATCCTCGCGCATCACGTTCTCGAGCTGGATCACCGACGCGGTTGGACCGACCTGGCTGGTGTCGACGTCGCGCAGCGTCTCGATCGCCTCGAGGATGTTCGACAGCTGTATCTGCATGCGGTCCACCTCCTCGTCGTCAAGGTGGAGACGAGCGAGGTGCGCGACGTGCTCGACGTCCTCGCGGCTGATGGTTGCCATGCATCGATGGTAGCGCCATCTGGCAGCATTGCGCCGATGACGGGCCAGGCGCATCGAATCCCCGGGGGGCGGATCGAGAGCTTCTCGCTGCCAGGCGGCGACGGGATGCCGCTGCTCGTCCTTGGCGGCGTGGAGACCGGGTTCCGGCCGCTGGCCGGCACCGAGGGGGTGCTGGCGCGCCGGTGGACCGATCGGGCGGGCCGCCGACCGGTGACCGTCCTCGGACGTCCGATTCCCGACGACGCGGCGGACGCCGAACGGATCATGCATCCACGCGTCATCGCCGACGGCGTGGTTACGACGCTGCGCGCCCTCGGCCTGGGTCCGGTGGCCATCGAAGCGGAATCCGGTGGCGGTCGAATCAGCCTGTGGCTCACGGTCGATCACCCGGACCTCGTCGAGCGCCTGGTGCTGGCCGCGGTCTCCTCCGAAACACCGCATGGCTCCGTCATGGCGGAGCGCATGGCGCGGTGGATCGCCCTCGCGGAGGCCGGCGAGTGGGGCACCTTCTTCGCGATGATGGCGCAGCAGATGAAGTCGGCCACCGAGTCCGAGGCCGGCTCGTTCGGCGCCGCCGCGCGGCTCCAGCCGCGGCCGGCCACCCCGGAGCGGTTCATCGGCGAGCTCAAGGCCACGCTCGACCCGACCTCGTTCGTGACCGATCGACTCGGCGAGATCGCCGCGCCGGCACTTGTCCTGGCGGGCGAGCTGGACCAGGTCGTGCCGCTCGCTTCCACCCGGCTGGTGGCCAACGGCATGGCGGACGCCCGGCTTCTGACCGATCCCGACTGCGGGCATACCGTGCGCAACTCGTTCGCGAGCTACGACGAGCTCGTCGAGGCGTTCCTCGCCGAGGGAGACCGATGAACTGGACGCCGACCCGACCCGCATTGCGCGAACGCGATGACCTCGCCGTCACGCTCGGCAACCAGGAAGTGCCGGTCGTCGCGCGAGCCCGCGCGCTCGGCCTGATCCGAAAGGGCATCGGTCGCAAAGTTCGTGCGCACGAATTCATCGATGAAGGCCGGCTCGAAGATGTCCCGATAGGTATCGGTCCAGCTGGCGCGAGCAACGCGCGCGATCGACGCAGCGTCCGCCGCGGTCGCATCGCGCACCTTGGGCAGCGTCAGTCGAGGACCTCGATGCGAAGCGGAACGGCACGTCGTACCGCGTCCGAGACCGGGCAATGCTCGACGGCCCAGTGCGCCACCTCCGCGAGCCGCTCGGCACTCGCTCCAGCCATCCGGACGCCGATGCGCATCGAGAACGGGCCGCCCGGGACCGAGGCATCGAGGCCGAGGATGCCACGGTCGTCGGACGCACTGTCGACATCGACCTCGCAGCTGAAGCCCTCGATTCCGAGCTGCGCCGCGCGCATGACGGCCAGCGATGTGACCCAGGCCGCGACCGCGGCGCGAAGGAACCATCCGGGACTGGGAGCCGCGCCGCCACCACCGACCGCGACAGGCATGTCGGTGGTCAGTATCTCGCCATTGGGTCCGACGACTCGAACCCGAAGGCCCTCCTCGACGCTGGCCGTGGCCGGTGAATCGGTATATCGCGCCTGGTCGGGGTGTTCGGTCAGATAGGCGCCAGCTGCCTCGAGGGCAGCGCGGATCGCATCGGTCATTCGGTTGCTCCTCCAGCCAGCAGCCGGCGCAGACCGACCTCGTCGAGGATCGTCACGCCGAGCTGCTCCGCCTTTGCCAGCTTGCTGCCGGCCTTCTCGCCCGCCACCAGGTAGTCCGTCTTGGCGGAGACCGATGACGCCGCGTGCCCGCCGGCGGCCCTGATGGCCTCCTCCGCCTCCGGGCGGCTGAGCTCGGGCAGCGTGCCGGTCACCACCAGCGTCTTCCCGCTCAGCGGCCCCTCGACCGGTTCAGATACGCCGATGGCCGGAGCCTCGGAGCTCACGCCGGCATCGAGTAGCCGATGGAGGGTGTCGCGCGTGTGCTCATCGGCGAAGAAGCGCTCGATCCCCTCGGCCACCACGCGGCCGATGCCGTAGACCGCCGTCAGCTCCTCGACGGTTGCGTTGCGCAGCTCGTCGGCGGCGCGGCGGGTCCAGTCC
>Ga0136614_10000341_pt1 | contig 22221 bp, 25 predicted proteins | sample AntDrymUQ2792106_2_FD_106643 | JGI IMG/M metagenome (GOLD analysis project Ga0136614, IMG submission 106643) | Polar desert sand microbial communities from Dry Valleys, Antarctica - metaG UQ279 (21.06) | ecosystem: Environmental > Terrestrial > Soil > Desert | place: Antarctica: Dry Valley... | reverse complement strand
AGGTAGCGCGGCAACTGGTCCCGCGTCAGGGTGCGCTTCGGAGACGACGCCGTTGCCGGCACACTGCTCAGAACATGCTCCGGGTCCTTGGTCAGTTGATGCATTCAACAACGTGCGCGATGCTGCGCAGCCGGTGCAACATGCGCAACGCGGTGCGCCGCTTCAAACGCGTTTCCAGCGAGACCAGAAAAAGCACCGCCAGCGACAAGAAGATGAGTTCGCTGGTCGCCGCGTCAATGCTCTGCAAAACTTCAGCGATCGTCACCGATCCGCCCCTAACGACGCTTCTGAGCTCTGTTACGGCCCACAGCACAAGAGCGATCAGCACGATGATTGTCAGCGCGGTCAGGGCACGCACCCACCACAGCGGGCGCCGCAGATGTTCGATCGCAACCTGATTTCGTTCTGCAACCTGAACCAGCTCGGACGCCACCTGACTCAATCCGGAGCCGGGGAAGCGCTCGCGAATGCGACGCGCCAGCAGCGCAATGGTGGAGCCAATCGGCGCGGGATGCAATTCGCTGTAGGTTGGCACCGTCAGGCGATTAGGCGCCGGAGTCAAACTGAAGGCCAACGCGCCACTACCGCCTCGAAGCGAGGCGGCGTGCAATTAAATGCTGCAGTGTCAGGCGGCAACCTTGAGCTCTTCAGTCGATGTTCGCAGCGCACTTTGCGGCATGCCGTCTTTCCAGGGCAAATCGACTGCGTAATCCTTGACCAGACAATCATCGGGGAGCGTTGTGATCGGCGTGAAATCGCGATGCGCGATGTACTCCGGGCGCTTGAAACGGCGAATGTGGTTGCTGACAGTGCACAGGCTCAGGTAAACGCTGACACGGTCCCATGGCGACAGATTGCTGCTGGACGCGTGCACCAGGCAAGAGTGAAACAGGATCATCGAACCGGCCGGTCCCTTGGGCGAGGCGATGCCGCCATTTTTTCCGCCCGCGCGCTGCACCAGTTGCCGAACGAGATCGTGATCAATTGTCCAGAGCGGATAACTGGTCGTCGACACATCGTGCTTGGCGTCCACCACACCGCGTTTGTGACTGCCCCGGATGAACATCAGCGGCCCGTTGTACTCGTTTACATCGTCGAGAAAGATGGCGACGTTCATCGCGCGCTCGGTTGGCATCAGGTCGTCGTTTAGCCACGTACCGTAGTCCTGGTGCCACTGCCACACGTCGCCCTCGAACGCCATCTTGCCGTTGATCTTGAACTGATGCATATAAACGTCTTCATCAAACAGTTCGCGAACAGGATCGATCATCCTGGGATGGCGCGCCAACTTTGCGAAAGGCACGCTGTAAAGGTGCGCCGCAAAGTTGGTCCGCACGGCGTCTGAATCCTTCTCGCGAACATTGAAGACCTCGCGCCGGGCATAAAGCTCAGGCACCGCGCTCGTCAGCAGGCTCGTTTCCTCGCGCGAAAACAATCCGGGAAAGAACAAGTACCCGTCGCGCTCGAACTGATCGCGTTGTTCGGAACTCAATTTCATTGGTGTCTCCAGTAAACCCGGCGAGAGTGAAAGTACCCCCGTGAGAACCCCTCGTCAAACCTCGTCGGGCGGTATGCCAACTGCCGAAAACGCGTAATCAACCAGCCCATAAAATGGCGCGTTCAGTGTCGGAGCCTTTGAATGTCTTTCACTCTAGGAAGTCAGCGCAGCGTACTGATTGTCATCGGCTTGCTGTTGTCGACAGCGCATGTGCCTGCGTATGCAGCCGATCCGCCGCCAAAGAAGTCACTGGTCAAGCCGAGCAAGTCCAAGCCAAAACCGATGAGCCGGGATCAGCTGCGCTCGTGCATGGACGAGCAGGATCGCGTGCTGGCAATGCGTGAGAACGTACTCAAAGAACAAACTGCTCTTGACGAGCAGCGCGCGCAAGTCACCCGCATGGACGCAGAACTCGAGCGCAAGCGCGCTTCACTTGACCCGGCCGATGTCGCCGCGAAGCAGACCCTGCAGGAGGAAGAGGCGCGACGCAACGCGGTCGGAGAGGCCTACAACGCTCGTTTGCCGGCGCTCAAGGAGCAGGGCAGCACATTGGACAAGGTTCGACAGGGCTGGGTCGACCGTTGCGCCGACAAGGATTTCGACGAACTCGATGAGGCGGCAATAAGACGCGAGCGCCAGCGCGCAGCGAAAAGCGCAGCCAAGTAAAACTTTGATGGTGCGCTAGACCGACTCTGCGCACCTGATCGCGCCCCCTCCCGGTGCGCTCACTGGCGCATCGCACCATCGCGGGGCTCTACCCATCCGACGACTGAACAAATCCCCTTTACTTTCAAGCCTTTACGTTTTGGCATAGGTCTTGCGAAGCCGCACATGAAGCACCGGCGGTCGGTGGCTTATCGCAATTCACGGGGAGAAATACATGGTCAAACGAAGAGGGGTGTTCAAGGCGCTCGCCCTGAGTGCCGCGGTGCTGGCGACGAGCATTGCATCCCACGGCGCACTGGCGCAGCAGAAGACGGTCAAGGTGGGGGTGCTGCATTCGCTGTCCGGCACGATGGCCATCTCTGAGACGGTGCTAAAGGATGTCGCGCTAATGGCATTCGAAGAAATCAATGCCAAGGGCGGCGTACTCGGCATGAAGATCGAACCTGTCGTGGTCGACCCTGCTTCCAACTGGCCGCTGTTTGCTGAAAAGGCGCGTCAGCTCATCACGCAGGACAAAGTCGCCGCCACGTTTGGTTGCTGGACGTCGGTGTCGCGTAAATCGGTGCTCCCGGTGTTCGAGGAGCTCAACGGTCTTCTGTTCTACCCGGTGCAATACGAAGGCGAAGAGCTTTCGAAAAATGTGTTCTACACCGGTGCTGCGCCAAATCAGCAGGCGATCCCGGCAGTTGAATATCTGATGAGCAAGGAAGGCGGCGCCGCCAAGCGCTGGATTCTGCTCGGCACCGACTATGTGTATCCGCGCACGACCAACAAGATCCTGCGCGCATTCCTGAAGTCGAAAGGCGTCGCCGACAAAGACATCGACGAGAAATACACGCCGTTTGGTCACAGCGATTATCAAACCATCGTTGCAGATATCAAAAAGTTTGCAGCAGGCGGCAAGACCGCTGTGGTTTCGACCATCAATGGCGACTCTAACGTCCCGTTCTATAAAGAGCTGGGCAACCAGGGCTTGAAGGCGACCGACGTTCCGGTCGTCGCATTCTCGGTCGGTGAAGAAGAGCTGCGCGGAGTCGATACCAAGCCTCTGGTCGGCCATCTTGCGGCATGGAACTACTTCATGTCGATCAAGTCTCCGGCCAACGATGCGTTCAAGACAAAGTGGGCCGCCTATGCCAAGGATAAGAAGCTGCCGGGCGCAGATAAACCGTTGACCAACGATCCGATGGAAGCAACCTACATCGGCATCTACATGTGGAAGCAGGCGGTCGAAAAAGCCAAGACGTTTGATACCGACAAGGTCATCGCAGCAATGGCCGGACAGACTTTTACGGCTCCGTCAGGAATCGTGTCGAAAATGGACGAAAAGAATCACCATCTGCACAAAGCCGTGTTCATTGGCGAGGTCAAGGGTGACGGGCAATTCAACGTCGTATGGAAAACGAAGGGCCCGGTACGCGCGCAGCCCTGGAGTCCATACATCCCGGGTAACGACAAGAAACCGGAAGTACCAGACGGCAAGACGATCATCACCAAGTAAATAGCGAAGTGATTTGCCTTGGGCAGGGGCCGCTTCGGCGGCCCCTTTTCACATGAGAACACTGCTGGCAGCCATCCTCTGCTTTTTCGCCTCGGCGGCGCTCGCCCAGGACGCAGGCACGATCGAGAAGCTTGCATTCGGCGAGAGCGACGAGCAGGTCGCAGCCATTGCACACCTCGTAGCGGCAGGTAACGCAAAGTCCACCGCAATTTTGCAGGCGCTGGCCAACGGCGAGCTTGTCACCTCAGGCAAACGTGTGCTGATCGTGAAAGACGACACGGCAAGCGACGCAGTAAGCGGCGAAACGCTGTCCACAGTACCCGCCGACAGGGAAGACATCACCGTCAACAACCGGCTTCGGCGCGAACTCGGCGCGGCGCTGGCCGCGCTGCAGCTGGTATCGCCTCAGCGCGACGTTCGCCTGGCAGCTGCCAAGGAACTCGCCGGCGGCACCGAACCCGCGATGCTGCCGTTGGTAAAACTGGCACTCGCGAAGGAAACCGATGCAGACATAAAACCGCTGCTCGAACAACTCGCTGCAACGCTAGAGCTGAAGTCCGAGGATCGCGCTGAGCGTCTGGCTGCAGTCAGAAAGCTTGCAACCTCCAGCAACGCGAGTACCAAGGGCTTGCTGCTGACGTTTCTCGAGACCGAAAGAGACGACGAGCTTCGCATCGAAGCGCAGCGCAGCTTGCGCACTATCGAAAGCAGTCTCGCGTGGGGCGAACGCCTCGGCATCGTGTTCACCAGCTTGAGCCTGGGTTCGATCCTGCTGCTCGCAGCCCTGGGGCTAGCCATTACCTACGGGCTGATGGGCGTGATCAACATGGCGCACGGCGAGCTGATCATGATCGGCGCGTACGCAACGTATTTCGTCCAGCGGCTGTTTCGAAGCACCGCGTTTTTCGATTGGTACCTGATCGCCGCGATCCCGGTGGCCTTCGCCGTTTCGGCACTAGTGGGCATGGTCATGGAGCGCACCGTGATTCGTTGGCTGTATGGGCGGCCGCTGGAAACATTGCTAGCCACCTGGGGCATCAGCCTGATGCTGATTCAGACCGTTCGCACGATCTTCGGCGCGCAGAACGTGCAGGTCGAGAACCCGTCGTTCATGTCGGGTGGAGTTGAGGTGCTGACCGGCGTCGTGCTTCCGTGGAGCCGTATCGTCATCATCGGCTTCGCGTTCGCTGTGGTGTTTCTGATTTACTTATTGCTGAATAAAACCCGGCTCGGCTTGTTCGTGCGCGGCGTGACGCAGAACCGCGAGATGGCGTCGTGCGTCGGCGTTCCGACCGCTCGCATCGATACGTGGGCCTTTGGCCTCGGCTCGGGCATCGCGGGACTCGCCGGGTGCGCGCTCTCGCAGATTGGCAACGTGGGACCCGACCTCGGCCAGAACTACATCGTCGACTCTTTCATGGTGGTCGTTCTCGGCGGCGTCGGCCAGCTCGCCGGAACGGTCTACTCGGCGCTTGGACTCGGCTTCGCCAACAAGCTGCTGGAGGCATGGCAGGGTGCGGTGCTCGCAAAGATCGCAGTGCTCGTGTTCATCATCGTATTCATTCAGAAGCGGCCACAGGGCATGTTCGCGGTGAAAGGCCGGGCGTTGGAATCATGACGGCCACTGGCTCATACAGCCGCCTGTACGGCACGACCGGTTGGGCGCTGCTCGCCGCTTTCGCAGCCGTGATCTTCATCGGCTTTCCGGTGCTGAACCTGATCGTTGGGCCGGAAAGTGCACTGCACGTCTCGGCCTACTGGGTGACGCTGCTCGGCAAGATCATGTGCTTCGCGGTTGTCGCGATCGCAATGGATCTGATCTGGGGCTACGCCGGCATTCTGTCGCTCGGGCACGGACTGTTCTTCGCACTCGGCGGATATGCATTCGGCATGTACCTGATGCGGCAGATCGGCTCCGACGGGCAGTACCGCCAGCCGATGCCGGATTTCATGGTGTTTCTCGACTGGAAGGAATTTCCCTGGCAGTGGTTCAACTCGGACTCGTTCCTCTGGTGCGCGATGCTGGTCGTAGTCGTGCCGGGCGTGCTCGCGTACGTGTTCGGATTCTTCGCGTTTCGCTCACGCGTCAAGGGTGTGTATTTTTCGATCATTACGCAGGCGCTTACATTTGCCGCGATGCTGCTCTTCTTCCGCAATGCGACCGGCTTCGGCGGCAACAACGGTTTCACCGATTTCCGGCGCATTCTGGATATTCCGATCGCCACGCCGCAGACGCGTATGACGCTGTTTGCGATCACCGGCGCAACTTTGATCGCAACGCTGTTGCTCGGGCGCTGGCTGGTGACATCCAAATTCGGCCGCGTGCTCGCGGCAATCCGCGACGCAGAAACGCGCGTGATGTTCTGCGGCTACGACACGCTGCACTACAAACTGTTCGTGTGGACGCTGTCAGCAGTTTTATGCGGCATCGCCGGCGCGCTGTACGTGCCGCAGGTCGGCATCATCAATCCAAGCGAGATGTCGCCCGCGAACTCGATCGAGATCGCGATCTGGGTTGCTGTGGGCGGCCGTGGAACGCTTGCCGGGGCAGCGCTGGGCGCAGGGCTTGTCAACGGCGCCAAAAGTTTCTTTACGCAGGCGTTTCCGGAGTACTGGCTGTTCTTTCTCGGACTGCTGTTTATTCTGGTGACGCTGTTTCTGCCGCAGGGCGTGCTCGGTTTGATCAACAAGCGCAGGGAACGCGCGTGAGCTCCGTGGCGATGCGGCCTGCCGCCCGCGAGGGAACGCGCGCTTCGGACCTCGGTCGTGTCGCGACCCAAGGGCTCGACACCACGCACGGTGTTGTGCTGTATCTGGAAGACATCAGCGTCAGCTTCGATGGCTTCCGTGCATTGAACAACTTGTCGCTGTCAATCGATGCCGGCGAACTGCGCTGCGTCATCGGCCCGAATGGTGCGGGCAAGACGACGATGATGGACGTCATCACCGGCAAGACGCGTCCCGATGCGGGCACCGCATTCTTTGGCCAGACGATCGATCTGACCAAGCTCTCCGAAGCGCAGATCGCACACGCCGGGATCGGCCGCAAGTTTCAGAAGCCGACCATCTTCGAACGCCACACGGTGTTTGAAAACCTCGAGTTGTCGATGAAGGCCGACAAGCGCGTGCGCAGGACGCTGTTCGCAAAGCTGTCGACTGAAGAGCGCGATCGAATCGACGAGATGCTGAAGCTGATTCGCCTCGACGACAGCACCCGTCGCACCGCCGGCCTGTTGTCACACGGCCAGAAGCAGTGGCTCGAGATTGGCATGCTGCTGATGCAGGAACCGCAACTGCTGCTGCTCGATGAGCCGGTTGCCGGCATGAGCGATGAAGAGACAGAACGTACCGTCGAGCTTTTCCTGGCGCTCGCGGGCAGGCATTCGCTGGTGGTGGTGGAGCACGACATGGCGTTCGTTGGCAAAATCGCACGCAAGGTAACCGTATTGCACGAAGGCAGTGTGCTGGCCGAAGGGCCGATGGATCAGGTTCAGAACGACCCCAAGGTGATCGAGGTTTATCTAGGTCGATAAATCGCCGACGGCGGATTCGATACTTCTTATGCTCGCAGTCACAAATCTCAATCAGTATTACGGCGGCAGCCACATCCTGCGCAACGTTTCGTTCGAAGCGCCAGCAGGCAAAGTCACGGCGCTGCTGGGTCGTAACGGCGTCGGCAAGACGACGCTGCTGAGAACGCTGATGGGCCTGGTGCCCGCCAAGAGCGGTCAGGTCAATTTTGAAGGCAATGAAATCACGGGCATCAAGCCTTACGAGCGCGTACGCATCGGCATGGGCTATGTGCCTCAGGGACGCGAGATATTTCCGCGTCTTACTGTTGAAGAAAATCTGCAGATGGGGCTTGCCTCTCGACCGCACGGCTCGCGTGTTCCGGAGCGCATCTTCGAGATGTTTCCTGTTCTGCGCAGCATGCTGCGACGGCGTGGCGGCGATCTCTCCGGCGGGCAGCAGCAACAGCTTGCGATTGGCCGAGCGCTCGCAGTCGGGCCGCGTCTGCTGATCCTCGACGAGCCCACCGAAGGCATCCAACCGTCGATCATCAAGGACATTGAGCGCGCGATCCACATGCTGGCGGCCAACGGCGAGACGGCGATCCTGCTGGTTGAGCAGTACTACGACTTCGCACGCTCACTGGCCGATCAATATCTGGTGATGGAACGCGGAGAAATTGTGGCGCGTGGTGCAGGCTCTGATATGGACCGGGATGACGTGCGTCGGCTGCTCGCGGTGTGACGGGAGGGTAGGCTCATTCCATGCGCGTTGCCGAACCCTTGTCACCTGCATGGAAGGCCGAGCTATCGCTCGCGTTTCGGCACGAAGCCAACCGAACCGTACTGGCGGAGAAGCGATTCGTCGGCCCGCTGGTGGTGCAAAAGCCGCTGTATCCGGAAGGCGATGCAGTGTGTCATGCAATCGTGGTTCACCCGCCGGGTGGCATCGCAGGCGGCGACCAGTTGTCTCTGCGTGTAAATGTCGGCAAGGACTCGGCTGTGTTGTTGACGACACCCGGAGCATGCAAGTGGTATCGCTCCGCTGCACCGTGGGCAAGCCAGTCGCTAAGCTTCGACGTCGACGGTGGGCTCGAGTGGCTGCCGCAGGAAACGATCGTCTTTGACCGTGCACTGGCCGACATGAAATGCGAAATCAATCTCGGACCGCACGCGACCTACATCGGCTGGGAAGTTCTGTGTCTGGGGCGCACCGGCTCGGGGGAAAATTTCAGCAAAGGCCGCATTGAATTGCGAAACACAATACGTCGGGACGGTGCGCTGCAGTGGAACGAACGTGGAGTCATCGACGCCGGTGGCCGGTTGATGCAATCAGCCGCCGGGCTTAACGGCAAATCCGTGTGCGCTACTTTGATCGCAGCGGCACCGCGCATCGATGCCGGCGTAGTGGCTGCTTGTCGCAAAGTGCCCGATGTATCGGTAACGCTTCTGCCGCAGCTGTTGATCGCGCGGCATCTGGGAGACTCGAGCGAATCGGCCAAGCAGCGCTTCGTCGATCTGTGGCGGATTCTGCGGCCTGCGATTCACGGCCGCGAGGCGCAAAGCCCGCGTATCTGGAGCACCTAGTGGCCTGCCCATGGAACTGACTCCGCGCGAAAAGGACAAGCTGCTGGTCTTTACCGCGGCGCTGCTTGCTGAGCGACGCAAGGCGCGCGGACTCAAGCTGAATTACCCGGAAGCGGTGGCTTACCTGAGTGCGGCAATCATGGAAGGTGCGCGCGACGGAAAGTCGGTCGCCGAGTTGATGGGCCACGGAGCAACACTGCTGACACGTGCCGACGTGATGGAAGGGATTGCCGCGATGATTCCCGAGATTCAGGTCGAGGCTACGTTTCCCGACGGCACGAAGCTCGTCACCGTGCACAACCCGATCCCATGATTCCCGGCGAAATCGAAGCAGCGCCGGGTGATACTACGCTCAACGACGGCAGAGCAACACTCATTGTTCAAGTGACCAATTCAGGTGACCGGCCGATCCAGGTCGGCTCGCACTATCATTTCTACGAAACGAACAGCGCACTTAAATTTGCACGCGAGAAATCGTATGGTTTCCGCCTGAACATTGCCGCGGGCACTGCTGTGCGCTTCGAGCCCGGTCAATCGCGCACGGTTGAGCTCATCGCACTCGCAGGCGACCGAAACGTTTTCGGCTTTAACGCGATGGTGATGGGCTCACTGGCTTCGAAGGTCAAATGAAGATCTCGCGGCAAGCGTATGCCGAGATGTTCGGACCGACGACCGGCGATCGCGTTCGGCTCGCCGACACGGAGCTGTGGATCGAAGTCGAAAAGGACTTCACGATCTACGGGGAAGAGGTGAAATTCGGCGGCGGCAAGGTGATCCGCGACGGCATGGGGCAAAGCCAGCGTGTATCCGCCGAGGTTGCCGACACGGTGATCACGAACGCACTGATCGTTGACCACTGGGGCATCGTCAAGGCTGATATCGGCATCAAGAACGGGCTCATCGAGAAGATCGGCAAGGCCGGCAATCCGGATGTGCAACCGGGCGTCGACATCGTGATCGGCCCAGGTACCGAGATCATTGCCGGCGAAGGATCGATCGTCACGGCGGGGGGCGTCGATACACACATCCATTTCATATGTCCGCAGCAAATCGAAGAAGCGTTGATGAGCGGCGTGACGACCATGCTCGGCGGCGGCACCGGACCGGCCACCGGGACGTTCGCAACAACCTGCACGCCGGGGCCGTGGCACATTCACGCGATGCTGAAAGCGGCCGAGAGTTTTCCGATGAACCTCGGGTTCCAGGGCAAAGGCAATGCGAGCCTGCCCGCGGCGCTTGAAGAACAGATCGAGGCCGGCGCTTACGGGCTGAAGCTGCACGAAGACTGGGGCACCACACCGGCGGCGATCGATTGCTGCCTGACCGTGGCCGACAAGCATGACGTGCAGGTGACGATTCACACAGACACGTTGAACGAATCTGGCTTCGTCGAAGACACGATCGCTGCTTTCAAGGGCCGCGCAATCGCGACCTTTCATACCGAGGGCGCCGGCGGGGGCCACGCACCGGACATCATCAAGTGCGCGGGTCTGCCTAACGTGCTGCCGTCTTCCACCAATCCAACGATGCCGTACACGGTCAACACGGTCGACGAGCATCTCGACATGCTGATGGTGTGCCATCACCTCGACCCTTCGATCGCCGAAGACGTCGCGTTCGCCGAGAGCCGCATCCGGCGCGAGACGATCGCTGCGGAGGATGTGCTGCACGACCTCGGCGTGTTTTCGATGATGTCCTCCGACAGCCAGGCGATGGGGCGCGTCGGCGAAGTCATCATTCGCACATGGCAGACAGCGCACAAGATGAAGACGCAGCGCGGCACTCTGGCCCAAGACACCGCGCGCAACGACAACTTTCGCGTCAAGCGCTATATCGCCAAGTACACGATCAACCCCGCCATCACGCAGGGCATCTCGCACATCGTCGGCTCGGTCGAACCCGGCAAGCTCGCGGATCTGGTGCTGTGGAAACCGGCGTTCTTCGGAGTCAAGCCAACGCTGATCATCAAGGGCGGGATGATCGCGGCGGCGGCGATGGGCGACCCGAACGCGTCGATTCCAACCCCGCAGCCGGTGCACTACCGTCCAATGTTCGGCGCGTTCGGCACAGCGATGGACGCCACTTGCATCACCTTCATTTCGCAGGCGGCACTGGCTGCGGGCATTCCCGAGCAACTTAGCTTGCACCGCAGAATCGATGCAGTGAGGAACACTCGCACGATCGGCAAGGCCCACATGGTGCATAACAACGGCACGCCGAAAATAGAAGTCGACTCGCAGACCTATGAAGTGCGCGCCGACGGTGAACTGCTGACCTGCGAGCCTGCGAGCGTGCTGCCGATGGCCCAACGATATTTCCTGTTCTGATGATCGAGATCAAGCACAAACTGAAACCGATCGTGCGCTCTTCGTACAAGGTCGATATCAAAGGCACCCTCGAGCTGCCGTTTGAAAAGCGACAGAAGAGTCGATTCAAGACGAGGCTGGTCTCGGGCGAAGAAGTCGGCGTGATGCTCCCGCGCGGCGAGATCCTGCGCGGCGGCGATCTGGTAACGACATCTGACGGCCGCATCATCGAAGTCATCGCACAGTTGGAAAAGGTGCTGCATGTCGAGGGCAAGAGTGCCGGTTCACTGGCCAAGATCGCATATCACCTGGGCAACCGCCATGTACCGGTCGAGGTCGGAGACGGCTACCTGCGGCTGGGTGATGACTACGTGCTCGAACGGATGCTCGAGGGGCTCGGTGCGAAAGTTAGCCATACGAACGCGCCGTTCGAACCCGAAGCGGGTGCGTACGGTGGCGCCGGACACGAACATGGCGCGGCGAAGATTCACGACCATCACGACGATCACAACCACGATCATGCGCACGGCGCCGATCACGCGCACGGCCACGACCATTGCGGGCATGATCATGATCACTGACCGCAGCGCAAGTCTGCTCAGACTGCTGCAACTCGCGAGTCCGACGTTGCCCGTGGGCGCATACAGCTATTCGCAGGGCCTGGAAGCAGCGATCGACGCGGGCGTTGTCATCGATGCGGCGAGCGCAGAACAGTGGATCGGCGACGTGATGCAACTTTCAATTGCAAGAATGGAGGCGCCAGTGCTGTCTCGCATGATCGGCAGACCGTCCGACATCGAAACACTGAACTCATCGTTCCTGGCGAGCCGCGAAACTGCGGAGCTTCGTGCTGAAACGGTGCAGATGGGCTACTCGCTGAACCGCCTGCTTCCGAGCCTGGGCCTCAAGGCGCTGACATTTGCCGAACCCTCGTTTCCAGCTGCATTTGCCGCAGCTGTCAACGCGTGGCAGATCGACTCGCATCAAGCGCTGCAGGCGTACCTGTGGTCGTGGCTAGAGAACCAGGTGATGGCGGCAGTGAAGGCGGTACCGCTCGGCCAGACTAACGGTCAACGAATGCTTCTGTCGCTCGCAGATCGCATACCTGAGGTGGTCAGCGGCGCCATCGCAATGCGCGACGAAGACATTGGCAGCTTCGCGCCCGGCTTCGCGATTCTTTCTTCGAAACACGAAACGCAGTACTCGCGATTGTTCAGATCATGACGCTCAGGATCGGCATTGGTGGCCCGGTGGGTTCCGGCAAGACCGCGTTGATGCTGTCGTTATGCCGCTCGCTGCGTGACAAGTACAACATCGCCGCGGTGACCAACGATATCTACACCGAGGAAGACGCGCAGTTCCTGGTGCGCAACGAAGCGTTGGTGCCCGAGCGCATTATCGGTGTGGAGACCGGCGGCTGCCCGCACACGGCGATTCGCGAAGATGCATCGATCAATCTCGAAGCCGTGGCGCGGCTCGACAAACGTTTTCCAGATCTCGACCTGATCCTGATTGAATCCGGCGGCGACAACCTCGCCGCCACATTTAGCCCCGAGCTGTCGGATCTGACGCTCTACGTGATCGACGTTGCCGCGGGCGACAAGATTCCGCGCAAAGGCGGGCCCGGCATCACCAAGAGCGATCTGTTGATCATCAACAAGATTGATCTGGCGCCGATGGTCGGCGCGTCTCTAGACGTGATGGACCGTGACGCAAGGAAGATGCGCAACGACCGGCCATTCGTGTTCTCCAATCTGAAGACCGGCCAGGGTGTCGAAACGATCGTCAAGTTCATCGAAACCGAAGGCATGCTACGAGCCGCGTTGCGTTGATGCTCTTATTTCTATGTAGTGAAGCGCTGGCTCATCCCGGACACGGCGCCCCCGACTCGCATTTCCACGCGCGCCCTATGGTGGTGCTGCCGTCTTAGTGGCCGCCTGCGCGATATTCCGCGCCGTTAAGCTCTCTCGGCGTCTGCGTGACCGTCGTCAAGATAATTGACGCTTACCGCTCAAGATAGTTGACGCCGGGCAGTGCCGTCAACCGTGAAGCGCTCGGTGGACAGTGCTTGCGCCACACGGCGTTGAAGAAGGGCCGCGCCACATCGGTGTCGATGAGCCGCTCACGCAACAGCGAGAAGTTGCTCTGATCCAAGCGAAATTACAGAACGAACTCGCAGCATTGCGCACGAGGCAGGAAAAGATGAAGGCAGCAAACGCGATCGTTCGCAAGTGCAAGAACGATGTTCGCAACGGTCGACTCGCGCTGGAGGCGGGCACTCCGCAATCCATTGTCCGACTAGTAATTACTAAACAGCTCGGCGTCTAGGTGTGTTGGCCGCGCCGCGCTGCAACGCAATTACGTGCGCACAGCAAAACCTGTATTAGCAGGTGGTGTCCTGACCTCAGCCGAGCAAGTCCAGCAGAGTGCGCGCAACCACTTTCGTGGCGCCTCGCAGATCATCGAGCACCAGGTGTTCGTCGGCGCGTTTCGCGTTCGATTCGAGCACGGTACGCGGACCGGCGCCATAGATCGCGGCCGGCACGCCGGCGGCGGCGTACAGCCGCACGTCGGTGTACAGCGGCGTGCCTGAGGTCGGAACAGGCTCGCCGAAGATTGTCGCACCATGGCGCTGCAGGGCCTGCACCAGCGACGCGTTGCGCGCATCGGGTGTCCACGGATCCGCAAGCAGCAATCGCTTGATCTCGACCCGGATGCCGGGAAAACTGGCCGCTGCCTCGGCGATGACCCGCCGCACATCGGCCTCAACCTGCGCAGGGTTCTCCTCGGGGATCAGGCGGCGATCGAGCTTCAGCACGACCTTGCCCGGTACGACGTTGGTATTGGTGCCGCCTTCGATGCGGCCGACGTTCAAGTAGGGATGCGTGATGCCCGGCACGTTCGATGTGATCGACTGATAGCGCCGGTTCTGTTGATACAGCGCATTGAGAATGACCGCGGCACCCTGAAGCGCGTCGATGCCGGTGTGTGGAATCGCCGCGTGCGCCATCTTGCCGTGCACCGTGATTTCCATCTGCAGTGAGCCGTTGTGCGCAGTGACCACTTGATAGCTGAAGCCGGCACCGATCAGATAATCCGGCTTCGTAAGCTCGTGCTTCAGCAGCCAGCCGGGACCCAGTTCACCGCCGAATTCCTCGTCGTAGGTGAAGTGCAGTTCTACGCTGCCGTTTAGCTGGGTGCCGAGCGACTCGAGCGCGCGCGTCGCGAACGAATACGTGGCGAAGTCGCTTTTGCTGACTGCGGAGGCGCGGCCGAACAGCCTGCCGTCAACGATTTCGCCGCCGTACGGATCGTGCGTCCAGCCCTCGCCCGGCGGCACGACATCCCCGTGGGCGTTGAGCGCGATCGTCTTACCCGCGCCGTAGCGACGCCGCACGATCAAGTTGGTAATCGACTGCAGGCCGCAGTGCGCGACCTCTGGCGCGGGCACGGCATGCTTCTCGGCGTTAAAGCCGAACGCCGACAGCAACTCGGCCGTGCGTTCGGCATGCGGCGCGTTGTTGCCCGGCGGCGTGTCGGTCGGCACGCGCACCAGTTGCTGCAAAAATCGCACTTCTTCGTCGAAGTGCGTGTCGATCCATGCGTCGAGTCGTTCGTAGGCGGTCACACGCCTGCCGTCAGTTGATCGAGCAGATTCTGGAACGCACGCACCGAAAGTTCGGCGTCGTCATTCGTAATGCCTTCGAGCGGGTTATGGCTGATACCCGAGTTCAAGCCGCGCACGAACAGCATCGCCTGCGGCATCACCTGATGCATCTTCATTGCATCGTGACCCGCGCCGCTGGGCATGCGATGCACAGGCAGGCCTAACCGTTCGACGGCGTGCTCCCAACGCTTTTGCCACTCGGGCGCGCTGGGAGCGGCCGCTGCGCTTAGCGTTTGCTCGATCCGATGATGCAGTCCGCGTCGCTCGCAGATGCGTGCAAGCTCGGCGAGGACATCGTCGGCGCAGACGTCGCGTACTTCGTTGGTGGTGGCGCGGATGTCAAGGCTGAACTTGCAGCGCCCCGGCACGACATTGTTCGAGCCGCCAGGCACCTCGAGCGTGCCGATCGTACCTACCAGATGCGGCGCGGCCGAAGCACGCTTTTCAACGTACAGCAGCAACTCGGCCACCGCAGCGGCGGCGTCGCGCCTGCGGTCCATCGGCGTGGTGCCAGCGTGGCTCGCCATGCCGATCACTTCGCCGACGTAGCGCAGGCTGCCGTTGATCGAGGTCACGATTCCGAGCGGCAGATCGAGCTCGCTGAGCACCGGACCCTGCTCGATGTGCACCTCGACAAAGCCGAAATATTGCGCGGGGTCACGCGCGAGCTTGCGAATATCGGCGACACACAGCCCGGCGTGTTCCATCGCCTGGCGCATCGTGACGCCGTCGGCGTCGACCTTGTCGAGCCATGCGGACTCAAAATGGCCGGCGACCGCACCGGACCCGAGAAACGTCGCGCTAAACCGCTGGCCCTCCTCCTCGGCGAAGCCGATGACCTCAACGCTGAATGACAGGCGCTTGCCGATGCGGCTCAGTTCGCGCACGCACGCCATCGGCACGAAAATCCCGAGCCTTCCGTCGTATTTGCCCGCGTTGCGCACCGTGTCGTAATGGCTGCCCGTGAGCAGCCTTTTCGCGTTCGGGTCGCTGCCGTGATAGATGCCGACCACGTTTCCCACCGCGTCGATCTCGACCGAATCAAAGCCACAGTCGTTGCGCATCCAGTGCGCCAGACGCTGCGCACAGGCGCGGTGTGCGTCGGTCAGGTAGGTGACGGTCAACTGACCATTTTCGGCGTAGCCGGGATCGCTATGCGCGGCAAGCTTCTCGGCCCAATCCCACACCAGGTTGCCGAGCGCGGGCACGCACCCGAATTTATCGTCGAGCCGGATCTCGGCGATGCGATGGATGTTGCGCAACGCTTCGACAAACTCGAAGTCTGGATGGTGGCCGAGCCGGCGCTCGAAAGTCGCAATGATCTCCGCCTTGGTCAGGCCGGTACCACGCGGCCCGCGCACCGCGAAGATGAACGGGAATTCGAACTTCGCGTTGTAGTCCGCGTTGAGCTTCTGAATCTGCGCGAACTCCGCGGGCGTGCAGCCGCTTAGCCCCGCCTTGCCTTGTTCGTTCGTCGACTCGGTGGTCAACGTCTTCGCAACCATGGCTTTGCCGGCGAGCTCGGGATGCGCACGAATCAGCGCAAGCTGCGCGGCGTAGCCTGCTTCGCGCACCACCTGCACTAGTGCGAGCTTGAGCTGGGCGAGACTACCGAACGGTCGCTTGGCCGCCGCGCGTTCAACGATCCACGCTGAATGCTCGTAAGTGCCGTCAAGCTGCGCGACGAATTCGGCAGGCGAAGCGGCGTTCAGTTGGTCAAGCGTCAGGCTCACCCGTTACTCCCACACAAACGCGGTCGCAGGGTCAAATGGGTGCGCCGCTTTCCACTGACGCGCGATGTCGATACGCCGCGCGATCCACACGCGATCATGGCGCCCGACATGATCGAGAAAGCGTTGCAGCGCGCGCATCCGCCCGGGCCGGCCGAGCAGGCGGCAGTGCATGCCGATGCTCATCATGCTGGGCCGCTCGTCGCCTTCCGCGTAATGCACGTCGAAGGCATCGCACAAGTACTCGAAGAACTCGTCGCCATGCGAAAAGCCCTGAGGCAGCGCGAAGCGCATGTCGTTGCAGTCGAGCGTGTAGGGCACGACGAGGTGCGGCGCGAGCGAACCGTCGGTCTTCTTCAGGTGCAGCCAGAACGGCAGATCGTCGCCGTAATAATCGCTGTCGTATTCGAAGCCGCCGTAGTCAGCCACCAGCCGGCGCGTATTTGGGCTGTCGCGGCCGGTATACCAGCCAAGCGCCCGCTGGCCGGTCATCTTCTCGATGCTCTGCATGCCCCGGCGCATGTGCTCGCGCTCGGTCGCCTCGTCAACCTCCTGGTACGAAATCCATCGCCAGCCATGGCATGCGATTTCATGACCGAGTTCGACGAACGCAGCGATGACCTCAGGGCAACGCTCGAGCGCCATTGCTACACCGAACACCGTCAGTGGCAGCCGGCGCCGTTCGAATTCACGCAGCAGCCGCCACACGCCGACGCGTGAACCGTACTCGTAGATGCTCTCGATCGACAGGTGCCGCGCCGTGAACGCGGGAGGATTGAACATCTCGGACAGGAACTGCTCGCTGCCCGCATCGCCGTGCAGTACCGAGTTCTCACCACCTTCTTCGTAGTTAAGGACAAATTGCAGCGCCACGCGTGCATCGCCGGGCCAGCGAGCGAGCGGCGGATTGCGCCCGTAGCCGCGCAGGTCGCGACGATACGAAGGATCGCGGCTCATCGCGATCCGCGTCTAATCACGCGCCACCACGAAAGCACGACAGACCCCACGGGGTCAGCTTCATCGGCAGGTGATAGTGCGCTTCGGTATCGGCGATGCCGAAGCGAAACAGCGCAACGTCGAGAAACGGCGGGGCCGGCAACGCAACACCGGCGTCGCGATAGAAAGCAGCGACATGAAAGCGTGCGTCGTACTCGCCCGGTGCAAAGCGTTGCCCGAGCGCAGGGTGCGTGAGCACGCCATTGGCGCCGATCGCGCCCTCGGCAATCAGGCGCGCAGGCGGCTCGACCGCGTGCAGTTCGACCCGCATGCCGGCTGCCACGACGCCGCGCGCGACATCGACCACATGAATCGAGACGCCCGGCATCGTTGCTCCGGTACGAACTAATTGAGCTTGGCGCCGGATGCCTTGACCGCGGGTGCCCACCCTTCGACCTGCTGTTCGACAAAGCGCGTGAACTCTGCCGACGACATCTTGCGCACCGAGATACCGAGTGCGGCCAAGCGGCTGACGAAGCCAGGATCGTCGAGCGATTCCTGCACCGCAGTGTTCAGCCGTTGCACGATCGCCGGCGGCAGTCCTGCGGGCGCCGAAATGCCGATGAAATTTTCTGCCACGAGCTTCGGCATGTCGGCTTCAACGACCGTCGGCACATCCGGCTGAATCGCAGCGCGCGTACGCGAGGTCACCGCGATCGGCCGCAGTGTGCCCGCCTTGATATGCGGCACGTTCTGCGGCAGCGTGTCGAACGAAAAGCTCAGCGTGCCCGTCAGCAGATCGGTCAGCATCGGCGCACTGCCGCGATAGCCGACGTGCTCGATGTTCAGGCTGTTCTCCTTCTTGTACGTTTCGCCGAGGATGTGGCCAATTGAGCCAATACCACCCGAGCCGTAGTTCACGGGCTTGGTCTGCGCCTTGATCCACGCGGTCAGTTCGGCGAGGTTTTTCGCCGGCACCGACGGGTGCACCATCACCACATCGGGCACGATGGCCACCAACGCCACGTGCGTGAAGCTTTTGATCGAGTCGTACGGCGCCGGAGTCAGCATGAACGGCGACAACGAGATCGGCGTCGTGTTTGACATCAGCAGCGTGTAGCCGTCCGGCTGCGCGCGCACGACTTCGGTCGCGCCGATCGTGCCGCCGCCGCCGGGTTTGTTATCGACCACGACCGGCTGACCGAGCTTGGCCTGCAGCGGCACCGACAGTGCCCGCGCCACGATGTCGCTCGAGCCGCCCGGCGAAAACGTCACGACAATGCGCACCGGCTTGCTGGGCCATTTGTCCTGCGCCGAGGCCGTTCCAACTGCAAGGCCCAAGCCGAGCATCGGGCTCAGCAGCGCGAGCAGCGACAATTTTCGTTTCATGATGTCCTCCGTGGTTGAGCAAGCGGGCGGTCAGCTGCCGCGATAAGTCGAATAACTCCATGGCGAGGCGAGCAGCGGCACGTGATAGTGCCCGTCGGCCTCACTGATGCCGAACTGTAACGGTACGCGGTCAACAAAAGCGGGTTCCGGCAGTGTCACGCCGCGCCGGCGGAAATAATCGCCGATGTGAAACTCAAGGCGATACACGCCGGTCTTGAACGCGCTTCCTTCGAGAAGCGGCTCGTCGGTGCGGCCCTTCGCGTTGGTCTGCACGGTCTTGACCGGCTGCCAATTACCGTTGGCCAATGCGCTGAGTTCGATGCGCACGCCGGCCGCCGGCACGCCGTTCGCGGTGTCAAGCACATGCGTCGAAAGTCGACTCATTCTTTCAGTTCCCCACCGGCGACGCCCAAAGTTCGTTAACGTTCAGCCAACATGGTTTCGACCACCAAACCGCGATTGATCGTGCAGACACGAGACCATGGTATCTCGTGTTCGATCGCCCTGGCGCGTGTTTGCCGTGGCGGTCATCTTCTGCGGCGCGGTTGGGCTCTGGGCGTACAACCTTGCCGTCGCTTGCAAACCGCAGCGCTTCGGTGACGCTGGTCGACACCGGCGATACCCGGCTCGGCAAGCCGGCGTTCTTCGGCGTCAAGCCGTCGCTGATCATCAAGGGCGGCATGATCGCCGCCGCCAAAATGGGCGACCCGAATGCCTCGATCCCGACCCCGCAGCCGGTGCACTACCGCCCGATGTTCGGCGCGTTCGGCCCCGCGATGAATGCGACCTGCATCAGCTTCGTGTCGCAGGCTGCACTCGCTGCGGGCGTTCCTGAACAACTCGGCCTGCGGCGCCGCGTCGAGGCCGTCAAGAACACTCGCACGATCGGCAAGGCAAACATGGTGCATAACCCGCGGCACGCCGACGATCGAAGTCGATGCGCAAACCTAGGAAGTGCGTGCCGACGGCGGGCTGCTCACGTGTGACCCGGCCAAAGTCCTTCCGATGGCGCAACGATATTTCCTTTTCTGATGGTCGAGATCAAACACCAGCTGAAAATCCCTCGCTCGGCGCAGGGCTGCAATGCGGATTGAGATCAAGGGACAACTCGAGCTTCCATTCGAGATGCGACAGAAAAGTCGTTTCAAGGCGAAGCTCGCGTCCGGTGAAGAAGTGGGCGTGATGCTGCCGCGAGGGGAGATCCTGCGCGGCGGCGATTTGGTCACAACCTCCGACGGCCGCATCGTTGAAGTCATCTCGCAGCCGGAAAACATTCTGCACGCCGAATGCGCGACGCCGATGGCGCTGGCGCTGGCGAAGGTGGCTATCACCTTGGCAACCGTCATGTACCGGTCGAAGTAGGCGACGGTTACCTGCGGCTCGGCGACGATCATGTGCTCGAACGAATGTCGGCGCTTCGCTTGAAGTAATGGACCGTGACGCAAGGAAGATGCGCAACGACCGGCCATTCGTGTTCTCCAATCTGAAGACCGGCCAGGGTGTCGAAACGATCGTCAAATTTATCGAAACAGAGGGAATGCTATGAGCTGTATCGCGCTGATGCTCCTGGTGATGTTCAGTGGTGCCGCACTGGCTCACCCGGGCCACGAGGCAAATGGCTTCCACCTGCATGCGAGTCCAGCGGTCTTTCTGCTCGCCGCCGTGCTTGCTGCTGCGCTATGGCGCTTTATTCGCGCGATCAGTCAGATCATCCGCCAGCGCATGTCTACGCTCTAGAAGCGCTCCTGCCACGCCTTCCCGGGCTGCCGCCGGCCTTGTCGCTGCTGTTGCCAGCGATAAATCTGGCCGTCCGAATTCACCAGCCACGGCGTCGGGCCGGCAGATAAGGCAACGGCTCCACCCGGGACCTTGACCCACCCGTTTTCGGCTTGGCGGAAAACGGAATATCCGCCCGGAACACTTTGTCGGCCAAGCATCCACACATTGCCATCGTTGGCAATCGTCACGGCCGCGGCGCGTCCTGACACGCGCTGCCACGCGCCGCGCTCGAGGCGGAACAAATCGCCCGCATCATTAACGACCCACGGATTGCCACGCGGATCCACATCAATGGCAACGCCGCCGCCCGGTATCAAATCCCAGTCGCGCCCATTCCATCGATAGATCATGTAGCCGCCCGCGGTGGGTGTCACTCCGATCACCCATACCGCTCCGTTGGCGCCGATGCCGATGTCGCGCGCCAGCCCGGGCAGCGGCTGCCAGCCCGCGGGGCCTAGCCGAAAAATATTTCCAAACGAGTTGACGACCCACGGGCTGCCCTGCGGATCGACGTCGATGCGCACGGCACCACCGGGCACGATCTGCCAGTCGTTCCCCGCCCAGCGATAAATAGAATGCCCGCCTTCGACCTGATCGACGCCGATGACCCACGCATCGCCGCGAGCGCCGACTCCGATGGCCGATGCCGTTCCGGGCAGCAACTCCCATTGCGCATGCGCAAATGAACCGGCCACTGAAAGGAGCAAGGCGAGCAGGACACGCGATGTCATTTGCGACTCCATTGAGGCGAGGTTGGGCAGAATGCCACCCCATCAACGGCGGCGCAACCGCGGCAGTTGACGCGCCGTTGCAGCTGCTGAGGTCTACGGAACGAGACAGGCAGATCAGGGCAGTAATGCCGACGGCTGAGGCGCCTGCCATAGGCCCTTGCCGGACCGGCAAACACGCCTTCAAATCCCCGGCTTATCAATGCACCCGACAGAGGAGAAAACAGGACACTGACAGCGTATCGATCGAAGGAGCGACATTGCTCTTGAATGCAGTAAGGGTTTCCTGACGATGTCCACGAAAATCATCCGCCTTTGCCGGCACGTTGAACTCCTCGCGTGTGAACTCGACCGCTGGACCGCACGCGGCCAGGCCGGTACGGCGCGCGCAGTACTGCTTCGAATGAAGCTCGCTGCAATGACAGCGGAGCTTGTCAGCGCCGATCTGGTCGAGCGCATGCAGCTCGCATCTCGGCAATCCAACGCCAACGCCTGACAGCAGGGCGCACGAGTGCATGTCAGTACTGACATGCACGACATCAAAAGACATACACGGCGCGGGCACTCGGCATCAGCATTCGACTCCGCGTGAGCGTAAGAAGGCGTTTTCGACGCGCGCCGTCAAGCGCTCGACGCGACGCCCGCACTGATGCAGGTCGCTTGAAGAAGCCGCAAAGGGGCACCATCTGTCCTGAGCCTCCTGCACTCCTCCAGTCGATCCTCCATTTTTCGGAACATGCCGCTGACCTTCATTTCGCTGCTCGTTCACGCATACATTGCATGGCGTCTGGTGCCGGCTCTGGCTGAGTTCAGCGTGTGGCAGATTGGCGTATCGCTGCTCATCGTCGGCTCGGCCATCGCACTGCAAATCGGCCTCGTCCTGTGGCGGAGGCGGCGTGCCCCGCAGGGGCGAGGGCATGACGCT
>Ga0136614_10000339_pt1 | contig 22257 bp, 24 predicted proteins | sample AntDrymUQ2792106_2_FD_106643 | JGI IMG/M metagenome (GOLD analysis project Ga0136614, IMG submission 106643) | Polar desert sand microbial communities from Dry Valleys, Antarctica - metaG UQ279 (21.06) | ecosystem: Environmental > Terrestrial > Soil > Desert | place: Antarctica: Dry Valley... | reverse complement strand
ATCGGAGGTCGGCCGCTCTGCTGTTCTACGGCCGGCCTAGGACACGTAGGCCTTGCGCACCATCGCGGCCGACCATCGGTTCGTACCGTGGGCCGGCGGGACACGCTTTCTGTTCAGGGTCTCGGCGATCTCGGCGAGGGACTTGCCTTTCGCGAGCAGCGTCCGGATCTGCTTCCGCCATTCATAGTCCCGCTTGTTGCAATAGATGTGGGCAAGTCGAACGTTCTCGGAGCGGAGATGCCCGCCGTCCGACTTAAGGATCGGGTAGTGGTCGGGCGAGGGCGCCCACTTCTTGCGTGGCGTCGTGACCTCGTCGAACGCGGCGCGCCCCTTGTGGTGGTAGCACTGCGGCATCTCGCACTTCACGGCGAGGAGCTGGCCGCGCTCGGCCATCTGCACGAGGACACCTTTCACGCCGAGCCTGCGGAGCTCGTCCGCGACCGACCTATCCGCGCCGCCGCCAGGTGCTGTCGTCGCCATCGAGTCACCCTTCCTCTTGTAGCCGCCCAATCGAGCCTCGTGCATACGTCGCGCAGAGCGGTGCTTCCGCGGCTGACGACGTCGCCTCCCAAGCCTTCGCCCGTCCAGTATCCCGCAGGCGATCCCAATCGGAATGTCGCTCTCGTCGACGTAGCTACTGCTTTCGCGTGAAAGCGGAAGCACCCTCGTCTGGGATCAAACAAGGCCCAAGCTTGCTTGCTTCAGCGGCCATTATGAGACGGTATTTGAACCCCGAGGTGCGCGAGCGGCTCCGGCAACTGCATCACGTGTTGCCCCTGCCGACTTGACCCTGCGGCTGCGATCTCGCTTTCACGCGCAAAAGCGAAAGCGCCCGGCCGCGCCGCGGGTGCCGCCGCTGGTCGTCCGGGGCGGGCGTGAGTTCATGCTCGCGGAGACGCTCGCTCGCTGCGCGAAGCGGATAGCGCAGGATCGTGGCTGGCGTCCTCTCGGCGTCGGGTGTAGCGTCTCCGGCGGTGGCCAGCGTCAGCGAAACTATCGAGAATCCCGTGAACGGCGAGCGGATCACGTGGATGGAGACGACGCAAAGTACCGGGGGAGAGTTGCTCGCCTTTGACCTCCACCTTCGACCCGGTGCCGCCGTGGCGGCGGAGCACCGCCACGTTCGTCAAGAGGAACGCTTCAAGGTCCATTCCGGCACGGTCGGGTTTGAGCTGGCGGGGGAGGAACGCATGGCCGGTCCGGGTGAGGAAGTCACGGTCCCGATCGGGGTCGCGCACCGGTGGTGGAACGCCGGCCAAGACGAAGCACGCGTGCGCGTGGAACTTCGTCCTGCGCTTGACACCGAGACGTTCTTTGAGACCTTCTTCGGCTTGGCCCGGGACGGCAAGACAAACGCCAAAGGAATCCCGGGACTCCTACAGATCGCCGTGGCGTTTCGCGACCTCGGCGATTCCTGCCCTGAGCTCGTCAAGCCGCCGCCAGCCGTGCAGCGCGGCGTGTTCACATTGCTTGCCCCGATCGGCAGGCTTGTCGGCCGGCGGGCTATCTACGCGAAGTACAGCCCGCGGCATTTGAGTCTGCCTCAGTAGCCGCGCGCCAGACGACTTGACTGAGCGCCGTACCTGAGAAGCCGTGCGGGTGTCGCAAGGCGCGAGAAGCAGAAGTCCCGCGGAGCCCGCATCCCGCGAAGCAAGCAACTATTCAGCGGAGAGGGTGGGATTCGAACCCACGAGGCAGCTTTCACCGCCCACGCGATTTCCAGTCGCGCACCTTAAGCCACTCGGTCACCTCTCCCGAGCGGGCTGACGATAGCTAGCTGAGTACCGGGGCCTCGGGGAGGCCCTCGAGCGCCGAGTGCATCGCGTCCTCGGAGAACTCGAGGTCGGTGAGCTCGCCGCGATGGTAGGCGTCGTAGGCGGCCATGTCGAAGTGCCCGTGGCCGGAGAGGCCGATCAGGATCACCCGCTCCTCGCCCGCCTGCTTTGCCGCCTCGGCTTCGTCGAAGGCGGCGCGGAGCGCGTGCGCGGGCTCGGGTCCGGGGATGATCCCCTCGATCCCGGCGAAGCGAACCGCGGCCTCGAACGCCGCCGTCTGCTGAATCGCCTTGGCTTCGACGATCCCCTCCTTGACGAGGGCGCAGAGGCTCGGTGCGTCCCCGTGGTAGCGGAGCCCACCGGCGTGGACCGGCGGTGGGACGAAGTCGTGGCCGAGCGTGTACATCGGCATCAGCGGCGTCAGGCCGACGGTGTCGCCGAAGTCGTAGCGGTAGACGCCCTGGGTCAGGGTCGGACAGGCCGCGGGCTCGGCCGCGACGAAGCGCGTTTCGCGGCCCTCGCGCAGATTTGCGCGGATGAACGGATACGCGGTCCCGGCGAAGTTCGAGCCGCCGCCGACGCAGCCGACGACCACGTCGGGGTACTCGCCCGCCATCTCGAGTTGCTCGATCGCCTCCTGGCCGATCACCGTCTGATGCAGGCAGACGTGGTTGAGGACCGAGCCGAGGGAGTAGTTGGTGTCCTCGTTGCCAGCCGCAACCTCGACCGCCTCGGAGATCGCGATCCCGAGGCTGCCGGTTGCGTGCTCCGCCTGCGAGCGGCCGGCCTCGGTCAGCTCGGACGGGCTGCGGTGGACGGTCGCCCCCCAGGTCTCGATCATCGAACGCCGAAACGGCTTCTGGTCGTAGGAGACCCCGACCATGAACACCTCGCATTCGAGGTCGAACAGCCGGCAGGCGAGCGCGAGCGCTGAGCCCCACTGGCCCGCGCCGGTCTCGGTCGCGAGCTTTCGCACCCCCTCGCGCTTGTTGTAGTACGCCTGCGCGACGGCGGTGTTCGGCTTGTGGGATCCGGCCGGCGAAACCCCTTCGTACTTGTAGTAGATGTGCGCCGGCGTGTCGAGAGCCAGCTCGAGCCGGCGGGCGCGAAGCAGCGGCGTCGGGCGCCAGAGCTTGAGCATCTCGCGGACCTCGTCGGGGATCGCGATCTCCGGTTCGCGGGAGACCTCCTGTTCGATCAGCCCCATCGGAAAGATCGGAGCCAGGTCCTCGGGGCCGAGAGGCTGCTTCGTGCCCGGGTGAAGCGGGGGCGGGCCGTCGCCGGGCAGGTCGGCGCTCAGGTTCACCCAGTGGGTGGGGATCGAGGATTCCGGAAGGGGGAACTGAACGGCTTCGCTCACGCGCGCGGACACTAGACCCTCGCCCGATCCAAGGTCGAGGTCCGCCGGTATTCACGGCAGGGGGTCACGCGGCCGAAAAAGAAAAGGAGAGGGCGCTTGTGGGCGGTGAGGAGAGAATCAACTTGATCGACCCGTCGAGGGAGAGCGACGAATCGCTCGAGAGCCCTCGGTTCATGTGGGCCATGGCCGGCGTGCTGTTCGCCGCCGGCGGGACGATCGGAGCGCTCTCGCTGCTCGTCCCGCACCCGGTGATGTTCGACGACGCGGCCCTGTGGTCGAACATCGCTCTCGCCTACGCGGGCGCTCTGCTCTGCTACCTCGCTGCCTCGCGAACCCGGGCGACCTGGCCGATCCAGGTGGTGCTGGTGCTGGGCACGGGGCTCGTCACCCGAGCGGCGTACTACAGCAACGATCCGAACGGCTTTTACACCCTGTTCTACGTTTGGATCGGGCTCTACGCGTTCTTCTTCTTCGCTCGCGCCAACGCGGTTGCGCAGATGGCGTTCGTCGCGCTCGCCTACGCGTGGGTCTTGGCGGAGCTGGACGCGACGGCCGCCTTCGCGCGTTGGATCACGACGATCGGCACGATCGTCCTGGGCGCCGCCATGATCGACTCCCTCGTTCGCCGGGTGCGCAGCATGGCGCGACGCTCCGCGGCGATCGCCACGGAGCGGGAGGAGCTGCTCGGCCTGCTCGAGGTGGTCGCGCGGACCGATGAGCTCACCGGGCTGCCCAACCGCCGCGCGTGGGAGGAGGCGCTGACCCGCGAGCTCGCGCGCGCCGAGCGCGACGGGACCCCGCTCAGCGTCGGCTTCATCGATCTCGACCGCTTCAAGGCGTTCAACGACCAGCGCGGTCACCAGGCCGGGGACCGCCTGCTCAAGGAGATCGCCGCCGCATGGCGCGAGGAGCTGCGGACCAGCGACGTCGTCGCCCGTTACGGCGGCGAGGAGTTCTCGGTCGCGCTTCCGGGCTGCGACCTCGACGACGCGACCGCGCTGATCGAGCGGCTGAGGAGTGTCGTCCCCGAGGGAGAGACCTGTTCGGCCGGGATCGCGCTCTGGGACCGCGACGAGGCAGGCGAGGTGCTCCTCGGCCGCGCAGACAAGGCGCTCTACGCGGCGAAGGCCGCGGGGCGGAACCGAGCGATCGTCGCCTGAGCGGGCGGTCACCCGGGCGCCTAAGATCGTCACGTGGGCGTGGTCGACGGGACCTGGTCGGTCTATCTCTCCGGGGAGATCCACTCCGGCTGGCGCGAGCGGATCGCCGAGGGCGTTCGCTCCGCCGGCCTGCCGGTCGAATTGCTGGCGCCGGTCACCGACCACGGCGCGTCCGACGAGGTTGGCGTCGACATCCTGGGCGCCGAGGAGAAGAGCTTCTGGAAGGACCGCAAGGGCGCCGGGGTGAACGCCATCCGCACGCAGACCCTGCTCCGCCGCGCCGACGTCGTCGTGGTCCGCTTCGGGGAGGAGTACCGCCAGTGGAACGCCGCCTTCGAGGCGGGCTACGCGGCGGCGCTCGGCAAGCCGCTCGTCACCCTCCACGACACCGAGCTGACCCACGCACTGAAAGAGGTCGACCGCGCCGCGATGGCGACCGCCGAGAGCCCCGAGCAGGTCGTCGAGATCCTTCGCTACGCGATCGCGGGCCCGGGCTAGCCGCGGGGCAGCGGTTCCCTGACCGCTCAGGAGCCCGGCTGCGCGGAGCCCGGCGGCGAGCTTTGCGAGCAGAGCGTGCAGTTGTGCGCGCTCGTCCTTCGTCGTTCGAGACCTTCCTCAGCAGAAAGCCGGTCTGCGCATTGAGCGCGGCATGGAAGCGGAGGGGGAGGGATTCGAACCCTCGATGGACGAGAAAACGCCCATAACGGTTTTCGAGACCGCCGCATTCAACCGCTCTGCCACCCCTCCGGATGACGGGCGCCAAGGCTAGACGAGTGATGATTCGACCAGAGAGCGGGTAGGAGTGCCTTGGAACTCACGGACGACGGGAGAGCGACGATGGCGAAGAAGACCAAGGCCAAGCCCGACAAGAAGCTCTACGACCGGCTGCGCTCGCGCGGGGTGCGAAAGAGCGTCGCGCGCCAGCTTGCGGACGCGCTGCCGAGGCAGGGAAGCGCGAAGACGAAGCCGGCACGCCGCGCCGCCGAGCAGCTCACCGCCGCTGTCGACGAGATCAAGGATCGTGCGAGGGGCGGCTCGCGCAAGCGCTCGCTGGCCGCGAAGAAGGCAGCGCAGACCCGCAAGCGCAACGCGGCGAAGCGGAGCCGCTCCGCGAAGCAGGGCGCGAAGAAGCGGGCGAGGAGGTAAGACGGTTGGCGCGTTCCTCCCGCATGGCGGGAGAAAGGCGCCAACGGGGCTGACTTGAAGGCCGTCCGCGTCGGCTGCTCGGGGTGGAACTACGCCGACTGGCGGGGGACGGTGTACCCGAAGGGCGTGCCGCCGTCGCGCTGGCTCGAGCACTACGCGACGATGTTCGACACGGTCGAGATCAACGCGACCTTCTACCGGCTGCCGAAGCGCGAGGTCGTCGCCGGTTGGGTCGAGCTGGACACCTGGAGGCGGCGGATCGCCGCCTGGCGGCGGGAGACCGAGGTCTTCGTCTATCTGAACAACGACTGGGAGGGGTTCGCGGTCCGCAACGCGATCTACCTGCGCGACCACATCGGCGAAGCGCGGCCGGTCTGACATCGGCCAGGCCGGTTTTCCCGTCCTGCGCCGCGGGTACCGTGGTGGCCATGGAACTAGCTCTGCTTCTGATCGTGATCGGGATCGTGCTCGCGATCCTCGTGCACTATGCACTCGGGATCGTGTGCATCGTGATCGGCCTCGTGCTGCTGATCTGGCCGCGTATCAGCGCGGGCCGAACCCGCGTCTAGCCCGAGCTCCGGTCACCGGCCTAGGCGCGGGGGCTAAGTCAACCGCGCAACCGCGCAACCGCGCCGCTGCGCACGCGGCTGGCGGCTGCGAGCGCTGCCTCGTCGTGCAGGTGGCACTCGACCCGTGTCTCCCCGACCTCGACTTGACGCGGCTCGAGCCCGTCGTGGAAGCGGACCAGGGCCCCGTGCGGATCCGGCCGAACGTCAGCAACGCCACTCCAGAACGGATCACGGGGTGCATCGGCCCGTAACGCCTCGACCACGTCGAGCGCCTCCTGTGAATCGTGCCCGCGGGCGACCGGAACCACCCCCTCGAGCGACGGCTCATCCAGCACCTCGAGACTCCCGATCCGCGCTCGCTCGGCTTCGTAATCGGGCTCCGGGAGCCTGGTCCAGCGGCTCTCGAGCAGGGCCCGGAGGTCGCGGCCCTCCCAGCCGCAGACCTCGAAGGCGCGTGGGCAGCGTGGATGAAAGCGGCAGCCGAGCGGGGGGGCGACTGCGTCGGGGATCTCGCCGCGCGGGAGATCACGCGGCACACTGCGCTCGGGGTCGGGCTCCGGGATCGCGCGCAGAAGCGATGCCGTGTAGGGATGCTGCGGGTCAGCGTAGATCGCCTCCGCGGGCCCGATCTCGACGATCCGCCCGAGGTACATGATCGCGATCCGATCGCAGAAGAACTTCGCAGTCGCCAAGTCGTGGGTGATGTAGAGGTAGGTGAGGCCGAGCTCGCCCTTGAGCTCGATCATCAGCTTGAGGATCTTCGCCCGGACGCTCATGTCGAGCATCGAGACCGGCTCGTCGGCGATCAATACGTCGGGGCCGAGGATGATCGCTCGCGCGAGCACCGCGCGCTGTTTTTGGCCACCGGATAGATCGCTCGGGTACTTATCGGTGAACTGAGCTGCTGGCGCGAGGCCAACCCGCTCGAGCGCCTCGGCGACCAGGCGCTCCCGCTGCTCCCGCTCCTCGGCGATGCCGTGAAAGCGCAGCGGGTCACCGACGGACGTGCCGATAGTCATCGCCGGATTGAGCGACGCGTGCGGATCCTGAAAGACGATCTGCATCCGGCGCCTCAGCGGCCTGAAGTCCCTCTCACCGAGGCCCGTGATCTCTTCGCCCTCGAGCCTGATCGAGCCTCCGCTCGCCTCGGCGAGGCCGAGCAGCGTCCGGCCCAGAGTCGTCTTCCCCGACCCGGACTCCCCGACTAGCCCGAGGACCTCGCCGCGGCGGAGGTCGAAGCTGACGCCGTCGACCGCGCGTACGGAACCCGCCTCGCGCCCGCGCAACCGATCGAGAAATGAGCCGCGGACCGAGAAGCGGGTGCTGAGGTCGCGCACCTCGATCAGCGGGCCGACGCCCGGCTCGCGCATCAGGCCTCCTCCGCGAGCGCGATCTCAGGCCGCTCGAGCGGCTCGGTCCCTGCCGGGGGAATCAGATCCTCCGGTCCGTGAAGCCAGCATGCGACCCGCTGGCCTCCCTCCGTCCGCACCTCGACCGGCTCCCGTTCCGCGCAAACCCGCATCGCGTTCGGGCATCGGGGGTGGAAGCGGCAAGCGGCCGGCGGGTCGATCAGATCCGGGGGCGCCCCGGGGATGTAGTGGAGGCTTTTCGTCCGCAGAGAGATGATCGAGCGCAGGAGCTCGCGGGTGTAGGGGTGCGCGGGCGCGCTGAAGACCCGGTGAGCGTCTCCCTCCTCGACGATCTTGCCCGCGTACATCACCGCGAGCCGATCGCATGCCTCGGCGACGATCCCGAGGTTGTGCGTGATCAACAGCAGGGAGGTGTCGAAGTTCTCCCGCAGGTCGGCCAGGATGCCCAGGATCTGAGCCTCGACGATCACGTCGAGCGCGGTCGTCGGTTCGTCGGCGATCACGAGGCTCGGGCGCAGGACCAAGGCCAGGGCGATCATGATCCGTTGTCGCATCCCGCCCGAGAACTCGTGCGGGTACTGCCTGAAGCGCGTTGGAGGTATCCCCATTCGGGCAAGGGTTTCGAGCGAGCGCCGGCGCATCTCCTCCTTCGAAAGTCCCGGTTCGTGCGCTCGCAGGGTCTCAAGGAAATGAGACTCGATCGAGATCAGCGGGTCGAGGCGCGTCATCGGCTCCTGGAAGATCAAAGCGATCTCCGGACCGCGCATGGAGCGGAGCTCGTGGGCGTCCAGCCCCGCCATGTTGCGATCGCGATAGCGGATCTCACCCGCCATCGCCGCGCTCTCCGGCAGCAGGCCGAGCACGGCCCTGCCCAGGGTCGATTTGCCGCACCCGGATTCGCCGACCAATCCGAGCGTCTCGCCGGCCCCGATCTCGAACGAAACGTTGTCGACCGCTCGCACCGGGTCGCCCGCCGTTCCGTACCAGACCCGTAGACCGTCGGCTTGCAGCACCGGCTCACTCACGACGCACCTCCGGAGATCCACTCGCCTCGCCTGCGCCAGCAGCCCCGCCGCTCGTCAGGGCGGGAGCCGGCTTCGGAGCGGGCGGGATGCGCGGCGCCTTCACGCGGCGCTGGCGAATCAGGGGGTTGAGCACATCGTTGATGCCCTCCCCGACGAGGGTGAAGCCAGTCACGAGGAGGACGATCGCGAGCCCTGGGAACAGCCCGGTCCACCAGATGCCCGCCCCCGCGTCGTCGATCGCCCGCTGCAAGTCGTAGCCCCACTCCGCCGCCTCGGTGGGCTGAATCCCGTAGCCCAGAAAGCCGAGCGCGGCCAGGGTGAGGATCGCGTCGGCGGCATTCAGCGTCGCGATCGCCGGCACGTTCTGGATCACGTTCGAGAGCACGTACCGCTTGATGATCGTTCGCCGAGGGGCCCCCAGGGCCCTCGCCGCCTCGACGTAGGGCTCCTCCCGGACCGAGATAACGTGATTACGCACGACCCTGAAGTACTGGGGTATGTAGACGACGGTGATCGCGATCGCCGCGGTGAACACTCCCTTGCCGATCGAGTCGGAGAGCAGGAAGGCGATCACGATCGCCAGCAGCAGATACGGAAACGCGAATAGTGCGTCCATCACCAGCAGCAGCGCGCGGTCGAGGCGGCCGCCGACGTAGCCCGAGATCAGGCCGAGCGGAACGCCTATCGCCAAGGAGAGGATGAGAGCGAGCGCGACGACTTCGATCGCCGTCCGAGATCCCCAGACCACGCGCGAGAGCACGTCGGTGGCCTGGACGGTGGTCCCCATCAGGTGGTCTGCGGTGGGCGCCTCCTGCTTGGGGAAGCGCACCCCGTCGGAGCTCGCCTGGTCGAATCCGAAAGGGGCGATCAGGGGGGCGAAGATTGCGAGCACGACGAAGACGAGCACGATCGCCAGCCCCGAGATGACGATCCACCGCGGCACGCCTCGTGCCTCAGCCAGGGGCGCCAGGCTTCGCGGGAGCCGAGCCATCAGTACCTCACCCGCGGGTCGATCGCGGCGTTGATCAGATCGATCAGCAGCGAGATCACGACAACCGCCAGGGCGAAGATCGTGATGATTCCCTGAACCGCGACGTAGTCGCGCTCGTCCAGGTAGCGAATCAGCTCGGAGCCGATCCCGGGCCAATTGAACGTTTCCTCGGTGAGCACGGCGCCGCCGAGCAGGATCGCGAACTGCAGCCCGGCGACGGTGACCACCGGGACCAGCGCGTTGCGAAATGCATGGTGGATGACGACGCGGCGCTCGCCGACGCCGCGCGCGCGGGCCGCCTCGACGTAGTCGCCGCGCATCGTCTGCAGCATGTTCACCCGCACGAGGCGGATCAGCACGCCGCTGACCAGCAGGCCGAGGGTGACCGCCGGCAGCACCAGATGGGTGACGATGTCCCAGAAGGCGTCGACGTCGCCACGAATCAGGGTGTCGATCAGATAGAGGTGGGTGATGGGATCGAGGGTCGCGGTCGTGACGGGATCGGCGCGACCGGAAACCGGAAACCATCCGAGCGCGTTCGCGAACAGGAGCTGGGCGAGGAACCCCGTGAAGAACACGGGCGCGGCGTAGACCAGGATCCCGAACAAGCGCCCGCCGAGGTCGATCCAGGTGTCACGGAAGCGCCCAGCGAGCAAGCCGATGCCGATCCCGATGATCAGGGCGATCGCAAACGCCGTCATCGTCAGCTCGAGCGTCGCCGAGCCGTTGTCGACGATGATCGAGTTGACACTGCGATCCTCGGTCAGCGTGGTTCCGAGGTCGAAGGTGGCGGCGTCGCCGAGGTACTCGAAGTACTGCTCGACGAGCGGCTTGTCGAGCCCAGCGGCCTCGCGACGCAGCTCGAGCTCCTGGGCGGACACCCGCCCACCGAGTGCCGCCTGGATCGGGTCGCCCGGCGCGACCCGCATCAGGAGGAAGACCATCGTCAGCAGGACGAGGACTGTCGGGATCGCGAGCGCGATCCGCGTCAGCACGTAGGCGCGAAGCGACGTCCCCCCGCCGCTCACGGCTCAGCGCTCGGCCGCGCGGCTACTCCTTGGAGACGAGCCAGTAGCGGAAGATGTAGGACGGATCGAGGGTATCCGCGACGCCCTCGACGCCCTCACCCGCGACAGCCACCTGCGAGAGCGTGATGTAGGGGATCGTGGGGGCGTCCTCGGCTCCGATCTCCTGGATCCTCGCGAACGCCTGCTCGCGAGTCGCATCGTCGGAGCTCGCCTTCTCCTCCGCGAGCAGCTTCTCCATCTCCGGGTTCTCGTAATGGGTGTTGAGGAAGCTGTCCTTCGAGTAGAAGGGGCTCGTGTAGTTGTCAGCGTCCGGATAGTCGGGGAACCACCCGAGCTGGTAGTAGGGGTACTTGTCGGTGAACGCCGCCTCCGAGTACTGGTTCCATTCCGTCGACTCGAGCGTCACCTCGAACAGCCCGCTCTCGTCGAGCTGGCGCTGGATCTCCGCATACTCGTCGCCGGATGAAGGGCCGTAGTGCGTGGGCGTCCACCAGACCTCGAGCGGGACCGGCGTCTTCACCCCCGCGTCCTCGAGGGTTTGGCCGGCGGCGTCGACGTCCGGAGCCTCGCCGTAGCGCTCGGCGAAGGCCTCGGTCGCGAATTGAAGGCCCGCCGGGACCATCGAGTAGAGCGGCTCGGCGGTGCCGTTGTAGACGTTCTCGGCGATCGCGGCGCGATCGATTACCTGCGCGACCGCCTGGCGGACCGCGAGCTTCTGCTCGTCCGAGCCCTCCTGAAGGTCGAAGTTGGTGACCAGGTAGCGGATCTCCCCGCCCTGGCCCTCCTCGACCGTGACGCTCTCAGCCCCCTCGAGATCGTCGATGTCGGTCGGGCTCAAGGACCGGTAGGCGATGTCGACCTCACCCTGCTCCACCGCCTGCTTGAGCGTCGAGGACTTGTCGTAGTACTGCACGATCACCTGGTCGGCCTGGGCGGGGTCGTCGCCGCTGTACTCGGGGTTGGCTTCGAGCACCGTCTGCTCGCCGGGCTTGTAGTCGCTGACCATGTAGCGCCCTGAGCCGATCACCTCGTCGCTCGGCTGGACCTTGTCGGCCGGGTACTCGGCCGGCGCGATCGCCGCTCCGCCGGAGGTGAGCAGGAAGGGCCAGGTGGCGTCGGACGCCTTGAGGTTGAAGACCACGGTCGCGTCGTCCGGCGTCTCGATGCTCTTCATGTTCAGGTAGAGCGAGGACGCACCCTGGGGGTCGGCGATCTTCAGGTTGCGCTCGAAGGAGGCTTTGACGTCCTCGGAGGTGAGCTCGGAGCCGTCGGAGAAGGTGAGGCCGTCCTGGAGCGTGCACTCGTAGACGCGGCTCTCCTCGTCGGTGAACTCGCACGACTCCGCGGCCTCCGGCTCGGGCTTGTTTCCGCCGGGCGGGATCTGGAGCAGGTTCTGGTAGACGTTGAAGATGACGTTGTAGGAGGGCAGGTCGTAGGACCCGGCCGGGTCGTAGGAGACCGGCTGATCGATGGTTCCGTGGATCAGCGTGGCCGACTCTCCGCCGCTTTCCTCCTCGCCGCAGGCGCTGGCGCCGAGGGCCATTGCTGCGGCGGCGACGAGCGCACCGATCCTTCGACTGCTGAACATCTCACTCCCCTGGTCGCGTGCCGCGCGGCGGGCGGCGAGTTCCTCTCTCCTGGGGGACCCTACCCCACGGTTCCCGCTCGAGGGGACTCACGGCCGATCGGGTGATGACATGCGGCCCAGTGCCCGCTCCCGTAGTCGACGAGGCGAGGCTCGAGCTCCGAGCAGATGTCGGTCGCCCGAGGGCAGCGCGTGTGAAAGCGGCACGCCTGGGGAGGATCGGCGGCGCTGGGTACGTCGCCTTCGAGGACGACCTGCTCGCGGGCGCGGTTCTGGCGCGGGTCGGGGATCGGCACCGCCGATAGCAGCGAGTGCGTGTACGGGTGGATCGGGTTCGCGTAGACGGCGTCGGCTGGGCCGATCTCGACGATCTTGCCGAGGTACATGACGGCGATCCGGTCGGAGACGTGACGGACGACCCCGAGGTCGTGGGCGACGAAGATGTAGGTGAGATCGAAGTCGTTCTGGAGATCGTCGAGCAGGTTGATGATCTGCGCCTGGATCGAGACGTCCAAGGCCGAGACCGGCTCGTCGGCGACGATCAGCCGCGGCTCGAGTGCCAGCGCTCGCGCGATCCCGATCCGCTGGCGCTGACCGCCGGAGAACTCGTGCGGGTAGCGGTTGTAGTGCTCAGGCGAGAGGCCAACCCGCTCGAGCAGCTCCTGGACCTTGCTTTGCCGCTCCCCCCCCGATCGCAGGCCATGGAGGGCGAGCGGCTCGCCGATGATCTGCGCGATCCGTCGGCGCGGATTGAGCGACGCGTAAGGATCCTGGAAGATCATCTGGATCTCGCGCCGCAGCGGGCGCATCTGCCGCGCCGTGAGGCCGACGAGTTCGCGCCCGTCGAATCGGACCGAGCCCGAGGTGGGTTTGATCAGCTGCAGGATCGACCGGCTCAGCGTCGACTTGCCGCAGCCGGACTCGCCGACCAGCCCGAGCGTCTCGCCGCGCCTGACCGTAAAGGAGACGTCGTCGACGGCCCGCACGCGGCCGACTTCCCTGTCGATCAGGATCCCTGACTTGATCGGGAAGTGCTTGACGAGGTGGTCGACCTCGAGCAGCGCGCCCCCCGCGCCCGGCGTGGAGGCCTCGATTTCGGCTGCCGAGGGAGCCCGAACGTCCGTCGCCCGCTGCGACGGTGCCTCGACTCGGCTCACGCCGCCGGCTCCTCGAGCCCGATCTCGCCGGAGGCGACCACGCGAAGGGCTCGCTTGCGCTCGGGGTCGAGCCAGCAGCGGTCGGCATGGCCGGGGGTGAGGATGCGCTGCTCGAGGGCGGGAGTCTCCGTGCAGCGGCCGAAGCTGTGCGGGCAGCGGGGCCGGAAGTGGCAGCCCTGCGGCGGGGAGATCACCGACGGAGGCTGCCCCGAGATCTGCGCGAGCCGGGCGGTCCGAGGCCGGTCGACCCGTGTCAGCGACCCCAGCAGTCCCCACGTGTACGGGTGCTGCGGGTCATAGAAGACTTCGTCCCGGGTGCCCGCCTCCACCACCCGGCCCGCGTACATGACCATCACCTCGTCGGCGACATCGGCGATCACCCCGAGATCGTGGGTGATCATGACCACGGCCATCTCGAACTCGTCCTGCAGGCGCTCGATCAGCCGCAGGATCTGCGCCTGGGTGGTGACGTCGAGTGCCGTCGTCGGCTCGTCCGCGATCAGCAGCTTCGGATCGTTGGCGAGGGCCATCGCGATCATCGCCCGTTGGCGCATTCCGCCGGAGAACTCGTGCGGGTACTCGCCGGCGCGTCGGTCGGGGTCCGGGATGTCGACGAGGCCGAGCAGCTCTACCGCCCGCTTGCTCGCCTCCCGGCGGTCGATCTCCTGGTGCACCTCGAGCGCCTCCACGAGCTGGCGGCCCACCTTGTAGAACGGGTGCATCGAGGAGAGCGGGTCCTGGAAGATCATCGAGATCTGGTTGCCGCGAACCGAGCGCAGACCCTCGGCGTCGAGCGTCGCCAGGTCCTGCCCGTCGAAGACGATGCGGCCTGAGATATCGGCATTCGCTGCCCTCGTCAGGCCGAGGATGGTCATGTTGGCGACGCTCTTGCCAGAGCCGGACTCACCGACCACCCCGAGGGTGCGACCCCGCTCGAGCGCGAACGAGACGCCGTCGACCGCCTTGACGACACCATCGTCGGTGTTGAAGTGGACCCGCAGGTCCTCGACTTCGAGCAGGGGGCTCCGACTCACTGGTAGCGCACCCGGGGGTCGAGGTAGGCGTAGGCGACGTCGACGATCAGGTTGAAGGTGACGATGAAGAAGGCGCCGAAGAGGGTGATGCCTTGGATCATCGGCAGGTCCGAGCGCTTGATCGCGTTGAAGGTCTCGGCTCCCAGGCCGGGGATGTTGAACACCGTCTCGGTGAGGATTGCGTTACCGGCTAAGAGGACCGCGACGTCGAGCCCCAGCAGGGTGACGATCGGGGTGATCGCGCTGCGCAGCGCATGGCGCATGATCACCCGGCGCTCGGGCAACCCCTTCGCCCTCGCGGTTCGGATGTAGTCCTCCTCCATCACCTCGATCATCTGCGCGCGCACGTAGCGCGCATAGATCGCGGCGGTGGCGGCCGCCAGCACCAGCCAGGGGAGGAGCAGCGCGCCGATCTTCCCGCCGATGCCGTCGGCACCGGCGTAGCTGCCGATCCCGGGGAAGATGTGAAGCACGCCGACATCGCTCGCGAACAGGTAGAGCGCGACGAGCCCGAGCCAGAACACCGGGGCCGAGATGAAGGCGAGCGTGGTAATCATCATCGCCCGGTCGAGGAACGAGCGGCGCCTGACGGCAGAGACGATCCCGGTGGGGATCGCGATCGTCAGCCAGACGACGACCGCGCCGGCGACGAGCAGCGCCGTCGGCCCGAGGTCGGAGAAGATCACGTCGCGCACCTCCGCGTTCGACTGGTAGCTGCGGCCGAGGTCGAACTCGGTGACGATGCCCTCGATGTAGATCCAGAACTGCGTGTAGAGGGGCTTGTCGAGTCCCAGCGACTCGCGAATCGCGGCGATCTGGTCCGCGTTCGCCTGCCTGCCGGCCCGGAGTTGGGCGGGGTCGGCGGTCGGGAAGATGTAGAAGATCAGGAAGACGACCGCCGCGACGATCAGCAGCAGCAGTACTGACCAGAGGAGGCGGCGGGTGATGTAGCGGGCCATCTGCGGAAGCCTTGGCTCCGAGGCCGGGTCGGGGCCCGCCGCGCGGCTGCGGCGGGCCCCTTCCCGGGCTCAGGCGATTGCTTCGGTTACTCCTCCAGCGAGGTGAACGCCAGATCCCAGTTGGCGTTGAACTTGTTGATCACGCCCGCCACGTCGGGTGACTGGATGTTCGCCTGCTCATCCCAGATGTAGGGGATGAACGCGGCCTGCTCCATGATCATCGTGTCGACGTCGGCCCACGCCTGGTTTCGCTCGTCGAGGTCGTCGATCAGCTTCGCTTCGTTGATCGCGTCGTTGATCTCGGGGACGTCGAGCTGCGGCCAGTTCGAGTTGTTCTCCGGCACAACGTTCTCGCCGTTGAACGTCACATCGATCATCGACTGCCCGTCGTTGAAGTCCTTCAGCCAGCCCACGTTCGGGCAGACCGGCGGAGCGTTGTCCGGAACGCTGCAGAACTTCGTGTACATGATGTCGTGCGTGACCTTCTGGTAGTCGACGTCGAACCCGAGCTCCTCGAGCTGGCTCTCGACCACCGCCGCCGTGTCAGCCCCTGGGGGCGCGTCGTCGCCGACCATCGTGATCTCGCACTCCGCTCCCTCGCACTTGCCGCTCTCGAAGCCGGCTGCGCGCATGTACTCGGCCGCGAGCTCCGGATCCCCTTCCGGGGTCGCGAGATAGTCGAGGTCAGGCCCCTCGAGCCCGCCGGCCTCCTCGAAGCCCGGGAACTCCGGAGGCAGGACGTGGCTCATCACCGGGCCCGTCAACTCACCGCCGCGCGTGTTCCGCAGATCGACGCGGTTGGCCGCGGCGATCACGGCCTTGCGGAGGTTGATGTCGTCGAACGGCGGTATCTGGGTGTTCAACGCCACATAGCGGTTGCCGCCCGAGGGAGTCAGCGTCAGCTGCCCTTCCTCGCCCTCGGTCGCCGCCTGCTTGATCGCGGTCGGCGGCGTGGTGAAGTCGCCGTTCACCATCGCGCTGCCGTCGAGGACCTTCTTCGACGCCGACACGGTGTCGGCGAAGCCCTCCTGGATGATGATCTCATCCAGGTAGGCGGGCCGGAAGTCGGCCTCGGAGGCCTCCCAGTTGGGGTTGCGAACCAGGTGGATCTCTTTGTTCGGCGTGTAGCCGGTGAGCTCGCCCGTCTTCGGGTCGTTCTCGATCATGTACGGACCGCTGGACACCTGATTCTCGCCGTAGGTCGACGGGTTCTCCGCGTCGAACTCCTTGGCGTATTCCTCGGGCACCGGCGCGCTGACCGGCAGCGAGAGAGCGCCGATCACGCCGATCGAGCTCGTGTCGGTGAGCTGGATCTCGAGTGTCGTGTCATCGGGTGCGGTGATCCCGCTGATGTCAGGGGCGCCCCCGGTTGGGTTGTCCTGGGCCTCCTTGACCGCGTCGTCGATTCCCTCGACGCCCGAGAGGTAGGTCTGCGTATAGCCGTTCGGCACGCCGGGCAGCAGCGAGCGCTCGATCGCGTACTCGACGTCCGCGGCTGTCACCGCACGGTCCACCGGCGGCGAGTACATGACGTCGTCGCGGAGCGTGTAGGTCAGCGCCTTGCCGTCCTCGCTCACCTCGGGCTCGCTTTCGGCGAGCAGAGGGGTGGGCTGCTCGACGTCGTCGGGCGCCCACCCGACAAGCGGCGAGTGAACCGCCGAGGTCACCATGTAGGTGAACTGGTAGTAGGCCGCGCCCGGGTCGATGTAGTCGACGTCGCCGGCCGCGATCACGGTCAGCTCGCCGCCCTCCTGTGCCCCGTCCGGCGCCGACGTCGGCGCCGGGAACTTGCTCTCGCTGGTGGTGCCGCCTGAGTCGTCGTCGCCTTCCCCGCACGCTGAGATCGTCAGCGCGAGAGCAGCGGCGATGGCGCTCAGCGCAGTCAGCCACCGCAGCTTGTAACGCATCGTGATTCCTCTCTGTTGGATGGTCGTCATGGAAGTCTCCTTGTTCTAGCGCCGTCTCGAGCGCGGGTTGAGTGCGTCCTGCATCGCATCGCCCACGAGGTTGAACGCGAGCACGGTCAGAAGCAGGGCGAGGCCGGGGAAGAGCATGTACCACCAGGCGTCGCTGAAGACGGGGGTGGCGTCGGAGATCATCTGTCCCCAGCTCGGCTGACCCGTGACCCCGACGCCGAGAAACGAGAGCGCTGCCTCGTAGAGGATCACCTGGGGGATCAGGATCGAGGCGTAGACGATGATCGGGGCGGTCAGGTTGGGCAGCAGCTCGCGGAAGATTATCCGCCGGTTCGAGGCGCCGACCGCACGGGAGGCCTCGACGAACTCCTTTTCGCGCAACGACAGCGTCTGCCCGCGCACGATCCGGGCCATGTACGTCCAGCTCGTGAACGAGATCACGAAGATCACAACACCGAGTCCCGGCTTGATCAGCCCGCCGAGACAGCCCCCGCCGCCCCCGCCGCTCGTCTGTCCGAGGGTGCAGGCCGCGGCCAATCCTGTCGCGAGCAGCAGGTAGGGGATCGCCAGCAGGACGTCGACGCTGCGGGAGATCAGCACGTCGATCCAGCCGCGGAAGTAGCCGGCGAGGAGCCCGGCGACGATCCCGGCAGCGGTGGCGAGCAGGGTGGCGGCGAACGCCACGATCAACGACACCCGGGCCCCGTAGACGGTGCGGCTGAAGACGTCGCGACCGAGCTGGTCGACCCCGAAGAGGTGGTCCGCGCTCGGCCCGGTGGGGGTTGCGAAGAGGGGATCGAGCGCGGCGGTGTCACGCTCGTCCTGCCCTGGCGCGCCGGCGATCTCGACTACCACGGGCGCGAAGACCGCGACTGCGATCAATAACAGGATGAAGCCGAGGGCCGCGAGCGCGAGCTTGTCCTCGCGAAAGCGTTTCGAGAAGAGCTGCCAGGGTGATGCCGCCAGAGTCTCGGCCCCGGCGCTGAGCAGCTCCGGCGAGGCGCCGACCGTCGACGCCTGCCGCTCACGGACCTCCCCGGCTTCCAATGTCCTGGTCTCGTCCTCTCTCGGGTGCGGGACCGGTACCTACCGGTGGCTGCAACCGCTCGCAAGGCTACTAGCAACGTTTGACACGCAGGCAGGCAGGACACTCGCGCTGGCATCGCCTGTGCGAACGCCCCGAGACCTGGCGAGGCGATCGCCGGCTATCAGCGGCCGGGAGTCGGGAACTGGCTGCGAAGAACGGCATCCCAGGCGCGGTCGGGGAGCAGGCGGCGCTGCGCCATGATCAGGTGCGCTGAGGGCGTGACCCGGTAGCGGGGGCGGGGGTTACCGCTCGTCAGCGCGCGTTCGATCACCTTCGCGACCGCCTCCGGCCCGGCCCCGAAGCGGGAGAGACCGCCCTCGTAGGCGCCCACCGTCGCGGCCCCGACGTGCGCATTGAAGGCGCCGTAGGGATCGTCCGCCCCCTGGGTCTCGCGCTCGGAGGGGAACGCGCCACCGGGCTGCGCCGCGCCGAGCGATCCCGCGGCGGTGTCGGCGAAACCGGTCTTGATCAGGCCCGGCTCGATCAGCGAGACCTGAACGCCGAAGCCCGCGACCTCGAAGCGAAGCGCGTCGGAGATCGCCTCGACCGCGTGCTTCGTCGCGTGGTAGGCGCCGCCGCCGGGGAAGGTCAGCCGCCCTCCCATCGAGCCGACGTTGACGATCCGCCCGGAGCCGGCGCGGCGCATCCCCGGCAGCACGAGCTGGCACATCCGGATCAGCCCGAAGACATTGGTTTCGAACTGCGCCCGCACCCGCTCGATCGGGACGCTCTCGATCGCGCCCGACTGGCTGTAGCCCGCGTTGTTGACCAGCCCGGCGATCCCACCTTCTGCCTCCTCGACGCTCGCCACCGCGGCACGCATCGAGTCCTCGTCGTCGACGTCGAGGGCAAGCGTCCGGCAACCCTGGGCCTCCAGCTCGGCCAACGACTCGAGCCGGCGCGCCGTCGCGTATACGCGCCAGCCCTTCTTGCTCAGATGGGCGGCGCTCTCCCGGCCGATCCCCGAGGAGCAACCGGTGATCAGCACGGCTCCGCGTTCTTCGCTCAAATCGACAGCCTCCTCGGCTCTGAGACTAGAGTCAGCCCGCGATGCGGGCGGTCACCTATCAAGCGCCGGGCGAGGTGCGCGTCGAGGAGCGTCCGGAGCCTGAGCTCAGCGGCGGGGACGAGGCGCTCGTCCGGGTCGAGGCGAGCGGCGTCTGTGGCTCCGATCTCCACATCTACCACGGCCGCGTCGCGATCGAGCCCGGGTTCACTCTCGGCCACGAATACGTCGGCACGGTGACCGCGGTCGGCGAGGAGGTCAGCCGCGTCGCGGTCGGCGACCGTGTTCTCGGCACCTACTCCACAGCGTGCGGGAAGTGCTTCTTCTGCGAGCGCGAGGCCTTCCACAAGTGCGACAACGGGCGCGTCTTCGGGCATGGCGCGACGCTCGGCTCCCTGCAGGGGGCACAGGCGGAGACGCTGCTCGTGCCGAACGCCGACCTGACCCTGCGCGTCGTTCCCGAGGGGATGAGCGACGACGTCGCGATGTTCGCCGGGGACGTGATGGGGACCGGGTACCACGCGGTCGCCGAGACCGCCATCGGGCCGGGCTCGACCGTGGCCGTGCTCGGGCTGGGACCGGTTGGGCTCTGCGCGGTCCAGGCGGCGGTCGCCGCCGGGGCGGAGCTCGTCGTCGCGATCGACACGGTCGCCGAGCGCCTTGCGATGGCCGAGGCCTTCGGGGCTCGGGCGGTCCACCTGACCGACGACGATCCGCGCGCGGCGGTCAAGGCCGAGACCGAGGGCCGCGGGGTCGACGCGACGATCGACGCGGTCGGCCACCCCGACGCGCTCGAGCTCGCCTGCCGGCTGACCCGCAAGGCCGGGACCGTCTCGGTGACGGGGGTGTACGCGGAGCGGGTCAGCTTTCACATGGGGATCGTCTGGATCAAGGCGCTGACCTTGAAGACCGGCCACGCGAACGTGATTAAGCACCTCGATCCCGTGCTCGAGGCTCTTGCGACCGGGCGCTTCGACCCGAGCCCGCTCGTCACCCACCACATGAGCCTCGACGAGGCGCCGGAGGCCTACGCCGCCTACGACCGCCGCGAGGCGCTGAAGATCGTCCTGCGCCCGTGAGCCTGCGCCCGTGAGCGAGGAGATCTCCTGGGCGCAGTTCGAGGCGGTCGAGATGCGCGTCGGGCGCGTCATCGGGGTCGAGGAGTTCCCCGAGGCGCGCGTCCCGGCCTGGAAGCTCGAGATCGACTTTGGCGAGCAGATCGGCGCGAAGCGCTCCTCGGCCCAGATCACCCACTACTCGCGCGAGCAGCTCGAGGGCAGGCTTGTGGCTTGCGTCGTCAACTTCGCCCCGAAGCGAATCGGGCCATTCCTCTCGGAGGTCCTGGTTCTGGGCGCGCTCGACGAGGAGAAGGGCGTGGTCCTGCTCGGGCCCGACGAGGACGTGGCCCTCGGCTCCCGGATTGCCTAGCTGGCCGCTCAGCCGCGGTCGGAGCCGTTGTCGGACTCGGCCGGGAGGTGATAGGCGAGATGGACGTGGGTGCGTCCGACCGCGATGAAGTCTCGCGTCTGGAGCTCGCCGCCGGTGATCGGCGCGACCTCGGCGTTGGCGAGCGGGATGAAGTCGAGATCGCCCCGGTTGAGGAAGTCCGAGAGGCGGCTGCGGTAGCCGTCGCGCGGCAGGGTGAGGTCGCCGATGATCCGGTTTTGCGACGTCTCGACCACGACTCGTTCGATCCGGTTCTCCATCCTTTCCAGGGTATCGGCAGCGAGGCCTCCGGGCGTTAGCGCCGAGCCCTGTTTCTCCCCAACCGGCACAGGGTAGGTCGGCGCAGATGTCCAACCTGCTGGCGACTTACCTCCAGGACCACCATGCCGGGGCGACCGCCGGGCTCGAGCTCGCCCGGCGCACGGCCGGGGCCAACGAGGAGAGCACCTACGGCCCCGAGCTCGCCACGATCGCCGAGGAGATCGCCGAGGACAAGGCGGCGCTCGAGCGGGTGATGGAGCGCCTCGGCGTGAAGCCGCACTTCCTCAAGGACCGCGGCGCGTGGCTGCTGGAGAAGGCGGGACGGCTGAAGCCCAACGATCAGTGGCTCTCCTACTCGCCGCTCTCACGCGTGCTCGAGCTCGAGGGCCTGGTGGTCGGGGTGACCGGCAAGCTCGCGCTCTGGGACTCGCTGCGAACGGCGATCGGCGAGAGCATCGACGGAACCGATTTCGAGGCGCTCGCCGAGCGCGCCCGCGATCAGCGCACGCGGCTCGAGGCGCTCCACGACCGGGCCGCGGGCGAGGCGTTTCGGGACGACGCCGCGGCGGGCTAGCCGCCGAGCCGCTCGACCACGGCGACGGCGCGAAAGCAGTACGCGTCGATCTCGGCGCCGCTGGGCCAGGCTCCGAGCTGCGTAGGCCTCGAGCTCGCGCTCGGTTTCCACCAGCGCCGCCACCGCCTCGCGCTCGTCGAGCGTCATCTGCGGGGCGGCGCTCGTGCGCCGATCAGCAGTCCGAGCTGGCGGGACTGCGCGAGCAGGGTTCCGTCCTCGGCCCAGAGCTCGCCGTCCTCGCCGAAGAACCCGTCGCGAACGAGGCTCGAGCGAAAGCGTCCGAGGAGCAGACCGTCGGGAAGTGGGAGCGCCGCGCGGAAGTGGATCGTGAGCTCGATCGTCGGGGCCGGGGCGAGCGCAGCGAGCCGCGGCCAGGGGGCGGGAAACCAGGCATCGGCGAGCACCGCCAGCGCCAGGGCGTCGATCGGGCGCCCCTCACGCAGCCCGAGCCACCCACCGGTCTCGCCGATCTCCGCCCCGCTGAACGGCGCCGCGCCGAAGCGATGCTGCATCGTCAGCCGCTCGACGAACTCCGGCGGCTTCGCCTCGGGCAGCTCGCGGCCGGGAGGGCGCCCCGGATCGGCCGGCTCGACCTCGGGCATCGGCGGGGCGGGGAAGTGGGGGCTCTCCCACGGTTTCGAGTACGCACCGAGGGCGAGTCCGAGGAGCTTCCCGCCCTGCTCGAGGCGTCCGCTCACCGAGCTCACCGAGCGACCCGCCCGCTCGACCGTTGCGCCGACGAGCACGGGACCGGGTTCGGGGACGCGGAGGAAGTGCATCGTCACCGTGCGCGGCTGACGCTCCGGGT
>Ga0136614_10000338_pt1 | contig 22263 bp, 19 predicted proteins | sample AntDrymUQ2792106_2_FD_106643 | JGI IMG/M metagenome (GOLD analysis project Ga0136614, IMG submission 106643) | Polar desert sand microbial communities from Dry Valleys, Antarctica - metaG UQ279 (21.06) | ecosystem: Environmental > Terrestrial > Soil > Desert | place: Antarctica: Dry Valley... | reverse complement strand
CTGTCCACTGGTGCGAGCCTCCCTTGGTTGGACTGATGGTCCAGACCAACCTAAGAAGACGGCCCTTGGAGACTGCGGATTTCGACAGGGTTACCCATTCAACATAGAGAGGAGCCAGAAAACTTCACTCTGAGACGGTCGAAACCTTCTGTTCCGGTGGAGACGACGCTGCGACACGCCGTGTAAGCCGAACGCTAGGAAGACAACTAAGCCAAGAAGTAAAGCTATGAGCAGCGACTCAACATTGTCTTGGCGGTTGGCGGCACCACAAAGACATAACGTGTGCAACAGTCTCGATGGGTGTGAGCTCTGCGGTGGGTCGGGTGGTTGCAACCCGCTGCCGCAGTGGGGGGATCTGACGGATGACAAAGCAGCAGAAGCTTGGGTCGCGCAGGAGCTGTCCCGCAGCTCCGGGCCGTGCGATCACTGGACCGGCTTTCCCGAGAGCGGCTAGTATTGCGACGCGCTCGGCTACAACCGCCCGCCTCCAGAATGGTGGACTCGTCGGAGAAACCAAGGTGATTCGATGCGATCTACTCGGTCACAAAGAGGAGGTGGAGCTAGACCGTGAGCGGGAATGTTCACATGGGGTGAGCTTCACGCGGACCTAAGAGCTGCGCCGAGACCGGATGGCTATCGACCGATAGCTGAGATGCTCTGGGTTTGGACGGCCTTTGCCGGGCCGCCCGCTGACGAGGCATGGCGTTACGTTCTGTCGACAGCTCGCCGTCTAGACACGGCGCATCGACAACTTGAGCGCGTACGTGAAGCGGTGGACGACGCCTCGTCCATGGTCGCAGGAGCGACCGGCACGAGCCCCGCCTCGCGCGAGCCGCTATTCGCGGCTCTAGGGGAGACTGAGCTTTTCCTCGTGGGCCTCTACCGTGCCCTTCGCATGGCAGCGGACATTGAGAAGCACTTCGGCATCGATTTGCCCTCACCTGTGGCCCTGCGTGACGACTCAAAGACATGAAGGAGATCCGAGACGCGTTCGAACATATCGACGAGAGAGAACTTTCCAGCGACGACAGAGAACGCACGATCCGCTGCGCTCACGCTTTCGAATTCCACGGCTCCTCTTTCAGGAGAGGAAGCTGCGCTATCACCAGTCGTCTCTGGGAATCGACCTCATCATCGCGACACGGGACTATGTCGTGAAGGCATGGACTGAACTGTGTGCCCGGCAAAGCGGGACCGGCCGAAGCAGAAGAGGGGGACGGTGGGGGACTGACCGCGACTAGACCCCTCCGAAGTCTTCTTCGGGATCAACCGGGTCCACCGACACCGGATCCGTTCCAGAAGGAGGATTCACCATCACTTGCCGGCCCTGGGCAGCCCTAAGACCTTCCCGAACCTCGACCGGGAGATCGGCAACGAAGACCTCCACGCTCCAGGTGCGGATCGCTTCGGCCAGCCACCCCTTGTTCTGCACCTGACCGGCCACCTCGATGTCTGCGAACGCAAGCACGAGGCGAGCTCCTGGATGGGCCTTGCCGAGCGTTAGGAGCTTCAGGATGTCGCCTGCGATCTTATGACGCTGCCCACCCCTCAGCCGGCCCTGATGCGCGTACACCTCCACAAAGACGGGAGGTTCGTCGGCCACCCCATCGACGTTCACGTAGGCGCCGCCCGGCAGATCGACACGCCGGGGTGTCACCTTGGAGCCAAGATGCAGGCTGACGGCCCCGAGGATCAACCGTTCGGCGCTCTGTTGTTCGTGCGAACTGCTCGGATGCAACACCACTTCAGAGTAGGGGAGGCCCAGGCCACATCACTACCTCGAAGAGTTGAGTTCTGATTCTCGCCCAAGCCCCCTTCCGGAAACCTCTGAGAGTTAACGTTACTTACTATAAGAATGGTTAGGTCTATCGCGCGACCTCACCGATGGCCTGCTGGATCAAGGGACTCGTGATCCGATCGTGACTGTCGGAGAGGGCATCTTGTAGAGCCCGCTGTACAACTCGCAACAGGTCCCGGATCGTCCGGCCTGTCTCGTAGTACTCGGCAAGGTGTGCGACCGCGTCATCGTCGATGATGCCCGCGATCTTTACCGGGACTTCCGCAACGGCGAGTCTGTCATGGAGGATCCGTTCAACGCCCTGCTGAGGGTTGCCGAGTCGGGGGATCGATACCTCTCCAGAGAGCATCTGGGCGGCTTCCTTGTATCCATCGAGCTCGAGATAGTCGGTATGCACCGCTAGCACCAGCCCGGCATCCACCTCTTTGCACATCATGCGAACGTTCGTCATGAAGAACGCCGTCGCCGTGTCCGCGCGATCCAGTCCGGGGATTCTGAGCCAAGTGTCGGAGTCATCGAAAACAAATACTGGGAACAGATCGTGTGATTCGAACAGCGACACCATCTCCTTGAGGTGTTCGATGGCATCTGCACCAGACGGACGCAACTCGAACTCCTCGCCCGCACCCTGCACCTGGCGTGCGAACTCGACGTTGGCCAGCCACACTGGGAGGCCAACGTGATACTCCCGGGTCTTCCTACCGCCAGCCCTTCGTTGCACCTCCGCCACGCCGCGCTCGAAGGCTTGCTTCTCGGCCGCGCTGAACTTCTCCGGGCTCGCCCAGCGAGTGACGTATCGGACCATGTGCCCCGCAAGCGCGCCTGGCTCGGTTACGACCTCATCAACTTCAGCGGCGACAGGGATGCGCAGGGGGATGAAGTTCTCGGGCAAGTCCATCGAAAGCGGTCCGAAAACAGATGCGATGACACTCGACTTTCCCGATCCGCTCGGCCCCACCACAGCCACCCGGCCACGGTTTCCTACAAGGCGGCAGAGGGTCGACTCGGTGTGCTCATCTCCGTTCAGTTCATCGAACGCGACATGATAGAAGATCAGATCTTCGAAACGGCGGGTCCCTTCGAACGCTCGTGAAGCCTCTAACTCCTGCAACCGTTCATAGCTCAATGGTTGACACCCTTGGCCTCTGTGAGTTCGGCAGAGCGATAGACCTTCCTCGGTCGCCCAGTCTCTCCCTTGACTGAGGACGAGGCAACTAAACCTTCGTCTTCCAGTTGACGAAATACTTGGACGGCCCTGGATCTCGTCCATCCCAGACGATCGAGTAGCGTTTTGTCGGACGCACTCACAGCGCCGAGGGACTCGAGTTCCGCCATCAACATGCTCGCTGACCGTCCCAGCTTAGCGACGCGCGCGTCGCGTTCATTGGCAGCGCGCAGCAGCTCGGGCGTCTTCACGCGGCCTTGAAGGAGTTCTCGGGCGATAGCGAGCAAACGTCTTAGGTTCCCCTCGTCGACCTGGTCGGCGATCCGGGCCCCGTCCTTGCCCGCACGCAACTCGAGAACCTCTCGTTGCGCCGCTTTCGAGAGAGGCCCCAGACGCATGACGGTATCGAAGAAGGCGTCCGCGGGAGGCGACAGGTAGGAGCCGGCCTCGCTCTCTGCCGCGGCAACAACCCAGGTCAGCGGAACCTGCCACAGTTCGTCTCGCAGGCGCCCGAAGACCGTTTGACCTACAGACGAGGCTGGGAGCTCGTCGACGAGCACGACGCGACGTCCGTTAGGGGCAGCTTCCCGAAGGCTCGAGATGAGGTTGGGGAGTACAAGGGCGTCGGCGAGAACCGGCTTTCCTCCTATGGATCGCACCTCCGTCTGCCACGTGCCCGGCTCGACGACAGTTGGGCGCAGGCCGAGCCGGAAGCGCAGAAGATCGAGGAAGGTCTTTACGTCATTGGCCAGCCTTCCCTCAACGAAGGCTGGAGGGGGCCCTTCCGAAGAGCCATCACGCAGCTCGTAAGCCAGCTGCCTCAGGAGACTGGTCTTGCCAGACCCTCTTTCACCGATCACCAGCACGTTGAGTCCGGCCCGGACGTCCTGAGATAGCTGGTCAAGCTCTTCAAGCCGATCGGCGAACAGAGCATGATCTCGCTTGTTATCGAGCAACGGTCGTCCGCTAAGATCCATGATTTACTAATCTTACAATAAGAATAGTTAGCTACGCAAGGCACTCCTCTGGACTACCTCTCGGCGGCTGGCGATGGGTCATTCGAGAGAGTCTCCTTGATGCCGCCAGAACCGGGGCGGCGCGCTGACCTACCGCCACTACCATCAAAGATCAGCTCAGGAGGGGAGGGCTTACGAGCGAGCAAGTGACTGATCGGACGGTCCTAGGCCAGGCAGTCATTGATTGAGGTCGGCCCCCAAACCCGACGGGTATCGGCCCATCACCGAGATGCTGTGGGTGTGGCCGTCCTTCGGCGGAGCCCCCGCAGACGAGCCATGGCGTTTCGTCCTAAGCGCCGCCAGGCGACTCGACGCGGCTCATCGTCAATTGGAACGAACGCGAGCGGCTGTCAGCCGAGCCCAGGAACTGAATGTGGATCCTGAGACCACTCCGTCCCCGGTTCGAGAAGCGCTCTCTTTGAAGCGCTCGGAGACGGGGAGCTGCTGATCGTCGCGCTACACCGGGCGATGCGAATGGCGAAAGACCTGGAGCGCCGATTCGAGGTACGAGTACTCTGTCCCGAAGTGCTAGGGGAGCGACTCGCTGACTTGCAAGAGCTCCGCGACGCGTTTGAGCACATGACGAACGGGCGCTGAAACAACGGCGAGGAAAACCGGACCCCACTGCAATCACTCTCTTCGAATTCCAGGGCTTCCTCTTTCACGAGAGGAAACTTCGCTACCGATCGCCGTCAGAAGACCGTAGCCTGCCGCCTCCCACCACGAAGGCTTCCACCTCTCCCGTTGTCTCAAGGAACGACTCTCAGCCTTGTACAGTCCTCAAAAAGGAGTTCAGCGGCTCAGAAGCGCAATAAACAAAGATAACGAAAGCGACAATGAGCAGGCCGACTCCAATGGCAATGCTCAGAGGACCCCGTTCTCGGTCAGGGTGGTCCTTCGACAGGATCCTGACGAATGCCAGGCTATTTTCCTTTCTCCTGAAGGCTCGGTTTTTCAGGGGACCCCGAGTGCGGAAGAACTTTTAGGGGCCCCAGAGTGCGGAAAACCGCGACGAGAGACGCTCAAAACGCGGCGTAAGCGATGTCGACGGTGGCTCGCTCGCCCACTACCGTCCGCAGCTCCTCGACGGCTCCCTGCGCCGACTCCAGGTCTGATCCCCCAAGCTCGCAGACGAGGTCGTAGCCGCCGTTGACTCGTTCGACCAGCACCTCGACTTGTGGCGGGTCTAACTGCTCTTGCAGGTCGTCGAACAGGGCCGCGGCGACACCCGCCCTGGTTTTTATCGCCACGAGCACCTCGATGGGAAGGGGGTCTCGCTTCTTGATCCGGCCCAGAGGCCGGATCGCCACCGAGAAGTGATGCACCCGGTCGCCATCGCCTCGGCCGTCGGTGAGGTCCGTCACCAGTCTCCTGATGGCGTTCAGGTCGCCCGGCGCTACTTCAAGCACGGTCATCGAATCCCACGCCCCCACCAAGGGAAAGACGAAGTGGACACCAGAGTTGAGGTCGGACACGAGCGACTGCGCGTAGCTCAGAGTGGGCTCGGTGGTGCCGGTGGCAAAGAGATAGGCGCTCAGGTACTCCTCTTCGGCTTCAGCCATGAGGCTCCTCCTCGATCCGTCAGCCTCGACCAACCCCGCAACTATAGATCAACCACCGTCCCGGGCCCGGGCCGGCGGGGTTTTCCCTACACTGACTCCGTGGGCGAGTGTCCAAGCTGCCATGAGCCGGTTGCCTCCGAGGCGAGGTTCTGCTCGCATTGCGGCACCAGGCTAGAGATCCAGGCTCCGGATGAGATCCGCAAGACGGTCACGTCTCTGTTCGTCGACCTGGTCGGATCGACCGAGCTGTCGCAGAAGATGGACGCCGAGTCCTACCGAGACTTGCTGGCTCGCTTCTTCGAGGCGATGGCCTCTGCGGTCGAAACACACGGGGGGGCGGTCGAGAAGTTCATCGGCGACGCGGTGCGCGCCACCTTCGGGGTCCCCCTCGTCCACGAGGACGACGCGCTGCGGGCGTTACGAGCCGCCCGGGCCATGCGGTCGCGCCTCGACGCTCTCAACGAGGGGCTGGATCAAAGCCACGGGCTGAGGCTCGAGCTCCGGATCGGCGTGAACACCGGCGAGCTGGTGGTCGGCCGTGCGCTCGGAGGTCAGCCGTTGCTTGTGGGCACCGCCACCACGATGGCAGCCCGTCTACAGCAAGCAGCAGAGCCCGGCGACATCCTGATCGGTAGAGAAACCCATCAGCTGGTTAGAGACTTCGTCGAAGTCGACGAGCTCCGGATTCACACCAAGGGCATGACCGGAGAGGTCCTCGCCTATCGGCTCGTGGGCGGTCCTCACGACCCCAGTCTCAAGCTGCAGTCCTTGCGCCGTCGCCTGGTCGACAGGGAGCTCGAGACCGCTGCTGTTCAGTCCACTTTCGAGGACGCGGTGCGCTCGAGCAGGTGCCGGCTCCTGACCCTTCTCGGCGACCCGGGCATCGGAAAATCTCGGATCGCTGCGGAGTTCGCAAGCGCCATGCAAGCTCGCGCGACCGTCCTCACCCGACGCTGTCTGTCCTACGGAGAGGGCATCACCTACTGGCCTATCAAGGAAGTGATTGGACAGGCGGCCGGGATCGAAGCAGAGGATGATGACGACGCGGTGCGCGCCAAGATCCAGCGCGTCGTTCGGAACTCCAGCAGAGGCTCATTGATAGCGCGACGTCTCGCGCAGGTGCTGGGGGCCGAGGAAGGAAGTGCCGCTCCCGAAGAAATCTTCTGGGCGGTGCGACGCCTCCTGGAGGAGCTCGCTCGCTCTCAGCCGCTGATCGTGATTCTCGAAGACCTGCATTGGGCAGAGCGGAGCCTGCTCGAGCTCATAGATCACGTGGAGGAAAGCGCGCACGACACACCAATCTTCTTGCTATGCGTTGCGCGCCCCGATCTTGCCGAGCGCCACCCCACTTGGGACCCGTCCACTACGCGCGCCCTAATGGTGCAGGCGCTGCCGCCAGAGCACAGCTTGGAGCTGCTCGCCGATGTCGCCGGAGAGCTCGTGGTTTCAACATACGCACGCCGTCGCGTCGTCGAAATGGCCGGCGGCAATCCCCTATTCATCGAGCAGACGATCTCGATGCTCGTAGACGAAAGCATCGCCGGAGGTTCAGAAGCTCGGGGGAATGGGGGCTCAGATTTCGATGCCGTACCTCTGGCTCCCTCCATACAGATGATCCTGGCATCGCGGCTCGACCGCCTCGACAATCAAGAACGTGCCGCTCTCGAATGTATGTCCGTTGCAGGCCTTGAGATCTCGTCCGAAGGTATTTGTTATCTGTTCGGAAGAGAAGCAGAAAAGGAGCTGGGCTCCCTCACGAAAAAGGAGTTCGTGGAGCCTGCGCGCGGTGGAGGGTGCCGCTTTCGTCATGCGCTGATAAGAGACGCCGCTTATCGTTCTATCTCCAAGGCGCGACGGGCGAAGCTGCACGAGCGCCTGGCCGTGTGGATGGACGAGACGCTGGGTCCGCGCGTCACGGACTACGAGGAGATAATCGGTTACCACTTCGAGCAGGCTTTCAAGCTGCGCCGGGACTTGGCGCCGCGCGATCGCAGCCTGCGCGAGTTGGCTTCCAGTGCGGCTCAGAGGCTGTCGGCTGCAGGAACACGGGCCCACAGTCGGGATGACATGGAAGCCGTCAAGAACCTGATGAGCAGGGCGAAGCAGCTATACGAAGCTGCCGGTACCAAGCCGCTCGAGGTCATGACAGCGCTGGGCGACGCGCTGATCGACTTGCGCGACATGAGCGGCTGCGAGCAGCTTGCGAGAGAGGCGGAGGAGATCTCTCAGCGCAGTGGCGACCGCCGCTTCGAGGCCTACGCCCGCTGGCTGCGCTCGTCGATCGAGAGCCGCAAAGGACCCGACTACACGACCGCCGACATCATCGCGGAAGCACAGACAGTCATCGAGTTATGCAATCAGATCGGCGACCAGGCCGGGCGGGCGAGAGGACTGGGCCACCTAACGTGGGGGTACGTCACGGCGGGCATGAACGCGCTGGCCGTGGAGTCGGGCCGGGCGGCGCGCGACGCGGCGCGGCATGCTGGAAGCGCTCACGACGAGGCGTGGTCTCGAGAGATAACCCTGGACGCAATGGTGATCGGGCCCACTCCTGCTTCGGAAGCTCTCGCCGAGGTCCAAGAATCGTTACGATGGGCAGAAGAGGTTTCGAACCGGCGCATGGAAGCGGTGTGGTACTACAAGCGCGCCGAGCTCGAGGTCATGTCAGGACGAATGGGGGCCGCGCGGCTCTCGATCGCCGCGGGCCAAGCCGTTGTCGACGACCTGGGCGCTAGTGACTCCCTGCTGGTGGCGCGCTGCTTCGATGCCTTTGATGCCTACGTTCATCTCGGCATGGCGGAGCTTGCGGAGACAGAGCTGACTCAATGCGACCGGGTGTTCGTGGAATCTGATGAGGCATCTATCGCCGCGAGCGTAAAAGCAAGGTGGGCCGAGTTACTCGTTAGCCAAGGCCGTTACGAGGAAGCGGAGGAACTAACGGAGGCAAGCGAGAGCGCGACGAGCTCCGATGACCATGACGTCCATATCCGTTGTCGCATCAACAGGGCCCGGATAGAAACACATCAGGGCAATCACCGGCGGGCGGAGGAGCTTGCGGTGGATGCGTGCACGCTGGCGGACATGACCGACTGGCTCAACCTCCGCGGCCAGGCCGGATTGTGCTTGGGAGAGGTTCGCTCGGCCCGGGGCCGAAAGGAGGACGCGGCCCGAGAATTCGAGCGGGCACAAGAGCTATTCGAACAGAAGGAGAACGCCCTGTTGGCCGCAATCGCAAGCCGCCGGGTTCAAGGCAGGTCGTAGGCCCGCCAACGAATGTCCCAGCTGATCGTGCGCTGTTCATAGAGGGCCCCGAAGGTTTCTTCGGCCCATGTCCGCACGACCACCGCCGCCTTATTCCTCTGCTCCTGAGAGGCCTCCCAGGTGGCGGAGTAGAGGCCCGCTTCGAGATCGTCGATGATCGACCCGAGCGTTACCTCGTGGTGGGCCTTGACCGGCTCGAGCGCGCGCAGCGACGCACCCTGCTCGGCGAACGCCGCATCGAGCTCCGAGGGATATTGCATTCCGGGGCGGCGGCCGCCGATCTCGTCGATGAAGCGCTGCGAGATCGTTGCCGAATCGCCCCTTTCGAGGCCGCCGGGGTCGACCAACACCGTACCGCCTGCGGCGACCACTCGAGCCAGCTCTGCCACGGCTTGCCGCCACTGCGGAATGAGATGTAGCACGTGACACGCAAAGGCCGCTCCGAAAACGTGATCGGCGAACGGGAGGCGTGTCGAGTCGGCGAGCGCAGTGGGCAGGTTGGAACCACCCGGCTTTTCCCTCAGTTTGTCCAACATCGGCGCAGAGATGTCGATGCCATAGAGCTCGAGGCCCAAGCGATGAAGCGGGTACCCGACACGCCCGGTGCCGATTCCGATCTCGAGCACGCGTCCCCTGCCGGAGAGCTCGCCCAAGAGTAGATCGGTGACGGCCGTGGCCGCCTCCGCCGGCAGCGCCCGGGTGCGGTCGTAGTAGTGGCTGGCTCGGTCGAACGACAGGGACTCGCGGGCGGGACACATGAGATGACAATACGCGAGCACTCGGAGTGTCGTGCAAGAATGAAGGGATGGACGGCAAAGCAGCCGGCGGCAAGAGACTGCCTCGTCCTCGTACCGGCCGGTGGACCTCTTTCGTTGCAGAATCCACTCCAGGACCCGCCGTGGTCCGCGGCCTGCACGAGCAGACGAATCCAAGACACCGCATTCGCGTCGAGCATGACGCCCACACCCTCCTCATCCATCTCAGTGGTGAGGAAGGCGACGGATGGACGACGATTTGCCGTCGATCGACAAAGTCGGCGGTGGGCGGTTGCGCAAGACCGACGACAAGCTACGACTAGCCGGGAGGCCTACGAGCGCCTGTACGAGCCTTGATGGCCGTACCGAATCCGTACGCCTCCAGGTGCACGATCAGGTAGCAATGGATCAAGAGGTTGCGCATGGTCGATCACATCTCTCCAGTGAACCTCTGGAAGAGCATCCCTGGGTTCTTGTGGTAGGTGCGTTGCGCCCTCCCCGATAATCTCGAGGTTCCGCATGACTGCGACTTGCACTAGCGAGTTGGGCGCGAAGAATTGTTCGACGGGGATGTAGGACTCGATCCTATCGATGCTATTCAAGAATGTCGTGGAAGTACTGACGCTCGTCCCTACGCCGCAAATCAAGGGCTTCGTCTCTGAAAGGATCCGGTCGCGATGAGAGGGGCGGATCGAGGTTTCGGGTCGCGACTTCCACGGAGATACCAAGGCTTTCCTCCAACTCACGCTACAGGGCCGCCATCGTCAGAAGGGTTGTATCGACCGGGGTTATCAGGAGATCAAGGTCATCGTCGGGGCGGGCGTCCCCCCAGGCCCTCGACCCAAAGACCCGCACCTCCCGTACGCCGTACTTAGCGGCAATCTCGAGGATGCGTTCCGCCGGCAGCCCATTCATGCTCCCAGCATGCCGAGGTCTCAGCTGCCTGCCCGGCGAGGTGAAGGTCGGGGTGATGTGAGATGACGCTACGAGACGCGGATGATGCGCCACAATGGACAGATGAGAGCCGTAAGGAGCCTGGCTGCGGTTGCGGTAATCGCGCTTTTGCTGCTACCAGGCTCGCCGGCCCAGCCGGCCGGCGGCCAGAGGTGCGGTGGACGAGTCCCCACGATCGTCGGTACAGTGGTAGACGATCGCATCCGCGGCACGAACCGCGCCGACGTGATCGTCGGGCTCACGGGCCGCGACATCATCAGGGGCCGCGGCGGGCGCGACCGTATCTGCGGGAACAGAGGCCGGGACGACCTGCGCGGCGGCAAGCGTCGGGATCGCCTGGCGGGCAACCGAGGCAGCGACACGCTCGCCGGGGGGCCGGGACGCAATCGCCTCAAAGGGGGCTTGGGCAAGCGAGACTACTGTGTAGTCAACGACGACCGCGCTTCCGGCTGCGAGTTGGTGGACGTACCCGGCGACTAATCCTCGGCTCGGGCTATGAACGTCGCCACTCGACGAAGTCTTCGCCCTCTATCCCGAACGCGTAGCAACCGTGAGCGCGAATCAGCGTTGCGGAGGGGCCGTATCGCCACTCGGCGTCATCAGTTTCAGGGAAATGGAGTTCAGTCAGTTTCTCTCCGGGAAAACCGGATGCTTGAAACGAAGGCCATTTGACCCCTCGATCTGGTTCGCGGTTTTCTCTCCGAGTGGTCGCCAGATGACCTATAGCAGCACTTCACGACCACTCGGCACGGCGGACTCTAGAGAGACTTGAAGGCTTCCTCGGCTGCGGTGGCTATTCGGTCGATGTGGGACTCGGTATGGGGCGTTGACAAGAACAGCGCCTCGAAGCGGGACGGGGGCAGGTAGACGCCACGCTCGAGCATCGCTCGAAAGAAGCGACCGTAGAGCTGAGCATCGGTGGCGGCGGCCTGCTCGAAGTTCGTGACGCTCTCTGCAGCAAAGAAGAAGCCGGCGAGCCCGCCTATGGCGGAGGCGACCAACTCGATGTTCGCCGACGAGGCCGCATCGACCAGAGCGCGGGCCAGCGAGCGGCCCTTTTCTTGCAGAGCATCGTGAAGTCCGGCATCGGCGGTCATCATCTCGAGCGTCCTGAGCCCGGCCGCCATCGCGACCGGATTGCCAGACAGGGTTCCCGCTTGATACACCGGGCCCACCGGGGCGAGCCTTTCCATGACCACTGCAGGGCCGCACAAGGCGGCGGCCGGCAGCCCTCCACCCAGGATCTTTCCGAGCATCACGAGGTCGGCGCGCACACCGAAGCGTTCCTGGGCGCCGCCGGGCCCGAGCCGAAAGCCGGTGATCACCTCGTCGAAAACAAGCAGAGCGCCGGTCTCATCCGCGAGCGCGCGCAGTCCCGAAAGGAAGCCTTCGACGGGCAGGACCAGGCCCATGTTGGCGGCAACAGGCTCGACCAGGATCGCGGCGAGATCCTCTCCGCACATCTCGGCTGCGGTTTCGATCGCGTCGAGGTCGTTGTAGGGGGCGACCACGGTGTCGGCAGTGGTGCCGATGGTGACTCCCGGTGTTCCGGGGATGCCGAGAGTGGCCACGCCAGAGCCTGCCTCGACCAGAAGCGCGTCGAGGTGCCCGTGGTAGCAGCCGATCAGCTTGAGAACCTTGGCGCGCCCCGTGACCCCGCGCGCCAAGCGCACTGCCGTCATCGCGGCCTCGGTGCCCGAGGACACGAAACGCACTTGCTCGATCCCTGGGACAAGCGACACGAGCTTGCGGGCGAGCTCCACTTCGAGCTCTGAAGGAGTGCCGAACGAAGTCCCGCGCGCGGCCGCCTCCGACACCGCCCCGACGACCTCGGGATGGGCGTGGCCGAACAGCAGCGCCCCCCAACTCTGGACCAGGTCAATGAACGAGTTCCCGTCTACATCGAAGAGCAGCGCCCCTTCGCCGCGCGCCACGAAAAAAGGATCGGACTCCACCGCAGAGAAGGCCCGCACCGGCGACGACACCCCACCGGGCATGAGCGTGCGAGCCTCGGCGAAGAGCTTTTCGGATGCGGTCCGGCTCAGCTCAACCATTCCGCTGCACTCTTGGCGGAGTAGGTGACGACCAGGTCGGCCCCGGCGCGCCGCATGGAGATCAACGCCTCCAGCACCGCGGCCCGCTCGTCCAGCCATCCCTTGGCGGCGGCCGCTTTGATCATCGAGTACTCACCGGAGACGCTGTAGGCCGCAAGGGGGTAATCGAAACGCTCTTTGACCGCACGGACGATGTCGAGATAACCGAGCGCGGGCTTGACCATGAGCGCGTCGGCCCCCTCGTCGATGTCGAGCTGCGCTTCACGCAACGCTTCCGAGAAGTTGGCCGGGTCCTGCTGATGACTGCGCCTATCCCCGAAACGCGGCGCGCCCTCGGCTGCGTCGCGAAAGGGCCCGTAGAAACTTGACGCGTACTTGACGGCGTAGGACAGGATCGGAGTGTGCTTGAAGCCGCAGTCGTCGAGCGCAGCGCGAATGGCCTTGACCTGACCGTCCATCATCCCCGAAGGGGCCACCACGTCTGCGCCCGCCTCCGCCTGCGAGCAGGCGATCTGCCCGTAGACCTCGATCGTGGAGTCGTTGTCGACCTCGTCTCCCGCGAGCACCCCGCAGTGGCCGTGGTCCGTGTACTCGCACAAACAGAGGTCGGCGATCACTACCATCTCGTCGGCGACCTCGTCCTTGAGGGCGCGTATCGCCTGCTGGATGATCCCGCTGGGACTGTGCGCCTCGGTCCCCGACCGGTCCTTGCGGGCCGGCACCCCGAACAACAGAACGCCCGACACGCCGAGCCCGGCCAGCGCGCGCGCCTCCTTGCGGGCGCTATCCAGCGTGTGCTGCAGCACGCCGGGCATCGAGGCGATCTCGGCCGGGACTTCAAGGCCCTCCTTCAAGAACAGCGGGGCTATGAGATTCGCAGGTTGCAGCCGAGTCTCGGCAAATGCGGCTCTCAAGGCTGAGCTGCCCCGCAGCCTTCTCGGGCGCTCGGTGGGAAAGGGGCTCATATCTCCATCGTCCCACGGGTCTCGAGGCGCTCTGTGAGCGCACCAACCAGCCCAGCCGCAGTGTGCTCGCCGGCGACCAGGTCCACCCGGAAACCCGCTGCTTCGGCGACCGCCGCGGACTGGGGGCCAATGCAGACGACGAGCCGCTCTGACGGATCGCCGGATGCGAGACCCAGCTGGGAGGGGATGGCCACCTGCTCGGCGAAGGAGCGAGCGGCCGACCCGCTGGCAAAAGTCAGGACGTCGAAGGCGCCGGCGCGCACGGCGTCCCTGGCCGCCCCACTGCTCCGCATTGGAAGAGTTCGGTAAGCGGCAACCTCATCGGGAATCCATCCACTCGCCCGCAGCGAGTCGATGAGATGCTGCGGCGAGCCCTCAGCCCTCGGCAGCAACACCTGCCCAGGGCCTCTTCCAATCGCCTCCGCCAGCGCCTGTGCAGTCGATTCCTGCGGCTCCAGGTCGGCGCGTATGCCCTTCTCCAAAAGCGCGGCGGCGGTGACCGGCCCCACCGCGGCGACCCTGGTGCGGCCCACTGCGCGGGCGTCGAGGCCAGCGTGGCCGAGGCGCTCGAAGACCTTCGCCACCGCATTGACGCTCGTGAAGGCGGCCCAGGTGTAGAGGCCCTCGGCGAGCTTCTTCAGGGCGAGATCGAGCTCCGAGAACGACGCCGGGTCTCCCACCGCGATCGTGGGCAGATAGACAACCTCAGCTCCCGCCCCGGTGAGCGCGTCCCCCAGAGGCCGGGACCGCTCCCGAGCCCTCGTCACAACTACCCGCAAGCCGTCGAGCGGGCGGCCGCCGGGGGTGTGATGTGAGGTACTCAAGTCGAGGCCGCCTCGGCATGGACGTCGTCGAGGATGTCCTTGCCGCCCGAGTCGAGAATCGCCTCCGCGAGCTCGATTCCCAATGCCGAGGCCTCGGAGGCCGGTCCCGAGATACGGTCGCGCAGCCCCTGGGAACCGTCGGGAGCGCCGAGGAAGCCGGTCACAATGAGGGTCGAGCCGTTCGCAGTGGCGAGGCAGCCCAGAGGCACCGAACAGCCGCCTTCCAGCCGCGCGGCGAAGGCCCGCTCGCATGCGACCTCTGCTTCCGAGGAGGGATCGCTCAACGGGGAGAGCAGAGCGGCGACTTCAGCCCGCCCGGTCGCGGTCTCGATGGCGAGGGCTCCCTGGCCCGGCGCCGGCACCCACCACGATTCGTCCAGGGGGCCCGCCTCGGCTTGTGCCTCGAGACGTTCGAGCCCGGCGGCGGCCAGCACTGCGGCGTCGATCTCGCCGCGGGCGACGGTGGCGAGCCGGGTGTCCACGTTTCCCCGAAGCTCGACCATCTCCAAGTCGGGCCGGGCCTCCAACGCCAGTGCCTGCCGGCGCATGCTGGAGGTACCGACTCTTGCTCCCTCGGGCAGGGAGCCGAGCCGCTCTTGACCGCTTGACCCGCGGCCCCCGACTATTACGTCCCTGGGGTCCTCTCGGCGGGGCACACAGGCGATGACCGCACCCTCGGCCAGCTCAGCGGTCAGGTCTTTGGCGGAATGGACGGCGATGTCGGCGCGGCCGTCGAGGACCGCTCGCTCGACCTCGGCCATGAATAGGCCGGTGCCTGCGATGGCGCTGAACGGTCGCCGGTCGCGGTCGCCGGAGGTCGTCACCACCTGCAACTCCACGTCCAGCCCGGGGTGGTGCTCGGCCAGCTGAGCGGCGACCAGCTCGGCTTGGCGCAGCGCCAGACGTGAGCCGCGCGTTGCGATCACCAGGTGATCGAGTGGCACGGCGACTCAGTCTTCGTCGAGCTCGAACAGCTCCCGCAAGGCCGACAGGTGGAGCTTGCCCTGTTGAGACGAGGGCATCTCCTTGGCGCGACTGATCGGTTCGTGCAGCAGCTTGGCTACGAGGCGGCGGGAGAGCCTGTCGACGGCTTCCGCCGTGGCGTCGTCGACACCTGCCCGGCGCCGGAAGCGCTCCATCTCGACGGCACGCACTTTCTCTGCTTGCGCCACCAGGCGGGATACCACCGGAGCGACCTCGTCGGCGCGCTCCCACTCCATGAAGCGGCCGACCTCTACGGCGACGATCGCCTCGACCTTGGAGACCTCCGAGAGGCGGCTGCCCAGGCTGGTCTCCACGACCCGGGCCAGGTCCTCGAGGTCCCTGACCGTGACGCCCTCGATTCGCCTCACCTCGGGATCGACATCGTGCGGAACCGCGATGTCGATCACCAGCAGGTCTTGCGACGGTTCCCTGCGAGAACGGGCGCTACGCATCGTGGCGGCGTCGATGACTACCCCGGGAGCGGTCGTCGAGCAGATCACGATGTCGGCGTTCGTCAACGCTTTTTCCAAGTCCTCGAAGGGAAGGGGGGCCGCTCCGTAGCGCTGCGCCAGATCGCGGGCGCGCTCCTCGCGCCGGTTGACCACGACGACGTCGGTGACGCCGGCTCGCTCGAGCGCCTTCATCGCCAAGCGCCCCATCTTTCCGGCTCCCACCAGCAGGACTTTCTTGCCGGCCAGCGAGCGCTCGGAGAATGCCCGCCTCGCGAAATCGACTGCGGCGGAAGACACGGAGACCGGATTGCGAGCGATGTCGGTCTCGGCGCGCGCCGCCTTGCCGACCTTGAGGGCCTGACGGAAGGCGTGCCCCAGCGTGCGGTGCACCAGGTCCTCTGTCTGGGCGACCTGAAACGCTCGCCGCACCTGCCCCAGAATCTCCGACTCTCCGATCACCATCGAGTCGATGCCCGAAGCGACTCGGAACAGATGCCTGATCGCGCCGTCGTCGTGATACGTGTAGAGGTGGTCGGAGAAGTCTTCGGGCGCGACGTAGCGAAACTCCCCCAGGAAGTTGCGCAAGTCTTGGGCGCCGCGGTGAAATCTCGGCACCGAAGCATAGACCTCGATGCGGTTGCAGGTGGACAGCACCACGCCCTCCAGCACGTGCTCGTAGGTGGAGAGCTGATGGAGCGCCTTCGGGAGAGTGTCCTCCGGAATCGCCAAACGGCCGAGCAGACCAAGAGGAGCGGTCTTGTGGTTGAGGCCAAGAGCGATAACGGGCATTGGCTCAGGCCCGGGGGAGGTTGAGCAGCCGGTTGGCCTCGCGGGCGGCCGCGATCGCCTGGGTGCGCTGCTGGTAGAAGGATAGGATCTGGAGCTCGATCGAGAGGTCAACCTTTCTGACGGTGACGTCGGGCGGGACATTGACCACCGTGGGGGCGAAGTTGAGTATCGACTTGACCCCGGCATCGACGAAGCGCTCGGCGACCTCCTGAGCCGACGCGGGGGGCGTGGCGATGATCCCGATGCAGAGACCGGTCTCGGCCACACACTCCTTCAGCTCGTCGAGATGGCGGACGATCAGGCCCCCGACCTCTTCACCCACGGCCTCTGCTGAGTTGTCGAACAACGCGTAGATCCGAAAACCTCGCTCGGAGAAGCCTTTGTAGGAGGCGAGCGCACGGCCGAGGTTGCCGATCCCGACGATCGCCGTGGGCCAGTCCTGTGTGAGCCCCAGCTCGCGGGTTATCTGGTAGAGCAGGTATTCGATGTCGTAGCCGACCCCTCTGGTCCCATACGAGCCGAGGTAGGAGAGGTCCTTTCTGACCTTGGCTGCGTTGACCCCGGCTAGGCGCGCCAGCTCTTCGGAGGAAACCGTCAGCGCCCGCTGGGTCTCGGCGAGGTCGAGCAGGGCGCGGAGGTAGATGGGGAGGCGGGCGACCGTCGCCTCCGGAATGGCTCTGCTGCGCATAGGGGGCATGGTATCGCAGCTTGTGAGCCAAATCACAAGGTCGGGGGTTTGGTTGAGGTTGGTGGGTCGAGTGAGGGCCCGCGCGGGGCCGGGCCGGTGGTCAAAAGCGGACTGAGGACTTATGACCACCATCGGGGGCCGGGTCGGGGGCCGGGGTCAGAAGCTCCAGAAGTCAAGGTTCGCGGCAGTCATGCCCCTCTGCATCCACGCCGAGATCTCCGTCACCCTATCGGTGACGAACAGGAGCCCGACCACCACCAACAGCGCCCCTCCGACGAAGTTCAGCGCCCGGGTGTGAGCGCGCAGCCACGAGACCGCGGAGGCGAGCCTTGCTATGCCGAGCCCGGCGAGGATGAACGGCACTCCCAGGCCCAGAGAGTAGACGGCCAGCAGCACGGCCCCCTCGAGCACCGTGTCGCGCCCCGCCGCCAGGGTCAGGGCCGCGCCCATCGTGACCCCGATGCAGGGGCTCCAGCCGAACGCGAACGCCCCTCCCAGGACCACGCTCCCCCACAAGCCCGCTTTGGGGGTCGGGTGGAAGCGCCGCTCCCGGTAGAGCCACGGGACGCGGATCAGGCCCAGAAACACCAGCCCGAGCACGATGATCAGCACCCCCGAGAGACGCATCATGAGCTCGCGGTTGGAGCGCAGAACCGAGCCGAGCAAGGTGGCGCTCGCACCCAGCGCGACGAACACGAGCGTGAAGCCGAGGACGAACCCCATGGCGACATAGGCGGTCTGGAAGCCCTTGCGCTCCTCGGGCCCATAGCCGGACATGAACGAGAGATATCCGGGCACCAGCGGCAGCACGCAGGGCGACAAGAACGACACGAGCCCGGCCGCAAACGCGATTGGAATGGTCTCAACCATCGCGGCGCACCAGGATGTCGAGCATCGTAAACAGCTCGTCGCGGCGCAACAGGGGGCCGGCGACGTGGTCGATGACGATTCCTTCCGAGTCGATCAAGAACGTCTCGGGCTGCCCGGTGAGGCCGTAGGCGCGATAGATCGAACGCGTCTCGTCGCGCACGCTCGGGTAGCCGACTCCGTACTCGGCAACGAACGCGCGCGCGTCGCTGCGGGCGTCGCGCACGTCGACGCCGAGAAAGGAGATCTGTCCCTCATAGGCATCGTGCGCCTCTTCGAGCAGGGGCGCCTCGGCCTTGCAGGGCTCGCACCACGAGGCCCAGAAGTTGATGACGAGCGGCCGGCCCTCGTAGTCCTCCAAGGAAGAGGTGCCCCCTCCCGTGAGAAAGGGGGCCGAGAAGGCGGGCGCCCGCTCGCCGACCTGGGGGGCGGCCGGAGCCTTGACGACTCCGTAGGCAAGCAGGGCGATGAAGGCAACCGCAGGCGCCACGAACAGTGCGACCCTTCGCGCCCTGGGCGGCGCATCCTGCTCCGGCGCTGTCTCCATAGCTTCATTGTCTCGCGCCGCCTCTGCTAGACGAAGACGCGAACTTTTCTCATCACCCACCGTTGACTTTGGATCACGTCCCCCTCTACATTTCTCCTCGAGGAGGGGTGGGCGCATTTGCGCCCACCCCTCGTCCGCGCCTCGAGACCAATCCGGCTGTGCCGTGCCAACGGCATTTGACCAAGGAGGTGCGGAGCCGTGCGCTCAGCTCTGTTCGAAGCCCTGTCCGGGAGTGAGGCCGAGCTTTTCGAGCACGCTCGCCCGATGACGCTTCTGACCGGGGAACGCCTGTGCGTTGCCGGCGAGCGCGATCTCGGCGTCTATGTGGTGCGCTCGGGGATGCTCAAGCTGATCGGCAACTCGGCTTCGGGGAGAGAAAGCATCATCTGCCTCGCCTTTCCCGGAGAGATCATCGGCGAGGTGGCCGCCTTCGACGGCCGGCCGCAGCCGCTCGACGTGGTCGCCGCCACTCGTTCGGAGCTCTTGGCCATCAGCACCCAGGCACTCGCGCGGGCGTTGCTGGAAGTCCCCGGCGCAGCCGTCGCCGCCGGGGCCCTCATGGCTCGCCGCAGCCGCTGGATGTGCGACACCGCCGTCGAGCGCAACATTCGCTATGCCCCCGCCCGGCTCGCAGGGCGTTTGCTCGGGCTTGCCCAGCATTGCGGGGCCGAGGTCGGAGAGCCGATACAGATCGGCCTGCCGCTGGCTCAGAGCGATATCGGAAAGCTCGCCGGGATGTGCCGGGAGAGCGCCTGCCGGGCGCTCAAGAGCTTCCAGGAAGCCGGCGCGATCGACTACCGGCGCTCGCAGCTCAACATCCTGAACCCGCAGGTGCTGGAGCAGTTCCGCAGCACCGACAAATGACCCCGACCCAAATGTCGCTCTGCGCTGCATAGGATACGGAATCCGACCCCGATGTAGCTAAGAGCTGCGTTGGGTCGGTGGGGCGTTCAGGAGCGACAAAGCAAATTGCCACAAATTAGTAGGCGCGAGCGCTCAAGGTCTGCGGCCGGACGCCCGAATCTAATGTTGGAGTCGCAGAGGATGGGACGTCTGCCGCACCGGCCCTCCCTGACCGGGTCGTGTGCACGAGCCTCCCAGCCCGCCCCATACGAAGCCGGCCCGCCCTCAACGGACTCCTCGGTGCCCTTGGCTCAACGCCGGGGGCACCGACGCGTCTGACCGTATTTCCTGTGCGGAGCACGAAGCGCGACGATCATACGATGGACGACATCGATCCGCAGTGCTCGACCGGACCTTTCTGGGCCTACGACTTCGAGCGCGCGCTCGACCTCATCGCCGAAGCGGGCTTTACCTCGATCGAGTTGATGATCACGCGCGACCCGCGCACCCAGGAGCCCGAGTCGTGCCTCGAGCTGGTGGCGCAGCGGGGGCTACGGGTGGCCGCGGTCCACGGCCCCTTCTTGATGCTGAACCGCACGGTCTGGGGGCTGCGGGCCGAACCCAAGATCGAGCGCGGGATCGATCTGTGCCGGGCACTGGGCGTCGCCACCTACGTCGTTCACCCGCCCTACCCCCTCGAAGGGAGCTTCGCCCGCTGGCTGGCGCGCACCCCAAGCCACCCGGCCGACGTGAAAGTGGCGGTCGAGACCATGTATCCGAAGTGGGCGGGGGGACGGAGGCTACAGGCGTATCGCTGGCTCAAGCCTCACGAGCTCGTCGCCCACTCGCCGTCGGTGGTCATGGACACGAGCCACCTGGCCTTGGCGCGCGAGGACATCCTCGAGGCGTTCGAGGTGCTGCTCCCCCGCCTGGTGCACATCCATCTCTCCGATCAGGCGGGTGACAACAAGGACGGCCACCTCAGTATCGGGGACGGAATATTGCCCCTGGACCGCCTGCTGAGTGAGATCTCCCGCAGCGCATACTCTGGCACCATTGCACTCGAGCTGTCGGTGTCCCGCTACTCTGAGCAGCCGCGAGAGCTGGTTCGCATGCTGAGAGCCAACCGGGAGCGCGTGATCTCGGCGCTCGAGCCTCGGTTCCCTCCCGCCGAAGGGCTACCGAGAAGCAGTCAAGGAGAGTCACCGTGACCGCCAAGGTCCTCATTGTCGACGACACCGAGCACGTCCGCAGGATGCTCGTGGACATGCTCGAGCTCGACGGCTTCGACGTGGTCGGGGAGGCAGCCTCGGGGCACGACGCGGTGATCATGGCCGGAAAGACCGACCCCGACGTCATCGTGATGGACTACCGGATGCCCGAGATGGATGGGCTGACCACCGCTCGGGCAGTACAAGAGCAGCGTCCCGATCAGCCCATCATCCTCTACACAGCCTACCTCGACGACAGGATCGAGGCACTCGCCAAGGAGGCGGGGGTGGCGATCTGCATCGGCAAGATCGAGGGCCTCAACTCGCTCGAGCGGCACATCGCCGAGCTCGTGCGCAGCTTCTAGGGGCCGGTCCAAGGGCCGCTCTTAGCCTCGGCCCGCTCGAGCTCGGGCAGCGGCACTTTGACCTTGGCGTGGGTCTTGTGAGCCTCGACGACCTGCGAGTGGTAGCGCTCGGCGAGCTCTTCGAAGGCGTCAGAGTGATAAGGGCGGCCGTCGATCAGGGGGCCGGGCCGGCCCTCGATGATTGCTTCCACGTCCTCCCCGGTGACGGTCTTGTGGGTCTCGAGAGCATGGGCGACTGCAAGGATCTGCAGTCGGTGCTGCGTCACCATGTCCATGGTGCGGCTCAGGATCCCCTCGAGGTTCGACTCGATGCGCTCCCCCAGGCCCGTGTCGAGCAGGTCCTGGTCCTTCTTGCCCTCGACTTTGCCGGGCCTGCCCCCGCCGCCGATTCCGACCTCGTGGGTGACTCCGTGCGATGCAACGGTAGAGCCCATTCCCCAGTAGCCCTCCATGAGCGTCGCGATCTTGGTGGCGCTCTCGAGGTCACCCGACACACCGGAGGAGTTGTCGCCGTCGAAGAAGAGACGCTCTCCGGCCAGAGACGCAAGGCTCACCATGATGTCGGCCTCGTATTCCGAGCGCCATCTCGTGAACTGATCCTCCGGCGGTATTGACGCGACCATGCCGAGATAAGTGCCGCCCTTCTCGATGGTGGCGATGTCGATCGTGAGGTGGCGACGCGCCTGATGGGCGATGACTGCGTGACAGGCCTCGTGGATTGCGACCGCATGACGCTCGCGCTCGATGTACTCGACGTCCTCCGGCGGGCCCAGGTCCTTCAGCTGCTTGGCTTTGACGACATCGCGCCACGTGATCGAGTCGCGGCCGGCGCGGATGGCGTTGTTCAGCGACTCGTTGACGAGGTCCTTGATGGTCGCTCCAGTGGCGTACGGCGTGATCGTGGCGAGCTTGTCGACCTCTTGCTCGTTCAGCGAGTGAGTGACCTTGGCGAGATAGCCGTCGTAGGTCCGGACGCGTCCCACCTTGGAGGGATAGCCGACCTTGTAGATGCGATCGATGCGGCCGGGGCGCAGCAAGGCCTCGTCGAGGGCCTGCGGCATGTTGGTCGCCATCATCACAAGGATGCGGTACTTGGGAGGCGGCTTGGGGCGCATGCCGAGGATCCTGCGGACCACTCGGTTGATGAAGCCGCGCGGCTTCTT
>Ga0136614_10000335_pt1 | contig 22317 bp, 21 predicted proteins | sample AntDrymUQ2792106_2_FD_106643 | JGI IMG/M metagenome (GOLD analysis project Ga0136614, IMG submission 106643) | Polar desert sand microbial communities from Dry Valleys, Antarctica - metaG UQ279 (21.06) | ecosystem: Environmental > Terrestrial > Soil > Desert | place: Antarctica: Dry Valley... | reverse complement strand
TCTCGGTGCGGCCGGACGGGCGGGACTTGCGCGTCGTCGCGCGTGGGCTGCGCAACCCCTTCGGCCTGGCCGTCCACCCGATGACAGGGCGCCTCTACGCATCGGTCAACGAGCGGGACGAACTGGGGCCGAAGGAGCCGGCCGAGACCGTCGTCGAGGTCCGCCAGGGTCGTCACTTCGGTTGGCCGCGCTGCTGGCCGAGCTACAGACGGAAGCGGTTGGTCGGACGCTGCCGCGGTGTCACCGCGCCGGTCGCATACCTCCAGCCGCACTCCTCGCCCGACGGTCTGGCGTTCCGCAAGGGGGAGCTCTTCGTCGCCGAGTGGGGTCAGTACTACAGCCGGCGGGCGGGTCGAAAGGTCAGCCGCGTCGTGCTCCGGCCGGGGCGCCCAGGTGCGGTCTCGACCTTCGCCACCGGGTTCGAGCACCCGCTCGCCGTGGCCGTCGACCGGCGCAATGCGTTGCTCGTGGCGGATTACGGCCGCGGAGTGGTCTACCGGATCCAGGAGCGAGGGAAGCCGTGAGCACGCTCGCGCTCTACGTCGTCGTGGGCGTCGTCTATGTCGCGCTCGGCGTGATCTGGCCGAACCTGCTGCTCTCGTGGGTCGAGGGTGCCGCGTTCCTGCTGCTCGGCGTCTGGATCCTGCCGCTGGTGGTTCGAAGGCGGCCATGAGCTGGGCGGCTCACGACCTCGAGCCCTACGCGATCCAGCGCCACCTTGGCGGCAAGGTCGCAATCGTGCCGCTCCTGATCGGCTCCTACTCGCCGGACATGCTCAGCAAGTGGTTCGTGTACGGAATCGATGTGCTCGGGATCGAGCTGAAGGCCGACGATCCGGTCCAGTTCCACCGCGGCTGGCCCGGCGTCGGCTTCACGCACTCGCTCGCCTTCGGCCTCGTTGTCGCGGGTCTGATCCTGCTCCTGACCAAGAGCCGGGTGTGGTCGCTGAGCTTTCTCTTGGGGCACTGGGCCCACGCCCTGACGGACGTTGGGGACACGATCGGCACGATGCTGGCGTTCCCGTTCTCGACCGAGACATTCGGGATCGGAGCCTGGGCCTACGCGGGTCAGACCGATCGGCTGACGGACGCCGGTGCCTACTTCAGCGGCCTCGGCTTCGTCTGGGACGGCGTCTGGATCCTCTACGGGCTGCTGGCCTGGAGGATCCTCACGCGGGACTACTTCCGGGAGACGATCGTGCCAGCCGACCCGTTCTGGGGCTGGATCGGCCGCTGGGTGCCCGAGGCCGCGCTCCTCGCCCTCTACCGGGCAAGCTTCTTCTACGGGACGACCCGCTGGGTCGCGTGGCTGATCTGGGCGCACCTGCTCAACGACTATCCATTCGATCTCTCGTGGGGCGGACCCGACTGGGTGCCCGCGGCGCATGACTAGACCTCGCCGGGCAACAGCGAGTACATGACGAAGTCCACCCGGCGGTTGAGGCGCGGGTTGTAACGGCTCGAGCGGAGAACGCCTTCCCGGGTGAAGCCCGCGCCTTCCGCGACCCGCTTCGACGCGACGTTCTCCTCGTCGGCCCGCAGTTGAAGCCGCGCGACGCCGCAGTCGAGGAGCGCCCAGCCCGAGACCAGGCGTAGGGCGCGGGTGCAGAGGCCGCGGCCCCGCACCTGGGGCGCCACCCAGTACCCGACCTCGGCGACGCCGTCGTCCAGGCCGTCCAGCCACCGGAGGCCGATCGAGCCGACCGCCATCCCGCCCTCGGTGATCGCGAAGTTCGTCATCGAGCCTTCCTGCCAGGCCCTGCGGCTTCCCTCGATGTAGGCCCGGGCGTCCTCGAGCGTGTACGGCGACGGGATCTGGTCGAGGAACTCTGCGATCGCGCGGTCGTTGCAGGCCGCGGCGATCGCCTCGACATCGCCTTCCTCACCCCACGGCCGCAGGGACACGACGCCGTCGGCGAGAGGGGGCTCGGGCGGTCGCACGGCCATTGTCATACGATATGCAGCCGTTTCGGACCCCAACGCGGCCGGGTAGCAAGGAGACCGATGGCGATCGTCGAGGACGTACGCGGACAAGCAGACCTGAGCGCCCACGGGATCGAGCCGGGGGGTTCCGTCCACCACAACCCGACCGTCGCCCTCCTGTACAGCCATGCGCTCGCCCGGGGCGACGCACGGCTCGCAGAGGGCGGCCCGCTCGTCGTCGACACCGGTGAGCACACGGGCCGGTCGCCGAAGGACAAGTTCGTCGTTCGGGAGCCAGGCTCCGCAGACCGCATCTGGTGGGACAAGAACGCCGAGCTCGAGGAGGAGCAGTTCGAGGGCCTCCGCGACAAGGTCACGTCGTTTCTCTCCGGCCAGGACCTCTACGTCGTAGACGCATTCGCCGGCGCGGATCCCGCCTATCGGCTCGGGCTCCGCCTGATCACGCACAGCCCGTGGCACGCGCTCTTCGCGAAGACTCTGTTCATCGACCCGACCGAGGAGGAGCTCGCCGACCACGAGCCACAGGCGCTCATCCTGCACGGGCCTCCAGTCGACGCCAATCCCGAAGAGGACGGCACGCGGAGCGGCACGTTCGTCGTCCTGCATCCGGGGCGGATGGAGGTGCTGATCGGCGGCACCTTCTACGCCGGCGAGATCAAGAAGTCGATCTTCACGCTGATGAACGACAAGCTTCCACTCGAAGGCGTCTTGCCGATGCACTGCTCGGCGAACGTCGACGACGACGGCCGCGTGGCGGTCTTCTTCGGTCTCTCGGGCACCGGCAAGACCACGCTCTCGGCCGATCCTGAGCGCCATCTGATCGGCGACGACGAGCACGGTTGGGGCGACGAAGGGATCTTCAACATCGAGGGCGGGTGCTATGCCAAGGTGATCCGCCTCTCACCCGAGGCCGAGCCGCAGATCTTCAGGACGACGCGGAGCTGGGGCACGGTGCTGGAGAACGTCGTCATGGACGATCGCGGCGTCCTCGACCTCGACGACGACTCGAACACCGAGAACACCCGCGCCGCCTACAAGCTCGAGCAGATCGCGAACGCGCTGCCCGCGAAACAGGCGGGCCACCCGAGCACCGTCGTCTTTCTCACCGCCGACGCCTTCGGGATCCTGCCGCCGATCGCGCGCCTCTCACGCGAGCAGGCGATGTTCTACTTCCTCTCCGGCTTCACGGCCAAACTGGCCGGTACGGAGATCGGAGTGACCGAGCCGCAGCCGACATTCTCGGCCTGTTTCGGCGCTCCCTTCCTCCCGCAGCCGCCGTCGGTCTACGCACACATGCTCGGCGAGAAGCTCGACCAGCACCCGCACATCTCTGTCTGGCTCGTCAACACCGGCTGGACGGGGGGCCAGTTCGGAGAGGGCGAGCGCATGCCGATCAAGGCCACTCGGGCGCTCCTCAAGGCAGCGCTCGCCGGTGAGCTGGACGCAGGCGAGTACCGGACGGACGACGTGTTCGGCTTCGACGTGCCGGTGTCGGTTCCCGATGTCGACTCGGGCCTGCTCGACCCGCGCTCGACCTGGGCCGATCCGGAGGCGTACGACCGGAAGGCGCGCGAGCTCGCGCGCATGTTCCGGGACAACTTCGAGCAGTTCGCGGGCGAGGCCGGCGACGCAGCTGCCGGCGCGGGCCCTCGGGTCTAGTCGGCGAAGCCCGCGGGCAGGCCCGCGCCGACCTCGCGGCCCTCGAGCCTTGCGTACAGCTCCGCGAGCGTCATTGGCCTGTCCGGGCGCTCGCTAGACGCCCGGCGCTCCAAAACGCCGACCCCTCCTCGGCGGTCACGACCTGCCAGCCGGAGAAGAGACCGAGCTGGACGAGCGTGCCGTCGCATTCGGCCAAGACGTGCTCGGTTCCCTCCCCGCGCACATGATGGATCGGCGTTTCGATCAGGTCGAGAGACCGGGAGGCCGTGGCCCAGTTGCCGGTTGCAATCTGCTGGAGCCCGCGCTCGAGGACTCGCGCGGCAAAGAGTGCCGAAGGCAGGCGCTCAATCGTGTGAAGCTCCTGGGTCAAATCGAGCTTTTCGTCGACGCCCGACACGCGTCAGATGATGCCCGTTGTTACGAGTCCGGAGGGCAGATGCATTGAGGTAGCGTCCTCGGTTAGTGGAGGCCACGCACGACGTGCTCGTCGTAGGTGCCGGCTGCGCGGGAATGCGTGCCGCGATCGAGGCACTCGACGAGGGAGCAGATGTCGCGCTTCTCTCCAAGATCCACCCGGTTCGGAGCCACTCCGGCGCCGCGGAGGGCGGGATCAACGCTGCGCTCGGCAACGCCTCCGAGGACGACCCCGAGAAACACGCGTTCGACACCGTCAAGGGTTCGGACTACCTCGGTGACCAAGATTCGATTCAGGTGCTCTGCGATGAGGCGCCCGACGACGTCTACCAGCTTGAGAACTGGGGCGCCGTCTTCTCACGGACCGACGAAGGCCGGATCGCGCAGCGCCCCTTCGGCGCCGCCGGCGAGCCCCGCACGGCGTACGCCGCGGACATCACGGGCCACGTCCTCGTGCATGTGCTCTACGAGCAGGTCATGAAGCGGGACATCCCGACCTACGAGGAGTTCTTCGCCTGGAAGCTCGTGATCCACGAGGACCGCTGCCAGGGCGTGATTGCCTGGGACCTCCTGAACGGGGGGCTGAAGACGATCGGTGCGAAGACGGTGATCCTCGCTACTGGCGGCGCGGGCCGGCTCTACACCGGGACGACCAACGCCTATGCCTGCACCGGCGACGGGATGTCGATGGCGCTCCACGTCGGCGTCCCGCTGAAGGACATGGAGATGATGCAGTTCCACCCGACGACGCTTGCGCCGACGGGGATCCTGATCACCGAGGGCTGCCGTGGTGAGGGCGCGTACCTCCTCAACTCTGAGGGCGACCGGTTCCTCAAGCGCTACGCGCCGAACGCGATGGAGCTCGCCAGCCGCGACGTCATCTCGCGGGCGGAGCAAACCGAGATCGACGAGGGACGGGGGATCGACGGCAACGTCCTCCTCGACCTCCGCCATCTCGGCGCGGACAAGATCAACGACCGGCTGCACGGGACGCGAGAGCTGTCACTCACGTACGCGGGGGTCGATCCGATCAACGAGCCGATTCCCGTCCGGCCGGGTGCCCACTACCACATGGGCGGCGTCGACACAGACGTCGACGGGCTCACGTCCATGACCGGCCTCTACGCCGCCGGGGAGTGCGCCTGCATCTCCGTCCACGGCGCGAACCGGCTCGGTGGAAACGCTCTGATGGAGACGATCACCTTCGGGAAACGGGCGGGGCGGGCGGCGGCCGAGTGGGCTCTCACCCACACGACGGTCAGCGTCCCTCCGTCGGTGGAAGCCGATTCCGAGCGCGAGCTGCGAGCGCTCCTCGACCGCACCGACGGCGAGCGGCCGTGGGCGATCCGCGACGAGCTCGCGCTGACGATGCACGAAAACTTCGGCGTCTTCCGCCGCGAGGAGCAGATGCTCGAGCAGGGTCGCATCGTCGAGGGACTCAGGGAGCGCTACAAGCGCGTCCTGGTCGACGACAAGGGCGACATCTTCAACAGCGACCTGACCCAGGCGCTCGAGCTGGGCTTCCTGCTCGACCTCGCGGAATGCATGATCGTCGCCGGCCTCGCTCGCAAGGAGAGCCGCGGTGCCCACGCGCGGCCCCACGACTATCCGGACCGTGACGATGCGAACTTCCTCAGGCACACGATGACGACGATCGACAGCGGGGGCAGAGTTCAGCTCGACTGGAAACCGGTCACGATGACCAAGTGGCAGCCGCAGGAGAGGAAGTACTGATGAGCCTGACCGAGTCCTTGGTTCGCAGCGAGTACGCGACGATGACCGTCGCGCTCAAGATCTGGCGCTTCGACGCCGCGACGGGCGAGCGCGAGCTCCGCGACTACGAGCTCGAGGCGCCCGAGTGGGCCTGCCTCCTGGACGTCCTCGACCTGATCAAGGACAAGGTCGACGGGACGCTCGCCTACCGGAAGAGCTGCCGCATGATGATCTGCGGCTCGTGCGGGATGCGGATGGACGGCCGCGCCGTCCTCGCCTGCAAGGAGCGGATGAAGCCGATCGTCGACCGCGGCCATGTCCCCGTGATCTCGGCCATGGGCAATCTGCCGATCGTGCGCGACCTCGTCGTCGACATGGGCCCGTTCTGGAACAAGATCAAGGCAGTGAAGCCCTGGCTCGACCCGGGCTACGACGAGGTCGCCGAGAAGGAGCGGATCGTCTCCCAGCAGGCGATGAACGTCATCCACAAGGAAGCGCTCTGCATCATGTGCGGCTGCTGCGTCTCGGAGTGCAACTCGATGGAGTCCGATCCGGACTTCCTCGGGCCGGCGGCGCTGGCGAAGGGCTTCCGGATGGTCGGCGACCCCCGCGACCAGGCCGAGGTCGAGCGGCTGAACGATCTGAACGAGGAGCACGGAATCTGGGACTGCACCCGATGCTACTTCTGCAACGAGCGCTGTCCCAAGGGCGTCGACCCACGAGATGCGATCGCCAAGCTCGGCGCGGAGTCCGTCAAGCAGGGGATCGACCACGACATGGGTGCGAAGCACGCCAAGTGGTTCGTCACCTCCGCGAAGACGACGGGGTGGCTGCGCGAGACCGAGCTCGTGCCCAAGACGCAGGGGGTCGTTTCGGCCATCAAGGAGGCGAAGTTTGCGCTCAAGCTGCTCCGGCGCGGCAAGGTACCCCTGCCGTTCCCGCCTCATGTAGCGGAGGGAGTCGAGGAGTCCCGCGCGCTCTACGACCTCGTCAAGACCCAGGATCGCCGCGGCGCACTCGGAATCGTCCAGGGTGAGCGGGCGCTCGCGAAGATCGACCAGGAGCATCCGGAGGGAAGCGGGTCGGGCTGGGGGAGCCGCGCGCAGGCCGACATCACCCCCGGCGAGCGCCCCACGCGGGGCAAGGGGGGAGAGGCTTGAGAGGCTCCGACACCATGAGTCTTGTGCCCCCGGGCCGCGCTGGGCGGCGCGACCCCGCGTCCTCAGTCGCCCCCGTATCTTTCCGATACGAGGGCTCCCTGCGTCCTCGGCTCGCACCCCCCATCACGGCCCGGAGACGAAGCACATGATGTCGGAGCCTCTAAGGAAGGTCGCCTACTACAAGGGATGTCTCGCGGCGCTCTCGGCGAAGGAGCTCGACAGCGCGACTCAGGCGCTCGCCCCACGCGTCGGGATCGAGCTCGAGGAGCTCGAGTCCGTCACCTGCTGCGGAGCCGGTGACATCCACGAGGCGGAGCCCGACTACTACCTCCACCTGAACGCGCGGATCCTGGCCTACGGCGAGGCGACGGGCTCGGACACGCTGATGACGGTCTGCAACGTCTGCACGCTGAACCTCCGGCAAGCGAACCACACGCTCCAGAAGGACGACGAGCTTCGCGAGCGCGTCAACCGCAACCTGGAGGCGGTCGGAGTGCCGCCGTACTCGGGCGGCATCGAGGTCAAGCACCTCCTCTGGATGATCGCGGAGGGCGACGGCTACGAGGCGCTCAAGCAGGCCGCCCACAAGGGCCTGAAGGGACTCAAGATCGCGCCTTTCTACGGGTGCCAGATCCTGCGGCCGTCCAAGCTCCTCGGCTTCGAGGATCCCGATCGGCCGTGGTCGCTCGAGGCGATCATCGAGGCCTGTGGCGGCGAGCCCGTCGACTACCCCGCGAAGATCAAGTGCTGCGGGTTCCCGATCATCCAGGCACGGGAGGAGACGGCACTCGGTGAGCTGATCCAGCCGATCGAGCAGGCGATGGAGGCCGGTGCCGACGCGATGGTGACCCCCTGCCCGCTCTGCCACCTCTCGCTCGATGCGTGGCAGCAGAAGCTCGAGGCCTCGACCGGCCGCAGCTTTCAGATGCCGATCCTCCACCTCTCGCAGCTGATCGGAGTCGCGGCCGGCTTGGAGGACTCGGAGCTGAAGTTCAAGCGTCATGTGGTTCCGGTGACGCCCGTGCTCGAGAAGCTCGAAGCCTGAAGCTCTCCGCGCCGCTTGCCCTCGTGGGCGTCGGCGCCGCGGCTGCCGCCGTCTGGGGTTGGTTCGAGGCGGGGTGGGTGCGGTTGGAGGAGATCCCGGTGCGGCTGAGCCGACTGCCGCCCGAGCTGGACGGGCTGCGTATTGCCCACCTCTCGGACTTCCATCTCGGCGTTCCCTCGCGCGGGACGAGTGCGGTCGAGCGCGCGGTGGACTGGGCCGAGCGACGGCAGCCGGACCTGAGCCTGGTCACCGGCGACTTGCTTTCCCGTCCCCGCGGCGAGATCAGGCTGCGCAAGCTGATGGAGCGGCTTCCGAACGCCTACGCCGTGCTCGGCAACCACGACTACGCGGTCACGAAGGATCCTTTCTCACGCCCGGTGGAGCTCGCCGACGTTGCGCCTGCCCGGCTGCTCGCCGACGAGGCGGAGACCGTGGAGATCCGCGGCCGCCGCGTTCAGATCGTCGGTGTCGATCCGCGCTCTTACCGCCACGGCCGCGCACACCCGGAGCGCCTGGCAGACGAGAGCGCCGACCTTCGAATTCTCCTCTGCCACTTCCCGGCGGTGGTCGACCGGCTGCAGCCCGGCGTCTTCGACCTCGTTCTGGCGGGGCATCTCCACGCAGGGCAGGTCACCCTGCCGTACCCGGGCGGACGGGTCCGGCTCGCGCATCTCCGTTGGACCTACGTCGAGGGGCTCTACGAGCGGCCCGGCGGCGTTCTGCACCTCTCTGCCGGCCTCGGCACCACGTTCGTCCCCTTCCGGTTCTTCGCCCGACCCGCCGCGACCGAGCTAGTCCTACACTCGGGAAGGTGACTACTCGCCTACGGGGCCTGACCGGCGCGACCCTTCCGAGTGCGCCCACCGTCTGCCACGAATGCGTCTTCTGGCAGTCCAAGCCGGGGCGCCAGGCCTCGAAGCGGAAGTGGATCGAGAAGGCCGAGGACGAGTGGGGTGCGTGGGGGACGCTGTACGTCGATGACGACGGCCGGGTCCTCGGCTCCATGCAGTACGGGCTCTCCGAGCTCTTCCCGAGGGCCGAGAGCCTGCCCGCGGGGCCGCCGTCCGAGGACGCGGTTCTCGTCACATGTGCGTACCTCGTCGAGGGCTCCGCCCAGTGGGTGATGCAATCGCTCTTCCTCGCGGCGATCGCCGATGCTCGCGAGCGGGGCGGCAAGGCGCTGGAGGCGTTCGCGTACCGCTACGTCGAGGGCGAGCCGGCGGAGCAACGGTTTTTCGTGCACCGAACGGTGTTCCCGAGCGACTTTCTGGCGGACTTCGGCTTCCAGACGGTGCGGCGACTCGGCCGCGTTGAGCTCGCGCGCCTGGAGCTCGGCGGGCTCGAGTTCGCGACCGAGGGCAAACGGGCCAAGCTGCTGCGGGTCGTCAAGGAGGCGCTCGAGCCCGAGCCCTCCCCGGTTCCGCGGCGCCCCTAGGCCGAGACCGGCTCGCGGGCGAGGATCAGCTCGGCGACCTGGATCGCGTTGAGCGCTGCGCCCTTGCGGAGGTTGTCGTTCACGGCCCAGAGTGCCAGTCCCGACTGCGTTGAATCCTCACGGATTCGACCGACGAGAACCTCATCCCGACCCGCTGCGGAGCCCGGAGTGGGAACGTCTTCGAGGCGCACGTGCGGAGCGGATCGCAGAATCTCGCGAGCCTTGTCCGGCGGGAGGCGTTCCTCGGTCTCGACCCAGATTGCCTGCCCGTGGCCGACGAGGACCGGGATCCGGACGCACATCGCCTGGATCGGCAGGTCCGGGAGGCCGAGAATCTTCTGCGTCTCGGCTCTGAGCTTGAACTCCTCGTCGTACTCGTCGCCCTCGAGCTCCCAGTCCATCGCCAGGTCGGCCTGCATCGGCTCCACGGCGCGCAGCCGCTCGATCCCCGCGTCGCCGGCGCCCGACATCGACTGGTAGGTCGCGAGGCGGACCCGCGTGAGGCCGGCAGCGTCGTCGAGCGGCTTGAGCACGCAGGCGAGCTGGATCGCCGAGCAGTTCGGGTTCGCGACGATCCGGCTGCCGTCGAGCGCCTCGTCGTTGACGCCGGCGACGACCAGCGGCACTCCGTCCGTCAGGCGGAACGCGTCGGACTTGTCGATGCAGGTCGTGCCTGCCTCGGCGGTCGGCGGCACGAGCTCCGAGCTCGGGCCGGTTCCGACCGAGAAGAAGCAGACATCGAGGTCAGCGGCGGCGAGAGCTTCCGGCTTCGCCTCCTCCACGGTCAGCGAGCGATCGCCGAACCGAACCTCACTGTCCGCCGAGCGGGAGGAAGCGTACGCGCGGACGTCTGAGAACCCACGCTGGGCGAGGAGCGCGAGCGTCACCGTCCCGACCGCTCCGGTGGCGCCGACGACGCCGACCCTAGTCGTGGGCACGAATCGCCTCGGCCTGATCGAGTTCGAACGCGGCATGCAGGGCGCGCACAGCGTCCTCGACGCGCTCGCGGTCGATGAAACAGGCGATCTTGATCGGTGAGGTGCTCACGATCTCGGGCTCGATCCCGAGTTCCGCCAGTGTGGCGAACGTCCTCCCGGCAACTCCAGGATGCGACTTCATCCCCGCGCCGATCACGCTCACCTTTGCGAGATCGTTCCGGGAAGACCAGGAGACCTCGAGGCGATCGAGCGTCGCCGTCGTGTCACCGGTGTCGGAGGCAGGTCCGGAGAAGACGATCTCCGGACCGGTCTGGACGATCGTGTCGACGCTCACTCCCGCGTCCGAGAGCGCCTCGAAGAGTTGTGCCGGAGCGGCTCCGGCCACCCGGTACACCGACTCCTCGAGCGTGTGGGTGACACCGGAGATGATCGCCTTCTCGAGCATCCGATCGTCCTCCTTCCGGATCCATGTGCCCGTCGCCTCGCTGAAGCTCGAACGGACGTGAAGCCTGACAGAGTGACTCCGCGCGAACTCGACCGAGCGTAGCTGGAGCACCTTCGCGCCCGACGCAGCCATCTCGAGCATCTCCTCGTAACTGACGGCGTGGAGCTTGCGTGCGTTCGGGACGAGTCGCGGGTCGGCCGTGAAGACGCCCTCGACGTCCGTGTACATCTCGCACGCGTCGGCTCCGAGCGCGGCGGCCAGCGCCACGGCGGTGAGGTTCGAGCCGCCCCGGCCCAGGGTGGTCACGTCGTAGGCCGTCGACACGCCCTGGAACCCTGCGACGAGGACGATTCGATCCTGGTCAAGCGCTTCGTGGATCCGGCGGGCGCGCACGTCGACGATCTTCGCCCGGCCGTGCACCGTGTCGGTGACGATCCCGGCCTGCGAGCCGGTGAGCGAGATCGCCTCGTGACCGAGGTCGTTGATGGCCATGGCGGCGAGGGCGCAGGAAACCCGCTCGCCGACCGAGATCAGCATGTCGACCTCGCGCGGCGCAGGTGTGGGGGAGACTTCGTGGGCGAGGCGCAACAGCACGTCCGTCGTGTCGCCCATCGCGGAAAGGACGGCGACGACTCTGTTCCCGCCTTCGCGGGCAGCGACGAGGCGCCGCGCGACCGCCTTGATCCGCTCCGTGTCCGCGACGGACGTCCCGCCGAACTTCATCACGACGGTGCCCGACGGCCCGGGCGCCTCGCCCGAGATCGCCGGCAACCCTTCGTATTGCGTCGCCGCCACGGTCAAGTCCCTACACCTCCCGGCGGCCGGAGAGCGCCCGCCCGAGGGTCACTTCGTCGGCGTACTCGAGGTCACCGCCGACCGGAAGGCCGCTCGCGAGCCGCGTCACGCGCACACGGCCCCTGAGCCGGTCGGCGATGAACGACGCGGTCGCCTCGCCGGTCGTGTTGGGATTCGTGGCCAGCACGACTTCGACCACGCCGTCGCTGTCGACCCGCCGGAGCAGCTCGTCGATGCGGAGATCCCCGGGATCCACGCCGTCGAGCGGTGAGAGCGCACCGCCGAGCACGTGGTAGAGGCCGCGGTACTCGTGCGTTCGCTCCAGCGACATGACGTCGGCGGGCTGCTCGACCACGCAGATGACTGCCTGGTCACGGCGGGCGTCGCGGCAGATCTCACACGTTTCGTCCTCGGTCCAGTTCCCGCAGGCAACGCAGAAGCGCACGCGCTCCCGCGCCTCCTGGAGCGCGCCGGCAAGCGCGAGAGCCTCGTCCTTGTCCGTGCGGAGCAGGTGGAAGGCCAGTCGGTGCGCGGTGCGGCTCCCGACGCCGGGAAGGCGCGTCAGCTGAGCGACGAGGTTCTCGATCGCTGGGCTGAACACGCGCCCATTGTGCCTGTCCGGATCGGCCGGGCCAGAGCACGAAGCTCGGTTTCGGCCGGATGGTCCTGTCTCCGGGTTCCGAGAGCTAGGCCGTCGCGGTCAGGAGCGCCGGCGCCGTGCCGTTCAGGCTCTTGCCGTCGAGCAGGCCGTGGAGCTGGGCCCAGCGACTTGCCTCGGTCCGGTTCGCGACGTCGAGCTTCCGGTAGATGTTCGACAGGTGGAACTTGACCGTCTGCTCGGTCACCCAGAGCATCCGGGCGAGCTGGGCGTTCGAGTGCCCCTCGGCCACGAGCCGGAGGATCTCGAGCTCGCGACGTGTGAGTCCCCGCTCGTCGTCCATCGCAGGGGTATTGGCAGGGGCGGGCGTGGGGTTGCGTGGCCCGGCGAGGTAGACGGAGTGCGAGAACGCCTGCCGCACCGCCGACGCGAGATCCTCGGGGTGCGCGGTCTTGACCACGTAGGCCGAGGCACCGGCGGCGAGCGCCGAGTCGATGATCTGAGCGTCCTGGTGCATCGAGAGGACCAGCGGGCGAAGGGATGGGACCGCCGAGCGGGAGCGCTCGATCAGTGTCAGGCCGCTGAGGTCGCCGTTCGCGCCCTTGATCTCTGTGACCAGGAGGTCCGGCCGATGCTCCTCGACCATCGAGAGAGCCTCGGACGTCGAGGTCGTCTTGCCTACCACGCGGATGCCGATCCGCTGCAATACCTGCTCGACCGCGTCGAGCCACATCGGGTGGGAGTCGCAGATGACTCCGAGTTGTTCGGAGGATTCGTTCACCGAAAGGGCCGCCTTTCGAGTTGTGTAAAACGTGTCAGACTGGTAATAACGCACTGCGGGCAGTTTTGGAAGGGTTAAGGGCTGGCAATTCGTCTAGGTTCTCGGAATTTGGACAGGTTTGAGGATTGTTCGGGGGGTTGTTACCCGCGAGACCCGGGGAAACACCCTGTTGAAAAGGTACTCAAACTTACTGGAAGCCTGGTGGAAAGGCGCCGGCAGCCGTCGAATGGGAGGAACCCTGTTCGTCGACTCGACTTTCGTCTCAGGCGATGCGAAGACCGGACGGGTACGGTGGAGTTACGCGCTTGCGGGCTGGCCGCGGCTCGCAGCGCGAGAGGCCGAGCCACTGCTTCGCCTCTGGGTAGGCGGGCGCCCCGGAGACCAAGCGGGGAGGCCCGCTTACCCGCCTACCGAGCGTCGAGAACGCCTCGACCTCGGCAGCCGAGCGGACGTGCCGGAGCCGCCCCATTGCGCGACGCGAACGGCTGGCTCCGGGTAATCCGTATCCTACGAGTCGTGCCGGGACGGGTTCTGATCACAGGCGGCGCCGGCTACGTGGGATCGATCGTCGTCGGTGAGCTCCTCGCGCGCGGCTACCGTGTCCGCGCGCTCGACGCTCTCCTCCACGGAAGCGTGCCTTCGCTGCTGCAGTCCTGGGGCAACCCCCGCTTCGAGTTCGTTCGGGGGGACGTGCGTGAAGCTGCGATCCGCGCACAGGTCGTGGAGGACGTCGAGGCGATCGTCCACCTGGCGGCGATCGTCGGAGATCCCGCGTGCGCCCGTGAGCCCGAGCAGGCGCGGGAGGTCAATCTTGCGGGGACGCAGGCGCTGCTCGACGACGCCCAGCGTGCGGGCGTCGAGCGATTCCTCTTTGCCTCGACGTGCAGTAACTACGGAATGATCGCCGGTGACGGCTTCGCCGACGAGGGGTTCGAGCTCGCGCCGATCTCCCTCTATGCCGAGACCAAGGTCGCGGCCGAGCACGAGGTTCTCTCTCGGTCGGATGGGCTGGCGTCGACGTGTCTTCGGTTCGCAACGGTCTACGGGACGTCGCCTCGGATGCGGTTCGACCTGACCGTGAACGAGTTCGCGCGCGACCTTGCGGTCGGCGACGAGCTCGTCGTGTTCGGCGAGCAGTTCTGGCGGCCCTACGTCCACGTCCGAGACGCGGCCCGGGCAGTCGTCCACGTTCTCGAGGCGCCGCCCACTCTCGTCGCGGGCGAGGTGTACAACGTCGGCGACACGCGGGAGAACTACCGCAAGCTCGATATCGTCAACATTCTTCGCGAGCGGTTCCCGAATGGAAACGTGAAGTTCGTCCAGCGCGACGAGGATCCGCGGGACTACCGGGTGAGCTTTCAGAAATTCGCCGAGCGCTTCGATTTCGTGGCCGAGCGGTCGGTCGCGGACGGGATCGACGAGGTTGTCGGACTTCTCGCGAGCGGTCTCGTCACCGACCCGTTCGCGCCCAACTACCGAAACTGAAGCCGTGCGGCGCAGCGACCCCGCTGACTCTCCTCCCTGATGGGCGTCCTCGCGCGGCGATCGTGACGACCTCGGAACCGACGTCGCCTCCGTCTCGGTTTCGAACGGAATCGGTGTCGCTCACTGCACCCACCGACCCGGCGCTGCCCCGAAATGCGTTCACCGTCGACGTCGAGGACTGGTACCAGTCGTGCGTCGACTACGACGCCCCGATCACTGAGCGCGTCGTGCGTAACGTCGACCTGATCCTGCGTGTTCTCGACGAGACGGGGGTCAAGGGAACCTTCTTCGTGCAGGGCATGGTCGCAGAAACGTTCCCGGACCTCGTTGCCTCACTCGTGTCCGCCGGCCACGAAGTGCAGTCGCACGGCTACAGTCATAGGCCGCTGTTCGCGATGAGCGAGCGCGAGCTTCGCGACGAGGTGGAGCGGGCCAAGAAGACGGTCGAAGATGCCGCGGGGACGGCCGTCACAGCGTTCCGTGCACAGGATTTCTCGATCGTGGCGACCAACCTGGAGGCACTCGAAACGCTTGCCGACGTCGGCTTCGAAGTGGACTCCTCGATCTTCCCGATGCGGGCGAGGAACTACGGGATCGCCGACTGGCCACTCGAACCGCACTACGTGATTACGAACGGAGGCCTGCGGATCCTCGAGGTTCCTGTAGCCATCTGGGCCTTCCGCTCTTTCCGGATCCCCGTCGCGGGAGGCGGTTACTTCCGGGTGCTTCCCCACCGCGTGATCGACCGCGGGATCCAGGCGGTCGGCGCAAGCGGCCGCCCCGCGATCGTGTACTGCCATCCCTACGAGTTCAACCAGCACGAGCTGGGGGACTACCACGCCGTCCGGAGGCGCGTCCGATTCGCTCAGGGCCTCGGCAGACGCTTCTTCACCAGGCGCGTGCGAGAGCTGCTCGGGCGACCCGGCTTCGGCCGATTCACAGACGTATTGGCGGCCTGGAAACTTCGGTGAACGTCGTTTTCCTCACCACCCACGACCCGCTCTATCTGCCCTCGTTCTTCGACCGGGTTCTGTCCGCTCGTAGAGATACCTCGGCCGTGTTCGTCGTTCCGCCGCTCTACAAGAATCAAAGCGTGCGCGACGCCGCCTGGCGGTACTTCCGGACCTTCGGCGCAGCTGCCGTCGGGTCGCTTGCCGTCCGAACGCTACGCGCGAAGATCCGTGGACAGTCGATCGGCCGCGTCTGTGAGCGACACGAGGTGCCCTGCGAGACGATCCGGAATGTCAACGACCCGTTGTTCCTCGACCGTCTGCGGCGACTCGAGACATCGCTGATCGTGTCCGTCAGCTGCCCGCAGATCTTCGGCAAGCCGCTGATCGAGCTGGCCCCGCGAGGATGCCTGAACATCCACGGCGCGATCCTTCCGGAATACCGCGGGGTCATGCCGAGCTTCTGGATGCTCGCGAACGGAGAGAAGCAGGCCGGCGTTTCGATCTTCTTCGTCAACGAGGACATCGACGCGGGCGATCTGTGTGGGCAGCAGATCTTCGAGATCCGGGAGCGCGAGACTCTCGACGAGTTCCTGCAACGCTCGAAGGCGATTTCCGCCGAGCTCCTGCTCGACGTGCTCAGAGATATCGAAACCGGGTCGGTCTCCCGCACGCCGCTCGACCTCAGCAAGGGCTCCTATTACTCGTGGCCGAGCCGTGAGGCCGTCCGCCGCTTCCGAGCTACGGGGCGGCGGCTCTGGTAGAGCCCTGCTCGGACGCCGTGCCCGCGACCGTGTCGCATGCTCCAAACGCCGCCTCTATGATCGCACGAGCTCTCGGCCGAGCCATATCGGCCTGCCCTGCGGGTTCGTGATCCGAGGGAGGTCGCCCCTAAAGAGCTGTGACCGTGCGCCGATGGTAAAGATGATGCTCAGGAGCCGCTCCCGACGCTGTAGGGCAGTCGTGCTCCTGCTCATCGTGCTCGTTGCGGGCGTCTCGGCGGCGGCCACATCGGCGGTTTCGACAGCTACGTCCAGCTCGCTGGTGGCGAGCGGCCTTCGCCAGGTGACGGGCGGCCAAGTTGCGCCCGCGCGGCTCGCCCGGCCTCGGCGGGGCCCGCGATACGCGGTTCGCGGTGTCTACGATCGCGATCTCTCGCCCACCGGCTTCGACCACGAGGCTGCGCTCGGCTTCAACTTCATCGACAGCGATCCGTACAGGGATCAGATGAGCAGGCTCGCCCGCCGCCGCCTCAAGGGATTCGTCTGGTTGGGGGGGTACTCGAACGACTCGTGCACGTTCCGGAGGACCGATGGCTGGGTTCGCTCCCACGTCGCCGCGGTCGCCAGGAGCCCGGCGGTCGGCGCGTACTTCATCGACGACGAGCCCGACGCGACGCGGTGTCCCACGGCGCCGGCGCAGATGAGGGCGCGCTCTCGGCTCGTCAAGTCGGTCGATCGGCGGCGGCCGACCTTTCTCGTCCAGCATCGGATCGAGCAGCTGAAGCTCTTTGCGCGGACGGTCGACATCATCGGCCTGGATCGGTACCCGTGCAAGGTGAAGCTGAACGGGTGCGACTACTCGGTCATCCGGCGGCAGGCGGCCGAGGCGGACCGTCTTCGGATCCGCTACTGGGGTGTGATCCAGGCTCACGGCGACGGCTATTACAAGGTGCCGACCCCGGAGGAGCTCCACCTGCAGTTCGTCGGCTGGCGGGCGACGAAGATGGAGGGCTACCTCGTGTTCGCCTGGCGCTGGCCGGAGGACGAGCCGGAGAACTGGCTGGCGAACCGTCCGGAGCTGCGCGCGCAGCTCGCCAGGGAGAACGCCCGCTGAGCTCGTAGCTTCCGGCGGGCTAGAGATTCACGGCGGCGGCGCTCCGGCTCAGTGGCAGGCCGCGGAGCCCGAGTCGGTGAAGCTGCCGCCCGCTTCGGGCACGAACTGCCAGTCGTAGCTCGAGGCGTGCAGGGTCAGCTTCAGGACGCCGAACGTGGTCGCGTCGCGGACCTCGCTGTTGGGCTGGATCGTGGTGCGGAAGGGGCCGTGGCTGGCGCCGCCGGTTCCGACGACGAACTGGGTCATGCCCCTGGCCGCGTCTGCCTGCCTCGATTTGTTTTGAGGTGCGAACCGCTCGTAGTCGTGGTCGTGGGAGGTGAGAACGAGGTCGGCTCCGGCGTCGTAGAGCGCGTCCCAGAGCGGTGCGCGATTCGCTGAGCCGCCGTGGCCGCCCGAGGAGAATCGCGGCTTGTGCCAGTACGCAAGGGTGCACGGCTTCGTCGTCGCCGCGAGATCCTGTTTCAGCCAGGTGACCTGGGGCGACATCAGGGTGTGCGAGATCTCGGAGTTCAGCGCGATCAGATGCCAGGGTCCGAGGTCGAAGCTGTAGTAGCCCTTTGCGGGATCCCCGGCGGCGGAACCGAAGTACTGGAAATAGCCGGAGGCAACGGGCAGACACGGGGTCGGGTCGTGATACTCGTGGTTCCCTGCCACGGGGTTGGTGATCGCCTTCTTCCGCCCCCACGTGTCGTGGTAGGCACCCGGCCCCGTGAATTCTGAGTAGCACCCGTCCTCGTACTGCAGGTCCCCGAGCGCGAGCACGTTCGTCAACTCCGGTTCGTTCATCAGAAGGTCTGACGTCTGCTGCTGGCGACACGCGGTCGGCGTGACGGTTGCGCCCGGTTTACACGCGATGTCCCCCGCGGCCATCAGGATGCCCGCGACGACCGCCCACGTATGCGTGGCCGGAGTGGCCTCGACGTTGCCCGCACCATCGACTGCCCGCACCTGGACGGTATGCGCGCCGAGCGGGAGCACCGAGTAGTCGGCCGGAGGCGAGCAGGCTGCGAAGGCGACTGCATCGAGACTGCACTCGAACTTCGTCCCCGGCTCGCTCGAGAAGGCGAAACTGGCGGACGTGGCGGCCGTCGGATCGCGCGGGCCAGAGCCAATCGTCGTCTCCGGCGCGGTCAGGTCGACCGTCCAGGAGTAGATCGCCGGGGTCGCGTCTTGGTTCTCGGCCTGGTCGGTCGCCCGGACCTCGAACTTGTGCGGACCCCCGGCCAGTCCACCGTAGGACTGCGGGCTCGTGCAGTCAGCGGGCTCGGCGCCGTCCAGCGAGCAGGCGAAGCTGGCGCCGGGCTCGTCGGCTGAGAACATGAATTCGGCGGTGGTCGCGTTGGTGAGCCCGCTCGGCCCCGACGTGATCACGGTCTCGGGAGCTGTCGTGTCCGCAGGCGGCGGCGGTGGAGCCGGAGGTGGGGGCGGCGGCGGAGGTGGCGGCTTCGGAAGTGCCTGCCTGCGCGGGGTCAGTCTCCCCGTGTGGCAGTGGAAGCCGTAGCGGTGGTACTGCCGGTCGTGCCGGCGTGCGCACGGCTGCCCCCGCTTCAGGCATCGGTGGCGACCGGCGATGACGGCGTGGACGAATCCACGCGGGCACCGCTTCTCTGCGGCTTCCGGCCCTACCCCTCCGACGCCCGGCGCGGCACCGGCGATGGCGTACACAAGAGCGAGCGCCGACAGCGCGACCGCGAGCGGCAAAAGCTTTCGCATTGCTCGCGATCTCTACCGATCTCCGGTAGAGAGACCTTCCTTCCAGAAACGGAGCCCGGCGACGACACCCCGTCGTGTCCCGCGCCCGGGCGCTCCGTCCACCGCTGAACGGGCATCCTCGGTCGAGCCGCCGTAACCAGGCTGCTGTTGACGATCCGAGGTCGCATTGTTCCGGTTGACGGAGCGAAAGAGCCAGATGAGCACGATCGTGCTCGTCGCATAGGCGATGGCCGACGCGGCCGCCGCACCGACCTCCTCGAAGCGCGGGATGAGGAGTAGATCCAGCGCTACCGTGGCGACCAGCCCAGCGCCCATCGCGATCGAGAACAGCCCGGGGCGCCCTGCGCCGTAGAGGAACGCGGTGATCACGCCGGCGACCCCCTCGAGGGCAAGTCCGAGCAGGATGATGCGCGCGGGAGTGCTGGCCCGTTCGAATTCGGATCCGTAGAACGCAGGGATGACCACTCCGGCGGCGAGAAAGAGGGGCACGACGGCTCCCACCGTCAAGAGCCCCGCTCTCGGGATCAGGCGTCGCGCCCTGACTTCGGCCTTCGCGCGCCCGGCTCGTGCGAATTGCGGGTACAGGACGTAGGTGATCGCCATGCCGAGCACCTTGGTCAGCTCGGCGAACTTCGAGGCGATCGCGTAGATCCCGAGCACCGCCGGGCCGGTGAGCACGCTGAGGACGATGAAGTCGAGGCGGAGATTCAACTGCGAGATCACCGTCCCGGTCTGCGCCCGGAGACCGTACGCGGCGACACGTCGGGCGAGGTGGCGTGAGGGGCGTGAGGCCCCCCGGAAGAAGCCCCTGCGGACGAGTCTCCCCCAGGCGAGCGCCGAGGTCGCGACGTCCGAGAGGAGAAGCCCACCGACGACCGCGGCGTAATCACCGATCCCGGCGCCCGCGAGCAAGCCGAACGAGATCAGAAAGAACAATTCCTCGGTCAGGATCACCCTGTTCGCGCCGGAGAGGTCCTGGCTCCCCTGCGAGCAGGATTTCGCCGTGATCACCGCCAGACGGGTCGCGACAGCCAGCCCGGCGAGCGCGACCAGCCCGAGCGGGAGATCGGGAAACAGCAGCGGCCCGATCAGCGGCGCGGCGGTGCCCCAGAGAGCCGCTCCTACCACTCCGCTGACGAGCGCCATGGCGAGGAGCGTCAGGGGAAGACGCCGGTCGTCGCGGGACGGGCCCGCCACGAAATACGCCACAGCGCCTCCGAGTCCGGCGGAGACGACCATCCCGACGAGGCTCGGCAGCACGTGCAGCAGGGCGTACACGCCGACAAGCGAAGGTCCCCCCGCGCGGGCGATGAGGAGCGTAGCGACGAGGATGCAGACGAGCGCCGCGACGCGGGCAGCGACGTTGCCCATCAGGACGCTGTAGCGGCTCCCTAGGAGCCGGCTGATCGGTGCCATTCCCGACTCCAAAGGTGGAGTGCCGCGACGAACGCGAAGAGCGTCCAGACATGGCGAACGTGCAAGAGCTCGTAGACGGTCATCGCCGCCATCGTCCCCACGATCGCTCCGACGAGAGCGTTCGGCCTGGGCAGAACTTCAACGAGGCGCCTGACGGACGACGGCGTCATCAGCGAGGCTGTTCGGACAATCAGGCCCAGGATCAGAAGGAGCAAGCCGAGAAGACCGAGTATTCCGCGCTCGGTGAGGGCGGCAAAGTAGTCGTTGTGCGCCTCCTTGACGAGGGGCGCCATCTCCCTCTCGAGCCGGGGCTTCGTCGAGGCGGGCCCTTGACCGAGCAACCCTCCCGTCTCGTAGAGCGAGAGGCTCTCTTGGAGCAGCTTGTCCCGGTGCTCGACGCTCGACGCCCCGCGTCCGATTCCATCGCGCACGAACGCATATCGGCTCTCGTGCGCTCTGCTCTGAATGTCGCTCACACTCACGGTGGACGTCGCAACGAAACCCGCGAGGAGCACGAAGGCGAGGGCGGTGAGCGCCGGGACGGGCCCGAGACGGCGGTAGACGCCGACCAGCGCTGCCGCGGCGGCTCCGACGGCCAGCGAGACGATGCCGCTGTTGGAACCGGTCGACAGGATCGCGGCAACCAAGAGTACGTACGCAGCAAACCGTCCTGCCCGCCGCTGGGGGCACTGGGTCGACCAGATGATCATCATGGACACGAAGAAGTAGTTCGCAGCGACGTTCGGGTCGGCGAAGGTGAGCGCCGTCCGGCTGCCTTCGCTTGCGGTTTGCCCCGTCAGCGCCGTCGTGCCCGTGAAGAGCGCCGCGAACAGGACGAGAACCCAGGCGATCGAGCTGTAGGCCCACGTGCGAAGGAGGATCGTCAGCCTTCCAGGCGACGAGCCGATGTTCACGAGGGCCCAACCCCACGCCACGAGCGAGAGCTCCTGGATGATCGTGACGATTCCCGTCTCGGGCACCGGGCCTGCGAGCGCTCCCAATGCTCCACCGGCCAGCATGAGGCCGATCGGGATGACGTAGGGCAGCCGCCAGCGGTGGCCGGTCGTCGCACCCCAGACGAGACAGCCGACCAGCGCGAGGGCCAGAAGGAGGTCGACAGGGCCGACGTTCGCGGGACCGCGCGGAACGATCGCCGGAAGCATCGCTACGGCGATCGCGGTCAGCCCGACGGCCACGCGCCCTCCCTCGAGCGCTTTCAGCCCGGGCAGTCCCGCCGAAAGTGACGGACCGTGCCCCCGCCTGTCGATGGAGGTCGCGTCGATCACGCTGGTCGAACCCATGAACGGCCGGCGCGGTCTCGGTCCGACCGCGCCGGCCGGCCTGGATCAGTCCAGCAAGATCGTTGCATCGTCCGCGTAGAAGCAGGTGCCGGGCGCCGCGCTCGACACGTACGCGTTGAAGTCGAGCGATGAGGAGCCGGGGAAGACCGGCGTATACCTGACGGTTACCTGCTGCCAGGCCGTCGTGAGGGTCATCTGGGTCGTCGCGGTCCCTGCCAGCGTGCTTCCGTTCCATTCCCGGAACCTCAGCTTCAGCGTCGCGCCCGCCGAATCCGCTTTCACCCACAGGCTTCCCGCATGCGCACCTGCCGACGTGGGCTTGACCCAGTCGGGAGTGTCGTTGAGCGAACAGGTGCTCGCCGTCGTCCCCGTGTTCGTGAGCTTGGCTCCGAAGCTTCCGCTGTGGCCGGTCGAAGATCTTGCGAGCGTGACGTTGGCGCCCGAGCCGGAGGTGTTCCAGCCCGACGTGTCCGTCTCGAAGCCCGGGTTGAGGACGAAGTTCGTCGCCATGGAGACCTGGGCGGTGGCCGTCGAGGCCAGCCCGGCGGTGTCGGTGACCGTGACGGTGACCGTGTAGGTGCCGGCGATCGTGTAGAGGTGGGTGGCAGTCGGCGCCGTCTGCGGCCCGACCGGGGGCGAGCCGTCGCCGAAGTCGAAGCGGTAGTTGGCGATCGGGGTGCCGTCGCTGTC
>Ga0136614_10000334_pt1 | contig 22325 bp, 24 predicted proteins | sample AntDrymUQ2792106_2_FD_106643 | JGI IMG/M metagenome (GOLD analysis project Ga0136614, IMG submission 106643) | Polar desert sand microbial communities from Dry Valleys, Antarctica - metaG UQ279 (21.06) | ecosystem: Environmental > Terrestrial > Soil > Desert | place: Antarctica: Dry Valley... | reverse complement strand
GCAGCGGACCGCGACCCGGCCACGTTCGGTCTCTCCGTCGGTCTGTACTCGCTGATCGGCGAGAACGAGGGGGCGGCGCGGGCGGCGTTCGAACGAGGCCGGGCAGCCGCCCCCGGGAACGCGATGGCCGAGGACGACTACGAGACGTGGCGGGCCGACACGCTCTCGGGCACACCGGAGCAGGTCTTCGAGCGAGTCGCCGCGTTCGAGTCGCTGGGCGTCGGCGAGATCATCGTGGCGCCGTGGGTCCTGCCGTTCGCGATCCACGAACCGGAGCAGGTAGAGCTGTTCGCCGAGCACGTGATCGCCGCTACCGGGGGGAGCTGATGGACCCGCGGGCGGCCGTCCTCGCCGTCTTGGAAGAGGAAGCGGCTCCGTTGCATTGGACGAAGATCCAGGACCTGGCCCTTCGCCGGGGCTACCTCGATCCGTTCGAGCATCCCGACGTGCGGAGGCAGGTGCAGACCACGCTCCGAACGCTGGCGCGCGAAGGTCTCGTCCAGAAGCGAGCGAAAGGCGTGTACTACGTCGCGGAGCGTCCCGACGACGCCTGAGCCTTCCTCCGACCTGCGGCCTTCTTGCGGCTCGCCGTCTTCTTCCGACCACCGGTCGCCTTCCGGGGACGGCTGCGTCGCTTGGGCGCTGCGGCCGCCTGCCCCGATCCGGCCATCTTGCGTGGTCGTCCCGGTCGCGGTCGCCGGGCGCCGGCGACCAGCTCCGTCACGTGGGTCGCGCAGAGATCCTTCGCGAAGTTGCCTCGCGCGACCTTGATCGTCACTGTCTCGGTGGCGGGTTTCCCGCAGACGTCGCACACCATGATCGTTCTCTCGGCCATGTCGGATCCCTCTCGGTCGCGTTCGAGGAAGCATAGCCGAGACTCTCAGGGTTGCGATGTGTGATGCGTCAACGCCGGTAGTCCACTCCCGATATCCCTTCGAGTTTCTCGAAGCGATGTTCGGCCTCGACCCATCGGAGGGTGCCGGAACGCGATCGCATCACGAGCGAATACGTCGTGGCGCCGTCCGGCCAATAGCGCACGCCTTGAAGCAGCGAGCCCTCGGTGATGCCGGTCGCGGCGAAGAACACGTCCTTGCCGGACACGAGGTCGTCCGTCGTCAATACGCGTTCCGGATCGAGACCCGCGTCCTTGAGCTGTTCGCGTTCCTCGTCGGTTCTCGGCGCGAGACGTCCCTGGATCGCGCCTCCCATGCACTTCAAGGCCGCGGCGGCGATGACCCCTTCGGGGGTGCCGCCGATCCCCAGTAACAGGTCCACGCCGGCGCGAGGCGCCGCCGCCGAGATCGCTCCCTCGACGTCACCGTCGGTGATCAAGAACACCCGCGCGCCCACATCCCGGACCGCCTCGATGATCGCCTGGTGCCGGGGTCGATCGAGGATCGTCACCGAGACCTCCTCGGGCTTCTTCCCCTTCGCCTTCGCCACCTGCCGGATGTTCTCCTCCGGGGGCGCGGTCACGTCGATCACGTCCGCGGCTTCCGGCCCGGTCGCGATCTTCTCCATGTAGACGGCGACGTCGGGGAAGAGCATCGTTCCGCGCTCCGCGAGCGCGATCACCGAGACGGCGTTGGGCTGCCCCATCGCCGTCAGGCGCGTCCCGTCGATCGGGTCGACCGCGACGTCCACCGCCGGACCGGATCCGTTCCCGACGGATTCGCCGTTGAAGAGCATCGGCGCCTCGTCCTTCTCGCCCTCGCCGATGACGACCACGCCGTCCATCGAGACCGAGTCGATCATGTGACGCATCGCGTCGACGGCCGCCTGATCGGCGGCGATCTTGTCGCCGCGGCCGATCCAGCGCCCGGCGGCGAGCGCGGCGGCCTCGGTCACGCGCGCGAGCTCCATCGCGAGGTTGCGGTCGGGCCGGATCCGGTTCGTCATCGGAGCACCTCCAGGACCTCGAGGGGGCGGGCGCCGTCGAACAGCACCCGGTGGATCGCATCGTGATACGGGAGCTGGACGCCACACTCGGATGCGAGACGCCGCACGTGCCGGGTCGATTCCACGCCTTCCACCGTGAGTCCGCCGGCCTCCAGCTCGCGGAGGGTGTCCTCCGGAGGATCGCCGGTCCCGACGAGCTCCCCGTAAAGACGGTTCCGACCGCCGAGGCTCGTGACCAGCTGATCGCCGATCCCCGCGAGACCCATCGCCGTCTCGGACCTGCCGCCGAGCTCGGTCACGAGCGTGACGATCTCGTGCGCCGCCCTCGTGAACAGTGCGGCCTTCGCGTTCTGATAGCCGATCCCCGTGCTCTTGCCGAGACCGTCGAGCAGTCCGAGCCCGATCGCGGCCACGTTCTTCATCATCGAGCAGAGCTCGACGCCGACCACGTCGTCGGAGAACGAGAGCTGATAGCGACGGTCGTCGAATGGCTTGCCCGCGTCCTCGGCGATCGACACGATGCTCGCGGCCCACACGGCCGCGGTGGGGAGCCCCTCAGCGAGCTCGCGGGCGAGGCATGGGCCGCCGACCACGACGACGTCGACTCTGGAGAGCTCCTCGACGTAGACCTCGCTCATGCGTTTCCCCGTCGTCGGTTCGAGTCCCTTGGCGACGGAGACGGCGACGCGAGCACCTGCGACGTGCTCGCGCACCATGGACGCGAGCGAGCGCGCCCCCGCCGAGTTCGCAGCCAGCACGGCGATCTCCACGTCGCGAGCCGCCGCCTCGAGCTCGTTGGGACCTCGCAGCTCGACGCCGTCCGGTAGATGCTCCGGGAGGAGTGGATGCTTCCGCTCCTCCCGCATCGCCGCGTAGGCGGCCAGGTCGTGCTCGTTCGCCCACAGCGACGTGGGGAGTCCGGCCCGCGCCGAATGCATCGCGAACGCCGTTCCCATCGCGCCCGCCCCGAAGACCGTCACCCTCGCCACCTGCTCACGATAGCCGCGGGCCAGCCGAGGCCGCCACGTCGGATACGCTTCGGCGGATCATGGCCGAGCAGCGATACCTCCAGGTCGATGACTACGAACCCGTCGCGAAGTCGAAGCTCCCCGCCGCCGTGTACGACTACTACGCCGGTGGCGCGGGGGACGAGCGGACGCTCGAGGAGAACCTGAAGGCGTTCGACCGCTGGGTGCTCCGCCCGCGATTCCTGCGAGGGTCGAGCTTCCCCGATCCTTCGACCGAGCTCCTCGGCACCCGTGTCGAGTTCCCCGTCCTCGTCGCGCCCTGGGCCTACCAGGGAAGGGCGCATCCCGACGGTGAGCGGGGCACCGTGGTCGGCGCCGCCCGAGCCGGCACCATCCCGGTGGTGTCCTCGACCGCGGTCGACGCCCTCGAAGAGATCGCGGCGGCGACCGACGGGCCGAAGTGGTGGCAGCTGTATCTCTTCGCCGATCAAGAGCGGTCGGCGGAGATGCTCCGACGCGTCGCGGCGGCCGGATACGAAGCGATCTGCTGGACCGTTGACTTCCCCGTGACGGGCCTTCGGCATCGCGACACGCGGAGCGGGTTCGTGATGCCGTTCGGGATCGGCAACGCCGACTACGAGTTCGAGCCCAACATGACGTGGGATCACCTCGCGTTCATCCGGGAGCACGCCCCGGATCTCCCGGTCCTCATCAAGGGGATCCTCACGGCCGAGGACGCGCTCCTCGCGGTCGACCACGGCGCCGACGGGGTCGTGGTGTCGAACCACGGTGGACGGCAGCTCGATGCATGTCCGGCATCTCTGGACGCCTTGCCCGAAGTGGCCGAGGCGGTCGGCGGACGCCTGCCCGTCCTGATGGACGGTGGCGTTCGACGGGGGACCGATGTCTTGAAGGCGATGGCGCTCGGGGCGGCGGCGGTCATGGTGGGACGACCCGCCGCGTGGGCTCTGGCAGCGGAGGGCGAGGACGGGGTGGCGGGCGTGCTCGGGATCTTCCGGGCCGAGGTCGAGAACGCGATGGCGCTCACCGGCTGCCGCTCGGTCGCGGAGATCGGGCGAGAGCTCGTCGGACCGGCGCTGTAGACGCGATCGACGTGGACGGGCTCGTCGACGGTCTGACACCCTTCCCGCCATGGGCGGATACGACCTGCACGCGCACTCGAACCGGTCCGACGGCACGCTTCGCCCCGCCGAGGTGATGGTGCTCGCCGCGCAGCGCGATCTCGCGGGCGTCGCCCTCACCGATCACGACACGTTCGACGGTCTCGAGGAAGCAGCGGCCACGGCGAGCGAGCTCGGACTCGACTTCGTGCCGGGGATCGAGTTCTCGGCCGAGTACGAGGGCGCGAGCCTGCACATCCTCGGCTACTGGGTCGATCCGGACGATGCGGCGATCGAGGCCGAGTTGCTGAGGCTCACCGCCACCCGCTTCCGACGAGGGGAGATGATCGTCGAGAAGCTGCGCGATCTCGGCTTCGACATCTCGATCGAACGCGTGCGCGAGCTCGCCGGCGGAGACGCCATCGCGAGACCGCACATCGCCGAGGCGATGGTCGAAGCCGGGATCGTCGCCGACGAGAAGGAGGCGTTCGATCGCTACATCGCCGACGACGGCCTGGCCTACGTCCCCAAGCACGCGCTCCCGCCGATGGAAGCTCTGCGGCTGATCGGTAACGCCGGAGGGGTGTGCGTGCTCGCCCATCCCGGCATGTGGCGAGGGACCGACACCGTGCCGGACGAGCTGATCGCGGAGATGGCGGCCGCGGGGATGGTGGGTCTCGAGGTCCAACATCCCGACCACGACGATGAGATGCGAGCGAAGTACGCCGCGACCGCGGAGCGCCTGGGTCTCGTCGCGACGGCCGCATCCGACTGCCACGGCGAGCGCTACGGCTTCCGGATGGGCGAGGAGCGTACGGACGCCGAGACGTTCGCGGAGTTGAAGCGGCGCGCCGGTCGCTGAACTCCGCTCTGAGATCGAAGGTGAGTCTCGCGGGATGACGATCGAGATGGTCTTCCTGGACATCGGGGGCGTGCTCTACGACGACACCGTGTACGCGCGCGCCTGGCATCGCGCTCTGCGCGATGCAGGCGCGCGCTTCACCGACGCCGAGTTCGACGAAGAGTACGGGCTGGCGCGGACGGAGCAGTCGGGATCGTTCCGGCGCCGCCTCATCGCGCGGTTCCTGCCCGAAGGAGACATCCGCGAGCTGGAGACGCTCGCCGCCCGCTACTGGCATTACCCGCCCGACGCCCTCTACGACGACGCGGTCCCGTGCCTCGAGAAGCTGAGGGGCAGCGACTACCGTCTCGGGGTGATCGCCAATCAGCCGGGCGAGGTCCGTTCGGCGATGCGCCGCGATGCTCTCGAACCGTTCTTCGAGGTGTGGAGCGTTTCGGACGAGCTCGGCGTAGGGAAGCCCGATCCCGCGCTCTTCGAGCTCAGCGTGGAGGCCGCCGGGGTCGCTCCCGGCGCGAGCGTCATGGTCGGCGATCGTCTCGACTACGACATGCGACCTGCCGCCCAGGTGGGCATGCGCACGATCTGGATGCTCCGCGGCGAGGCGCCCGACGAGCCCACCCCCGAGCAATCGGCGGAAACCGACGGGGCCATCAGGAGTCTCGCCGAGCTCCCTGCGGAGCTGGAACGGCTCTCGTCTCCGTGAGCACCAACGCGACCGGCGGATCGAGGCACATCCTCGTCGTCGGTGCCGGATTCGCGGGGCTGTACGCGGCCATGGGTCTGAAGGATGCCGTCGCCGCCGGTCACCGAGTGACGGTCGTGAACCACGAGAGCTTCTTCCAGTACCAGCCGTTCCTGCCCGAGGTGGCCTCGGGGACGATCGACCCTCGGGCTGCGGTGGTGCCGCTCCGGCGTGTGCTGAAGCACTGCCGGATCGTGATCGGCGCGGTCGTCCGCGTGGATCACGACGCTCACGAGGTCCACGTGCGAACGGCGGGCGGGGACGAGCGAACGATCGGCTACGACGTCGTCCTGCTCGCCCCCGGCTCCCGTTCGCGTGTCCTGCCGGTGCCGGGACTCGCGCAGCACGGGATCGGATTCAAGACGGTCCAGGAGGCGATCTACCTCCGGAACCACGTCCTGGGGCGGCTCGACGTCGCGGCGACCGAAGAGGACGCCGCGCGACGTCGAGCCGCCCTCACCTTCGTCTTCGTCGGTGGGGGGTACGCGGGCGTCGAGGCCCTCGGCGAGCTCGAGGACCTCGCGCGTGATGCGATCGAGAACTATCCCGACCTCGACACCTCCGAGATGCGCTGGGTGCTCGTCGACGCCGCGGACAGGATCCTCCCCGAGCTTCCCGAGGGGCTCGCCTCCTACGCGCAGGAGCTCCTCCAGCAGCGACGGATCGAGATCAGGCTCCGCACCCGGCTCGACTCCGCCGAGGGCGGCGAGATCCGCCTCTCGGACGGAGAGGCGTTCCTCGCCGAGACGCTCGTCTGGACCGCCGGCGTGAGGCCGTCGCCACTCGCTCGCGGGTCGGCGCTTCCGGTCGACGAGCAGGGCCGCCTTCTCGTCGACCGGTTCCTCCGGGTCGAAGGCGTCGAAGGCGCTTGGGGCGCCGGTGACGCAGCCGCCGTTCCCGACGAGACCACCGGGGGACTTTCCCCACCCACCGCGCAACACGGCCTCCGCCAGGGCAAGCGGGTCGCGGCCAACATCGAGGCGGCTCTCGCCGGCCGCCCGCTCCGGCCGTTCGTGTACGCGAATATCGGCGGCGTGTGCTCGCTCGGCCGCTACAAGGGGGTCGCGACCGTCAAGGGACTGAGGTTCAAGGGGTTCCTCGGATGGTTCCTGCATCGCTCGTACCACCTGCTCGCGATGCCGACCTGGACGAGACGGGTGAAGATCGCGATGGACTGGACGGTGGCGCTGCTCTTCCCGCGAGATCTCGCGCAGCTCGGGTCGCTCGGCAGACCACGGGAGCCGTTCGAACAGGCTTCCGGCGATCAGCCTTCCTGAGTGTCCCGACCGCCCGGCTCCGCGCTCAGGCGCCGCGCTTGCGTTGGAGCTGGCTCGCCGCCTGCAGGGCCGCGTGCGAACCCGCGATGTCCGGCAGCTCGTGGCCGCCCGCGAGCTCCTCGGCCGCCCACCGGGTCATGTCCCGGATCGACACGATCCCCACGACGTTCTCGCCATCGACGATCGGCAGGTGGCGGATGTTGCGCGACACCATCTGCTCCGCCGCGTCGGAGAGCTCGGTCCTGGGACCGACCGTGACCAGGTCACCACGGGTCATGCCCTGCTCGACGGTCGTGGTGTTCGGATCGCCGCCCTCCGCCACGAGGTTCACGATGTCGCGCTCGGTGACGATGCCTTCGAGCTTCTTGCCGTTCAGCACCACGACCGAGGAGATCCCGTGCGTGCGCATCGACTTCGCGACGTCCGCGAAGGAATCGTTCGTGCTCGCCGTCTTCACGTCCGAGTGCATGATCTCGCCGACGAGCATCGATCCTCCTGGGCCGTTGGGAGAGCAAGCCTACTATGGGGCGCCTGCGCACACCGTCGGTGGCATGATGCCGTGAATGGCGAAGCCCACCTACGTCGCGAACGTGACGTTGTTCGACGGGCGAACCGTCAAGATGCGTCAGGGTGTCCTGTTCGGGACGGACGGCATCGAGTGGGTGGGCGCGCATACACGGGTCCCGAAGGTGGCGAGCGCCGCCCGCGAGGTAGACGGCTCGGACAAGACCCTGATGCCGGGCCTGATCGACGTTCACGTGCACCTCCAGTTCGACGGCAGCGCGGACTTCGAGAAGGAGTCGAAGGAGCTCACGTCACCCGGTCACGCGGCGATCAAGGCCGTGGTGAACGCGAAGCTGAACCTGGATGCCGGTGTGACAACCGTGCGCGACCTCGGTGGGATGGGCGGAGCGAGCATCGCCGTCGCCAGGGCCGTGGCCGCCGGACTCGTCCCGGGACCACGGATCCTCGCGGCCGGTCGTGCCCTCACGGTCACCGGCGGCCACGGCCACAACATCGCACTCTCCCGTCAGGTCGACGGCGCCGACGAGGTGCGCGCCGCCGTGCGCGAGGAGATCCGCGACGGCGCGACCGCGATCAAGCTGATCGCGACCGGCGGCGTCCTCACACCCGGCATCCCCGCGACGTTCAGCGCCTTCACCGCGGAGGAGCTCGAAGCCGGCGTCCGCGAAGCGCATGAACGCGACCTCTCTGTCGCCGCCCACGCGATCGGCGCGAACGGCATCCTTGCGGCCGTGCTCGCGGGTGTCGACTCGATCGAGCACTGCAACCAGCTCACTCCCGCCACCGCCCGGGAGATGGTGGCGCGCGGCACGTTCCGGTCGCCGACGATATGCGCGATCCGCGGGATCCTCGATCACGCGGACCGCGTGCCCGAGTACGCCGTCGAGAAGGCCCGCCAGGTAGAGGCCGATTCGAAGAAGTCGCATCGCACCGCGATCCGTGCCGGCGTCCGTCCCGTCTGCGGGACCGACGCCGGCACCCCGTTCAACCCGCACGGCAGCGCGCCGCAGGAGCTCGTCTTCATGGTGGAGTGGGGGATGGCGCCGCTCGAGGCCCTTCGAGCCGCGACGGCGAACGGCGCCGAGCTGCTCCGGCTCCCGGACGTCGGCACGATCGAGGTCGGCAAGCGAGCGGACCTCGTCCTCCTCGACGGCGACCCCTCTGAGGACCCGCGCACAGTGCTCGGCCGGAAACGTGTATGGCAGGCCGGTCGGCCCGTCTAGCGGTCGCGGAGGATCCGCTCCAGGACCTCGACGCCCTCGCCCAGGGCAGCGAGCTCGGCGGGGGAGAGACCGGCCAGGGTGGTTCGCAGGGTCTCGACCCGTCTGGCCCGTCCTCGCCGGAGCGTGCGACCGCCGGTCGCCGTGGCGCGGACGCGCACGGCCCTCGCGTCGTCCGGGTCGGTCTCGCGTACCGCGAGTCCGTCCCGCACGAGTCCGTCCACCAGTCTCGTCATCGTAGGCGGCTCGACCTGCTCGATCCGAGCGAGCTCCCCGATCCGCTTGGGGCCGGCGAACACGAGCACCGAGAGAGCAGAGAGGCGCGGGGCGGAGATGCCCAACGCCTCGTCCTCCACACGCAGGCGCCGCAAGAGGTGGATCGCGGCCGAGTGGAGCCGGTCCGCCACCCGCCCCACCTCTCGCGTCGGGGAAGTCCGCCTTGACGTGGTCATCTTGACGAGGACATCGATATTTAGTTAGGCTACACAAATACTAGCGAGGAGCGACACGATGGCAAGCACCTCGGACGGGTTCTTCGAGGCGATCGAAGCCGGAGACGTGAGAGGGGCCGACACGCTGCTCGACGCCGACCCGGCCCTCGCGAACGCACGCGACGCGAGCGACGTGTCGGCGCTCATGCGAGCGCTCTATCGCTTCGACGAGGCGCTGACCGAGACGGTGAAGCGCCGGGTCGATACGCTCGACATCTTCGAGGCGGCGGCGTTCGGGGATCTCGACCGGCTCAGCGAGCTCCTGAACGATGAACCCTCGCTGGTGAACTCCTATTCGGGCGACGGGTTCACCGCGTTGCATTTCGCCGCCTTCTTCGGCAGACACGAGGCAGCCGCCCTGCTCATCGAACGCGGCGCCGAGGTCGACGCCTTCGGCCGCGGGTGGATGACGGGGACCGCGATGCATTCCGCGGTGAGCCGCTTGCATGCCGACGTCGTTCGGATCCTCCTCGACGCGGGAGCGAACCCGAACGTGCGTCAGTCCGCGGGATGGACCCCGCTCCACGCTGCCGCCATGAACGGCGACCTGACCAGCGTCGAACTCCTCCTCGCTGCGGGAGCGGACCCCACCGCGACCAACGAAGAGGGACGGAGCGTCACCGACCTGGCGAACGAGAGCGACGACGCCACCGCAGATCGGATCCGGTCCGCGGTTCAGGCGGCCCCGTAGCCGGCGAACACGTACTCCTGATCCATCGAGTCGCACGGGTTCCCGCGGCCGAACACCACTCGGCCCGCGGTCACGTCGGCCAGGCACCAGAACACGGTCTTGGACGTCGGATGACCCCACTCGGGGTGCCGGCAGACCTCGTTCGGCTGGTTCTCGTGATCGGAAAGGATGCTTCGCAGCACCTCGGGCGTCACGGATCCGTCAGGGTGGTCGCCGAGCAGGTCACGAGCCCGGCAGAATCGGACGTCGGATCGAACGGAGTAGTCGAGATCGCCCTCGTAGGGTCGCATCCGCTCGCTGACGTAGTGGTTCGTGTGCGTCAAGTGGTCGCGCTCGTCGAGGTGCGAGATCTCGACGTCGGTGGCACTGCCCTCGATGTTCGCGACATCCCCGTGACGGTCGGCGAGCACGTTGTTGTACGAGGACGCTCGGTCCGACCGGATCGCCATCGCGATCATCTCGTGGAGGTTCCGGGCCCGGAGCATCTCGAAGACCTGGTGCGATCGTGAGATCCCGACGCGCTCGTCGTTGGGGCTCAGCTCGTTCCCGGTGAGGGAGAGCCCGACCTGGTTCCAGCCCACGCTGATCCACGGCACACCGCCGATCTGGAGGATCACCGGCTCGTCGTCGACGTGCTTCTCGATCGCGACGATGTCCGCCTCCATCTCCGGACGAAGGTCGTTGTTGTGACCCACCCACAGATGGCCATCCGCCGTCGCGTCCGGGCCGGCGACGACGTCGCTGCAGCGGCCCTCGGTCTGCTTCGGATACGGCGTGTACCAGAGCTCCTCGACCGTCGTCGCGAAGAACTCCGATGCATCGACCCCCGCGCCCGCCGCGCAGCCGTCGAGTTCCTCGAGCAGCCAGGGGAGCGACGGCGCGGTCATGTCCCGGTACGCCTGTGAGAGCGTCAGCTGCTCATCTCGCGAGCGCCCTTCCGGGAGGTGCGCGCCGAAAGTCTCGATCCCTCGTCGGATCTGCTCGGCGCCGAGCTCACCCATCTGGATCCCCACCTCACGGTGTGTCCCGGAGACCCGATAGAGCTCGAGCGGATGGGGGGTCATCCGAGGATGGTATCCCTCTCCTTCGGCGCTTCCCAAGTCTTGTCACTCTCCGGGGGTACGGTGGCGCCATGACCCCCTCAGGGAAGGTGACCGGATGACCAACGATGTCCTGATCGCGTCACTCGCGGCGTGCGTTGGTGTCGCCATAGGCGTGCTGCTCGTACTCCGCCGCCAACAGCCGCCGGTCGAGGACCCGGAGGCCCTCGAGGCTCTCAACGCCCTCGGCGCCGTGAACGCTCAGCTCCACGCGCAGCTGACCGCCAGGTTGGAGGTGCAGGCTGCCGAGCTCCGTCGGATCGCCGACGCCTCGGGCCAGCGCGACGTCTCGGCCGAGCACCTCCGCACAGGCCTGGAGGCCACGCGTCAGGTGTTGGAGCAGCTCCAGGTGCGCGACGAGGAGCGTCGATCGTCGGACACCGAGAACCGGGAGGTCGTTCGCCGGCTCGCGACGGTCCTCGCAGGAGGGAACACGAAGGGTCGGGCCGGCGAGCACGTCCTGCGCGAACACCTCGGCCAGCTCCCCCCGTCCATGCTCGCGTCGGACTTCCGTGTCAACGGCAAGGTCGTGGAGTTCGGCCTGCGCCTCCCGGACGGCAGACGCTTGCCGATCGATTCCAAATGGTCGGCCGTGGCGGAGCTCGAGGCGATGGAGGCGGAGGAGGACCCGACCCGGCGCGACGCCTGCGCGCGGAAGGTGGAGAAGGCGGTCGCCGCGCGCGCCAAGGAGGTCGGGCAGTACATCGACACGTCGGTGACCGCACCGGTCGCCGTCGCGGCCGTGCCGGACGCCGCCTACCAGGTGTTGTCCCGTGCCCACACCGAGGCTTTCATGCGCGGCGTGGTCATCGTGCCCTATTCGAGCGCCCTTCCGATCATCATGTTCCTGTACGCGCTGGTCGAGCGCTTCGGCGATGCCGCGGACGTGCAGGCCGCGCTGGCCGAGGTCGGGACGCTCCTCGATTCGATGGACGCCATCGTGGAGAACAAGTTCTCGAAGGCCGGCACGATGATCGCGAACGGCGCCGACGAGTTCCGATCCAACCTCGGCAAGGCGCGCGGCTCGATCGCACGGGCGCGCCATGCCGAGCAGCTCCAGCTGGCGGACGTGGCGGATGAGGAGGTCCTCTCCATCGTTCGCTGACGGGGGTGGATAGGCTCACCGACCGATGGAGTTCGATGAGGCACTCGCGCGCTTCGGGTTCCACCCGCGGGAGGAACGTGGCTTCGGGAGCGGGGCGCAGCTCCATGTCGCTCAACCCAACCGCTACCTCACGTACACGGTGCACGTCTATCGGGATGGCAGCGCCATCTTCAGCTGGGAGTTCGCCCTCGGCGAGTACCTGGTGACCAAGGGGATCCAGGTGGGATCGGACGAGACGCTGAACCAGTTCGCCTACCCGCGCGAGGAGATCCGCGGACCGCAAGACGGTACGTGGCTGACATCCGCGATCGAGCGCACCGAGGCGATGCTGGCCGACCTCCGCCTCGACCGTCCCGAGGATTGACGCCGGGGATACGAAGGGGGCGGCGCGCTTCGCGCGCCGCCCCCTTCTGCCGTTCAGGCTCTTGGATTCAAACGAGCCGGACGTTCTGAGCTTGAGGGCCCTTCTGTCCGTCGACGATGTCGAACTCGACCGCCTGTCCCTCCTCGAGGTTCTTGTAACCCTCTCCGGTGATACCGGAGAAGTGCACGAACACGTCGGGGCCTTCGGACTGGGTGATGAATCCGAACCCCTTCTCGGGGCTGAACCACTTCACGGTGCCTGATGCCACTGGCGTTCCCTCCTTCCGCGGCCGGTGCGGACGTATCGGCGAAGCGTGTCCGTCGGCCTACCCGGCCTCGGCCGGGGAGGGAACTGCCAGAACAACGGTGGCACAAAAACCGGTGCTGCATGAACCCTCGAAGTGGAGCGTACCCGATACGGCCGACACGTGCCAGGGCCGAGCACGGCTGCCTCTCGGCCGGGGCGCACCCTGCATTCACACGGTCTGCGTGCCGCCGACCAGGCTGAGGTACTCGGCGCGGCGTGCGAAGGTCTCCTTCATCTGTCCCGCGATCCGTTCGACGACCTCATCCCGATACGCCTCGTCGAGCTGGGTCGCGGCCGCGTAGTAGAGCGCGGCGAACGACGCCATGCCCGTCGCGACCCGCAGTAGCTCCACGGTGATCGTGACCACCGTGTCCCCGAAGAACGGGATCCGCAGGAGCTCGGTCCCCTGCTTCCCGAGCCAGGCCTCCCGGACGCCGGCGCTCACCAGGAGGGATCCGAACACGACGAAGAAGAGCCAGACGGCGAGCGCCACGAACACGACCTGAAGGAACTGGCTGAGGAACATCACCAGCCCGACGTTCACGCGCTGGGTCCGGCTCAGGTGCTCGCCCCGGAGCTCGACCTCCAGGCCGCGGACGCTGCCGGGGAGTCGCAGCAGGAGGAACCCCGCGGCGAAGACCATGAAGAGCCCGGCCGCGACGACGAACTTCGGCAGCTGCGGCACGGTCCAGATCTGCCACGTCTCGGTCGTGAAGAAGATCACCAGCAGGAAGAAGAGGAGCAACGAGAGGGCGCGGACCAGCACCGTGAGCGACGCGGCGAACAGGCTGACGAACCTTCGTACCGCCCACTCGAGGATGGAGACTGCGCCGAACCCCAGCACCAGATACACGAGGCCGAGGAGAGCGGTGTTCCCGACCAGGGTCACGACGGCGCTCGTCTGCTGTCCTCCGAAGAGCAACGGAAGCACTGAGGGCACCACGACGAACACGATCATCTCCGCCAGCCCGACCCGCCGGGGCACGGAGAGGAACGCCTGTCCGCGCGCCAGGTTGAGCATCCCGATGATGCCGAGCGAGATCGCGATCCCACCGGCCAGGAACCCGACGTTGGTCCAGAACCCGAAGTCGAAGTTCAGCGCGTTGAGGATCTCGAGCACGAAGACGACCGTGAGGAGCGGTAGGGCTTTCGCGAAGGCCTGTCGGGCCGAATACCCTCGGATGAAGGTGGGGAGCCCGGCCCGTCGGAACGATCGTTCCAGCTCCGAGATCCGCCGACCGTCTCCCATCGAGGTATCGAACCACAGGGTGCATCCGTTCGAACGAAAGGAGCTAGGCCGACGACATCTCCGGGTGTTGCGGATCCCGGCGGACGGATGCGGGAACGGGGATCGTGACCGTGAACGTCGTCCCCCGATCCTTGACGCTGTCGACCTCCACCTCGCCGCCGAAACGGCGCGTGAGCTCACGCACGAGATGCAGGCCCAGACCCACGCCTCCGTGGGCTCGTGTGGATGACTGATCGATCTGCGTGAACCGGTCGAAGATCCGAGGCAGATCTCCGGGTGAGATCCCGACGCCTTCGTCGCGAACCCGGATCGTCAGCGAGGCGTCCACGATCCGCGCATCGACGACGACGGGCGCGCCGGGCGTCGAGTACTTGAGGGCGTTGTCCACGAGGTTGGCCACGATCTCATGGAGCGCCACCGGGTCCAGCGCGAGCGTCGGCAGGTCGGATCCGACCTGGACGTGGATCCGATCGACCGATCCCGGGAAACCGTTCCGCACCTCGTCGAGGACGTCGGCGACCGACGTCGGCTCCGCGATGGTCTCGGGATCACCATGCTCGAGCTGCGCCTCTCGAAGGAGGTTCCCGACGAGTCGCTGCCGGTGAGCCGTCTGTCGTGCGATCGCCTCGACCGCGTCCCTCGTCCCAGGATCTGCAGAGGGTGCCTGCTGCTTGAGCAGCTCCGCGAACCCGCGGATCGTCGTGAGCGGTGTACGGAGCTCATGCGAGGCTGCTGCGGCGAAGTCGCTCTTCAACCGATCCAGCTGCCGGAGCTCTGCGACGGTCTCCTGTTCACGCGCCAGGAGGACGCCGAGCTGGTCGGCCTGGTCGAGGAGCTGCGCGTTCTGGCGCCGAAGGGTCCTCGTCGTGCCGACCATCACCGGCACGAGCAGGACGTACAGGGCCAGGAGTCCGAGCCCGAGGGAGATCTTGAGCGTGTCGTTCAACCGGTCGATCTCTCTCTGGATCGCGGAGTAGTCCTGGTAGACCTCGATGACCGCATCTACCTCCTCGGACCCCGTGCCGCCCGACAGGTTGATGGGGACATACGTCTCGAAGAGCTGGTCGGCGAGTGCCCGTTCGCTCTCGTTCTCCGATTCGCTCAGGTCCGAGATCTCACTGGCCACCTCACCCTCGAACGCCTCGAGGAGATCCTCCTCCAGCTCCAGCTCCAAGCCCACCTGCTCCTGATCATTGGAGAAGACCACCATCCCGTCGTGGTTCCAGATCTTCACCCGTTCCACACCGGCGTCCTCCATCGCGAACTCGTGGATGGCCCGGTCGAGCTCGCGGTATCGGACCCCCAGGACCGGGCCGGCAAGATCACCCGGATCGAGCAACGGGGCGATCACGCTCTCGGCGATGAGCTCGGCTCGGACCTGGGCCGTCACTTCGGAGCTCGCCCGGAGCTCGCCGGCGCGCAGAGCGGCGATCCCGACGCCGATCAGGCCGAAGACGATGAAGCTCGTGATGGCGAACTGCCAGACGATGGATGTGCCGCGGAGGCGCTCGGCGGGCATACGGACCGTATCGGCGGGCCGGAGAACCGGGTAAAGGGCCCTCCTCCGGGAAGAGGCGCTACCCTCATCTCGTGGCCTTCTCCCGCGCGCTGGTCCTCTTCGCCCACCCCGACGACGCCGAGTTCTTCTGCGGCGGGACGGTCGCCCGATGGGTTCGTGAGGGGTGTGAGGTGCACTACGTGTGCATCACCGACGGGTCCGCCGGTTCGAACGATCCGGGAACGACACGGGACGCGATGCGACCCGTCCGGGAACGGGAGATGCGGGCCGCAGCGGAGATCCTCGGTGTGGCGTCGGTCACCTTCCTCGGCGAGCTGGACGGCTTCCTAGAGGTGACGCCGGAGACGAGGCGGAAGGTGACGCGTGAGGTGCGGCGGATCCGGCCCGACGTGATCGTGGCGCCCGACCCCTCACGCCTGTGGTACGGCAACGGCTACGTCAACCACTCGGATCACAAGGCGGCGGGCACACTGGCACTCTCGGCGGTGATGCCGGACGCGCCGACCCGGGTCATGTTCCAAGAGCTCGAGTCGGAGGGGCTGGAGCCGTTCGAGGTTCCGAATCTCTACCTCTCGATGGATGAGCCCGACACGTTCGTCGACATCACGGACACACTCGCCGTCAAGCTCAAGGCTCTGTTCGCGCACGAGTCGCAGCTGGGACCGGAGATCGAGGAGCGGGTCATCGACCGGGCACGCGAGATCGGCGAGAAGGCCGGATACGAGTTCGCGGAAGGCTTCAAGGCGTTCCGGTTCTCAGACGACGAGGACTAGATGGAAGACGAGCGCAACGAGCCCGACCAGCCGTACGAGCTCACCGCCGAGGAGCGGCGCGACATCCAGGCCGACCTCGACGACCTGGCCTCCATGCGTTCGGTCTTCTCGACCCAGTCGGTGAAGGGCGTCGTGATCGCGTGCCAGGAGTGCGGCGCGAATCACTTCTACGAGTGGGAGCTGCTCCGGGACAACCTCGAGCACATGCTGCGATCGGGTGAGCCTCGCATGCACGAGCCCGCGTTCGACATCGCGGAAGAGGAATACATCCAGTGGGACTACGGGAAGGGCTATGTGGATGCGCTGACGGACACGGGGCTGGAGCCCGAACGGCGGATCGAGCTCACGCGCTGTCCGTGGTGCCAGTTCCCGTTCGCCGAGGACCACGCGTTCTGTCCCCGATGCGGCCGCTCGATGGGTGCCGTCCGTCTCTATCAGGAGCTGATCGGCAAAGGGATGGACGAGCGGGACGTCAGGGCGTTGCTCGTCCGGGCAGGGTTCGAGCCCTTCTGATCCTCACCGCTTCTTCCTCACCTTGTCGAAGGCCGGCGGCTCGAGCACGCACTCATCCGGCGTCTTGTCGGGTCGAAGTCCGCGGAACGACGGAGCACGCATCTTCCTCGTGGACTTCGTGTATTCGAGGTACTCGACCTCGCAAACGAGCTCGGGCTCGACGAACGTCGCGCCCTTCACCTTCCGCAGCGCGGGATCGTCGATCGGCGGGTCGTCGCGCACCAGCGGTGCGAGCTGTTCCATCAACTGCTCCAGCAACCTCTGCGTGAACCCCGTCCCGACCTGACCGACCCAGCGCAGCTCGCCACCGTCGATCGCTCCGACCAGCAGGGCACCGAAGCTCCCCGCTCGCCCACCCTGACCCGGGGTCCAGCCGAGGATCACGCAGTCCTGGGTCGAGATCAGCTTGATCTTCCGCCAGTCGGGCGAGCGCCTCCCGGGGACGTACTTCGAACCCTTCTTCTTGGCGACCACGCCCTCGAGTCCCAACGCCCGTGCGCCGTCGACGAACGCCTTCCCGTTCTCCTCCTCGAAGCCCATGAGCTGGAGCCGGTGATCCTCTTCGACGATCAGCTGGAGGAGCTCGCGTCGTTCCTCCAGGGACAGGCCGGTCGTATCTCGGCCGTCCAGCCAGAGCAGGTCGAACGCGACGAACGCGACCGGGATCTGCTTGGCGACGCGCTTGATCTCTCGTTCGTTCTGGAGGTTCATCCGCTGTTGCAGGGTTTCGAAGGAGGTCTTCCCCTCGGCGTCGACGGCGATGAGCTCACCGTCGAGCACGGCGTTCACCTGGTCGACGAGCTCGTGGATCATGTGGACGTCCGGGTACTGGAACGTGACGTCGCGGCCCCTGCGGGTCCGGAACACCGTGCCGCCGGTCTCCATCTCCGCGAGCGCGCGGATCCCATCCAGCTTGGGCTCGAACCACCACCTCGGATCGTCGAAGGGCTCGCCGCCGCCCTCCGCGAGCATCGGCTGATAGCGGATCGGAGCGGCGGGCAGGGGCGCGTCCTGCGCCGAGGCGAGGAACGCCAGCCAGTCGGTCCTCGTCTTCACGAAGTGGTACTCGACCCCGGGGTAGCGACGGCCGTGGAGCTTGAAGCTCACCTTCCTGTCAGTCCACTCGATGGGCTCGAACCACCCGTCGTCGAAGATGCGCACCTCGCCGGCGCCGTAATGCCCTTCGGGGATCGTGCCTTCGAACGCGCCGTACTCGAGGGGGTGGACCTCCGTCTGCACCGCGAGCCGCTTGTCCCCCTTCTGGATCGGGAGCCCTCGCGGGACCGCCCACGACCAGAGTCCTCCCTCGCGTTCGAGGCGAACGTCGTAGTGGAGCCTGGTCGCTCGGTGCTTCTGGATCACGAAGGAGTTGCCCGTCCCCGGCGTGTCGCCGGGTGCGGGCTCGGTCGTTCCCTCCTCGCCGAACTCGCGCCTGCGCACGTATTCGTAGAGCGCCGGGTCCTTGGACGTCGCGACGATCTCGTCCTGGGTCTTCTCCTTCGTGGTCCTCGCGGCCGTGCGAGGGAGCGGCGTGTTCGAGCGGGGCCCCTCGTCCACGTCCTTCACCCCCAGAGCCTCGAAGGCGTTGGTGAGGTCCATCTCCTCCGTGCGAACCCCTTCGAAGAGGTCCCCGACCTCCGTGAACCGATCCCACACGTTGTCGATCCGGAAGTCCTGCGGCTCGAAGCCACCCTCGAAGACCTCGTCCCACGTGAGCGGAGTCGAGACGGGGGCGCGGGGTTCGGGCCGGACGGAATACGCGGCCGCGATGTTGGCCCCTTGCCGGTTCATGTTGTGGTCGATGAACACCTTGCCGGTGCGATCCGCGATCTTCCACGCCATCGTGACCCGGTCCGGGTCGGCCTTCTGGATCATCCGACCGCAGGCACCGACGAACGCGCGCACCTGTCCGTAGGTGTAGGCGCCGCGCTTGACCGGAACGTAGATCTGGAGACCAGTGGCGCCCGAGGTCTTCGGGTACGCAGACAGGCCCAGTTGGTCGAGCAGGACCTTGATGTGGCGAGCGACCGTGAGGACGTCCTCGTACGTGTAGGGCTCGAAGGGATCGAGGTCGAAGAAGAGGTAGTCGGGATGCTCGGTGTCCTCGCACCGAGAATGCAGCGGGTGCATCTCGATGCAGCCCAGGTTGGCGACGTACAGGAGCGTGGACGTGTCGTCGACCATGAGGTAGTCGATCTCGCCCCGCTTCGAATCGTCCGACAGAACCTTGCATCGATGGACCCAATCCGGCGTGTGAGAGGGCGCCGTCTTCTCGTAGAAGTGGGGTCCCTCCGCGCCGTCCGGCATCCGCTTCATCGTCAGCGGGCGCCCGTGCAGGTGGGGGCCGATCAGGTCCGCGACGTTCCAGTAGTACGCAAGGAGATCGCCCTTCGTGTACCCCTCCTTCGACCAGAAAACCTTCGGCAAATTGGAAAGGCGTAGGTCACGTCCGTCGGCCTCGACCCACCAGGCGTCGCCGTCCTTCCGAGCCTCGAGCGCTTTCGGGAGCTCGAGCGTGAAGGCGGGACCGGACGACGTAGCCCGTCGGCGAGGTGGCATCGCCCCTCGATGCTAGGGCTTCAGCCTCTGTTCTGAGACGTCCGTTCGGTCCGCGGCCCGTGCTGGGCTGTCCTCGGGGCGGACTAGGATGAGTGGACCCTCCTGAACGCGAGGGATCCGACGACCCTGGAGGACGGCATGCCGAGAGCCATGTGGAAGGGTGCCATCTCCTTCGGCCTGGTGACGATCCCCGTGAGCGTCTACCCGGCCACCGAGGAGAAGACACTTCGTTTCAACCAGTTGCACGACGAGGACGGCGGGCGGGTCCGCATGAAGCGGGTGTGCTCGATCGACGGCGAAGAGGTCGGCTACGAGCACATCGTGAAGGGCTACGAGTACGAGAAGGACCGTTACGTGATCCTCACCGACGAGGACTTCGAGGCCATCCCGGTCGAATCCTCGCGCGCGATCGACATCCAGCAGTTCGTCGACCTCGAAGAGATCGACCCGATGCACTACAAGAAGTCGTACTACCTCGTGCCCGAGGAGACGGGTGCCAAGGCCTACGCGCTGCTGCGCGAAGCGCTCAACCGCTCCGGCAAGGTGGGGATCGCCAAGGTCAGCTTCCGCGACAGGGAGCACCTGGCGGCGCTCCGGTTCCGCGACGACGCGTTCGTCCTGGAGACCATGTACTGGCCGGATGAGATCAGGGAAGCGGACTTCGGGGGCGTCGACGTGTCTGCGAAGATCCGGCCGAACGAGCTCGAGATGGCCCAGACGCTCATCGAGAACCTCACGGCCGGCTGGAACCCCACCGAGTACAAGGACGAGTACCGCGAAGCGCTGATGCGGATCGTCGAGGCGAAGATCAACGGTGAGGAGATCGAGATCGTCGAGGCCGAGCCGACCGCGAAGGTCGTCGACCTCATGGAGGCATTGAAGGCCTCGGTCGCCGCGGCCAAGAAGGAGCCCAAGGCTGAGCCGGCGCCCAAGAAGAAGTCGGCAGCCAAGAAGAAGCCCGCGCCGAGGAAGAAGGCCGTCGGGGAGTGAACCCGCCGGCCGGATACTCGGTCCGGCCGAGCACCCGCGACGACATCGATACGATCGCTCGTCTCGTCCAGGCGATCGATCGGCACGATGCAGGGATCGCAGAGCCCGTCCGCGGCTTCATCGAAGACGATTGGGCCAACCCCTTGTTCGACCCGGAGCAGGACACGCTGGTGCTCGCCGCGGAGACCGGCGATCTTGCGGCTTATGGGAGTGCGTGGGGCATCGAGCCGTCGAGCTCCGTGGAGGCGTGGATCAGCATCCACCCGGAGCACCGCGGTCGAGGGCTCGGCACGTGGCTCGTCGGCTGGGCGGAGGCCCGGTCGCGCCGCTACCTGGCGGATCTCGGGACGTCTACCCTGCTCCGACCCGTCGTGTCCTCCTCCGGCGCTGGCGGCGCCTTCCTGGCCGGCTTGGGGTATCGGCACGCGCGCACGTTCTGGCACTTGGAGCGACGGCTCGAGGGCACCGAGGAGGCCGGGAACGCCCCCGCCGGTGTGTCGATCAGGCCGTTCCGAGACGGCGACGGCCCTGCCGTGCATCGGGTCCTCGAGGCCTCCTTCGAGGGACACTTCGGTTTCGAACCGATGACGTACGAGGCCTGGGAAGCGGCCGACCTCCGCGCTCCGTCGACGGATCTATCGCTCGTGTTCCTGGCCGAGTACGGCGGAGACGTCGTCGGGGTCCTGAGGGCCGGATTCCTCGAGGAGGATCCGTGGGTGCACGAGCTGGGCGTGCTCGAGGCTCATCGCGGCACCGGGATCGGGCGAGCGCTCCTGCGAAGGGTCTTCGCCGAGCTCGCGGCGCGGGGACGGACGACCGTGAAGCTCAACGTCGACGGCGAGAACCGGACGGGCGCCACGCGGCTCTACGAGAGCGTGGGCATGCGGCCGGGGCGATCCTGGCACTTCTACGAGAAACGGATCGACGCAGACTAGGATTCGGCGCATGAAGCTCGTGACCGCGATCGTGAAGCCCCATCGACTCGACGAGGTGAAGGACGCCCTCCGCGAGATCGGGGTCAACGGCCTCACCACCACGGACGTCGAGGGGTTCGGGCGCCAGCGTGGCCACACCGAGGTCTACCGCGGCGCGGAATATCAGGTCGACTTCGTCCCGAAGGTCCGCGTGGAGGTCGTCGTCGACGACACCGACGCGCAGGGCGTCGTCGACGCGATCGTGAAGGCGGCCCGCACCGGGAAGATCGGGGACGGCAAGCTCTGGGTCACCGAGGTGGAGCAGCTCATCCGGATCCGGACGGGCGAGATGGGCCCCGACGCTCTCTGACGGTCGCGTGGGCGCCGCGACCGATCCCGTCGCGAAGCTCCTGGCCGAGTACGAGGCCCTCGAGCGGGCGTACTCGCCGGGGCACCACGGGATGTGGGCGGCGCGCCGGCGCGCGGAACTGGTGGACGCCACTCTCGACGGGCTCTTCGAGCGCGCCGGCGCGCCGCCCGGAACGGCGGTCGCCGCGGTGGGGGGATACGGGCGAAGGCTGCTCCTGCCGCGCTCCGACATCGACCTCCTCGTCCTCCACGACGGCTCCGACATCGACGCGGTCGCGGCGTTGGCCGACGACCTGCTGTATCCGCTCTGGAACGCAGGTTTCCAGGTAGGCCATGCGGTTCGGACGCCCCGGGAGTGCGAGGAGGCGTGCGAGCGGCTGGACGTCGGGGCATCGATGCTCGACATCCGGCGTATCACCGGAGCCGAGGACGTCGTGATCGATACGGCTGCGCGTGTCGAGGCGTGGGCTCGGCGTGACCCCCGAGCGTTCGCGTCCGCGATCGGCGTGGACGCTGCGAGACGGGCAGAGCGTTTCGGGTCCGCCGCCCACCTGCTGGAGCCCGACCTGAAGGAGGGGTCCGGAGGGTGGCGCGATCTCCATTCGATCTGGTTGATCGAGAGTGTCGTCGGGACGGATGCGCCACTCCTCCGCGCGGTGATCGACCGTGTTCTGGGAGAGGAGCCTCCGGCGAGCCGGCCGCCCGGATCTCCCGTCGAGCTGCTCGAGGCACTCGCGAACGAAGCGGAAGAGGGCCGAGAGCCATCGG
>Ga0136614_10000332_pt1 | contig 22342 bp, 23 predicted proteins | sample AntDrymUQ2792106_2_FD_106643 | JGI IMG/M metagenome (GOLD analysis project Ga0136614, IMG submission 106643) | Polar desert sand microbial communities from Dry Valleys, Antarctica - metaG UQ279 (21.06) | ecosystem: Environmental > Terrestrial > Soil > Desert | place: Antarctica: Dry Valley... | reverse complement strand
GACGTTGCCTCAGCTCTCCGCTTCCGGGCGCTCACGTCGTCCCCCATCCCGACGCTCCGCGCAGGTCGATGAAAGAGCCGCCTTATCCGTTGACGATGCTCAGGATGTTGCCGTCCGGGTCCTTGAACCAGGCGACCTTGACGTCTCCTGAGATGTGTACGTCCCCTTTTCGGGTGGTGTCGGGCATGTCGTAGTGCTCGAACGTCACTCCCTTCGCTTTCAGATCTTCAACGACCTTATCCACCCCTTCGCCCACGACCCACGTGGCCGCGGTCGCCTTGTTGGTCCCGGCATATTGGGACACGTAGACCATGATCCTTGCCTTCCCGCTCGTGTAGGCAACCACCTCGGAGCCTTCGGTGTCCGCCACCTTCAGGTCGAGCTTGCCTTCGTAGAACTTCCTCGCCTTCGCCAGATCCTTTACGGCGATCGTGGCCATGGCGTCCTTGTTTCCCAACATGATCAGCCCCCTTTCGGCGTCTTGAAAATGCTTCCCGAGGAATCGGAGGATTCACTCGATCCGAAAGATCTCGCGGTATCCGCCGTTGACGAGATCCATGTAGCCCTTCATCGCCTCCTCGGCCTCGGGCGGCTGGGACTCCTTCGCGGCGTCGAAATAGGTCTGGAGCTCTTCGACTTCCGTCTCGCACACCACGGTCCAGTAGCCGGCGACCGCATCGGTCATGACGCGCATGCTCACTCCGGGCGTGCGCATGTGAGGCATCGCCTTCTTGACCTTGGCGACGAAGTCCTTCGCCTTCCCGGGCTTCGTGTTGAAGACGTCACGGATCAGATACATGTTCGTTCCTCTCTGCGGCTGGCAGGCCGCGATCTGCACTCTGAGAACGTATGCGACCTACGGCCGCGCGGGTTCGATATCCACGGCGATGTGGCGCCACTTCTCCTGGCGAAACCTCATGAAACTGAGGACCGCGCGCGTGAAATGACCGAGCACGATCGCGAGCCAGATGTCCGCAGGCTGGAGGCCCCGCATCGCCTGGAGCACCGTGCAGAGGCCGATCGGCACCGCGATCTGGGAAATGATCGATATGTACAGCGGGCCGCGCGTGTCCCCGGTGCCCTGCAGGCCGCCCGTGTAGCTCAGGGCCACGGTGATGAAGAGGCCCGAAATGCTCAGGTATTTGAGCAGCTCTCCACCGATGGACGTCACGAGCGGCTCCGTCATCCCGAAGACGGCCAGGAGCTGCTCCGGGATCACCAGAAACATAGCGCCGACCACGGCAGCCACGCCGAGGCCGAACCGCGCCGCGACGGCCACCCCGTGCCGCGCACGCTCCGGATTGCCGGCGCCGAGGTTCTGGCCGGCGATCGTCGCCGAGGCGCCCATCAGCCCCACGGACGTCCAGGTGATGAGCGAGAAGAGCTCCGTGTATCCGACGGCGAATGCCGCCTGTGCCGCCGCGCTGTCTGAGAGCGACCCGATGAAGCGCAGCAGGAAGACCCCGGCGATGTTCATCGCGATCCCCTGGACACCGGTCGGCAGCCCGAACCGGAAGAGCGAACGGATGATGCCGAAGTCGGGCCTCGTGTCCATGCCCCGGTGGAACCGGATCACCGATTGCGGCGAGAAGACCCTCCAGATGCCGTAGACCGATACGATGGTGCTGCTCGCGATCGTTCCCAGCGCGGCGCCGAGCGTGCCGAGCCGCGGAATCAGGACGACGTTGAACGCAACGGTGAGCACCGTCATCGCCACGCCGAGCCGCAGCGGCGTCCGCGGATCCCCTGCCGCGCGGAGCGCGCCGCTCAACATGAAGAACATCATCATGCCGACGATCCCGAGGAACATCGCCCGGAGGAAGGGCAGCGCCTCCCGCTGCACCTCGGGCGCCGCGTTGACCACGTCGAGCAGCGCCGGCGCCGCGAAGTAACCGACGGCGGCCATGAACGCCGCCAGCGCGATCGCGGTGAGAAACGCCTGGTAGACGACGCGGTTGACCTTTTCCGGCTCGTTCCTGCCCGCAAAGCGGGCCACGAGCACGGCCATCCCCGTGAAGAGGGAACTGATGAAGACGATGACGACGATGATGATCTGCCAGCTGACCCCGATGGCGGCGTTGGCGGTGTAGCCGACGTAGTGGCCCACCATCGCGTGGTCGATGATGCCCTGCAGTCCGGCGATCACGTTCTGCAGCATCGTCGGCCACGCGAGGCGCCAGACGGCGGGGCCGATGGGCCCTTCGACGATCGAGCGGTCGAACCGCTGTCCCGGTTTCAGCGCGGGGTCGGCCATTTCCTGGTTTTCGGAGCGGCGGAGGGCCGTGGGGCCCTTCTCAGAGGTCGACGAGGGTCTTGAAGCCGCCGTAGACCATGCGCTTCACGTCGAAGGGCATCGACTTCTCATCCATCATGCTCGCGATTCGGGGGTCCTTCATGACCTTTTTGTTGACGCGGTCGCGATCCGCGCGCGACTTGAACACGATCCACGAGAAGAAGATCGTCTCGCTCGGCTTGGCTTTCATCCGGTTCCGGAACGACGCCCCCATGTTCGCGCGCAAGTCATCACCGACGCATTCACGGAACTCGAGGGCCCCGTGCTCGCGCCAGATCTTTCCTGATTTCTGCGCCATGCGGCGGTAGGCTTCAACCTTCTTCTTGGGGACGGGCAGGACAAAACCATCGACATAACGGGCCATCAAGAGCCTCCTTTTGGGGTTTGCGAACCCGATCCTGATTCCGACATTCCGGGCAACTTCTTCGCACGACCTTCACGCGACCGATTCCCCGGCGCACACTCGTGCTCGTTCCCGCAGCAGCTCGCGCTCTCGGGCGTTTCGCGTGAGGGAGGCCGCGCGCTCGAACTCAGGGCACGCTTCGGCGGAGCGGCCCAGCTTCGCGAGCAGGTCCCCGCGCACGGCAGGCAGGAGGTGGTAGCTCTGGAGCGACGGCTCGTCTTTCAGCGCATCGACGAGCTCGAGCCCCGCCGCGGGCCCGGACGCCATCGCGACGGCGACCGCGCGATTGAGCTCGACCACGGGTGACGGGGCAATCCGGGCGAGCGCTTCGTACAGCGCCACGATGCGCGGCCACTCCGTCTCCTCGGGGGTCCGCGCTCGCCCGTGGCAGGCGGCGATCGCGGCCTGGAGCGCGTACGGACCCCGCGCGCCGCCCAGCTTCCTGGCACGCTCGAGCGCCGCGAGACCCCGCCGGACCAGGATATGGTCCCAGCGCGCGCGGTCCTGATCGAGGAGCTCGATCGGCTCTCCGGAGGGCCCGACGCGCGCGCGCGAGCGCGAGGCCTGGATCTCCATGAGGGCCACGAGACCATGAACCTCCGGCTCGTCCGGAACGAGCTCGGCCAGGATTCGGCCGAGACGGAGGGCATCCTCGCAGAGAGCCGGCCGAAGCCAGTCGTCGCCGGCGGTGGCCGCGTACCCTTCGTTGAAGATGAGGTAGATGACCTCGAGAACCGACGACAGGCGGCCGGCGAGCTCGGCCCCGCGGGGGAACTCGAAGGGGAGACCCGCCTCGGCGAGGGTCCGTTTCGCCCGGACGATGCGCTGCGCGACGGTCGACTCCGAAACGAGGAAGGCGCGTGCGATTTCCTCCGTTCTGAGCCCTCCGATCAGGCGGAGCGTGAGGGCCACGCGCCCCTCCCGGGAGAGGACCGGATGACAGGCGGTGAACACGAGGCGCAGGAGGTCATCGCCGATGTCATCGTCCAGCGCGGCGTCGGGATCAGGCACCGCCAGGTTGTGCCGCCCTTCGAGCTCCTGGCCGAGCTCCTCGTGCTTGCGCTCGAGCAGATTCGCCCGGCGCATCAGGTCGATCGCCCGATGCTTCGCCGTGGCCATGAGCCAGGCGCCGGGGTTCTCCGGAACGCCCGACCCCGGCCACCGCTCGAGGGCGGTCACCAGGGCGTCCTGCGCGAGGTCTTCGGCGAGACCGACGTCACGGACCATCCGCGCCAGCCCGGCGATGAGCCGGGGCGACTCGATCCTCCAGACTGCGTCGATCGTCCGGTGGATCGGGGACGCCATCATGGCTCCCCATCAGACCATCTTTGTCCTCGGGCTTGTCCTCGGGCTCGGGAGCGGCGGTCGGCGGGCCGTGCGTCCCAGGAATCTCCTTCCTCCGACGGCCGCCCCGTGTCGATATCTTTGTCGTGCGGCGATGATCGTCCATCTGATCGACGGAACGTACGAACTGTTCCGTCACTTCTACGGGATCCGGCGCGGCGGCGGAGTCGATCCCCCGTTCGGCGCCGTCGCGGGCGTGCTCCATACGGTCGCCGGGATGCTCGAGGCGGGGGCGACGCACGTCGGGGTCGCGACCGATCACGTCATCGAATCGTTCCGCAACGATCTCTGGCCGCACTACAAGACCGGCGCGGGGATCGAGCCGGCCCTGCACGCGCAGTTCTTCCCGCTCGAGGAAGCGCTCGCCGCGATGGGGGTGGTCGTGTGGCCGATGGTCGAGCTCGAGGCAGACGACGCCCTCGCATCCGCGTCTCATCTTGCGGCCCGCGACTCGCGCGTGGAGAGAGTGTGCATCTGGACGCCGGACAAGGATCTGGCGCAGTGCGTCGTGGAAGACCGCGTCGTGCAGGTGGATCGGCGGAGCGGGCGGATCCGCGATGCGCTTGGCATCCGCGAAAAATACGGCGTGGGGCCGGCGTGGATCCCGGACTTCCTCGCGCTCGTCGGCGACGCCGCGGACGGCTATCCGGGGATCCCGGGTTGCGGGGTCAAGACGGCCGCCCGGCTCATCGACCGGTACGGCCGCCTGGAAGAATTCCCGCTCGAGGTCCTCGACCAGAACCGCGAGGCCGCGTTGCTGTTCAAACACCTCGCGACTCTGCGAATCGACGCGCCGCTCTTCGACGATGTCGAGCAACTTCGCTGGCGGGGCGCGACGGCCTCCTTCGCTTTGATGACCGAGACAATCGGTGATGCCCGACTGGCGCCCCGTGTGCTCGACCTCGAGAACCGACTCCAGACCGAGGAGCGCCGTGGCTAGCGCTTCGCGTTCTCGGCCGCCTGTTCGCGCAGGCGCTCTTCCTGTTCCCGGAGCTCGGGGGTGAACTCGGCCCCGAAATCCTCCGCCTCGAATACCTGACGAATCTCGACCTCGGTCTCGTCGAACGGGGCCCGTTTCAGCCACTCGATCGCCTCTTCCTTCGACTTCACCTGCCACAGCCAGAATCCCGCGATCAGCTCCTTCGTTTCGGCGAAGGGTCCGTCGATCACGCTCCGCTTCCCTCCGGAGAACCGCACGCGGGTGCCCTTCGAGGTCGGCGCGAGCCCCTCTCCCGCGAGCATCACCCCGGCCTTCGCCAGCTCCTCGTTGAACTTTCCCATCGCGGCGAGCATCTTCTCGTCCGGGAGGACGCCCGCCTCCGAGTTCTTGTCGGCCTTGACCAGCACCATGAATCGCATCGCTCTCTCTCCTTCGGTGTTCTCGTTGGGAGCCGGGCCTCCGGACGTCGCGGCCGGATTCGAACTCTGGCTCTACTATCACGACGTACGAGCGACCCCGAGATCGACACCGGGAGGCAACGTTTTCGGGATACCGCGACGACTCGCCGGAGAGGGTGAGGTCCGCGTCAGGTTCAACCCCCCGCACGGCGTCGCGCGATCAGGCGATCCAGGCTGAAGGGCCCCGCCCCGTTGCCCCAGAGGAACAGAAATATGAAGCAGAGGAGCACCGCGGCCTCGCCGTGGTTCTGGATCGGCCAGAACCCGCTGGGGAAATGCCCGATGAAGTAGGCCGCCGCCATAAGGCCGGAGGCGATGAAGGCCACCGGCCGCGTGAAGACCCCGAGCACGAGCGCCGCGCCGCCGACGACCTCGATGACACCGGCAACGACGAGCAGGGGGGTCAGCACGTTGCCCGGGGGCATCCCTCCGAACCAGCCGAACAGCTTCATCCCCCCGGGACAAATGAGGATCAGGCCCGCCACGATCCTCAGGAGCGCGTGTGTAATCCCCGCGATCCGGTCCATCCCGAGCGCCCTGCCGGATTCAGCCGTCGTACTCATCGGATGCCTCCTTCGTTGCCAGGCCGTTTCTCTGCGGTTTTATCAGGTGGGACTCGAGGCCTTCCAGGCTCTGCATCCAGCCAGTCTCCATCCCCTCGAGGTACCGGGCGGCGCCGTCGGTCACCGGAGGTCGATCGCCGCCTCCGCGGTTCCATCCATGAAGAAGGTCACTTCGCGCCACGGTCCGCTAGAAACGTCTCGAGGCGGTCGAAGCACTCGCTCCAGCCCTCGCGGTGCGAGTCCCGTTCCTCCACGGAGTGGAAGCCGTCCTGGCGGAAGTGGACTTCCGTCTTCCCTCCGCGGTCCGTGAACGTGACGGTGACCAGCATCTCGTGGTCGGGCTCTTCGTCCCAGATGAACGTGACGACGAGCCGGTGCGGGCGAACGATCTCGCGCACGACCCCGTGCTGCCGATAGTCCTTCCCCTCCGGCGACCGCATGTGGGCGCGCCATGCGCCGCCCACCCGGGCGTCCAGCTCGAGGGAGGGAACGGTGAAGTCTTTCGGCCCCCACCAACGGATCGCGTGCTCGGGGTTCGCCCACGACTCGAACACGAGGTCCTGCGAGGCGTCGAAGACGCGGCGGATGACGAGCGTCCGGTCCGCCGGCGCGGCAGCGCCGCTACTCCTGTCGGCCATCTTTCCTCTTCCTCCTTTGCAGATCCCTCAAGTAGTCGTCCAGACGATCGAAGCTCTCCTCCCAGAAACGGCGGTAGAGAGAGACCCACCGGGCGATGTCCTGGAGCGGCGCTGCCTCGAGCCGACAGGGCCTCCACTGGGCCTCGCGGCCGCGTACGATCAGGCCGGCGCGCTCGAGCACCTTGAGGTGCTTCGATACGGCGGGAAGGCTCATGTCGAAGGGCTCCGCGAGCTCCGTCACCGAGGCCTCGCCTGATGCGAGGCGTGCCAGGATCGCGCGCCGCGTCGGGTCGGCGATCGCTGCCAGCGTGGTGCTCAGACGGTCAGGAGACATCCCTATTTAACCTTTCGATTAAATACATCATTGTTCCCCCTGGTGTCCATCGCCCGCGCCGAGCTATCATTCACCCAAAAGGATTAATCTCCGACGAGGAGGGAAACGAGATGACGACACCGGGTGAGGGAAGCGGCGGACGGACGCCGCACGAGTATTGCGTCGTGACGGCTCCGGGCGTGATCCGGTTCGAGCGGGTACTGCCGGGTCCGATCGAGCGCGTCTGGGCCTACCTGACGGAGTCGGACAAACGCGGGAAATGGCTGGCGAAGGGGAGAATGGACCTGCGCGTCGGCGGTTCGGTCGCGCTCGAGTTTCGCCACGCGGACCTGTCGCCCCAGACCGAGGTCGTTCCGGAAAAGTACAAGAAGTACCAGGAAGGGGCCACCACCCGGGGCCGAATCACGGCGTGCGATCCGCCGCGCGTCCTGGGCTACACGGGGGGCGAAGAGCAGGGGCCCGACACGGAGGTCACGTTCGCGCTGAGCCCGCGGGGACAGGACGTCCTTCTCGTCCTCACGCACCGCCTGCTGGAGGATCCGGACTCGACGCGGAGCGTCGCGGGAGGCTGGCACACGCACCTCGGCATCCTTACGGACGTCCTCGCCGGCCGGACGCCGCTTCCCTTCTGGACGACCCACGCGCGGCTCGAAAACGAGTACGAGAGGCGGCTGGCCAGATGACCGGGGAATCTCGCGCTCGGTGTCGGCGATGACGGGGGTTTCCCTCGATCAGACGATGATGGCGCTCGCCGATCCGACGCGGCGAGCCATCCTGCGGCGGCTGCTCGGGGGTGAGGCCCGCGTGACCGATCTCGCCGAGCCGTTTACCATGTCGCTGAACTCCGTTTCCAAGCACATCCGCGTGCTCGAGCGTGCTCGCCTCGTTCGCCGCAGGCGCGTGGGCCGCGAACACCTGCTCTCGTTCTCTCCCCGGCCGCTCGATGAAGCCACGGCATGGATCGAACAGCAGCGCACCTTCTGGGCCGCTCGGCTGGACGACCTGGAGCGCACGTTGCGGTCAGAAGATCGGACGATCCGGGAGCCCCCCGGGAGAAGGCGATCGCGAAGGTAGAACTCGCTCAAATCCCGCCAACTTGTCGATTTTTCGCCACCTGAGCCGTGGGCTTGGTGATACTTCTCCCAATGGTGAGTCTTAAGTAACCTACGGCGCCACAAAGGTTTGGATTCACGGCGTCGCCCCGCTACGCGATGGCACGGACTTGGCCCTGTGAAGCTCGAGGAAAGGGAGGCCAATGAGTCAGCGCAGCGTCGAGCAGGTGATCGGGCGGCTGGTGACTGATGAGGCCTTCCGGCGCCACTTCTTCGAGGCGCCGGCGAGGGCGGTGCAGGAGGTGGCTGACGGCGGCCTGGATCTCAACCCGTGCGAGCGGCGGGCGCTCGAGTGCCTCGACGCGGAGGCGGCCGCCCGGTTCGCCAACGCGATCGACGCCCGCATCCAGAAAACCGACTTGCGATTCGAACGAAAGGTGACGGGAGGATTCTCATGAAAAAGCGTCTGTTCATCCTGCTGGCCGTCGTTGCCGTCGTCATCGGGGCGCTCGCGTTCGTGAAAACGCGCCAGGTGAAGGCCGCCATCGCGCGGCAGTCGTCCTTCCAGCCGCCGCCGGAAGCCGTCACGACGGTCGTGGCCCGCCAGGAGGCCTGGCCGGCGACGGTCAGCGCCATCGGGTCCGTGGCGGCCGTACAGGGCGTCACCGTCAGCGCGGACCTGCCCGGCCTCGTCGAGCGGATCTCCTTCGAGTCGGGCAGGACCGTGCGCGAAGGAGACGTCCTCATCCGCCTGGACAGCCGGCAAGAGCATGCCCAGCTCGCCGCCGCCGAGGCGCAGCGCAACCTCGCGCGCTTGAACCTCGATCGCATGCGCGGACTGTTGAAGGAAGGCATCACCTCGCAAGCGGAGTACGACCGGCTGGCGGCCGAGAGCGCGCAGGCGCAAGCGCGCATCGGTGAGATCCGGGCGACGATCGCCCGCAAGACGATCCGGGCGCCCTTCTCGGGCGTCCTCGGCATCCGGCACGTCAACCTCGGGCAGTACCTGGATGGCGGCGATCCGATCGTCTCCCTGCAGTCGCTGCGGCCCGTCTACGTAAACTTTTCGGTTCCGCAGCAGCAGGTGGCGCCGATGCGCCCCGGCGTCGCGGTGCGCGTGGCGGCGGAAGGCGCCGGCGGCCCGCCGTCGTCGGGCCAGGTCACGGCCGTCGACTCGGTCGTGGACGAGGCGACCCGAAACGTCCAGATCCAGGCGACCTTCGTCAACGCGGACGGCAAGCTGCGGCCGGGGATGTTCGTCAAGGCGGACGTCTCCCTGGGGACCGGGAGCACCGTCGTCGCCCTGCCCGCGTCCTCCATCAGCTATGCGCCGTACGGCGACTCGGTCTTCATCGTGTCGAGCCTCAAGGACCCGAAAGGCCAGCAATACCGCGGAGTGCGGCAGCAGTTCGTCAAGCTCGGCGGCGCGCGGGGCGACCAGGTCGCGATCCTCACGGGCGTGAAGGCCGGCGAAGAGGTCGTCACCTCGGGCGTCTTCAAGCTGCGTCCCGGCGCCGCCGTCCAGGTCAACAACACGGTTCAACCGTCCAACAAGCGCGCCCCGGAACCGGAGGACAGCTGATGAAGATCACCGACGTCTTCGTCAAGCGGCCCGTCCTCGCGCTGGTCGTCAGCCTGGTGATCCTGATCGCCGGATTGCAGTCGATCCGCGCCCTCTCGGTGCGGCAGTTTCCCCGCAGCGACATCGCGATCGTGAGGGTGACGACGGCGTACATCGGCGCGAACGCCGACCTCGTGCGCGGCTTCATCAGCACACCGCTGGAGCGCGTCATCGCGAGCGCCGACGGAATCGACTTCATCGAGTCCTCGAGCGCCCAGGGCGTGAGCACCATCACGGTGCACCTCAGGTTGAACTACGACACCAACGCCGCCCTGACGCAGATCCAGGCGAAGGTCGCCCAGGTGCGCAACGATCTGCCGCCGGAGGCGGAAGCCCCCATCATCGAGCTCGAGACGGCGGACAACCAGTTTGCCGCGATGTACATCGGCTTCTCCGCCGAGGATCTCGACCAGAACCAGATCACGGACTACCTGACGCGCGTCGTGCAACCCCGGCTATCCGCCGTCAGCGGCGTTCAGCGGGCCGACATCCTGGGCGCGCGCACCTTCGCGATGCGCGTCTGGCTCAAGCCCGAGCGTATGGCGGCCCTCGGCATCTCGCCGTCGCAGGTCTCCGACGCGCTGGGGCGGAACAACTACCTCTCCGCGCTCGGGAAGACCAAGGGCTCCATGGTGTCCGTCAACCTGGTGGCGAACACCGACCTGCAGACCCCGGAGGAGTTCCGGCAGCTCGTCGTCAAGGAGGAGGAGGGCGTCGTCGTGCGCCTCGGCGAGATCGCCGACGTGACGCTCGGCGCGGAGAACTACGACCAGGACGTCCGCTTCAACGGAGAGACGGCGACGTTCATGGGCGTCTGGGTACTTCCCACGGCGAACTCCCTCGAAGTGATCGGCCGGGTCCGCGAGGCGATCCCGGAGATTCGCTCACAGCTGCCCGCGGGAATGAAAGTCGGCATCCCCTATGACTCGACGGCCTACATCCAGGAGGCGATCGACGAGGTCCTGAAGACCCTGGCGGAGACGCTTCTGATCGTCATCGTCGTGATCTTCCTGTTCCTCGGCTCCTTGCGCTCGGTGCTCATTCCCGTCGTCGCGATCCCGATCTCCCTGGTCGGCGCGGTGTTCCTGATGCTCGTCGCCGGGTTCACGATCAATCTGCTCACGCTGCTGGCCGTCGTGCTCTCCGTCGGGCTCGTCGTGGACGACGCGATCGTCATGGTGGAGAACATTGAGCGGCGTCTCCAGCTCGGTGAGAAGCCCTTCGAGGCGGCCATGAGGGGGGCGCGCGAGCTCGTCGGGCCGATCATCGCGATGACCATCACGCTCGCCGCCGTCTACGCCCCGATCGGCCTCCAGGGAGGCCTGACCGGATCGCTCTTCCGCGAGTTCGCCTTCACGCTGGCGGGAGCGGTGATCATTTCCGGCGTCGTCGCACTGACCCTCTCGCCCATGATGGGCGCCAAGCTCCTGCGCGCCGGGGACTCGCATCGCGGCTTCGCCGGCTGGGTCAATCGCCGATTCGACGGCATTCGCAGCCGCTACACGCGCATGGTCTCCTCCACGCTCCGGTACCGGCCGGTCGTGTTCGTCCTGTGGGCGATCGTCGCGCTGCTCATCGTGCCGTTTTACATGTTCTCCCAGAAGGAGCTGGCGCCGACGGAGGACCAGAGCGTGGTCTTCGGCATCATCCAGGCCGCCCCCAACTCCACGCTGGACCAGACCACCCTCTTCTCCTCGAAGGTCCATGACGTCTACCGGTCCTTTCCGGAGACCGAGAGCGTCTTCCAGATCACGTCGCCGACGTTCGGTTTCGGCGGCATGGTCACCAAGCCGTGGAGCGAGCGGAGCAAGAGCTCGACGCAGCTGCACATGGAGTCCGCGGGGCAGCTTTCTCAGATCGCCGGCGTCCGCGTCATCCCCATCGTTCCGCCCGCCCTTCCGGGCGGCGGCGATTTCCCGGTGGACTTCGTCATCGCCTCGACCGCCGAGCCGGAGCGACTGGCCGAGTTCGCCGGCCAGCTCGTCGGCAAAGCCTTTGCGAGCGGGCTGTTCATGTTCGCCGACGCAGACCTGAAGTTCGACCAGCCGCAGGCGGAAGTCGTCTTCGACCGCGACAAGCTGCAGTCGCAGGGGGTGGACCTGAGCCAGGCCGGTCGCGACCTGTCCATCATGCTGGGCGGCGACTACGTCAATCGCTTCAGCATCCAGGGCCGCAGCTACAAGGTCATCCCGCAGATCAAGCGGAGTGAGCGCCTGACCCCGGACCAGCTGTCCCAGATCTACGTCTCCGGAGGGAACGGCAAGCTCGTGCCGCTCTCGACCTTCGCGACGCTCAAGAGCTCGACGGAGCCCCGCGAGCTCAAGCGCTTCCAGCAGTTGAACGCCGTGCGCATCCAGGGCGTCATTCCGCCCAACGTCTCCCTCGACCAGGCGCTCACCTTCCTGGAGGAAGAGGCCGCGAAGATCCTCCCGAAGGGATTCGCGGTCGACTACGCTGGAGAGTCGCGGCAGCTCCGCGCGGAGGGGGGCAAGTTTCTCGGCACGTTCGTACTTTCGGCAGTTCTGATCTACCTCGTTCTCGCGGCCCAGTTCAACAGCTTCCGCGACCCGTTCATCATCCTCGCGGGCTCCGTGCCACTGGCACTCTCGGGCGCGCTCCTCTTCTCTTTCCTCGGCTTCACGTCGCTGAACATTTACAGTCAGGTCGGCCTGATCACGCTCGTCGGCCTGATCTCCAAGAACGGCATCCTCATCGTGGAGTTCGCCAACAAGCTCCAGGAGGGCGGGACGGCCAAGCTCCAGGCCGTCATCGAGGCCGCCGGCACCCGCTTGCGTCCCATCCTCATGACGACCGCGGCCACCGTCGCCGGTCACATGCCGCTCGTCTTCGCCGCCGGTCCGGGGGCCGGGGCGCGCAACTCGATCGGCATCATGCTCGTGTCCGGCATGATCATCGGGACGGCGTTCACGCTCTTCGTGGTTCCCTCGATCTACATGCTCGTCGCGAAGAAGCGGACGGTGGCGGCAGAGACGGAGATCGAGAAACCGCATCGCGTGGAGGAATTGACGGAGGCAGCCGTCTAATCGGCCGATTCTCGGAATTCTTCTGGCACCCCAGAGAGCCTCGACCCTGAAGGTCGAGGCTCTCTCACACACGGCCGGCCCTGTTTCTTTCCGTCTGGGAGGGGCCGAACGCGATGCGTGGACGACGAACCCCTCGCTGGCTGCACTTGCGCCTTGACTTGCGCCTTTCTTTCGCCTACAGTGCCTCGTCGAGGCCGATGGGCCGTCCCCCAAGGCCACGGGGCGGCCGCGGTGGTCCCCTCGGCCTTATTTTTTTAGCTCTGTGGTAAAGGTAGCCTAATAAAAGAAGGCTAACGATGAACCTAACCAAGAGACAGAAAGAGATACTCGACTTCATCAAGAAGTATCGCGGGGACCACGGGATCTCTCCGACGCAGCGCGAGATCCGGGAGCGGTTCGGGCTCTCCTCGTTCGGAACGGTGCAGAAGCATCTCAAGCGGCTCGAGGAAAAGGGGGCGCTATCGCGGGAGTGGAACCGCAGCCGGGGCATCGCCCCGTCCGCCGATACCGGGGCGCGCGTCTCGCTCCTCGGGCTCGTCGCCGCGGGACGACCGATCGAGCCGTTCCCGGACGAGGAGTCGATCGAGGTTCCGGCGTCGCTGCTCGGAAAGGGAGAGCACTTCGTGCTCCGCGTGAGGGGCGACTCGATGGTCGAGGACGGCATCCGGGATGGCGACTACGTCATCGTCGCGAAGCGCGCGACCGCTCAGAATGGCCAGACCGTCGTCGCCCTCATCCGGGGCGAGGCGACTCTGAAGCGGTATTACCTCGAGGGTTCCCGCGTCCGGCTGCAGCCCGCGAACACCACCATGAAGCCGCTGACGCTCGAGGCCCGGGACGTGACGGTCCAGGGCGTCGTCACCGGTTTGATCCGCGACTACGCGGCCGCCGCGCGCTGAGATCGGGGCCCCCGCGTTAGAATATGCGGGGCGGCGACGTACCCAAGTGGTTAAGGGAGAGGTCTGCAAAACCTTTATTCGGCGGTTCGAATCCGCCCGTCGCCTCCAAAGACACCGCAAGCCGTAAGCCGCAAAACGTAAGACGAACGGGGTTGGCCGGTGCAGCTCTTCCGCATTACGTTTCGACGATTCGACATCGGTTGTTTCGGGCCGGAGTGGCGGAATTGGCAGACGCACGGGACTTAAAATCCCGAGGGTCGCGAGGCCCGTGCCGGTTCGACTCCGGCCTCCGGCACCATCCGCGAAAGTGAGGATCGATTGAGCACGGTCACCGAGACCCTGTCCGACTTCCAGAGTCGCCTCGGGTACGCGTTCCGCGACCCGGCCCTCCTAGCGCGGGCGCTCACGCATCGGTCCTTCACGAACGAGCATCGGGACCTCCGGTCGCCGAACAACGAACGCCTGGAGTTTCTGGGGGATACGGTGCTCGGCTTCGTCGTCGGCGAGTACATCTACCACTCGTTCCCGAACCTGCAGGAGGGGGCGCTCTCGAAGATCAAGGCGCACCTGGTGTCGGCCTCGATGCTTTCGGCCAAGGCGCGGGAGCTCGGGATCGGCCGCTTCCTCCGCATGGGCGCCGGTGAAGCGCGCTCCGGGGGCGCCGAGAAGCTCTCTCTCCTCGCCGACGCGTTCGAGGCAGTCGTCGCGGCGGTCTATCTCGACGGCGGGCTCCAGGCGGCGGAGAAGCTCGTCCGGGGGGTATTTACGCCCGACGTCGTCGGCATCGACATCGGCGACCTCTCGTTTCACGACTACAAGACGGCGCTCCAGGAGTGTGCCCAGAGCCTCGGGTTGCCCCTGCCGGAGTACCGGGTGGTGGACGAGTACGGGCCGGACCACGAGAAGGCCTTCGTCGTGGAGGCTTTCTGGGACGGGATCGCCTTCGCCTATGGAAAGGGCACGTCGAAGCGGGAAGCGCAGCGCAAGGCCGCGAAGGAAGCGCTCAAGAAGCTCGGCCGGCTCCCACCCTAGCCGTCGCTTCAGGGCAGTCTTGGCGGTTCGCGGCGCGAGGAGTCTCCGCCCTCGGAGGAGCCTCGCGCCGCGGGAGCGGGAGCGAGCGAAGGCCAAGGGGGCGGTCGAGCCCGCATCCGGGCGAGCCGCCCCTGGTGCGAAGCAGGCCCTGAGCGAGCGAGCGACTGTTACGGCGCTTTTGCGAGTCGCTCCAGGAATTTGCCGGCATCCTCGAATCCGACGAGCCTCAGGTCCTCGCGTTCGCGTCCGTCGGCGTCGAGGAAGATGATCGTGGGCACGCCGAGGATCCGGTATTTCTCCGTCAGCGCCACCGCATCCGGAGTTCCTCCCCGGGTCAGATCCACCTTGAAGAGCGCGCGCCGGGAGAGTTCTCCGGCGACCCTCTTGTCCGAAAAAGTCCGCTGGTCGAGCTCCAGGCAGGGAACGCACCAGTCGGCCGTGAAGTCGATGACGGCAGCCTTGCCCGACTGCGCGAGCGCCTGTTCCCCGTACGGCTGCCAGCCGAGGGCCCTGCGGGGGACGAAGAACGCGGCGGCGGCCAGGAAGAGCACGGCGGTGGCGAAGCGCGCAATTCGCGCGAGGCCGAACCCCTTCACCAGGAGCACGAGGGCGCCTACGGCGAGCGTCGCGGGAAGGAGCCATTCGCTCCAGGGTCGCGGCAGGACGAGCCGCAGGAAGTACGCGGCCATCGCCAGAAGGAGCCAGCCGAACACTCTCTTGACGCCCTCCATCCATTCGCCGGCCCGCGGCAGCCGCGACAGGCTCCCCGAGAAGAGGGCGAGGAAGAGGTAGGGGAGCCCGAGCCCCAGAGACAGCACGGCGAAGAACAGAACGCCCAGCCAGACGCTCTGCCTCTCGGCGACGAAGGCGAGCAGGCCGAGGGTGAAGGGGGCGACACATGGCGCCGCGACGACGCCGACGAGAAGGCCCATCCCGAAGGCCCCCGCCGCGCCCGTCCGCGAGCCGCCGCCCGCCATGCGAAGGAGAACGGTCGGGGTGCGCAGCTCGTAGACGCCGAACATCGACAGGGCGAGGAGCACGAGGACCCCGGCGATGCCCGCCAGCACCCAGGGATTCTGCAGGGCGGCGCCAAAGAGCCGCCCGGAGAGCGAGGCCGCTACCCCGAGCGCCGAGTACATCGCGACGATCCCGAGGACATAGAGCGACGCGAGGGCCAGGACGCGCCCGCGGTTTCCCTGCGATTGACGCCCGAAGAAACCGATCGTCAGGGGGATGACCGGGTAGACGCAGGGGGTCAGGTTGAGGGCCAGGCCGCCCAGGAAGACGCTCAGGAGGACGAGCACGTATCCCCGGTCGGCGACCTTGCGCGCGAAATCTCCGGCCGGCGTCGCGCTCCCGGGCCGCGCCGGCGCGGCGGTCAGCGGGACCGCTCCCCCCGGAAGCGTCGATGCGGCGCCCGCCGCGGATGGCGCGGGACCTGGGCCCCCCGCGGCGCCGGCGGTGCGGAAGGTCGCGCGCGCGGGGGGGAGGCACTGCGTGTCGTTGCAGGCCTGGTACTCGAGGCTTCCCGCGATCGCGGGCGCGTTGCCCCCGCCCCATGCGACCGGCACCGCGATGGAGAAGTCACCCTCGTAGACGGAGAGCGGCGATTTCGAGAAGGAGAACGAGCGCAGGACGCCCGCGGGATAACGCGCCTGCCCGTACGAGGCGCCCGGCGCGGCGTCGAGGGAGAGCATCGTCGGGATGAGGTAATCCTCCGAGGGCTCGTGGCTGTTGACGTGCCACCCGGGGGCGACCCGCGCGTGGACTCGAAGTGTCCCCGTACCCGCGCCCGAGGGCGTCAGCTCGGTTCGGACGGTCAGAAGATCCGCGGGCCGCTGCGCGAGGAGCCCGGAGGCTGCGAGCAGCGCTCCGGCGGCGGAGAGGCCGACGGTCCTCCGCGTCTTCACGGCTTCCCCGTCGCTCCCTGGAGCTTTTCGACGAGCTCCCGAACCCCCCCCGCGTGCGGGGACCTCGGGTGGTCCCGCAGGAACTTGCGGAAAAGCGCGAGCGCCTCCGCGGGCTTATTCTCCGCCAGAGGAATCTGCGCCCGGAACAGCTCCCCGCGCTCCCTTCTGTCCGCGCTTTTCGTCGTCGCGATCAGCCGGTTGATCGTCTGACGTGCGGCCGCCGGACGGCCCAGCTCCAGCTCGACCGCGGCCTGGACCTCACGCGCCTCGTCGCGCTGCGCCGCCGTGGCCTTGGGGTGCGAGACGGCGCGCGCGAGGCGGGGGAGCGCCGATGCGGGATCCGCACGCTCGTAGAGCTCGCGGCCCGATTCGAGCGCCTCCGCGGGGGCGAGGCGGGGGACGTCCTGTTGCTCGATCTTTCGAGAGAACTTGCGGTACGCGTCGAGGTCCGCATGGACGTGCCGGTAGAAGTCCGGCGCGTTCATGAACCCCTCCATGCGGAAGACGATGCGACCCTCGGGCGACAGCACCAGAACGGCGGGTGCCTCCGCGATCCCGTACTTCTCGGCGACCTCGCGCCCCTCGGGCGATGCGATGTCCACCTTGACGGGCACCTTGTCGATGAGCAGCGCCTCGAAGTCGAACGCGGGGTAGAGAAGGCCCTGCATCCGCTTGCAGCTCCCGCACTCCGCGCTCTCGAACTCGATGAACACGAGCTTGCCCTCGGCCCCGCCGCGTGTCCGCGCCTCCTCGACACTCGGCGCCCATGTGGCGTTGCCGGGGCCGCGAAGGACGCGGTTTCCCTCGCCCGGCACCTCCTGGGCGGCGAGGGCTCCCGACAGGAGCAGGCTGACGATCACCGGTGCAGACTTCAAGCGGAGCCCGTCCATGTGTAGTGTGCTGCAAACGCCCGGCCGCGGGCCGGAATTCCAGAAGCCCGTCAGAGGTTTGACAGCCTCCGGCCCCTTTGCTACGGTAGCCCGCCCTCGCCCAGGTAGCTCAGTTGGTAGAGCAAGGGACTGAAAATCCCTGTGTCGGCGGTTCAATTCCGTCCCTGGGCACCAGCCCTCGCGTCCGCCACGGCGGGCTAAGATCGCGCGGGTGATCCTGAAGGTCGCGAAGCTCGGTGTCCCGGTGCTGCGCGCGCGGTCCCGCGACGTCGATCCCCGCGTCGTTGCCCGCGGAGACTACGAGCCCTTTCTGTCCGATCTCGAGGACACGATGCACGAGTACGAGGGCACGGGGATCGCGGCCCCCCAGGTGTTCACCCCGCTGCGCGCGTTCCTCTACGAGGTGCACGCGGAACGCCGGAAACGCAAGGAGAAGGACATTTCCCTGACGGCGCTGTTCAACGCCACCTACGAGGGCGTCGGGGAGCAGATGGAGGAGGACTCCGAGGGTTGCCTCTCCGTCCCGTTCCTCTGGGGGGGCGTCGTCCCGCGATTCGAAACGGTCCGCGTCCGCGCGATCGACCGTTCAGGGAAGGCGGTCGATTTCGAGGCGTCCGGGTACCACGCGCGCGTCCTCCAGCACGAGATCGACCACCTCGACGGCCTCGTGTATCTGGACCGCATGCCGGACATGACGTCCCTCGCCTACACCGTCAAGTTCGGCTGACCGATGCTGCGCCCGCACCCTCGAGCTCGCTTGTGAAAAATTTCACATTCACCCGTTCCCGTTGCTAGAATCGCCAGAGGCTTGATGGTTGGAAAAAAAGAGGCTCTTCCGGCCTATCAAGCCGGGGGAGGCGCCGGACCGGCCGATTTCCTGACGACGCGCCTCGAGACGATGGTCGCCTGGGCACGGTCGAACTCCCTCTGGCCGCTGCCGTTCGCGACGGCCTGTTGCGGGATCGAGTTCATGTCGATCGTCTCCTCGCATTACGACCTCGCCCGGTTCGGCGCCGAAGTCGTCCGGTTTTCCCCGCGCCAGGCCGACCTCCTGATCGTCGCGGGCACGGTCGTGGACAAGCTCGCGCCCGCGCTCCGGCGGATCTACGACCAGATGCCGGAACCGAAGTGGGTCATCTCGATGGGCGTCTGCGCGTCGACCGGGGGCTTCTATCGCGCGTACCACGTCACGCAGGGGATCGACGAGATCATTCCCGTCGACGTCTACGTCCCCGGGTGCCCGCCGACGCCCGAGGAGCTCATGTACGGCATCCTCGAGCTCCAGCGGAAGATCCAGTCCGGCGAGAAGTCCCGCGACAGCCGCTCCGCGCGCGCCGCGGAGGGGAAGCGGTTCGCGTTCTCTCCCGGCGAGGGCGAATCGCCGGCCGCGACGCCGGCGTCCGGCAAAGACGTCCCCGCCGGATGACCGTTCTCGAATCCACGGCGCTCTCGCCCGAGGCCGAGAAGATCCGCGGGCGGATCGCCGCGACCCCGATCTCCGAACGGGTGGAGGTCCTCGATCTCGATCTGCCGACGCTCGAGGTCGGGCCCGAGGACTGGATCGCGCTCGCGCGTTTCCTGCGCGATGACCCGGAGTGCCGCTACGACCTCTTCCTGGACCTGGCGAGCGTCGACAACCTCCGGCGGCGCGAGCGCAAGACCCGATACGAGGCCGTCGTCCACCTCCACTCCATCGCGCACGACCGGCACGTGAGGGTCAAGGTCGTGATCCCGGACGGCGCGGAGCCGACGCTGCCCTCCGTCCACGACGTCTGGCCGGCCGCCAACTGGTTCGAGCGGGAGGCGTACGACCTCATGGGGTTCCGGTTCACCGGTCATCCGAACCTGCGGCGGCTCCTCTGCCACGATGCCTTCGTGGGGCATCCGCTCCGGAAGGACTACGCGCCCGGACAGCGCTGGTTCTTCGCGGAGGAAGACCTCCGGATGCCCGACTGGGCCGCGGAAACGGACGAACGGGCGGGCCACTTCGAGACGCAGACGCTCTCGATCGGACCGTCCCACCCGGCGACCCACGGTGTCATCCATCTGATCGCCCGCCTCGACGGCGAGCGGATCACGCGGGCGGAGACCCAGATCGGATACATGCACCGCTGCTTCGAGAAGATGTCCGAGACGCACACGTGGAACCAGATCATCCCGTACTGCGACCGGCTGAACTACGTCTCCGCGATGATCAACGGGGTGGGGTACGTCAAGACGGTCGAGAGGATGCTCGGGATCGAGATCCCCGAGCGGGGCGTGCTGATCCGGACCATCCTGTCCGAGTTCTCTCGGATCATGGACCATTGCGTGAACATCGGCACGAACCTCGTCGACATCGGCGCGCTGACGAACTTCTGGTACCTCTACCAGCCTCGCGAGAACATCTACAGCCTGCTGGAGGCGTGCTGCGGGGCCCGTCTGACGGTGTCGTACGTCCGCGTCGGCGGCCTGGCCATCGACGTCCCTGAGGATTTCGACGCGCGCTGCCGGGAGCTGCTGGAGTCGATTCCGAAGTTCCTGGAGGATGTCGACCGGCTCGTGACGCGCAACCGCATCGTCCGCAACCGGCTGAGCGGGACGGGCGTGGTGACCCCCGAGCAGGCGATCGCCTGGGGGTTCACCGGACCGGTGCTTCGCTCGACCGGGGTCGCTTACGACGTCCGGCGCTCCCGACCGTACGACTTCTACGACCGGTTCGACTGGGACGTCGCGATCTCGCGGGAGGGGGACAACTTCGCCCGCTATTCGGTCCGCATGGAGGAGATGCGACAGTCCCTCAAGATCATCCGCCAGGCGCTCGACATTCTGCCCGCGAAAGGTCCGGTGAGCTCTTCGGACTGGCACGTCATGCTGCCCCCGAAGGACGCCGTCTACCACGACATGGAATCGCTGATCTATCACTTCAAGCTGATCATGGAGGGGATTCGCGTCCCGAAGGGGGAGCGGTACGACTGGATCGAGGGCGCCAACGGAGAGCTCGGCTTCTACGCCATCTCCGAGGGGAGCGGCGGTCCCTACCGGCTGAAGCCCCGCCCCCCCTGCTTCCCGATGATGGCCGCCTACGAGCACATGATCGTCGGGGGACCGATCTCCGACGCCGTCGCCACGCTCGGGACCCTGAACATCATCGCGGGGGAGCTCGAGCGTTGAGCGGCGTCGTCGACGTCAGCGCGAGGGACCCGAAGCGACTCACGGTCGCGGAGCGTCTCTACTTCCCGGAGATCTTCCGGGGAATGGCCGTGACGATGCGGCACCTCCTGCGGAACCTCGTGCGGATGAGCCGCCTCCCGACGATCCTCTATCCGGAGAAGAAGCGGGACTACTCGGGCCGGTTTCGCGGCAAGCACATTCTGACGACGCGGGACGACGGGACGCTCAAGTGCGTGGCGTGCTACATGTGCGCCCAGGCCTGTCCGGCCGAGTGCATCACGATCGTCGCGGGCGAGCATCCGAAGCTCGCGTACGAGAAGTATCCCGTCGTTTTCGACATCGACATGCTCCGCTGCGTCTACTGCGGCTTCTGCGTCGATGCGTGTCCGAAGGACGCGATCTGGATGACGCGGGACTACGAGATGGCGTTCTTCAACCGCGAGGAGGCCATCTTCGGGATCAACAAGCTCGCCGCGGCGCCGGGACTCCCCGTGAAAGACGGCTACGGCTATCGCCCCTACTACCCGGGCGACGGGACGGTTCCGCCCACCGACGCGTCCGCGGCGCCCGTGCCCCCCGGGGATGGCGAGCGCTTCCGCATCCGGGAGGCCGGCCTCGTGACTGTCCGCCCCTCCTCGCCGCAGTTGATGCCCGAGGACGCGGAAACCCCGCCCCGCTAGAGCTGCAGAGTCCACAAATCTAGCCTGACCCTTTCTGGTTCGCTGACCCTTTCCGACGGTCTAGAATTTGCGGCCGTGCCACGGTTCGAGGACATCCGCCGCGAGTTGACCCACCAGGCGCGGTTCGTCCTGCGGCGGCTCGGAGCGAGCGTGACCCCGCGCGCGGAGGTGCAGGCGCGCTTTCGCCGGCGCTTCTTCGCGGATCAGCCCGTGGACCTCTCCGGCATGCGGGATTACCGCGTGGAGCGGTTTCCGGCCTCCGGGGGCCCCCTGCCGTGGCTCGACCGGCCCGACGCGCAAGCGCAAATCTCGCGCCGGCTGGCCGCCGGGGAGATCGATGACGAGCAGGCGGCGCGCTGCCGTGAGTGGCGGCGGGACGGATACGTCGCCCTGCCGGGTCTCCTGCCGCCCGGGTACCTGGACGGCCTCTGGGAGGCCTACGAGCGAGGCATCGCGGAGGGGCGCGTCATCCTGCAGCCCGAGCAGGCGATCCCCGGAGATCCCCTGCCTCCCCGTTCGCTCGACCCTCACCTGAGGGTCGACGAGCTCGACGGCCTGCTCCGCAACCCGACGTTGCTCGCCTGGAGCGACCTTCTCCTTGGCCGCGCGTCCGTGCCGTTTCAGACCCTGCTGTCGCACAAGGGGAGCCAGCAGAAGCCGCACTCGGACTCGATCCACATGACGACGTACCCTCCCGGGTACCTCTCGGCCGCATGGGTCGCCTTCGAGGACATCCATCCGGACTGCGGCCCGGTCGAGTACTACGCGGGGAGCCACCGCGTCCCGTTCCTCTCGAGCGGCGCTCTGGGGATCTCGACGGCCGATTTCCGGCGGCGCGGATACGCGGCGTACTTCGAGCGCTACGAGCCCGCGATCGCGGGCCTGATCGACCGGGAGGGGCTGCGCCCCGCCCCGTTCCTCGCGCGCAAGGGGGACGTCCTCTTCTGGCACGCGAACCTGATCCACGCGGGCTCGCCGCGCCGCAACCTCGCCCTCTCCCGGAAGGCGGCGGTGTGCCACTACTTCGCGAAGGGCGCGGTCTGCTACCACGACCTCGCGGGGACGCTGGCGGATCCCGGGAGGGTGGG
>Ga0136614_10000331_pt1 | contig 22345 bp, 20 predicted proteins | sample AntDrymUQ2792106_2_FD_106643 | JGI IMG/M metagenome (GOLD analysis project Ga0136614, IMG submission 106643) | Polar desert sand microbial communities from Dry Valleys, Antarctica - metaG UQ279 (21.06) | ecosystem: Environmental > Terrestrial > Soil > Desert | place: Antarctica: Dry Valley... | reverse complement strand
TTCGCCTCCCGGATAAAACGCGGCGTCCCGCCGACACCACGAAATGCGCGCACCGGAGAATTAACCCCGCCGGGAATCAACTCGATTGCGCGCTCAAAAAGTTTCGATGAAAGGTCTGGCTGAGATTGGATTGTTTGACTCATTGTGCTTTATTTTTACCACAGAGGACGCAGAGGGACACAGAGTGCCAAGCAGATAATGTAGGGGCAGGGCTGGTCCCTGCCCGTCGCGCCGCAGACGCGTTGTCAAGATTCGTGTCCGTCCAACGTTGAAGTATGCGTTACGGTTCGCGCGCTCGCGCGGCGGGCAGGGACCAGCCCTGCCCCTACAAGGATCGCACTGAATCTTTTCTACCCAAAGATACTGCGCCAGCGGCGGTCGAGCGCGCTGCCGAAGAGGAAGGTCGTGATCGAAGGTGATTCGTGCGAGCGGTCGTAGCCGACGAGTTCGACATAGGCGCGGCCTTGCGTCGTGTGATCGCCGTGCCGACCGGCGACGTGGCAAGCTCCTTCCCAATAGACGATCATCGTCGTGCCGCGCGTGTCCAATTCTTGATCCTTGAGGACAGGTTTGATCTTCAAGTCGAGGCTCACGCGCGGGACTTGTAGCCGCCAACTGATCGGGTAAGTCGCGCCGGTGTGTGGGCTGCGCCAGTGGTCAAGCACGGTGAGTTGAAAATCTTCGCGCGTTAGATGCAGCGATGTACCGTCGGCCGCGACGTATCTACCGCTCGAAAAGTTTGACGGTCGCCCTTGAGCGTCGCGGATGTGATAGACCATCAACTCGGTGTCATTCTCAAACTGAATGCTGAACCAATCCCAGCCCTTCTGCTTTTCGGTTGTGCGCCATGTGCCGAACTCTCGATCCATCCACGCCGCGCCGGTGAACGCTTCCGTCTCGCCACGCCAAGTGATCCGCCCTTCAGCTTCCATTCGGGTGTAAGAGAAATAGCGCGACGCCTCGTTTTGATCTTTGAAGCTGACGCCGACGTTCTCATGCCCATTCAAGACGGCGGACTTCACGGGACGCAAAGACGCCTCGAAGATCACATCGTCGCCGAGCGTCGCGCGCAAGATGTGTCGCCCCTCGCGCTCGCGCACAGACCAATCGCCGAGCCGTAAGTCATAACGCTGCGCGCTGATTCGCGCCGGCGGATCGAAGGGGTTGTTCGCGCTCTTGCGATGCGCGTAACGAAATGTGCCGCGCGTCTCATCCGTAATTGCGAAGTGCGCGAGATAGAGCGGGTTCGCCAGCAGCCGCAGCGGGACGACGCCGAAACGATCAAGATCGGTGCGCCGTTTGAAGAAGACCAACTCGAAGCCGAAGTGCCGCCCGCCTTCAGTTCGCATGTGGCCGGTGTAATACCACCACTCGGTCTGCGCCTCCGCGTGTGCATAAAGATCGCGCGGCAATTGGACGCCCTCATGTTCCGTCCCATCGCGCAACGTCGAAGCCTTGCCGACCAACACATTGGCGAGGCCGTCGAGCAATTCGGTGGCGATATTTTCCAATGGTTCGATAAAATTAACGCTCATGGTTTTTGTTCAAGTCGAGATGCAGCAGAACAGAAAGATAATGATGAATGATGAATGTAATGAAGTACCGTCGTGATCTTCATCATTCATCATTTCGCATTCATCATTTTTTATCAACTCCGCTCGACGCCGATGCGCGGCTCGACGAGTAGGGTGCGGAAGCTTGACAGGCGGACGAGGCCGGGCGCCGCCCCTTTGGGCTTCTGGATGAACTTGCGTTGCGTGTAATTAACGGCGACTTTGGCATCGCGTTTGGCTTGGCTGAAATGGGCGGCGAGTTGCGCGGCTTCGATGATGGTGCGGTGCGGGATGTCTGACGTGCGCGCGTGATTGCGGACAATGACGTGCGAGCCGGGATAGTCGGCGGCGTGGAGCCAAGTGTCGTGCGGGCGCGCGACGCGGAAGGTCAGTTGATCGTTATCCTTCGCGCCGCGACCGACGAGTATCTCGTAGCCGTCCGAGGAGCGATAGCGACGCGCGCCCGGCACATGCTGTTCAATCTTTGTTTGAGCGCGCCCGCGTTTTGCGCCCGGCAGCGCGCTTTGCTTGCGCGGTTCAAGCCGCGCGGCGAAATCTTCAAGGGCGGTCCCGTCTTGGCGCTCGATGATGCCTTCGAGTTCAGCGCGTTGAGTTTCAATCTCAGCTATTTCTCGCCGCAGCGCCGCGAGTCGTCCGGCGATCTCTTGCGCGGCGCGCTTGGCTTTGGCGTAGCGGGCGAAGCGGCGCGCGGCTTCTTCTTGCAAAGTGGCGTGTTCGTCGATCTCGAATTCAATGGTCGGAGTGTCTTCGGCGAAATAATCGATCAGCTTGACTCGCGAGCCAACGCGCTCGGCGTTGGCGAGATTGGCAAGCAACAGATCGCCCACGCGCTTGTGCGCTGCGGCGTCGCCGTGCGCGTCTAAATCTTGTTCAAGATTGCGTTCGAGCTTGCGCCGTTTGTCCACAGCCTGACGCAGGCGAGCAGCGAGCGCCGCTGCCCGCGCCGTGAAAACGTGTGCGGATTCGCGTTGAGCGAAATAATCTTGCAGCGCGGCAGAGAGCGTCGGAAACTGATCTCGTCGGAGGGGTAGCGGCTCAATACTTTGTCGCTCGCCAACTGAATGCGGCGGTGGTGCATACAACTCACCGATCTCTTGTCCCGCGCCGCGTGGCTCGCGCAACGTATCGACGACGCGCCCCGCCGCATCGAGCAACAACAAGTTCGCCGCGCGTCCCGTAAGTTGTGCGACGAGCGTCCAATCGCGCGTCTCGCCCACGGCATCGTAGCCCGCAAACGCGAAACGCGCGATCCGATCTTGCGCGTCTTTCGTGACCGACAACAATCGCGCGCCGCCCAAATGTTTCCGCAGCGAGAGCGCGAAACTCGACGGCGCAAGCGACTCTTTCTCCAACGCGCGCACCGGCGTCTCGATCAGATAGAGGCGCGGTTGTTGCGGTTCGACCGAGAGAAACAAATATCGCCCCTCGCGCAAACGAAAATCGACCGCGAGCCGGGCGCGCCCCAACTGCCACATCTTTCCCCACGCGCGCCCTCCCAACTCCGGCGCGATTTCGGCCACGATCTCGCAAATCAGTTGATCGTTCATGTACGGAGTAATCAGTAATCAGTAATCAGTAATCAGTCAAGGCACGACAGGTGAAGAGAGGCTGGCTGGTTGATTCTGACCAGAACCAATGTCCATTGGCTTTACCGCGCAAAGAAAGATGCCGCTCGTGCTGGGAGTGCGGACGGCTCGTCCGCCGTGAGCGCGAGAGCGCGAAGAATGGTTGCGCGATCGCATGCTGCGCGAGTGAAAGCGCAAGTCGGTTAGCCCGCCTGCGGCGAGCTTGGCGGACGAGCCGTCCGCGCTCCCAGCACGGGCAGCGCGTTCCGTGCAGGGATCGGGTCAACCCAAAAGAAATTCGCTCTAGTGACAGCTTCTGAAAAGCAAAAGCTCTGCGCGTGCAGGCGCAGAGCTTAACGGGAGAGAAGTGATGGCGATTTAATCGCGCACGGTGATCGTGCCGGAGAAGTGATCGTGGAGCGCGCGGCCTTCGGCGTCGATGAAGGCGAACAGCAAGCCCGCGCCCGCGAGCGCGAGGGAAAGGATGAAGACGAAGGCGCGGCGCGCGCACTGTCCGACCGTCGGGATCAATCCGTTGCGCGCATCGACGGTGCGGAGCGACAAGAGCCTCTGTCCCACACTGCGCCCGGTCGCCGCCGTCGCGATGGTCAGATAAAAAAACATCACTGTGAGAGCGACGCCGGCCAGCGATGCGATAACGCGGATGTCCGACCAATTGCCGTTGGTCATCTCGATGATCATCGCCGACGGTGAAGAGAGAACGCCGACGAGCAAGAGATCGACGAGTCCGGCTACGATGCGTTTGCCCAACGGCGCGCGATCATCAAGCGCAACTGCGCTGTCGTGCGTGAATGACAGTCTGGCGGCGGCTTGTGCGGCTTCACGACGCGCAAGATAGTTGTCGTCGATCACGACGTTGGTCACGCGGCGGGGCACGGGTTTTTCAATCGGAACTGCAAACGGCGGCGCATCCGCAGGCAGAATGTTGGCTGGCGGGGCGGCGTCGAACGCTTCCGCCGGTGGCGGTGTCGGAGGCACGACGACGAGCGTCGGTGTTCGCACGTCGTCACTCTGATGCTCGCTTGGCTCCGGCTGCACCGGCGCTTCTGTTGTAGTGATCTCAGCTTCCGCCAACAGCGGCGTCAAAACTGGCGGCTCTAAAGTTTGCGCTTCAATTGTCAGCAGCGGCTCGTCGGCGAGTTGATAGTTTTCTTCCTCGACGCGCGCGAACGCCGCCGCCGTGGCCGCTGATCCTCTCTTGCCGCTGCGCGCAATGGGCGGAAGCGGTTGTTGGCGCGCGCGCTCGATCCGTTTGAGCGCGGCGGCGACCAGCGGATTGATCTGAGGCGCGTCAGCGGAGGGGACCAATCCGAGCGGCGGTGTCGTCTCGGCTGTGTGAACAAATTCTTGAGACGCTGTTTCGGTTGGCGGGAGAGATGCCGGCTCTTCTCCAGATTCGCGCGCGGCTTCGAGCGCACGGCGTTGCTGTATCTCGCGCACGCGCTCGCTCAATTCCTTTCGCCATTGCGGCTTGGCGCGGCCTTTGCCGGGAAATTCGATCAAGGTAGAAGCGCCCGGCACGCTCGCCGCCGTCTTCGCCGCAGACGCGGCGGCATTGGCCGGGATGGGCAGCAAGTCTTCCGCGATGTTGGCGGCGACGGGAGCAAGGCACTGTGGGCATTGAGCGAAAACGCTAGGGTAGTCGGCGTGGCACGCTGCACACTGCATGATTGGCGAAGCCTCCATAAAAAAGCCGAAAAAATTGAAATCAGAGACGGCGGGGCGAAGCCGTTAAACCTAACCCTTCTGCGGAGTCGCGGCGGATGCTATCAGAGATTACTTTAAGTGGTCAACCAGAAAATGTACAATTGGCAGTAGTTGGCGGCGGGAGCGGTACAAGATAAAGATAGTTCAAAGTTCAAGGTTCAAAGTTCAAAGTCAGGAGATGAGTGTTCTTGACTTTGAACTTTGAACCTTGAACCTTGAACTTTTACAGTGGTTGGCGTCCGGCGAAGCCGGCTTCTACTTCGTGCCACCATTCGAGTTGGTCGCCCTCGTCGAGCTTCCAGCAGAGCAGCACGATACGACCATCGCGCATGGTGGGGAAATCGATCAAGCCGCGCTCGTAATCTTTGAGCTGCACGCCGAGTTCTTCCAGCTCGTTTGTGTGTTGGACGAGATTGAGGAGCGTCATCACGTATTTCATACCTTCCGGCATGTGGCCGCCGCCGGACTCCGCGCCCGCGGCGGCGCGACGTGAAGCCTCTTGAAAAGAGATAGTTGTTGTATGCGCCCGCGAGATGGCCGTGACGATCCGCCGCACCGCTGGCAACAACGCATTCGCTTCTTCGACGCTGAACAACTTCATAAAAACAGTGATGAGTGACGAGTGACGAGTGACGAGCTAAGGCAATTTCTTGCCACTCGTCACTCGTCACTGCTTTTCAGTGTTCGTCTGTGACGCGGACGAAATCGGGGTGGGGGTTGGCGAGTTGTTCGCCGTTGTCGACATCGCGCGCGGCGACGGGTTGCGCGCGTGGCGGCGTCGAGAGATGGATGTTGTCACGGTGATTGTTCTGTTGATGGCTGCCGTCCAACTCTTCGGCGTGGGGCATGAAGGCGTGCGAATCATCGTGCGGGTGCTGATCGTAATAGCGCGCGCCGTGCGACATATCTTTGCGGACGCGGTCGGCGATCTCGCCGAGATCGATGAAGTAATCGGCCACGTCAATCAGTTTCGGCGCAGTGTTCGAGCGGAAGCCTGCGACTTCCACTCGACAGCCTTTGTAGGCGACGGCGTTGACGGCATAGACGAAGTCTTCATCGCCGGAGACCAAGACCGCCGTATCGTAACGCCCGGCCAAACTGAGCATATCGACCGCGATCTCGACATCGAGATTGGCCTTGCGCGTGCCGTCGTAAAAAGTTTTCAGCTCTTTGTGAATGACGCGGAAACCATTGCGGCGCATCCAGAGCAGAAAGCCTTGTTGTCGTTCCGCGCCAACATCGACGCCGGTGTAGAAGAAAGCTCTGAGCAGTCTGCCATCGCCCAACAACACGCGCAGGAGTTTGTTGTAATCGATGTCGATATTGTGAAACCGCGCTGCGTGAAAAAGGTTGTTGCCGTCAATAAAAACTGCTACTCGTCCTCGATGCCCTAACTGCCAAGAGATATTATTCGTCGGATCAAAGTGCTGCATGAAAAAAGTTGCTCCATTTTTAAGTTGATTGATTTCATAACTCTAAAGCCCCTAATGGCTCTTAGGATGCCGCCGCGCGCGCTGAAGGTCAAGCGGCGTGAAGTGGGCGCTCTCTGTCCGCTATGAACCTTGCAACGTCGTGGCGATGATCTCGCCGGTCACGGCGTCGAGATAGACATGCAACTGCGGCGTACCGCCGACCAAGATTTCCCAAGCGAGATGCAACTCCAAAGCTGCCGGATCGGTGGCACTTTGGAGCGGATAGATGACTAATTCACGCACGGCGATCTCGCCGTCCGGCGGGAGCATGACGGTCTGCGTGTTACCGCGCGCGTCGGTGTAACTGACGGAGCGGCCCGCGAGTCGCTCTGTCGCTTCTCCCGCCGTCAGGCGCGTGCGTGGAGCGTTGAGCGCGCGGGACAATTCCTCCGAGTCGGGGATCGCTGTACTGGAGAGCGCGATCACGCGCAGATCAGGCGTGAACGCGATCTCGATGACGCCGTAGCCGCCGCGCAAAGGGTAGGGAAACGGCCTTTGTTGATAGCGCGCCCGCCGCGCGCCCGTCTGCTCTGTCACGTCGATGAGTGAGAGGTCGGAGAGTTCCACGCCGAGCAGCGGAGCCGCGTCGCGGAGAAAGCGGCGCAACGATTCGCGCCGCGCTTCTTGTGCCGCCTCTTCGCCCTCGCCGGCAGGCTGGACCAGTGGCAGTCGCAACATCGCGTCTGGCGGCAGCGCGCGAATCGTCGCCGTGACCAATTGCAGTTCAGGAGCGGCGACGGTGTCGTTCAAGCCTGTGTCTTTTGCGAGGGCCGCCCACACCGCGTTAGCCTGTTCGCTCCGGGCCGCGTCAGCCGATAAGATGATCGGGTAAGGCGGCTCGCTGGCGCGCGGGCGCGTGGGATCAGGCGTGCGCGAGGCCGCCGCACACGCACCCGACAGCAACGCAAACGCCGAGACCAGCGCGCCGAGCAGTAGCCGACACCAAGCCACACGTCTCTGACAAGAAGCCATAACCAGCGAAACTCACCATGAAAAAAAGTCTGTGGGAAAGAACGCCGCCGATTATACTTCATCACCGTCACCCTGTAATCTTGCATTAGGTTACTACCTGATTTATTCATGCTTGCGGGAAAGATCAGCCACAGAGAACACAGAGATCACAGAGATAGGAATAGTAGGAGTAGCGGCCTTTGATCCTCTGAGTTCTCTGTGGCAAACATTGGAAATGAATTGATCCTGCGGTAATGGAAGTTGCAGACATGGCGGCGCGGGCCGCGCATTGATCAGGAGAGCGAGGCTTGCGATTCGACGAGGAAAAGTTTTTCTCAGCGTTGGAAGAGGATGCGGCTCTGCCGGCGGAGTCGCGCGCGTTCGCGCCCGATCAGTTAGTTGAGTGCGTGGCTTGTGCGCGCCGTAATCCGCCGACGCGGATGAATTGCCTGTACTGCGGCGCAGCGTTGGCGGCAGTGAGTGAGATGGCTGATCTGCGTCGCCCGATTTTGCGGGCGTTGGAAGAATGGGAGCAAGGCTTCAACGTCGTGTTGCCGCCGGGCGGGCGCGCAAATTTAGCGAGAGGGGACCAATCCGAGGTGGCGGAGTGGTTAGGGATCGAATCGGGCGCGCTGGCCGAGATGCTCAGAGCGGCAGAGCCGCTGCCGTTGGCGCGTGTGGCGACGCGCGAAGAAGGTGAGTTGATCCAACGCAAACTCACTGCGCGAGGGTTGAGTATTGAGGTTATCGCTGATGAGGATTTGGCCGTCGAGTCGCAGCCGCCGCGGCGCGTCCGGCGGTTGGAGTGTGGGACGGAAGAATTGCGCGGATGGGCGCGCGTGGAAGAGGCGGCGGAGAGTTTTCAATGGTCGGAGATCAACTTGATCGTGCCGGGACGGATTCAGCGAAAGCGGATCGAGACGGACGAGCGGCGCAAGCGCGTCGCCGCCGACGCGGAAACCGTCGAGTCGCGCGAGTTTTATGCGGACGAGAGCGTGCTGGATATTTACTCTGCGCGGTCGGTCAGGAACTGGCGGATCGTGTCGGAGAATTTTGATTATTCGTGTCTCGGCGCGAGCAAAGCTCTGTTGACGACGGAAAATTTCCGGCGGCTCGCGGAAGTCTTGAAAGAGCGCGCGCCGTCGGCTGTATATCAAGACGATTACCGGCGCGTGCGCCATCTACTGCGTTTCGCTTGGCCGCCCGACGAGCAGGCGGCAGCCGGCGGCTTGCGGCGCAGCCGGCCCGGTCGCTTCCTCACCGCAGCCGTGTTGAGCCTGAGCAACGAACGGCAGTTCACGCGCTACGGGCGTTTAGTTCATCATTTCATCAATCGACAGGAAGCGTTCGTATGAAACCGCGCCGCCACCCGCCACGCCGAGAGACCCACGACAATAACGCGCCGCGTGAACCACGCGATCCGCGTCACGCTACATCGCGCGCGCACGACACGCCGCCCGACTCACTGCCGCGCGAGCCGCGAAGTGAAGCGCACCTCTACGGATTCTCGCCGGTGCTGGAAACCTTGCGCGCGGGACGGAGACCAATCGAGCGGATCGTCGTGGCCGAAGGCGCGCACGAGTCGCGTCTGCACGAGTTGATGCAACTGGCGCGCGAGCGAAGAGTGTTAGTGCGTCGCGCGCCGCGAGCGGAGTTGCAACGTTTGACGGCAGGAGCCAATCATCAAGGCGTCGTCGCTTTTGTCGCGGCGGCTGCATACGCGGATGCCGACGAACTGCTCGACGCGCTGGCTGCGCGCGTGGGGACGGGTACGCCTCCGCTCGCCGTCGTGCTGGACGGCGTGGAAGACCCGCGCAATCTCGGCGCGATCATTCGCACGGCGGAATGCGCGGGCGCGCATGGCGTCTTCGTCCCCGAACGCCGCGCTGCCGGCTTGACTGAGACGGTGGCGAAAACCGCTGCCGGCGCGTTGGAATATGTTCCCGTCGCGCGCGTCGTCAACGTCGCGCGGCTCGTCGAAGAATTAAAAGAGCGCGGCATCTGGATTGTGGGAACTGACGCTGAAGCAAAAGTCGATTACACCGCATGGGACTGGACGCAGCCCGCCGCTCTCTTCTTGGGCGGCGAAGGCGATGGCTTGCGCCGGCTCGTGCGCGAACGTTGCGACGTGCTGGTGCGGATTCCCCTGCGCGGCCACATCGAATCGCTCAACGTCTCGGTCGCCGCCGGAGTAATTCTCTACGAGGCCGTGCGCCAGCGAACACTCGCCGGACAAGCGGCGTATAATGCGGCTGACGATGGACGGTAGACGATGGCCGGAAAGTTTGCTCTCCTTCCGCGCACGGCTCGTTGAGCGACGAAGCGATTTGATCAAAGATTGGCTATCGTCCATCGTCTATCGTCCGAACTCGGAGGAACCCATGTACTGCCCGAAATGCGGAACGCAGAATATCGACGGAGCGAGTTTCTGCCGCGCCTGCGGCTCTAACCTGAGCCTTGTACCACAAGCGTTGACCGGGCGTTTACCTGAAGCTGTCGCGGATGAAACTGGGGGCGGCGCGCAGAAAGGAAAAAAGCAGCGCGGCAAGCAGCCGCCGAGCATGGAAAAAGCGGTCAAGAATATTTTCATGGGCGTCGGCTTTCTCTTCGTCTCGCTCGCGATCATGAGGTTTGCGCCTGCCGGTCGCATCTGGTGGTTCTGGCTGCTGATCCCAGCCTTCTCGTTGTTGGGCGGCGGCGTAGCCGAATGGCTGCGCGTGCGTCAAAACCAGCCCACAGCCTCGCCGAGCTTTCCGCCCTACACGCCGCCGGGCGCGCCGATGTCGATGCCGCCCCCCGCCGCACGCGGCAGCGCGCTCCCGCCGCGCGACACTGGCGAACTATACACACCTGCGAGCGTCACCGAAGGCACGACACGCTTGCTCGAACACGAACCGCAAACACGCAAAAGCAAGGATGAAGGATGAAGGATGAACATAAACTCAGAGCAGTCTGCTTCTCTTAATCCTTCATCCTTCATCCTTCATCCTTGTCATATCGCCGTCCCCGTCTGCGCCCGCCGCGTTGCTGAACTGCATGATGCGATGAGCCGCGCGGCACAGGTTGCAGACTTCGTCGAATTGCGGCTCGATTGCCTCGACGATGTAGAGTTGGATGCGGCAATGCGCGCTGCGACGGAGTTGTTGCACAGCGTTACTGGTCCCTTGATCCTCACGTTGCGGCCAGCGGAGCAGGGCGGGCGGCGCGTGATCGATGTGGTAGCGCGACTCGCTTTCTGGTTGAAATTCTTTTCGAGTGAACCGCCCGGCAATATCTTCGCCGACATCGAACATGATCTGCTGCCGCTCTTGCAGGAGCGTGCGGGCGCGGCGGATTTGAACATTGATTGGTCGCGCGTCATCTGTTCGCAGCACGATTTCACGGGCGTTCCCGCCAACCTCGAACAACTTTATGAAGAGATGGCGGCTGGGCCAGCGCGCATCTTGAAAATCGCGGTGCAGGCGAATGCGATCACGGATTGTCTCGCCGTCTTTCGCTTGTTAGAGCGGGCGCGACATGAAGGGCGAGAACTGATCGCCGTCGCGATGGGCGAGGCCGGAATCACGACGCGCATTCTCGGTCCCTCGCGCGGCACGTCCCTCACGTTCGGCGCGCTCGATGAGACACAAGCGACTGCGCCCGGACAACTGGCCGCCGCCGATTTACGTGAATTGTACCGGCTCGACTCAATCAGCGAACGGACGGCAATCACAGGTCTGCTCGGCTGGCCCGTCGCACATTCGCTCTCGCCCCACATGCACAACGCCGCTTTCGCCGCGCGCAAACTCGATGCCGTCTATTTGCCTTTGGCCGTCAATGGCGCGCGTGAGTTCATGCGGCGCATGGTTCATCCGCGCACGCGCGAAATGCGTTGGGATTTGCGGGGCTTGAGCGTCACCGCGCCGCACAAGAGCGCGATCATGGAGAGCCTCGATTCTATCGACGAGGCCGCGCGCGAGATCGGCGCGGTCAATACTGTCGTCGTTGAAGGCGACGAACTGTGCGGCTACAACACCGACGCGGCAGCCGCATTGGTCCCCTTAGAGAATTTAATTGACTTGAACGGCGCGCGCGTGGCGGTCATCGGCGCGGGCGGCGCGGCGCGGGCCATGCTGTGGGGCCTCAGAGAGCGCGGGGCCAAAACGACAATCTTCGCGCGCCGCACTGCTACTGCACAGGAGATCGCAGAGCAGTTTGCCGCGCCGGTGCAGACGCTGGAGGGCGCACGCTTTGACGAGTTCGATCTCGTCGTCAACACGACGCCGCTCGGCACGCGCGGCCAACTTGAGACGGAGACGCCCGCGACTGCCGCACAGCTGTGCGGCGCGCGCATCGCCTACGACCTCGTTTACAATCCGTCTGAGACGCGTTTCATGCGCGAGGCGCATGAAGCCGGTTGCGAGTCAGTCTTGAACGGCTTGCCGATGCTCGTCGCGCAAGCCGCCACGCAGTTCCAACTCTGGACGGGCGAGGAAGCGCCACTCGAAGTTATGCGCGCGGCAGCGGAGAGGCGCATCGCAGAAAAAAGATAATTGTAGGGGCAGGGCTTGTCCCTGCCCGTCGCGCGTCAGCGCGTTGTTCGGCTTTAGCGAGTTATGCTTCCTCTAAGCGATCCAAAATGGAGAACATTCGATGGTGGGTATCGTGACAAGTACGATGCTTCCGTTCCACTTGCTCGTCTTGAAAGTGAGATTGAAGGGCTTGATTCTGTGTGGTCAGAGCTGTGGGAGAATTTGCATCATCAGGGGGATGTTGGCATCGGTTCGTATGCAGCTATTCCCCACATTGCACGAATCATTCAGAGTCGAGAAATATTAAACTACAACCCATTCGCCTTGACCGTAACAATTGAATTGGCGAGAAACTGGAGTGGGAATCCTGACTTGCCTCATTGGTTGGAGAAGGATTACATGCAGGCTTTGTGGAATATTGCACAGTATGGTTGCGATAGCCTGAATAAAGAATGGGATGCAAGCATTCTAAAATCTGTCCTTGCTCTGGTAGCGATACTGAAAGGCAACAGGGATTTGGGAGAGCTGATTTTTGAGGTTGATAATGGGTATGAAAAAGATTTGCTTGACAAATTCTTTGCTGGTTAGGGCGAGCCAAACAAGTCCATGAAGCTGACTGCCTGTCCGCTTCGCTTTCATGCAGCAGCCTATGTCCAGCGTTCAAGATTGAAGCGAACTACCGTTCGCTTGCGGGCAGGGACAAGCCCTGCCCCTACAGTCCATCTTTGCTTCCTGAGCTTTATGGAACGTTACAGCCGACAAATTTTATTCGACGGGATCGGTCGCGCGGGACAGGAACAGTTGCTGGCTGCGCGCGCTTTGCTCGTCGGTTGCGGCGCGCTCGGATCGTCGCAGGCAGAGGCGTTGGCGCGAGCGGGCGTGGGGCGTCTGCGTGTGGTGGATCGTGATTTCGTGGAAGAGTCGAACTTGCAGCGGCAGACGCTATTCACCGAAAACGATGCGCGCGAACGTCTGCCGAAGGCGGTGGCGTGTGCGCGGCGACTCGCGGAGATCAACTCCGATGTGAAGGTTGAGGCGGAAGTCGCCGATGTGCATCAAGGCAATGTCGAGCGGCTGATTGATGGTTGTGCTGTCGTGCTTGACGGAACGGACAATTTCACGACGCGCTATCTGCTCAACGAAGCGTGTGTGAAGCAGGGGACCAATTGGATTTACGGTGCGGCGGTCGGCTCATATGGTGTGTCGATGACGGTGCGACCGCGCGTGACGCCGTGCTTGCGTTGCGTCTTTGAGGAGATGCCGCCGGCAGCTTCGGCCCCGACGTGCGATACGGCAGGCGTGATCATGCCGATCATCTCCGTCGTCGCCGCCGTGCAGGTGAGCGAGGCGCTGAAACTGCTGACGGGAAGTTTTGGGGACTTGCACAATTCGCTAATGCAGTTCGACGTGTGGCGCAACGAGTGGCGGCGCATTCGTCTCGGCGAGCCGTCGGTTAACTGTCCCGTGTGCGCGCGCGGACGTTATGAAGCGTTGGATGCAGAAGCGAGCGAGTTTGCCGCCGCGCTCTGCGGGCGCGACGCCGTGCAGATTCGTCCACAGCAAACAACGCGCATCGATCTCACGCGCTTGACCGAGCGTTTGCGCGCATCCGGCGAAGTGAAAGTCAACGAGTATCTCTTACGTTTTCGCGCAGGCGAATACGAATTGACTGTCTTCCCCGACGCCCGCGCGATCATTCGCGGTACAGACGACGTGCAGCAAGCGCGCTCGCTTTATGCGCGTTACGTTGGGAATTAAAGCAAGTGAAGTTAAGAAGAGAACAATAGACAGGATTGACAGGATGAACAGGATGAACAAGATGTGGCAAATAAAAGCTATTGCTATCCGTTTTGTTACTGTTCATCCTGTCAATCCTGTCTAATTCCAATTTGGTTTCTGCTAACTCGCATCTCATAGTGCAGCGTCGGTGTTTCGGTTATCATCAAATTGATGCTCCTACCGCGATGCGGCTGAAGCGACACAGCTCAAAAGAAAGTCCGACACGAATTTCTGAATGGCTAATCAATCACACTCATTTCGTCACGCACTGTTCTCGTTTTTCTGTTTAATTTTCATCTCTACCTCAGTCGCGCCGGTGCGCGCGGGCGGCCCTGCCGTGTGGGAGATCACTTCGCGCGAAGAGTTATTGAAGGGCGAGGCGCGCGGCGTCTCCGTCACGGATACGGGCGCGTTGATGTTGGCCCCGCGCTTCGCTCAACTGTTCGACACGGAGCAGGCTTACATCTGGTCGAGTGCGCTTGACGGGGCAGGCAATGTCTATCTCGGCACGGGCCACGACGGGCGCATCTTCCGCGTTGGAGCAGACGGCAAAGGCGCGCTGCTCTATGATGCGCCGGAGTTGGACGTGACGGCTTTGGCAATCGGGCGCGACGGCGCGCTCTACGCCGGCACGTCGCCGGACGGGAAGGTATATCGCATCGGCGCGGACGGGCGCACGGCGGATTATTTTGATCCGCCGGACAAATACATCTGGTCGTTGGCGGTGATGACGGACGGCGCGCTGGCTGTCGGGACGGGCGACAACGGGAAAATTTATCGCGTGCGCGCGGCGGGCGCGAAGGCTGAAGATTCTTTGTTGATCGACGTGAACGAGACGCACATCATCTCGCTTGCTTTGGATGGGCAGGGACAGTTGCTCGCGGGGACTGATCCGGGCGGGCTAGTCTTGCGTGTTGGCGCGGACGGCAAAGCGTTCGCGCTCTTCGATTCGCCGTTACGCGAGATTCACTCGCTGGCCGTCGCTCCGGATAATTCAATTTACGCGCTGGCGTTGAGCGATGCGGCTACACGCGGCGGTGCGCCGATAGCTCCCGCCGGTGTGCCACCCGCAGCGGGGGCTGCCGGAGCGCAGAGCGGCGTGACGGTGACGAGCGTCACGATTGACGAAGGCAGCGCCGGCAACGTCGGCAGTCCGTTTGGCGGCGGGCAGCCGTCACCATCACGCAGCCCCAACGATCTCGCGAACGCACGCAGCGCCGTCTTTCGCATTTTGCCCGACGGCGGGACTGACGTGCTGTGGAGTTCGCCGACCGTGACAGCCTTCGCCATCGCGCCCGCGCCCGGTGGGGCCGGCGGCGTTCTCGTCGGCACGAGCGACAAAGGCCGCATCTACTCGGTCACGAATGACGGGCGCGACACACTGTTGATTCAGTCGAGCGAGGATCAAATCTCTTCACTGTTTGTGCGCGGGCGTGAGACTTACGCAGCATCGAGCAATCAAGGAAAACTCTTCCGCTTCACGAATGATCCGATGACGGAGGGAGCTTACGAATCGCCGGTGCGCGATGCGCGGCTCGTCGCTTCGTGGGGGCGCATTTGGTGGCGCGCAGGCGGCGCGGTCGAGTTGCAGACGCGCAGCGGCAACACCGAGCGGCCCGACGCGACTTGGAGCGAGTGGAGCGCGCCCTACCGCGAGCAAGGGGGGACGCAAGTCTCTAGCCCGCGCGGGCGTTTCATTCAATGGCGTGCGATATTGCGCGCGGCGGGCAGCGCGCCGGCTCGCGTCGAGAATGTCAATCTCGCTTATCAACCGCGCAATGTCGCCCCGGAGATTCTATCGCTCACCGCGCTTCCGGTGGGCATCGCCTTGCAGCCCGCCATCCAGCTTCAGTTCGATCCGAACGCCGAAGCGGCAGGCGTCGATCCATCGCTGATTGGTCCCATGCCGCAAGTGCCGCCACGCCGCGCCTTTCAACGCGGGGCCGTCTCGCTGCAATGGCAAGCCGAAGATCGCAACAACGACACTTTAGAGTACGCCGTCTATTACCGCGCGCTGAACGAGGGCGCGTTCCACCTGTTGAAAGACAAACTGCGCGACAACTTTTATACCCTTGACGGCGCAATGCTCGGCGACGGTCGCTACGTCTTCAAAGTCGTCGCCTCAGACGCGCCGGAGAATGCCATCGGCGCGGCGCTGACAGGCGAGCGTTTGAGCGAGCCGGTCAGCATCGACAACACTCCGCCCGTCGTTCGCAGCGTCGGCGACGCGATGCTCAAGAGCGACCGCGTCGTGGTACGTTTCGTCGTCGAAGACGCGATGGGCATGGTGCGCCGCGCCGATGTGAGTGTTGACAGCGGCGAATGGCAAATGGTCTTCCCCGAAGACGGCATCGCCGACAGCCCGCGCGAGACCTACGTGCTGGAACTCCCGCTCACAGGCGCAGGCGAACACACCATCTCGCTCCGCGCCTTCGACGCCGGCAACAACGTCGGCAGCGCGCGCATGGTTGTGAGAAAGTAGGCGGAGTAGGGGCAGGAGGCAGACAGCAGGAGCAGGAGGCAGCTAAGACCAGTTTGCTTTTCCTGCTTCCCGCTCCTGCCGTCTGCCTCCTATCTTTTGCTTCCTGTTTTATACGATACGGTGTGAAGCGTGCCGGAAAGCGTGCGCGGATGATTGAAGAGAGATAAACTAACGGCTGTAAATGCGGCAGTTAGGCAGCAGGCGGCGTGGCATCTGTCTTGCACGAAGAGGCAGCGAGACGAACGCGCGTCTCTCCTTTCCCTCCCATGCGCGTCCCGACAAACGAACATGAGGAGGCCCCTAGTAATGAAGATGAAGTATGCACTCAAGAGATTTGTGATTTCCATTTTAGCAGTTTGTGTTTTGTCCGCCGGCGCATTCGCACAGCGTGACGAGAAGAAGAATCCTCCGAAAGAAGAGCGGGTCATCCAGAAGAAGGAGAAAGATAGGGAGCAAAAAAAAGAGGAGCGCCGCGACAACCAAGACAATCAAAAAAACGACAACCGAAAAAAGCCGGACGGTTGAGCTTCTCAACGAGCTTCGCTCCGCGCCGCTTCTGGCGCATTCGACGAAGCCGCCGAGAGCGACGCAGCAAACGAGTTCAGCCGGCGCAAAATTTCAATCCCCGCTCAAGCAATGCCGGAATGAGTTTCCGCCGGCACTTGAGCGGGGTTTCAACTTCAAGGTGATTTGCGATGAAGAAATTTTTACAGCAGAGAGTAACAGCGGGAACACTCGCCGGCCTTGTTTTGTGCGGCGCGTTATTCAGCAGCGCAACGCTTTCAAACGTCAGCGCACAAGGAGCGCGGGTTGACCGCCGGCTCGTCGCCCGCGCCCAATCTTACACGGGCGACAAATTCAATTATTCCGTGACCACACCGCGCGGCGTGCGCGTCGTCGTAGTCTCGCAGCCGCGCGGCGAAGCCTTGCGCGCCATCGACGACGGCCTCTCCGAACTGTTCGCCGTCGCCCGCCGCCACAATTACAGAGCGCGGCTCAACTTTAGCGACTACACCGTTTTCATCGCCCGTGCCGACCGCACCCGCGACAGCGCCGGAGCCTACTCGCCGGACATGGCCTTCGACGCCACTTACTATGCCGGCACAGAGTATGATCGCGGCGGCTACATCTACGCCGCCGGCATGGTCCCCTCGTATCAACCCTTAGCGATCATCGTCGCCGAACACCAGCGCGACTGGCAGCGCCTCGCCAACGTCGTCCGCTACGAAGGCGAGCATCTCGTCCTCTACCACAACGACCGCGCCCGCTTCAACCAAACCGCCGACCACTCGCGCGGCGGCGCACACCCGATCCTGCAATAGTGATGAATGCGAAATGATGAATGAAACGAAGGTCTTTGTCTTTCATTCATCATTCATCATTTCGCACTCATCATTTCTATTTGATCAGCTTCGCCGAGATGACGAGGATCAACGCCTTGTCTTTGAGGCTCGACGTGCCGACGACGACTTTCTCGCCTTCGCGGATGCCGACATCGCTTTGGATTCTGGCGCTACTGCCATCGCCATTGATGTTGAATGAGAAATTCCCTAACTGAACCGACGAGACGTTAGGAGAGCTTTCAACTAACGACAGCCGGTCGGCGGAAAAGTTATAAGAGTAGGTTTGGTTTCCCCTGCCCGGTGTCGGCAACTCTACCGAGCCAATGCCATTGATGTAATCGGGAATCCGTCCCAAGCTCTCTTTCGTGCGCTGCACGACGGTCGTCAGCAATTGATAGTTCTTGAAGTTGAGCGTCGATTGCAATTGCGTCAGCGCATCTTTCAAATCAGCCGGAGTCGCGCCGGATAAGCCTTCTGTGTTCGAGGCGAGGAGGACGTGCATCCGCAACTCAATATCGGGGCGCGGGGCTTCGGGCGTATCGAGACGCTTCAAGGCGTCTTCGATGGAGGCGATGTTCTCGGGGAAATCGCGGACGGTGATCGTCTTAAACGTGCTGTTAGACGAGACCGACGATCCTTTGTGGCCGCTCGTTAGCAACCTGAGTACTGAGAGGAGGCTATCGGGATCGCGGTGCTTCACTTCAAAGATGCGGCTCTTAAAACTCGTGTGCGTCACGAAAGTATCGGTCACTTCCGCTTTCGGTGCAGCCTGCTGGCCGAAAGTTTGACCGCCGAGCGCGAGGACGAGCGCGCACGCGGCGGCGATGATGAATGGTCGGTGCGATGAATTCATATTAGCTCCTATCTGTTTTCGATAATTTTCGCGGGTGACGAATCGTCCGCTCTTGGCGTCAGCCAGATGATGCGGATGTTCGGGTCCGCCGTCTGAATCTCGATCCGCGAGATTTCTTCCGCCGGAGTTGTCTGCGCGCCCGAAGCCGGCGGTTGCGCCGGTCTCAATCCGGTTGATGCCGTTTGAGTTTGCTCGTCACGTTCCTGCGGAACGAGCGCGGGCGACGGGGGCAAGCGGCGGTTCGCGGTCGATGGCCGCGACTGTGTTCGGCTCTGCCTGCTCGCGAACTCGCTCCGCTTGCGTGTGTTCGTCAGCGAACTGTGCGAGGGCTGCGGATCACGAGCTACTTCCTTCAGTTCTGCCGGCGGAGTTGCCTGTCGAGGCGCAGACGGCGGGAGCGAATGCTGTTCATGGCGAATCGCTTGCTTGTGTGATTGATCAGCATCTCGTCTGAAGACGAACTGGTAAGCGAGCATGGCGAACAAACACAAGAGGGCGACCGATGCGGCGAAGGCCAACGGGCGATTGAGTTGCGGGGCAAAGAACAACGCGGGCGGAGGAAATCGCCGCGTGCGCGGTCGTTGCAACTCGATCTGTGACAAGACCGCGCTCCTAATCTCCGCGTAAAAATTTTCTGCAAATTCAACTCGCGCCGTCTCCTGCAACCAACTCTGGCTCGCTCGATATTCAGCGATGAGTTGGCGGCATGACTCACACGCTTCCGCGTGCGCGGTGACGAAACGCGCTTGCCGCCGTGTGAGATCGTTCGTCATCGACAGCGGTATCAACTTGGCTGCGCGTGAACATTTAATTCGTCTCAACATCTCGGCCTCCCTTGAGCCAGCGTTCGCAATAACGCTTGAGCTTCTGCCGCGCCGAACTGATCTGCGAGCGCACAGTCACAGGACGTGAGCCTAAAATGCTCGCCACTTCTTCTGTTGACAATCCTTCGAGATCGCGCAGCACCAACGCGGCGCGCTCTTTCTCCGGCAGCAGCGCGAGGGCGCGAGCGAGGAAGGCGCGCTGTTGATTCAGTAATGCGCTCGCTTCGGCGTCGCCGCCTTCGCGTGACGGCGCGGCGATGTTTTCAAAAAGACCCGGCTCGTCTTCCGTCGTCGCCGTTTGTCGCCCGCCGCCCTCATGCGCTCGTCGCTTGCGCGCTACGTCGTGGCAGACGTTGACTGTGATGCGGTAGAGCCAGCCTTGAAAATCCTGTCCGGGACGGTAGCGGTGTAGGTACTTATAGACTCTGAGAAAGACTTCCTGCGCCGCATCGCGCGCGTCCTCGCGGTCGCCGAGCAGTCGCCACGCCGTCGCCACGACCCGCCGCTCGTGCGCGATCATTAACTGCTCAAAGGCCGCCGCGTCGCCCGCTACCGCACGCTCGATGATGTGCGTGCAGGCGTCCGTCTGCTCACCTGCCCGCGCAGTCGCAGCAGAGAGAGACGGCAAATTGTCGGTCATCAAAACGCAGCCCGCGATCTCAGACGGCATGTCTCATCCTCACTCCCGCGACGCTCCACGATGATTACTACCATGCTCGCGGCAAAAACGTTGAGAGCAATTTCAACTCTCACACGCCGGCAACCTCGAACAGTTCCGCCAGCGCGGATGATCTCACGCCAAGATGCAAAGAGCGCAAAGAAAGAACGAGCGCTCGTCGGCGTCGATCAACTTTGCGTGCTTGGCGTTTTGGCGTGAACTTCTTTTCATTACGGAAAAGAGTTGACGACGGGCAGGCAAACGACTACAAGATGCTTACTTTGGGACGACAACAAACCCTCCCGGATAACACATGCCGCCTCGCGCTAGATGTAAGACCGGAGTCCTATGCGTAGAATCGATCTCAAGAAGGCGCAGACCGCGCGCGCCAGCACGATCCGCGACATCAATCGCCAGATCGTCCTCAATTATGTGCGCGACCGCGAGCCGATCTCGCGCGCCGAAATCGCGCGCGAGACTGCGCTGCAACGCTCGACCGTCTCGACGATTGTCGAAGACCTGCAAGCCCTCGGTTTGATCGAAGAGATCGGTGAAGGCGAATCGACAGGCGGGCGTCGCCCGACGCTGCTGCGCCTGCGTGCGGCAGGCGCGACGGCCATTGGCATCGACCTCACGCCTTCGGGGACCACTATCGTGACGAGCGATCTGGCGGGCCGCATCCTCCAGCGCATCGAGTTGCCGTGCGTGCCGGATCGCAAAGAGCTAATCGATCTGATCGTCGAGCAGGTGCGGCAGTTCCAAGCACGCGCCGGGCAGGGCGCGATTGAAGGCGTCGGCATCAGCCTGCCGGGATTGGTTGATCCGAACAGCGGGCGCGCGATTTACATTCCTTATTTCAAGTGGCGCGACTGGCCCATCGCCCAAGAGATTTCGCAGGCAACCGGCCTTGAAGTGACGATTGACAATGACGCCAATGCGGCGGCGCTGGCCGCGCTCTGGTTCGGTCGCCCGGAGATTTCTGAAGCGCGCGACTTCATCTTGATGCTGGTGGCGGAAGGCGTCGGCACGGGGATCGTTTTCGACGGACAGATTTATCGCGGCGAGCGCGGCGCGGCAGGCGAGTTCGGCCACATGATCATCGGCACGGGGACAGACGCGCCCATCGACTGTTCGTGCGGCAACCGCGACTGCTGGGAAGCCTTCGCCTCAGGCCGCGCGGCAGTCGCGCGCTATCTGGAGAAAACCCATGCGGGCGACGGCACAGCAAGCCGCCCACTCGATCTTAGTGTCGTCGTGGATCGCGCGCTCGACGGCGAGCAAGCCGCCATCGACGCGCTGACCGAGACGGCGCATTATCTCGGCATCGGCGTCTCAAATCTGATCGTGGGCTTAAGCCCCGAAGCGGTCGTCGTCGGGGGACCAATCGCCCGCGCATGGCCGCTCGTCGAAGACGCCATCACCGAAACCATCCACCGCAGCATCCGTCGCGGCCTGCCATCGGCGCAGATCGTCCCCTCGATCCTCGGCGATCACCCGACACTCATCGGCGCGATCAGCCTCGTCCTCGCCCGCAAGTTCGCATCGATTCAAGCCGCATGAAATGAGCCGGAGTGTTAAGCTGCCCTCTGACAGGTATGACATCTGCCGGAGGAGCAGTCATCACAATGTGGACTCGCACGATCTCAAGCGCGCTTTTGATCATACTTGCCGCGCTCGCCCCGGCTTGCCGCCCGGCCAGCACCAGTTCAAACAGCAATGCTGTACAGACGACAGCCCAGACTCTTTCAAGGGATGAGCGGATGGAGATTTTCGTAGAGGTCTGGCAGACGATCAACGACAAGTACTACGATCCATCATTCAACGGCGTGGGCTGGCTGTCGGTGCGTGAGCGTTACCGCCCGCGCGTCGAGGCGGCAGCCAGCGACATGGAATTTTACGGGACGCTCGAAACGATGCTCGCCGAATTGCGCGACAATCACACACGCTTCTTCGGCCCGCCGCCACCGGGTGTTCCACAGGACGGACAGCCGAGCAGTTTAGGACTGTCGCTCGGCGAGGCCGAAGGGCAGACAGTCGTGACGGAAGTTGAATCGGATTCCGCCGCGGCGCGGGCCGGCGTGCGTCCGGGCATGACGCTGCGGACAATCAACAAGCGACCCGTCGAAAATTTGTACGCGGAGATTCGCGCGAATTTTGCCGGCGCGTCGTCCGAGCGTTCGTTCAAGAGTCTGATGCGGGGGGCGCCCCTCTACGGCGGGTTTTTAAGTTCTCCGCGCACGCTCGGCCTCGTCGATTTCGACGGCAACGAATTTAGCGTCACGCTGGAGCGGCAGTTGATTGCTCCGCCGCCTCACGTCACGTCCCGCCGCCTCGCGTTCGGCTATGGTTACATCAAGTTCGACAGTTGGACCCCACCCGCCGACGCGCGCTTCGGCGAAGAGTTGGACAAACTACGCGATACGCCCGGCCTCGTCATCGATCTGCGCGGCAACGGCGGCGGGCAGTCCGACGTGCTGCTCAACATCGCCAGTAATTTTTTCGCAGAAAAGACTTACTACGGCGTGCACCCGTCGCATACATCGTGGGCATATATGACGGATCAACTATGGCAGAGCGACCACAATAGATTGTGCGCTTGCTGTTT
>Ga0136614_10000330_pt1 | contig 22367 bp, 23 predicted proteins | sample AntDrymUQ2792106_2_FD_106643 | JGI IMG/M metagenome (GOLD analysis project Ga0136614, IMG submission 106643) | Polar desert sand microbial communities from Dry Valleys, Antarctica - metaG UQ279 (21.06) | ecosystem: Environmental > Terrestrial > Soil > Desert | place: Antarctica: Dry Valley... | reverse complement strand
TGTCTTAGCAGTGGCGCTCTTGTCTTGATCTTGAAGGAAAGCATAGAGCCAGACATTCGCATCGATGAAGCTGAGCATCGGCTCAACGTCGCTCATAAACTTCCTCGCGCGACAACGGCACAAATCCTTCAACCTTAAGCGGATGTTCCAGCAGCCGGTCGATCAAGTCGTTCGCCCCAACCGCTCGCTCTGGTGCCAGAACAATCACCCGCACGTTGCCGACGATTCGGTCCTTGTATTCGGCAGGAATCTCGATGTGACCATTTTCGGGTCTGGCTTGAAACTCAAAAGCATTCATTAGTATCCCTCCACTTACCAAACCTTATACGTCCGTGAATGATTGAAGTCAAACGTTAGCCCCGACTGTCGCTCAGAGTCCGGTCAACTCTCGGTGGGCATAGATTACGAGATTGACGCCGGGGCGCAGCGCGTACACCGTCCCTACCTTGTGATACCTCGCGCCGAGTTGTGCTTCGAGTTGCGACTGCTGCGATTCGTTGCCGATCACAATCGGCTCGGTGTAAGCCCCCAGACGACCGTGGAACCCGACATGTTTGTAATCTCGCAGATACCACGGCAGCGGCCAGTAATCAGGCGAGGCGATGGACACCGCGGTCGCTTTTCCGGTGCCGGCGCGCGCGGCTAGGCGTTCAACTTCACTGACGAGGGTCAGGAAGTCGCGCCACGTGTGGGCGTAGACGTAAGGGTATCGGTCGTCGTCATAGTGATAGAAGTTGAGGCGGACGGCTTGGTACGAACCGAGAAGGACGGCGGTGAGTGCCGGCGCGAGGGTCAGGGCGGACCACTCAGGCACGCGCTTCCGGCCCCACTCGTAGAACACACTGACGGCGTAGCCGCCGATGATCGCCAGCGGAACGATGAAGTTGATCGCCAACCACGGCGTTTTGTAGGGCACAAGCGAATATGCGGCGAGGATTCCGAAGGCCCATGCCCCGGCGAAAACCGCGAAGCGATTCCGCGCGCCAAGCACCGCCAGTGTCGCTCCCGCAGCACCCAGCAACAACGTCCCCGCTTCCTCTTGCCACAGCCATGTGACGTAGGTAAAGAATGGCTTGGTGTGATCCTTCGTTCCCGTCTGCGTCCAAATCTTGAACGTCTCCAGCGCGCCGTCGATGCCTTTGGCATATGTGAAGAACGACGAATAAAACAGGATGTTGATGAATACGAAAAGCGCGATGGCGGCGAGCCACAGAAAGAAGAAATGATCGGTGCGGCCAAACCTCTCCGGCACCGCCGCGCCGCGCGCCGCGGGATGGTCGGCAGGCCAGACCCCCTTGCCTTGATCGCTGCGCCGCGCGCCTCCGTCGAAATCTTTCCCCCAATCCCATCCGACGCGCGTCGCAACCCACTGGACACCCCACGCCACACCCCACGCCACACCCCACGCGAGCGCCAGCACGCCGACCGAAATAAAAGCCGTCTCTTTCGTCGCGAACAACAACGCCGTGGCGGCGGACGCGAGCAGTAGGTAAAGCGGCCTCCCCGTGTCGTAGTAGCGGAGCGCGGCAACGACCAGCCCCAGCGTGAAGAATACGAAGAGTGTCTCGTGGATGTAGTAGCGTGACATGTAGACCACGCCGGGCGACACAGCAACGAGCGCCGCCGCCGCGAGCGCGCCGATTGAGCCGATGCGCCGCCGCAGACACAGCGTGAGCCACACCAGGCCGAGGCCGAACAACGCCGGCACGGAACGAATCGCAAAAGTATTTAACCCCGCCAGCAGTGTGAACGGCAGCGTCAGGTAGTAGAGCGTCGGGCCGTGGTAGTTGGCCGGATCGTATTGATAGATGCCTTCCTGCATCAAGCGCTTCACAAAGAATCCGTTCACGCCCTCGTCGTGATGAAGCGGCTTGAGTTCGAGCGCGACGAAGCGCAGCACAGCGCCGACCAGCAGCACTGCGCCGCCTGCCAGTCTCCACACAGGTTCCGAGATTTGCGGAGGGCGCGCGACGTTGGCGCCGCTCGCCGCTGGCATGGCGGCGGTCGCGGCGGAGCGGCTTGATTGCACGGCGGACGCACGCTTATTGCGGCGCTGTTTGGTAGAGGCGGTAGCCACCTGCTTCTCCGACCTTTGCGTAACGTTCAAAAAAAGTTTCGTTGACCGACACCACGTCGCGCTCCAGCGGGCCGACCACGATGTAGTCGACCTGATGACCGCGCAGCAGGGCGTCGATGGCTTCTCCGTCACTCGCGCGGCCGGCGTAAATGCGCCGCACGTCGGCCTCACGGAATTTATATTCGATCCCGTGCGTCCACAGGTGACCATCATATCCCATCAGCGACCGCCGCCCGCTGAGCATCACCGGATGATTAAACGTCGGCGCGTGAAGGATGCGCGCGCGCGGCGGCGTCCGGCTTTTGACGAACTCGGCGAACTCCATCCCCGAACGGTCAAAGACCTGTAGATTAGGCGCGCGTGAGATGACCCGCCACACGTCAAGCCCACCGGCCAGCGTCAACAAAGTGAGCAGCCCGACCACTGCGACGCGCCACAACGCGCCGCCATGACGGGCGCGCCACAATCGCGCGAGCAGCAACGCGACCAACGGCACTGAAGCGACGTACCAATAGAATAATATTTTAACGTTGTCCCAAATCCAAGGTGAAAGCCTGAGCAGGTTCGGCACGATAAAGCAGAGTGTGAACGGCAGGAAGTACAGTAGCAGGCGTTTCGGCACCACCGGCGTACGCCCGCGCCACGCCAGCGCGGTGATTAACAGCGGGATGAACAAACCGGTGTTTTTCAGCCAGAACCAGACAGCGTTCTGCTCGCCGCGATCCCAGCCGAACGACCACTCGAAGAAGTTTTCGGGACGCATCGCGCTCTCGCGCGTGGCCCAGAAAAGTTGCGGCACTGAGATGACGAGCGCCAACGCGAAGAACGCCGCCCACGCGCGCCATTGTCTGATGAACAGCAGCGCCAGACATCCACCCATTCCCATCATCACCCCGAAGCTGTGAGCATGGATCAGCGGCATCAATCCCGCGCAGACACCCGCCGCAATCATCCGCCGCATCGGCGAGACGGCGGCAACGGCACGACGCGGTGACTCCATCGAGACGCGATGCGAACCGGCCTTCTTCCGCCCTCTCTTCTTCGCACTCCCGCGCCCGGCTCGACCACCCGCTGTCGCTCCCGCGTCCGCCTGCTTGTCAGTCTCCGCACGGTCTGCCGCGTCACCCTCAGTCGCATCGATGTCCGCACCATTTTCTTCAGTCGCCTGCCACCACAACGTCCAGATGATGATGGCGAGCGGGAGCCCGAAGAGCAGGCCGCGCTGTGTAATCAGGAGCGTCGTGATCGTGTTGCCCCATCGATAGATTGAGTCAGGCGTGATCGTGTAATCGTGCGGCAGTTCGACGAGCAACTCAAAGATGCCGCGCCCGCTTTCCCGCGCGTCAATGTAGAAGTACCACCAACCAAAGCCGCCGCTGAAGAGCAGCACCACCGGCGTCAATAGTGCCGCCGCACGGTCGCGTGTCAGTTTCAATACCCAGCGATGCAGCAGACCGACGAGCGCCGTGGCGAGCGCCATGTTCTGCCAGAACAACGCGCCCTGTACCGACGCCCCGGCCCGTACGAACATTGCCGCGACAAAGTCCACCATGAACGGGTACGTCAATCGTACACCCGCGAATTCAGGGTGCTCCGGCGGAAAATTTTCGCCATGCATGAACCCCGCGATGATGCCGAGGTGCAGCGGCAAATCGCCGAAGTTGTGGTTGATACCGGTGAAGATGCCGTCCGGCGTCTCGAACATCGCCCGCGCGAAGACGAACCACCACAAAGCGATGACCACTGTGTAAAAGAGCACGACCCCGACCGTGTAAGCATCGGGGTCAAGCAGCGCGCGCCGCACGTCTCGCACCGTGATGTCGATTCCGCCGAGCACCTCCGCGCGCTGCTCTCGGTTCCACAGCAGCACGAGCGACGGGGCGGCGACCAGCACAGCAGCCAGCCATAACGCCACCGGCGTCAACCCAATCAACGAAGCGATAATAAAACCGATCAGGCCGAGCGCGGCGAATCCCGTGCATGTCCCGGCGCACGTGCGCGCCGCGAGCGACGCTTCACGGTCATAGAAGTATGTGGCGAGCGTGCCGCTGATGATGGCAACCAGCGCCAGCGCTAAAGCAAAAGGCATAGGTTACCTTTGGATGAAGACCGCCCGCGAGAAACAAGTTCCTCACTTATCACCTGTTACTGTTGGAGTAAGTTAAGTGTTCAAATCCGACCGCAGATTATACGCGAACCACCTTCGTTTATGGCAAAGCACGGCGCGGCGTGCCACCTGCTGCCTGCTGGACAGTGGGCAACTCACGGTGTAAAAAGTTAACGTTGAATAAAAACTGACTCCATCTGATCGCCGTTCACGGCTCACCAATTAACTTCGAAACATTATGCTTCGCGCAGGTATCGTCGGGCTTCCCAACGTCGGCAAGTCGACTCTCTTTAACGCGCTCACCGCGCAACAGTCGGCGCTTGCCGCCAACTACCCGTTCGCCACCATCGAACCAAACGTCGGCGTCGTGCCCGTCCCTGACGAGCGACTGGAACCGCTGGCGGCGGTCGTCAAGACGCAGGTCATCATCCCCGCGACAGTCGAATTCCTGGACATCGCCGGCCTGGTGCGCGGCGCGTCGCAGGGCGAAGGACTCGGCAACCAATTTCTTGCCAACATTCGCGAGACGGACGCAGTAGTGCAGGTCGTGCGCTGCTTCGAGGACGATTTGGTGATTCATGTCGAAGGCTCGGTTGATCCACGCCGCGACATTGAGACGATTCAGATCGAACTGGCGCTGGCCGACCTCGCCTCGGTCGAGCGCCGCCGCGAGCGCGCACAGAAGACCGCGAAGAGCGGCGACAAAACGGCGCTCGCCGAGATTGATGTGATCGACAAGCTGATGACCGCGCTCGCTGACGGCAAGCCGGCGCGCACCGTGCCACTAACCGACGACGAACGCGCCACCGCTCGCCCGCTCTTTCTGCTGACGATGAAGCCGACCGTCTACACCGCCAACGTCGACGAAGCCACGCTCGCCGACCCGGACGCGCACCCGCACGTGCGGACGGTTCGTGAAATCGCCGCGAGCGAGTCGGCGGCGTGCGTCGTCATCTGCGCGCAGATCGAGGCCGAGTTGGTCGCGCTCGCGCCCGACGAACGGCTCGGCTATCTGCAATCACTCGGCGTCAACGGGAGCGGCGTGGATGATCTCATCAAGAGCGCGTACCGGCTGCTTGGGCTGATGTCGTTTCTCACGGCGGGCGAAAAAGAGGTGCGGGCGTGGACGATCCCACAAGGTACGCGCGCTCCACAGGCGGCGGGGACCATCCACTCCGACATCGAGCGCGGCTTCATTCGTGCCGAAGTAGTCGGTTACGACGACCTGACGCGCGCCGGTTCTTACGCGACAGCGCGCGAGCAGGGCCTGCTGCGTCTCGAAGGCAAAGAGTACGTGATGCAGGAAGGCGACGTAGTGCATTTCCGCTTCAACGTGTGAGACTCGACTCCGGCCAGGACGCCGCGGATCGTCGGGCGAACTCTGTCATTAAAAGTTCGTTCACCAAAAGTTTACGCGCCGGCTCATCTCAAGTTGAGATGAGCCGGCGCGTAAACTTTTCTGCCCCGGCTAAATGTTTAGGCGGTGGCAGCAAGCCCCGCCGGTGATGATTGCTTTAACCAAGAAGCGCGTGTCGCAAAGAGTCCATCTTTGCTCACCGCAGGACGGCGCGGATGCCGACCAGAATCAGGTAGCCGACGGCGACGATAACCGCCAGTTTGATCAGCATCACGGCGATTTGAATGATCGCGCCGACTCCGCTTAAGACGACCCCGGCGGCGGTCATCACCAGTGGGATGCCGACTACTAACACGAATAGACCGAGAAGAATCATTCCAACAATCCGCATCACGTCTTTCACGTTCTTCATAATTTCACCTCATTATTATTCGTCGCGCTTTTGATTGACGAACTGTGTTGTCCGGCAGCGCCCGACTTCATATACGCAGAATTTTCGGACGTCGTTCCGTCAAGCTGCCGGCCCCGATTCCTGCCCCGTGACGTTTCCTAATTTCTAATTAAATTATGCTAAGCTCGTTTCTCGAATCCTAACCTTGATTGAGATTTTAACCCGGCGCGCGGTGACCGACAACCCGTTCGCGCCGCGCGTTTGAAGGGGACGCGAAGCCCGCATCAATCAGCGATGTCATTCCGCACGACCGATAGACTTTTCAGCGAGCCGGAGGATGAGCAGCCGATACCGGTCGGCGCGCCGCTGGCCGAAAGGATGCGTCCGCGCACGCTCGACGAGTTCGCCGGGCAGAGGCACCTGATCGGTGAAGGCCGCGTGCTGCGCCGCTTGATCGACGGCGAGGGCGCGTTGCCGTCACTGATTCTGTGGGGCGGACCGGGCACCGGCAAAACGACGCTCGCGCGTCTGCTCGCCCAAAAGAGCGACGCCCATTTCGTTCCGCTCTCAGCCGTGTTCTCCGGGGTGCGCGAGGTGCGGGTCGCGATTAGCGCGGCCCGCGACAACAGAGGGCGCGGGCCGCGCACGATTCTGTTCATCGACGAGATTCATCGCTTCAACAAGGCTCAGCAGGACGCATTGCTGCCGGCTGTCGAAGACGGCACGGTGACGCTCATCGGCGCCACGACCGAGAACCCATCGTTTGAAGTGACCGGTGCGCTGCTGTCGCGCACGCGCGTTGTCGTCCTCGAACCGCTGACCGAGGCGGACATCGAATCAATTTTGCGCCGTGCCATCGCCGACCCGGAGCGCGGACTGGCGAACCTTCAGCCTCAGATTTCAGACGAAGTGCTGGGACGACTCGCGCACGCCGCCGGGGGCGATGCCCGCGTCGCGCTGGCGGCGCTCGAAGCAGCGGTCGAGTCAACCGCGCCCGACGCGGGCGGCGCCCGCCATGTTACCGACGAGACGGTTGTTGAAGCCGTGGGTCGCGCCCGCTACGCCTATGACAAAGGCGGCGAGGAACATTACAACCTCGCGTCGGCGCTGATAAAATCACTGCGCAACTCGGACGTGAATGCGGCGCTCTATTGGCTGGCGCGCTTGATCGAAGGCGGCGCCGACCCTGTTTTCATTGCGCGCCGTTTGTGCATTCTCGCTTCCGAAGACATCGGCCTCGCCGATCCGCAGGCGATGGTGCAGGCGGCGGCGGCGGCGCAGATTACGCAACTTATCGGTCTGCCGGAGGCGCTCTATCCGCTGTCGCAGGCGACCATCTATTTGGCGCACGCGCCGAAGTCTAACGCCGTCAAGCGCGCGTTCCACGCCGCCGCCGAGGACGCCCGCGAGACAGCCCGCGAGCCTGTCCCGCTGCATCTGCGCAACGCAATTACGCCGCTGATGAAACGCACTGGCTATGGCGGCGGCTATCGCTACGTTCACGACGACCCGCGCGCGCGCGAAGAGATGGAGTGTCTGCCCGAACGTTTGCGCGGGAAAAAGTACTGGGATGGAATAACCAATAACTCAAACGTGACAGGTGACAAGTGACGGGTGACAGGATGAATGCGGAATGCGGATTGCGGATTAAAAAAAGACTCTTCTAGTTCTTCAATCGGCAATCAACAATCCCTTGGGTCTGTCCTGTCACCTGTCACGATTTACCTGTCACGTTTGAAAAATAAGGAGGTGTGAGTGAGCAGTCTGATGGCTACTATGATTTCAGGTAAATCGGACAAGGAGATGGCCTTTCTTCACGATCTTTATGTATCGACCGACTGGGGCGAGCGATTCGCGGAGTTGATTGACGAGCACGTTAAGCTGCCGAAGAGTGGCCGCGTTTTGTACGTCGCGGCGGGCACGGGCGGGCATGTGCTCGCGATGCAGGAGCGGGCCGACGACGAGGTCACGATCATCGGCGTGGACGAGAGCGAGGAGCGTCTGAAGCTCGCGCGCGAGAAGGCGGCGGTGGTCAAAGCGGGCGGGCGGATTGAATTCCGCGCGGCGCAGTTGGAGACGCTCGCGTTCGAAGACGATTTGTTCGACCTGGTGGTCGGCGACGCTTCGATGGTTGCGCCGGAGCGTCTGCCAGAGGTGCTCGCGGAGATGGTGCGCGTCGCCAAGCCCGGCGCGCGGGTCGCATTAAACGTCGTCACGGCTTCGAGCTTCGGCGAGTTTTTTTCGATCTATTGGGAAGCGCTCATTAACGTCGGGATGCTGGCGCAGAGCGAGACGGTCGAGACATTGATTAATGAACTCCCGACCGTCGCCGGCGTCGAGGCTCTGGCCGCCACGGAGTCGCTTGATAAGATCGAGTCGTGGACACGCCCCGAAGAGTTCGACTTCGCTTCGGGCGATGATTTCCAGAACGCGCCGCTGATCAAAGACTTCCTGCTGAGCATCTGGCTTGAGCCGTTGCCCGATGGCGATTCGCAAATTGTGGTCACGCGCGAGATTGCGCGCATCATCGATGAAGAAAGAAACGAAGCGGAGTTTTCGCTCTCGGTTAAAGCCACCCTGGTCGTCGGGCGCAAAGCCAACTGACGGCGAACCGATTCAGAATCGAGTGTGGGTTGACCCGAATACCGAGACGTGAGACCAGATCACAAACATTGAGATTGTTTAGATCGAACTAAAGAGAGTGGTCGCCGCTTCCGACAAATGGAAAGCGGCGACCACTCTTGCAACGATTGATTCTCGATTCAGCGCGGTTTGTTGAGGCTGAACTTTTCGGCCGCCAACTCATCTTCGCGGATGGGGGTCGACTCGGCGGCGCGCAGTTGCTCGCGCTGGCGTGCGCTCTCTAGTTCGCGCTCGTCTTCGCCTTCGTTGACGCCTTTCTTAAACTCGCGGATGCTCTTCCCCATCCCCTTGGCGAGTTGCGGGAGGCGCGTGCTGCCGAATAGCAGCAGGAGGATGACGAGGATGATGATTAATTCCTGCATACCTAATCCAGCCATAACTAAAACCCTCTGCCGGCCCCGGCCCGGCGTAAGTTAAAGACGGACGCTTCAGTTAGCCGCGTCGTCCGATTCGTAGTAAAGGTATTTGCGCCACGTCTCGTCGGCCCGCCCCAAATAGCGCATGATCTGACGATTGACGTGGTGTGAAAACCCGCGCGGACGGCGAACCAGATGCATCTTCGCTTCCTCCGGCGTCCGACTTCCCTTGCGATGGTTGCAGCGCTTGCAGCAGGCCACCAGATTATCCCACGTCGACTCGCCGCCGCGCGAGCGCGGATGCACGTGATCCAGCGTCAACTCTGACGGTGGCAGTTGCTTGCCGCAATACTGACACGTTGAATGATCTCGCAGCAGAATGTTCTTACGCGACAGCGAGCGGTTTTTAAACGGAATGTGAATGTATTCCGTCAGACGAATCACCGAGGGCGCGTGGATCGACATCTTCGCTGCATGCAGCACGTGCCCGTTATGCTCTTCGACGCGCGCGACTCCCTTAAAAATCATCACAATCGCGCGCCGTTCATTGCACACGTTAATCGGTTCGTAAGACGCATTAAGGACTAAAACCCGTCCATTCATACTGTTTCCTGATATTACGCGCGCGCGGTCGGAAGTGTCAAAAGGCCGCCACCCGCGCGTCTCGCGCTCCCACCTTTCGCAAGCGGCGATTACAGGCACCACGAACACTCCTCGCAGTCAGCATAACCCCGGATCGTTTCATCTTTGTTAATTCTCCACCGCCGGAATGCGGCGACGCGGCGTTGAAGAGTCGTCATCTCTCGCAATCGCCGCGTCGCTTTTTTTTGAGGGGCACCCTTTCGTACATCAGATAGGTTTCGCCCTGTGGACTACTTAAAACTACCCCCGAAGCATAACTCACCTCGGCTGATATTTACGACCGCCGCACGTTTACCCGACGTTCGTACATCCTCAGCGGCTTCCGGGGTGTAAGGCATCAACTCGGCGTGAGATGTTCTGCCGAAGGGGAATATCCTGTCGAGCAATCTGATCGAGAGCGGGAGGTGCGGCCAGACCAGCATAATCCTTTCCGGCAACCCGGACCTCATCCATTCAGGTGCGGGGTCAAGGAAGTGGTGTGCCTTGTAACCCCGCAACTTGCACAGCCCGTAATAGACCTCGAAGGCGAGAAAAAATAGAACTTGGCGGGCACGACGGGCGTGACTCTTCGGGTGGCTATACAGCATGATGAACTTCAACCATTCGACTCTTTTACCCATCACTGCCTTCCCTACCAAAAAGAAACCCAACAACTTGATGTCACCTTAAACTTCGGAAGCGGTCGGTGGCTTCGACCAGCGCGGCGGTGTTGCCCGGTTCGAGCGCCGAGTGGCCCGCGTCAGGAGTGATGCGCAAGTCGGCTTCCGGCCACGCCCGGTGCAACTGCCACGCGCTGACCAACGGACAGACCACGTCGTATCTGCCCTGCACGATCACGGCGGGGATGTGGCGAATTTTGTCGACGTTCTCGATGAGGTAATTCTCCGTTTCGAAGAAAGCGTTGTTCATAAAGTAGTGGCATTCGATGCGCGCGAACGCGAGCGCAAACTCCGGCTCGCCAAAGTGGTCAATCAATCCCTGATCCATAAAGAGCTTCGAGGTGCTGCCCTCCCAGATGCTCCACGCCCGCGCCGCTTCGAGCCGCACCGCCCTGTCGTCGCTCGTCAGACGACGATGATAAGCCGACAGCATATCGCCGCGCTCGCCTTCCGGGATGATCGACACGAACGACTCCCACACGTCGGGGAAGATTTCGCTCGCTCCTTCCTGATAGAACCATCGCACTTCTTTCGGACGGCACAGAAAGATGCCACGCAGCACCAGCGCCCGTACCTGCGCCGCGTGTTTCTGCGCGTAGGCCAGCGCCAGGGTGCTACCCCACGAACCGCCGAAGACGACCCAGTCTTCGATCCCTAAATGCGCGCGCAGCTTTTCGATGTCTTCAACCAAGTGCCAGGTCGTGTTCTCTTCGAGGCTCGCGTGCGGCGTGCTCTTTCCCGACCCGCGCTGGTCGAACAGCACGATGCGGTACGCCTCCGGGTCGAAGAAGCGGCGATAGTCTGGGGTTGTGCCACCGCCGGGGCCTCCATGAAGAAAAACCACTGGCAGCCCGTCGGGGTTGCCCGACTGTTCGTGATACATCTGATGGACCGGCGACACGGCGAGCATGCCCTGGTCGTAAGGTTCAATCGGCGGATAAAAGGTTCTCATAGCGACATCATACATCAAACAGTTTCCAGTTTTCAGTTTCCAGTTTTGAGCTGAAAACTGAAAACTGGAAACTGTTCTGCCTTCCTACTTTCATCTTCGCTCACCGTCGCCATCACGCGCGGGCGACGGTGAGCACGAAGACCTGTTCGGCACCCGCCGCGCGCAGCACGCCGGCGCACGCCGAGACTGTTGCGCCGGTTGTGAACACGTCGTCGATCAGCAGGATGCGTTCACCTTTGACGAGACGTGGTTGTGTAACTTGGAAAGCGTCGGCGACGCTTTCGCGGCGCGCGCGTGCGTCCATCCCGGCGCGATGCGGTTCGGTGTGAGTCGCGCGGGCGAGGCTCGATTCATAGAACGGCAATCCGGCGGCGGACGCGAGCGAGCGCGCGAGCACCGCCGCTTGATTGAACCCGCGTTCGCGTTCGCGCTTGCGGTGCAGTGGGACGGGGAGGACGAGCGTCGCCGCGTCGAGTGGCGGGCGTTGTTGCGCATCACGCAGCAGGCTGACCACACGCGCGCCGATGTAAGGTTCGCGTTTCAACGCGAGCACCGCCGCGCGCAACGCCAGTTCATAAACCCCGACCCCGCGCGCCGCCGTGAACTCCTCGGCCTCGCAACGGCGGCAGCGAACCTCGGCCCGTTTGTCTTCAGTCACCCCGCCCTGCGAGGGTGCGCCGCACTTCCAACACAGAGTCTCGGCGCCAGTGAAAACGCGCGTCCGCTGCCAGCACGGAGCGCACGCCGGCGCATCGCGGCGCGCCTCGACGCTCGCCCCCTCGCACACGGCGCACACCTGTGGGTAGACGAGCGCTAGCGCCGCGTCGTAGAGCGCGTCCAACTTGGCGGGAAGAATCTTCATCGAGTTACTCGGAGCGGCGGCGGCAACATAAGCACCTCGCGCAAAAGTTTATCGGTATGTAGGATGAATGAACCAGATGTCAGATGTCGGATGTGAGATGCTGGATAGAACACCTGCCCAACTTCCGGACTAACATCCAGCATCTCACATCTCACATCTGTTCCTCGTATGCCGCTCGATGCGAGAAAAGAAAAACCACCCGGCTCACTGCTCGCGAGTCGGGTGGTTCGGCGGACGACACATGTTTGTGTGAACGGCCTCAGTCTTCATTCTCAGTCAACATGCCGCGCTCCTGCAAATCCTGACAGCGGAGGCAATACCGCGCCCACGGCACGGCGTCCAGGCGTTTTTCCAGCACCGGTTCGGCGCAGTTGACGCAGTCGCCGTAGTCCCCGGCTTCGACCCGCTTCAGCGCTTCGTCGATCAGCCCGAGCAGGCGGCGGTCGTTGGCCGACATCGAAATCATAAGCTCTTTCGTGTAGGCGTTGGCGGCCATGTCCGCGGGGTCCTGCGTGGCCTCGGCGTCGCGCTCGCGGCTCGACATCTCAGCTTCCGTCACCTGTCTGAAGAGCGCTTCGCGCCGCTCAAGCAGACGGTCACGGTATGTTTTCAACTTTCGTTTATCCATTGTCGGTGTCTTCTCCTCATCGACTACCCTACTTGCTTTTATGAAGTGTTAAATTTGCGATTCCCGCCTGAAGCTGGTAGTCGCCATCTTCAGCATCTTGTTCCGAACCGCACTCCGGAAGCCAAAAGCCACCCATCACTTCTGATACGGCAACCCGCGCATAATCGTGTAAGCCCGGTACAGTTGCTCGACGAGCACCACGCGCGCCATCTCGTGCGTCAGCGTCAGGGGCGAGAGTGACCAGCGAATGTCGGCCCGCGTTCTCACCCGCGGCGCGACACCGTAATGTCCGCCCACGACAAAGGCCACTTCCTTGACCGCCCTTCCCTGCCAGCGCTCGACCTCCGTCGCTAGTTCCGGCGAACTCCACTGCCGTCCCTCCACATCGAGCAGCACCGCCAGGGCATCAGATGCGAGCGACGCCATGATTCGTTTGCCCTCATCTTCGAGACAGACGTGCGCTTCGCCACCCGCCGCTTCGCGTATCTCCGTCACCTCGCACCGCACGAATCGGCTCAGCCTTTTCGTGTAGTCTTCGAGGAGCGCGCGAAGGTGCTCGCTTCTCGTCCGGCCCACCCAGATCAAGCGAAAACGCATCATCGAGAAGAGTTAGGGACACAGCCGAGAGGCCGGGAATCAGTGCCGCGACTCGACCGCCACTCGCTCCCCTTTACTCCCGCCTCCCTCCGTCGTCGATTCTTTCGTAGCGCGCCAATTTCTCGTAAAGATTCTTGCGGCTGATGCCGAGCAGACGCGCCGCTTTGGACTTATTTCCGCGCGCGACCACCAACGTTTCGCGCACGTATTCGGCTTCAAGTTCAGCGAGCGTCAGACGCCGTGCCGCCTTCAGTCTCACGGCGGCCCTGACCGCCTCCGGCAAATCCATCACCCCCAACTCTTCGGCGTCGGAAATGATCACCGCGCGCTCGATCAAGTGCGACAGTTCGCGCACATTGCCGGGGAAGTCGTAATCGTCAAAGACGGCGAGCGCCTCGGTCGTGAGACGCTTCGCCCGTCGGCCGTGTTTAGCGGCGTAGGCTTCGAGGAACTTCGCGGCCAACAGGTGAACATCCTCGCGTCGCTCGCGAAGTGGCGGCACGTGAATCCGCACCACATTCAGTCGGTAGAAAAGGTCTTCGCGGAACGCGCGCCGTCGCACCGCTTCGTCAAGGTCGACGTTCGTCAGCACGATTAAACGCGCGTCGACCCGAATGGTGCGCAGGCCGCCAAGACGCTCGAACTCGCGCTGCTCAATCACCCGCAGCAGTTTCGCTTGCGCGTCGGTCGTCAGGTGCGCAATCTCGTCGAGGACGAGCGTCCCCTTGTGCGCCGCTTCGAAGCGTCCGGGCTTCGCCCCGGTCGCGCCGGTGAACGCGCCCCGCTCGTAGCCGAACAACTCGGCCTCCAGCAACTCGCGCGGCAACGCGGCGCAGTCGATCTTTACCAACTCGCCAGCCGCGCGGCGCGAGCGGGCGTGAATGAAGAATGCGAGCAAGTCTTTCCCGGCGCCCGATTCGCCGGTGACCAGCACGTTCGCATCGGTCGCGGCGACACGCTCCGCGAGCCGCACCGCCTCGCGCATCGCTTCGGACTGCGCGACGATGCCGGTCACGATTCGCTTCTCACAGAGCCATCGCGCGCGGCTGGTTCGTCACCGCGCAAGTCCGGCGGCAGCGCGACGCGCCCGGCGTCACGCCACAGCCGTTCGAGGTTATAAAAGCGTCGCGACTTTTCTTCGAAGATATGGAAGATGAAGTCACCGTAATCTAGCAGCACCCACTCCGCCGCGCCGTAGCCCTCAATTCGCAACGGCCTGACGCCTTGCTTCTTCAGCCGCTCCACCACCTCATCAGCGATGGCCTGCACCTGGCGTATGTTCGTACCGCTCGCGATTAGAAAATAGTCGGTGAAGTTTGCGACCGCGCGCAAATCGAGCACTACCGGATCGAGCGCCTTCTTCTCGCTCGCCCCAAAGAGGGCCGTGCGGACTCGCTCGTCCAATCCTTCGTCGCGTGTGCCTTCAGCCACGCCGTGCGTCTCGGGCGCGACCGTCACCGGCGTCGCCTCGGCTGTTTGACGTGATTTAGTGTTTGCCATCACCGTGTCCGGCGTTAAAAAGTTTTCGTTCATGCGCTTCCTTGTAAAACTTGTACTTCGTAATGTAACCCGCCACCGAAGGCGCGACCGCTTCCGCCAGCATCCCGCCCCGGCCTTCGGACACCGCACGGCGAATCGAGGTCGATGAAACGTCAATATGCACGATGTCCGTCAGAAAAATTTTCGTCCCCGTACCTTCGTCAAGCGTGCGTTCGATGACCCCGCCGCCCGCCCCGCGCACGTCAATAATTCTGTTTCGCACATCGCTTGTGACGTGCCCTGTGCTCAGTTCACAGCCGGGACGGGTCACGACGATATGATCTACCATCGTCAGCACCCGTTCCCACTCACGCCAGGTCGTGATCTCCTCCCACGAGTCCGCGCCCATCACGAAGAAGAGCCGCGTCATCGCGCCGAGCGCTGTTTTGAACCGCGACAACGTATCGACCGTGTACGGGCGCTGCGGCTCATCAATCTCGGCGGACGAAACGCGCAGGCAATCGTGATGCTGCGTCGCCAACGCCAGCATCGCATATCGATGCAGCGCCGGAGTCACCGTCCTTCCACGCTTATGCGGCGCAACATACGCGGGGACGAAGACCAGTTCGTCGAGTGCGAAGAGCGTCAACAGGTTTTCGGCCACTGCGGTGTGGCCGACATGCACCGGGTCGAACGTCCCGCCGTACAGTGCGATGCGCTTTAATCGTTCCATCGCTCGCTTTCGGTCTCGTGCATGGCGCTTACGTCCGCCGTTACCGCCGCTGCGCGCTCCGCGCCGTTAATGTCGTCAAGCGCTTTCGCCACCGCGCAGACCAACTCGCGCACGCCGCGGTTCGTGGCCGAGGAGATTTCGTAAAAATCCCTGCCGTCTTCGGCGGCCCGCGCGCGAAGTCGTTCGACGCGCTCCGGCTCGTCGAGCGCGTCGATCTTCGTCGCGACGACGATCTGCGGGCGCTCCGCGAGTTGTGCGTCGTAGGCAGCCAGTTCCCGGTTAATGACTTCGTAGTCGATCACCGCGTCGCGCCCCGACTGTGAAGACACGTCAACCAGATGAAGCAGCAGTTTCGTCCGCTCGACGTGGCGCAGGAAGCGGTCGCCGAGGCCGGCCCCCTGATGCGCGCCCTCGATCAACCCGGGAATGTCCGCGACGACGAACGTGCGGAACTCACCTAGATCAACCACGCCAAGGTGCGGTTCGAGCGTCGTGAAAGGGTAGTCGGCGATTTTCGGCTTGGCGGCGGAGATGGTCGAGATGAGCGTCGACTTGCCGGCGTTCGGGTAGCCGACGAGTCCGACATCGGCAAGTAGTTTCAACTCGAGTTGTAACTCGCGCTCTTCGCCGGGGCTTCCGTCCTGATGGTAACGCGGCGCGCGGTTGGTCGAGGTCGCGAAGTGCGAGTTGCCGAAGCCGCCCCGCCCCCCCTTCGCCGCCGACCAGCGCTGCCCGTCCTCGGCGAGGTCGCAGAGCAGGTCGCCCGTCTCTACGTCGTAGACCTGCGTGCCGACGGGCACACGCACGGTGATGTCTTCCCCTTCGCGCCCGTAGCGGTTCGAGCCTTCGCCGTGCCGGCCTCGCTCGGCCTTATGTTCCGGGTTGTAACGCAGGTGGAGCAGGGTGTTGACTGAAGAATCGGCGACCAACCACACGTCGCCGCCGCGCCCCCCGTCGCCGCCCGACGGCCCGCCGCGCGGCACAAACTTCTCGCGGCGAAACGCGGTCACGCCGTTGCCGCCATGCCCCCCACGGACGAGAATCTTGACGCGATCTATGAACAACTGGCGTTCTCAGAATTTCTGATCATTGACTATCGTATTAACTACCACTGCCGGGGCGGTCACCGACGCTGTGAAGACGTCCGAGTGCCCAAACTCGCAGTCTGATTTTCGCGTCAAAAAATCAAATGACGCCCGACGCTGTGCGTGTTGACACGCGGCGCGGGCGTCGTACCAGAAGTCGGTTGCGGATTCGCCGAACTAAGCGGCGATTGCCTGGGATGGCTCCTGCTGAGGAGCGACGCCGGCCTGTGCCTCCGCGTAGACGCTGATGAATTTACCTTGACGCCCCTTGTCTTCAAACTTGACGAAGCCTTCGATCAGCGCGAACAACGTATCGTCTTTGCCGCGCCCGACGTTTTTGCCCGGCTTCCACTTGGTCCCGCGCTGGCGCGCAAGAATGTTTCCACCGAGCACGTGCTCGCCGCCGTACTTCTTCAAGCCCAATCGTTGCGAATTTGAGTCGCGCCCGTTGCGCGAAGAACCTACACCTTTTTTATGTGCCATATAAATTTTGGATTTGCGATTTTCGATTGCCGATTCGTGATTGAAGATAAAGCGGTATGTTCCTGGTAGCTTCTTCAAATCGCAAATCGCAAATCCTTTCCTTCCTATCCGATTGAATCAATCTTGACCGTTGTGTAATTCTGCCGGTGGCCCTGTGTACGTTTGTACTGTTTGCGACGCTTCTTTTTGAAGACGATGATCTTCTCGCCGCGACCGTGATCGACGACCGTCGCCGCGACGCGGGCGCCTTCGACCAGCGGCGAGCCGATTTTCACTCCGCCATCCGCGCCGCCAACCACTAACGCCTCAAGCTCGACGGCCTCGCCGGCTCGCTTATTAATCGTGGGCAGACGCACCCGCGCGCCCTCTTCGACGCGGAACTGCTTGCCGCCCGACCTGATGATTGCGTAAGCCATTTTTTTAGTCCTCCTACTGGCAAGGCCGGCCCTGCCATACAAAAGTCGTATATTATAGAACGCTGGATAGCAGCGTCAAACGCCGAGCGGTTGACACCCGACGCGCCCCGCACGCCCGTGACTGCTATCTCACTTCGACCCGTTACGCCGCTTAAAATCTTCCATAAACTTTGTGGAGTACGCGCCCGCGCGGAACTCCGGGTCGTCCATAATCTCCAGGTGGAGCGGGATCGTCGTCTTGATGCCTTCGATGACCATCGCTTCGAGTGCCCGGCGCATCCGCGCGATGGCAAGTTCGCGCGTGCGTGCGTGGACGATCAATTTCGCGATCATCGAATCGTAGTAAGGCGGCACAAAGTAGCCGGGGTAGATGGCTGTGTCGACGCGAACTCCGGGGCCGCCGGGCAGGTTGCAAGCGGTAATCAAACCGGGCGACGGCGCGAAGGTTTCCGGGTTCTCGGCGTTGATGCGGCACTCGATGGCGTGGCCGACGATGATTACGTCCTGCTGCGTGTAACCAAGCGGCTCCCCCTCGGCGATGCGAATCTGGTTGCGCACGATGTCGGCCAACGTGACCATCTCTGTCACCGGATGCTCGACCTGGATGCGCGTGTTCATCTCCATAAAGTAGAAGCGCCCGTCTTCGTCAAGCAGAAATTCAATCGTACCCGCGTTCGAGTACCCGACGCGGAGGCAGGCTGCGACCGCCGCCGCGCCCATCTGTTCGCGCAACTCCGGCGTCAGGGCCGGTGACGGCGCTTCCTCTAAAAGTTTCTGGTGGCGGCGCTGCACCGAACAGTCGCGCTCGCCGAGGTGGACGCAGTTGCCGTGCTCGTCGGCGAGCACTTGAATTTCAATGTGGCGCGGGCGCTCGATGTAGCGCTCGATGTAGATGTCGCCATTTTTGAACGCCGCCACCGCTTCATTCGACGCCGTCTGCATCGCCGGCCCGAGTTCCTCTTCGGTGCGCACGATCCGCATCCCACGTCCGCCGCCGCCCGCCGCCGCCTTGACGATCACCGGAAAGCCGATCCCGCGTGCGAGCGTTAATGCCTCTTCTTCAGATTGCAAAGGGTCAGGACTACCCGGCAGAATCGGCAGCCCGGCTTCTTGCATCGCGCGGCGGGCCTCGACTTTGTCGCCCATCATCCGAATCACCGACGACCGTGGCCCAATGAATTTAATGTTGCACGCCTCGCAAATTTCGGCGAAGTAGGATGACTCGGCAAGGAAGCCGTAACCCGGATGAATCGCGTCGACGTTGGTGATTTCAGCGGCGGCGATCACCGACGGAATGTTCAGATAACTCTGCGCTGAGGGCGCGGCGCCGATGCACACTGACTCATCAGCGAAACGCACATGCAGCGAGTCGCGGTCCGCCTCGCTATGCACGGCGACGGTGCGAATGCCCATCTCTTTGCAGGTCCAGATGATGCGGCAGGCGATCTCGCCCCGGTTGGCGATTAAGATTTTGCTGAACCTACGCATGTGTTATTTCAAAAACCGAAAGCTCCGAAGTCGGTCATCGACATGTGACGTGAAGTGCTTTGACTTCGGACTACCTTTTGACTCCGAAAAGCGGCTGGCCGTATTCGACGGGTTGCCCGTCCTCGACGTAAATTTTCTCGACGACGCCGGTTGTCTCGGCCAATATTTCGTTCATCAGTTTCATCGCCTCGATAATGCAAACCACCGTATCCGGTTCGACGGCGCTGCCCGGACGAATGAACGGCTCGGAGGTCGGCGACGGTGAGCGATAAAATGTCCCAACAATCGGCGAGGTGATGTCGTAAAGTTCTTCTGTCCTGGCTCTGACGGAAGAGGCCTCCGGTTTGGTGGTCGCGGGGGTTGTCGCCGGATTAGCTTCTGGCCCGCCCTGCGGCATCCCGCTTTGTGCTGCCCCAGCCGTGTTGGTCACAACGGGTGGTGCCGGCGCTTGATTCGATGGCGTCGCCGAGACAGCAAGGCCCGATGGCGCGACGCTCGCTTGCGGCGCGAGGTTGCGGCGCAGGTGGACGCGGATCGTTTCATTCTCAAGCTCGAAATCCGTCAGGCCGTGTGAAGTGAAGAGCTCGACCAACTCGCGCAGTTCTTCCATGTTGAGCGAAGCTTCTGGGTGTCGCCGCTGATTCGGCGTGGCGGGCTGATGCCGACCACGACCGCCACTACCTCCGCCGCCATGCTGGCGACCTCCGCCACTACTGCGACCGCTACTCTGACCGCTACTGCCACGCTCGTCCTGCGGCCCGCCAGTCCGCCGCGTTTGATTGGGTTCCGGTAGTTGCGATTGTTGATCTTGATCGCTCATGCTCAATTGAACTCCGCACCGGCGAGACGAAAGCCCGCCCGCGTCGATGACCGCCGCAACAATGGGAAAGCCCCAACACCGCTGGTGCGCCTGCGGTTGATTGGGGCCTGCGGCTGGTGTGTAGGCGCCGAGCGTCACTCGGCCAGCAAAAGCAATCCGGGTGCGCCGGAGCGCCACTCCCGTCAACACTACACTGTATCTTTCTCGTTAGCGGTTGACTCAGTCTTCTCGGAGCGACGACCGCCGCTGCCGGCTTTGTCACTATCTTCCGGCTTCGGAATCGATTCTTCGCCGCCACCGCGCGCCGCCGTCGTCTCTTCTTTTTCGTACGTCTTGTCGGCCTTATGACCGCCACGCCGACCGCCCTCGGCGGCGCCCGACTTACTGGCGAACGAGGTCTTCGTCTTGCCCGAAGTCGCCGATTTGGCGCCCTTCGCAGTAGAAGATGCGGCGTCACGCTCGCGCGGGTTATCGACAAACTCAATGATCGCGATTTCGGCATTGTCGCCGTCGCGGCGGCCAAGCTTGATGATGCGCGTGTAGCCGCCCGGACGATCTTTGAAGCGTTCGCCGAGTTCGTCAAATAACCGTTTCAGCGCGAGAACTCCGGCGGTACGCGGGGCGCGAACCCCGCCGCGCTTACCCGTCGACGACGCCTGCAAGCGGTTGCCGGAGTGAAAAAAGGCCGACGCCTGCCGACGCAAATGCACCGCTTCGACCGCCGCGTTGTCCCCGTCGAGTACCTTTGCGCGTCGCGACAGAGTAATGGCGCGCTCGATGAACGGCCGTAATTCTTTCGCCTTCGGCAGTGTCGTGATGATGCGCTCGTCGCGCGCGTTAACCAACGAGGTCGCCAGATTGCGTAGCATCGACATGCGGTGCTCCGTGGTGCGTCCCAGTTTGCGATGTGCTTTTAAGTGTCGCATAGCTTGATACTGATTAAAGGATGCGAACCGACGAGCGATGACCAGCTCGTCGTTCGATGTCTACCGCCCGCCTGTCTTCGCTAATCGATCTCTTCCTCGTCGTCCTCGAAATCGCTGATGTCGCCGTCGCGCCCACCGGACCCGGGAATCGGGTTACCCTGTTCATCAAACTCCATCCCGAAGTCGAGGCCCATTCCGTGCAGAATGTCCTTGATCTCGTTGAGGGATTTCTTCCCGAAGTTTTTGGTCGCCAGCATCTCTCGCTCGCTACGCTGCACGAGTTCGCGGATCGAGCGAATGTTGGCGTTCTTCAGACAGTTGTAAGAACGAACGGACAATTCTAATTCGTCCACCGAACGGTCGAGCTGGTCGTTGCGCGGCAGCGGCGGACGCTCCATGTTGGAGTACGCGAAGTCGTCTGTGTCTTCCTCAAAGTTGATGAAGATCGCCATGTGATCTTTAATCAGCTTCGCGGCGAGGCCGATGGCGTCGTCCGGCTTGACCGACCCGTCGGTCCAGACATCAATCGTCAGTTTATCGAACTCGGTGTTCTGACCGAGGCGCGCGGCCTCGACCGTGTAGTTAACCTTCTTGACCGGCGTATGCACCGAATCAACCGGGATGTAGCCGAGCGACAAATCCTCGTCGAAGTTGCGCTCGGCGGAGACGTAGCCACGCCCCCGCTTCAGACGCATCTCAATCCTCAACGAACCGCCCTCGCTGACAGTTGCGAGGTAGACGCTTGGGTCCAGCACCTCGACATCCGCATCGGCTTCGATGTCGCCGGAGGTGACCTCACCGGCGACCTCTTTCGTAATCGTCAAGGTCTTCGGCTCGTTGCCGTGAAGTTTGAACGGGATTTGCTTCAAGTTCAGAATCACGTCGGTTGCGTCTTCGACAACGCCACGAATCGAAGAAAACTCGTGCTCGACGCCCTCAATCTTTACCGCCGTGATCGCCGCGCCTTCGATTGAGGAGAGGAGCGCCCGGCGCAGAGAATTGCCGATGGTTGTGCCGAAGCCGCGCTCGAAAGGCTGCGCGGAAAAGCGCCCGTAACGGTCGGTCAGCGTCTCGCCTTCGACTGCGAGACGGCGCGGCATCTGAAATCCTGTCCAGAGGTTGTGTTGATCCATAGCCATAAATTCTTTTGAAGGAAGCGAACCGATTAAAAAGCGCATGCGGCTCGCCAGGCGCCGCCGCAACCGATGCGGGCCGCGACGCCTTGGCAAGAACCGCGCTCAAAACTACTTGCTGTAAAGCTCGACGATCAGTTGTTCGTTGATTGAGCGGTCGATGTCAGCTCGCGTCGGGAGGCTGGCGACGCGGGCGCTCATCTCGCCGCCCTCTGCCGGGGCCACCCACGATGGACGCCCGCGTCCAGCCGCAGTTTGCCACGCCCCCTCGATGTGTGGGTTGACGCGGCTTGCTTCACGAATGCTGATCGTGTCGTTCTGTTTCACTTGAAAAGAGGGAATGTCGACCTTGCGCCCGTTGACTTCAACGTGACCGTGATTCACTAACTGGCGCGCCTGGCGGCGCGACGTGGAAAAGCCTGCGCGGTAGACGGTATTGTCGAGCCGACGCTCAAGCAGGATGAGCAGCGCCTCGCCGGTGATCCCTTTGATCCTCAAGGCGCGCTCGAAGTAGTTGCGGAACTGCCCTTCGA
>Ga0136614_10000328_pt1 | contig 22393 bp, 21 predicted proteins | sample AntDrymUQ2792106_2_FD_106643 | JGI IMG/M metagenome (GOLD analysis project Ga0136614, IMG submission 106643) | Polar desert sand microbial communities from Dry Valleys, Antarctica - metaG UQ279 (21.06) | ecosystem: Environmental > Terrestrial > Soil > Desert | place: Antarctica: Dry Valley... | reverse complement strand
GCTCGCGGTCCGTATTCCGGGTTGAGGCTGTCGTCGACCTCACCCTTTTCATCAACTACCAGAATGTTGATGACGCGCCCCGCCTCCCTTTCAAGCAGCGGAACCTTTGATTGCTGTTGTAAGGCTGCCAAGTACTCCGTCGACGCCAGACTCTGCACGGCCAGCGCAAACCCGGCGGAGAGCGCCTGCTCCTGCTCAGCAAGGACTTGGGCGAAACGTTCCTCGGCGCGGAGGTTGAGGTAGTACTGCACACCGAGCGTCGCGACCAGCAGTACCGCCAACAGCACCAGCAATCGCGCGCGAAAACTGTAGAATAGACTGAGGAAATTCATGCGCTTTGAGCGTTTAAATTACAAGATGAAGGCAACGGATTGAGATGCCAGCTCGACTCGCCACGAATGCCGTGGTCGCGCCAGGAATTAATTGTTGCCGCGAGCGACAAGCGGATGTTATAGTCCCAGTAGTCTCTAGCGCAAATCACGCGCAACCCCTCCGGAGACTAACATTGGGAACTCTTCCTGTCTCACCGTTATGGCGTTTGAAAGTTGACGACTGTCCACGAGTTGGACTAAATAAAACTATCGATGCAGCACGCTCGCAAAAACTCGAGTCCTTGCTCTCATCTCGACGTCAACAGCGTCGCGCATTTCGGGGCGCGAACGAAACAGTGTCCGACAACATCAGATAAATTACCACGCGGTTGATGGCGATTTACTAGCAGTGAATCGCGTCCGCCGCCTCGGCTTGATACTCCAAAGCGAGGTTTATTTAATGACCCACACGTCACGCCCCCCACTTCATGTTTTTGCGCTTGCCGCGCTCATCTTCAGTCTCCTCATCGCACCCCACGCGGACGCCACCGTCCTCAAGAAAAAAACAACAACAAAAGTTGCCGCTAAGAGTTCGCGCCAGGAGCCGAAGTCGCGTTCCGCGAAATCGCGTGAGAAGAGCGCGGCGAAGGCCAAGCCCTCCGCGAGAGAATCGCGTGGGCGACGCAACGAGCGCGCGTCGAAAAGCGACCAGCGGTCGAAGCGTGATGAGCGGCGCGCGTCGGCACGTCGTGGCGACGATGACCGGAAGAGCGGACGTAAGCTTTCTCGCCGTGAGCGGTTGGCGGAGTCTCGACGCGAGGCCGAGCGGCGGCGGCGTGAAGAGGCCGCACGTCGTGCCGAGTTAGCACGACTCGCTGCGATTGCCCGGGCGATTGCGATTGCTCGCCAGCGGGCCGCCGATCAGGCGCTCCGCGACGAAACGGCCGCTAACGTTCTGCGCGATGACCCGACCGGCGAAGACCTGGAGGTCCGCCGCGTCGCCGTCGAAGCACTCGGCGATCATGCCGGTTCCGTGGTCGTGATGGACCCGAAGAGCGGTCGCGTCTACAGCGTGGTCAATCAGGAGTGGTCGCTGCGCCGCGGCAACGTGCCGTGCTCGACGATCAAATTGGTGACCGGTCTGGCCGGCCTTGCCGAGACGGTGATTGATCCGGTTCAAACCGTCAATATCTCGGACGGCAGCTATCGGCTCGACCTGACCGAGTCTCTCGCGTACTCGAACAATGCTTACTTTCAGAAAGTCGGCGGCTACGTCGGGTTCGAACGGATGATGAATTACGCGCGCCAGCTCGGTCTGGGCGAAAAGACGGGCATCAACCACCCGAACGAATCGCCGGGCCGCTTGCCGATGTTCAAATTCGGATACGCCGTCAACCATATGTCGTCGCACGGTTCCGACATCGAAGTGACGACGATCCAACTGGCGAACATGGCTTCGTCGATTGCCAACGGCGGAACGCTTTTGGTACCGCACCTGCCGCGCACGCCGGGAGAAAGCACGCAGTTCAAGACCGAAGTGCGCCGCCGCGTGAACGTGCCGGATGAGCATCTCAAACGTCTGCTCCCCGGCATGATCGGCGCGGTCACGTACGGCACCGGGCGGCTCGCCAACGATCCGACTCAGACCATCGCCGGGAAGACCGGCACATGCACCGGGCAAGGTTCGAAAGTCGGCCTCTTCACTTCATTCGCACCGGTGCATGACCCGCGCCTCGCAGTGGCGGTCATCCTCCGTGGTTCGGGCGAGCGTGGGCGCACCGCCTCCGCCGTCGCCGGTAAAGTTTACCGCGGTCTCAATCATCGCTTCGGTAATCGCAGCGGCGCGCCGCTGATCGCAAACGATGTGCTCACGCCGCGACCGAAGATTGATCCACGCCGGGCCGCGGTCATCAGCGACGAGGACGCGGAGGCAGACGCCGAAACGGCAGCCGGCATGAACGGAACAGTCGGCACCGGTAACGCATCAGAAGGTGCCGCCTCTGAGACGAACGTCAGAAGCACTCTGAAATCCGTTCCGGCGACACGTCCGACCGATGTTACGACGCGGCCTCCCAGCGCGGCGCCGATCTCTTCGACAGCGCCTCCGACCGCTCCTACTACATCACCGAAGCAGGACGACCAACGACCTCGTCGGGTGCTGACAACCAGTCCTTAGATAAGCTTAAAGTAGTTTAGCCGTCGGTTAGCGAAGCTCAGAGATCAAGGTCATCAAATACTCGATGACCTTGATCTCTGAGCTTCAGTTTTTGAACGCGATTGGTGCGCTTGACACTGTTCATCGGATTGATGCAGTATCTCCGCGTTAAGCTATTGTCACCCTGACTGAAACCCATTTAGGAAACGGCTTTCTTCGGTGAGCGCGTCAGCGGCGTGCGCCTTCAAGTGTCGACGGCAACTGTGCGCCGGACGGGCGCATCTGAAACAAACACACGGTGCCTGATTGGCCGTTCGTGCCCCCGAACTCATTAAACACCAACCTCGCAGAGGAACATCGTTTGGAGGATATGCGACCGATGAAAAAAGTGAACAGACTTTTAGCTTTGACCGCGTTGCTGGCGGTGTGTGCGCTCACTGCTGTGGCGCAGGATGCTCAGCCGGCCGCCGCCGCCGCTACTGCCGCTCCGGCGGATAAGCAGTGTAACGACTTATATGCGCGCTTTGTTGACAATCGGAAAAAGGATCAGAAGGTCGCATACGAGGCCGGTCGGGAGTACGTTGAGAAGTGCCCGAACGCCGAAGCGCAGTATGTGACTTACGTTAAGAAATTCGTCAACGAATATGGCAAGGCGTCGCGCAAATTCGACCTTGGTAAAGCCATCGACGAAAAGAAGTACGCCGATGCTTTCGCCCTCGCCAAGCAGATCGTGGCCGAAGAGCCGGAGGATGTGCGCACACACGTCAGCATTTCATATGCTGGACTGATGAACGCGACCGCCGGCGCAACCAGCAACCCAGCGCTCAACCCGGAAGCGATCAACTACACACGGCAGGCGATTCAACTGATCGAATCGGGCAAGACCGCTGAAGAGTGGAGGCCGTTCGCCAGCAAGGACGACGCGCTCGGCTGGCTCCATTACACGCTCGGCGTATTGACGCTGAAGGAAGCGCCCGCCGAGGCGACGACCCATTTCATCAAGAGCGCGCAGGCGCAGAGCGCGACGAAGACCGATCCGAGCACCTACTACTACATCGCTACCGGTTACCAGTTGGGCGACTACAAGAGAATGTCCGACGAGTACAAAGTAAAGTACGCGGACAAGGAAGAAACGCCGGAAAGCAAGGCCGCGTTTGAAACCGTCAACCAAGTGATGGATCGTATCGTCGACGCTTACGCCCGCGCCATCGCGTCGGCACGCGCCAGCAACAAGCCGGAAGCGCAAGCAAAGGTAACTGAGTGGATGAAGGAGTTAGCGGAGTTCTACAAGTTCCGCAACAACAACGCCGACGCGGGACTTGAACCGTTTATCAACGGCATCATGGCCAAGCCGCTTCCGTCTGGCCCGATCACCCCGGTGGTGCCGACGCCTGCCGCGACGACGGAGACGACGACGACTGGCGGAACCACTTCCACGACCACGCCGACGACGGGTGGGGCCACTGCGACACCGACGACGGGTGCGACCACTGCGACACCGACGACTACGCCGACCACGGGCGGGACCACCGCGACGCCAGCGACGCAGCAGCCCGCAGCGACGCGGCCCTCGACGGCACAACCCTCGACAGCGCGGCCCTCGACAGCGCAGCCTACCACTTCACCTGCGCCGACAACGGCGTCACCGAAACCTGCGCCGACGACGGCGTCGCCGAAACCTGCGCCGACAACGGCGTCGCCGAGTAGCGGTACTGGGCAGGGCGCGAAGCCGAAGCCGTAACGTCTGACTTGAAAACTCGCTCTCATAAACTCTTTTATTGAAGAGCGAACAGAGTTGATAAGCAGCGCCGGGCGCGCGTCGGACGAGCGACGATGTGCCCGGCGCTTGGTGTTAGAATCCGCGTTTATGATCGGGAAGGATAGTCCGCCTCTGCCAAGTCTCGACGCCCTGGAAACAACCCTCGCCTACACATTCACCGACCGCGCACTGCTTGAGCGTGCCCTCACCCACCGCTCGTGGGCGCACGAGCGAGTTAACCCCGGCGAAGAAGAAAAGGCGCGGCGTCTGCATAACGAAGCGCTGGAGTTCGTCGGCGACTCAGTGCTTGGCCTGCTTGTCGCGGCCTCTCTCTTCAAAACTTATCCCGACGTGACCGAGGGTGAGTTGTCTCGAATGAAGCATCGACTGGTGAGCACGCAGGCGCTGGCCCGCGCCGCGCGGCGGCTCGGCGTCGGCGACTACCTGCGCTTCGGGCGCGGCGAGGAGAAGACCGGCGGGCGCCGCAAGCGCGCCCTGCTTGCCGACGCCGTCGAAGCGTTGCTCGCCGCGATCTACCTCGATGGCGGAATCGAAGCCGCGGACACCTTCGTTCAACATGCCCTCGGGCAGGAACTCATTGATGTTAACCCGGCGGCGGCTGCCGCCGCCGATTACAAAACGATGCTTCAGGAGCGCCTTCAGGCCGAGCGCCACACGACGCCGGAGTACAGTGTGGTTGAAACACACGGGCCGCCGCACAGCCGCATGTTCCACGTCGAAGTAAGGTGGGAAGGCGGGCAGGTGCATGGCCAGGGATGCACGATCAAGGCCGCCGAGATGGAGGCCGCTCAACGCGCGCTCGAACAGATAGACGATTTGCCGCGAGTAGAGACCGCCGACTGAAAGATCGAGTCAAGAACAAGCCGTCGCCGGACTCCTGATCGAAAGTCGACGGGCCTGTTCGAGCCTGAGCGAACCTTAATCAAGAATGCCTGCTGCCCGGTGTCCTTCGTCAATTGCTTTTCGGCTTGACCGTTAAGCTTCTGTTTTCTACGATGCAAACCATATGAACAATCCGAACATGGGGGCAGGAGTTGCGGAACCGCCTGCTGAATCACAGACGGGAGCTTCGTCGGCCAAGCAGTCGGGGCGGCGGCAACCGAATCCATCCGGCTCTCCGAACGCCGCCGCCGCCGGGGTGCCGCCGGGGCCGTCGCGCAGTGTCTTTCGCGAGTATTTCGAGTCGCTCGTGATTACTGCGATCATGGCGCTGTTTGGGATGACATTCATCGTCCAGGCAGTGAAAGTTCCGACCGGGTCGATGCAGAACACGATTCTCATCGGCGACCATCTCCTGGTCAATAAATTTATCTTCGCGCCCGGTCCGCCGCTGCCTTTCCTTCCGCAACGCGAGATCAGGCGGGGTGACATTATCGTTTTCAAATACCCGGGCAACCAGAACGATCCGGTGCTGGACGCTAACGACCCGACGAGCGTGCCCTACGTCACCAACTTTGTGAAGCGTGTGATCGGGTTGCCGAATGATCGCATTGAGTTCCGCGACGAGCGCATCTTCATTAACGGCGAGCCGCTACCGGAGCGTCTCATCACCGCCGTCGATCCCGGCTTCAGCGAGCCGGAAAGCGACCCCGCCCACAAAGCACCCTTAGCCATACTCGACGACCCACCCGCGGCAGGCGACGGGCCGTACACGGTCTACTACCGACCCGACCACAGGCAGCAGTTGACGCGACGTGGCGCGGAGCCGCCAGATTACCCGACCTTCGAGGGCCGCCGGGCGATCACTGTGCCGGATGATTCATACTTCGTGATGGGAGACAACCGCGACAACAGTTCCGACAGCCGCTACTGGGGCTTTGTGCGGCGCGACTTGATCATTGGGCGCGCGATGTTCGTCTACTGGTCTTACGACCAGAGCGCGCCATCGAGTGGGTTCTTCCTCCAGGATTTTATTCAAAACTCCCGGTGGGGCCGTACCGGCACGCTGGTGAAGTAATGCTCGCCGTGGCTTGAACAAATCAATGGGAGGTCGGTGATGGCGACGATCTGGGGACTCGGCGGGTTGTCGTGGAAAGAACTGGCGAAGAACGTCTGGCGCGAGATGACGGAGGATGATGTCTTCGGTCGCGCCGCGCAACTCGCTTACTATTTTTTGTTGGCGCTCTTCCCGCTATTGCTCTTCCTGATATCGCTGCTCGGCTATTTCGCCGGTGAGAACAGCGAGTTGCGCGCGGATTTATTCAGGTACCTCAGCACCGTCCTGCCCGGCGAGGCTTCCGATTTGGTCAGTTCAACGATGAACGGCGTGATCGACAGCAGTGGCGGCGGCAAGCTCTCATTGGGCATCCTCGCAGCGCTGTGGGCGGCGTCGAACGGGATGGGGGCAATTAGCGAGTCGCTCAACATCGCCTATGATGTCGAGGAGTCGCGCCCATGGTGGAAGTCGCGCCTGGTTGCCATCGGTCTGACAATCGCGCTCGCGGTGCTGATTATTTCCGCGCTGGTGCTGGTGCTCTACGGCCACGCCATCGCGGAGGCGGTCGCCGGTAGCTTCGGCCTCGGAGAAGTTTTCGAACTGACATGGAAGATCGTGCAGTGGCCGGTCGTTCTGGCGTTCGTAATTTTAGGGTTCGGCTTCATCTATTACTTCGCGCCGAACGTCAGCGAAGCCAAATGGCAGTGGGTCACGCCGGGTGCCATCGTCGGCGTCGTGCTGTGGCTGCTCGTCTCGTTCGCCTTTCGCACGTACCTGAGTTACTTCAACACCTACAGCGCGACTTACGGCTCGCTCGGTGCGGTCATCATCCTGATGCTGTGGTTCTATCTGACGGGCGCGGCGATCCTCATCGGCGGCGAGACTAACGCCGAGATCGAGCATGCAATGGCGAAAGCGGGCGCGCCCGACGCGAAAGAGAAGGGCGAGAAGAGTCCCGGCGAGAAAAGTTCCGGCGTGAAGGATTCAAAAGGCGGCGGCAAGAGCAACGCTGCGGCGTTTGGGCGCGCGGACGCGAAAAGAATCCGGCCCGGCAATCAACCCGCTCAGAGCACCCAATCCCCGCGCGCGCGCACCAACGCTACCGCCTTCGCGTCGCCTTCGCCGAAAGGCCGCCGTGGTGAGGATAAGCTGTCTCTCAGCAAAGTCGCCGTGGTGGCGGGCGCGTGGGTGCTATCAAAGATTTGGCGCGGCAATTCAAATCGGCGCACACGTTAAAGGCCGGCGGAAGTCCGGCAAAATGCCGTCACGAAAAATCGGCGAAGCATTCTCACCCTCACGCCATCGCTTTACTCGGTGGTTCTAGTGCTGCTTTCCAACTCTGCGAGCGCTAATTGCAGTGACAAAATTTTCTTGATGCCGTTGTAAAGCGGCTCGATCTCGCACCATTCGGTCAGCGAGTGGGCGCCGCCGCACGGGCCGGCCCCGGTCGAGATAGCGGGCACGCCGGCGAGTAGCGCGACGCTCGCGTTGTTCGACCCGGTGATCGTGATTGGCGGGCGAGCGAAACCCAACGCGATATACACCGCCTCGGCCGTCCGCACCAGGCGCGAGTCGCGGTGTCCGGGTAGCTGCGATGCCGGGGTGGTCGTGATGATCTCCGTCCTGACCGTCATCCCCGCGCGCTCGGATTCCTCTTTGATGATCGCGGCGATTCTCTGTTCGAGGCCGGCAATCACTTCGTTACTCGTCGAACGCAAATCAATTGTGAACCACGCGTCGGCCGCCTTCGCGTTGACGACCTCCGCGCCGCCGAGCATCCCGATGTTCAGGTTCGTTGGCGGGTTGTGGGCGAGTGGCAACTCGTAGATGCGCGCGATGGCACGGGCCAGCGGTAGCGCCGCCGAATAGGGAGGGGTTGCCGAGCGAGTGTGCCCGCCGGGGCCAATGATGTGGTGTCGATACCAATTGATGCCGATGCCACCGTAAGTGAAGCCCTCGTAGCCGCCATCAAGCGCGATGTAATAATCGATCTTTCCCTTGTGCTCTTTGATGAACTCCTTTGCGCCGCGCATCGAAGTCTCTTCCTCGACGCTGAAGAGAAAAACTAAATCGCCTTTGGTTCTGATACGAGCGTGATCCATCGCGCGGATACCGGCGAGCATCGCCTCGACGTTGCGCGTATCATCGCCGACGCCGGGGGCATAAATCCGGCTGTTGCGGATCGTCGCCTTAATCTTCAGTCCTTCCTGAAAGACCGTGTCGAGGTGCGCGTCGACGACGACGATAGGGCCGCCGCCCGTGCCCTTGCGCACCGCGATTAAATTGCCGGCTGAGTCGTAGCGAACATTCAAGCTTTTGTAGCCGCGCAGAATCTTTTCGACGAAGGCAGCGCGCGCCCGCTCTTTCCCGGACGGCGCGTTAATCTCGGTGATCGCAGCCCACTCGCGTAACGTCGCGTCGCGGTTCTGATCGACGAACGCAAAGGCTTTCGTGACCTCGGACCGCGCCAGCAGCGCATGCGCACGCGACAGATATTCTTCGGGCGATTGCCGGTTGTTCGCCGCTTGGTTGGTCGCTGCAAGATGTGTAGAGAAAGAGAGTGTGAGCAACAACGAGAGAATTGCTTTGTTCATCAATAGTCTACTCCGCCGAACACAGAAAAATTACGCGCAGGTGATTGCCGCCCGAACAAACTACCAGACGAACGGCAGCGGCGCGAGTCGAGAATTTTAACGTGACAGGTGACAGGTGACAGGTGACAAGATCATTGCGGATTGCAGATTGCGGAATGCGGATTGAAAGAAACACCACTTGTTCGGCAATCGGCAATCTCCAGATTCTGTCCTGTCACCTGTCACCTGTCACTACTGAGTAATCGCATTCTGATCTCACTTCGGCCAATACTTTTTGATGTTCGGAACCAGCACAGGGTAAGGGACATACTCGGCCTGCCGCCCGCCGCGGCGCAGTTCTTCGACCATCCGCATCGCGCCGTCGGCGTTGCGTGTGTGAACGATGATGGTCGACGCGGCCTGAAACGCCGGGTTGGATGCCAGCCACGCGGCGACGGCGTATCCGGTGCGTTCGTCGTCGTGCTCGGTGGAGTAATAATGCTCTGGCAGCAGATCGTGATCCAAAAAAATCGCGTCGTACGAATTGGCGCTCAACAGTTCGATGGCGCGCGACGGCTCGATGGCAACATCAAACTGGTCGCGGGTGAACTGCTTCGCAAACCATTGGTGGCGAAGCGTATCGTCGTCGAGCAGAAATACACGCCGCGGGGGGCGGTAAGTGCCAGCGGCGCGGATGCCGAGTTTGGCAAGCAGTCCGTTCAGAATACCCATGTCATGTAGATTGGAAGGCGCGCGTGTTGAGGCAGGGACACGGGCCAATCGATTTCGTGGTGTCATAACTTCGTCGGGCCTAAATATATCACACGGTCTCCGGGTGGTGCGTCTCGCCAGCGCACCCCGGCGTAACTTTCAGTAGAGACGCTTGACCGTCCCGCGATTGGCATGGCATGCTTGGGCAAAGACCGAACCGAAAACCTCATGAGATGTCCGTACTGCGCAAGGCCATTGAGCAAAGGAGGGCTGCGATGCCGTCCCTGCCGCCGCTATGTCTTTAGCTGGCAACTCATCTTGATTCTCACGGTGCTCGGAATCGTCGTCGTGGTTGGCATCCTCGAACTCCTTTACAGACTGGTCTGAAGTCGCTTGCGCCGAACAGAAGCGCCGGTAGTCTGCCGCCAATCAAGGCGGCGGCGATTGGTTGAAGCGAGGGGCGCGGCTGCTTGACCAGGAATTCTCACCAAAATCGGTACGGTCTGATCTCTCTGCAAACCGGTCTTGCAATCTCATTTTCGGATGCTATAATCCGCGTCGCATTTCCGAAGCAGATCAAATTGATAGTCAGAAAGTCAGGTTGAGGTCTTCCACGCATCTGCTCATTAACTCCCTTTGCGTGGAGCCGCGTAGTTTCCAACAGACACTGAAGTAGTACGTTTTCATGTCGTCCGACAACGCCAAAAAGATTCCGCCGCTCTTCGCCGTGCCCGATCCTGAACCGGTCGATGAGAAACTGTCGGTGTCGCGCACACCGGCAGGGCGCGAGATGGCGGCAGGCGTGCCGGTGTCGGCGGCCTGCCCGCGCTGCTTCGGCACCGGAATGGAAGTAGTGTCGGGCAAAGGCGCGCGCCGTTGCGGCTGCCGGACAGAAGGTCTGCGGACGAAGCTCGTGGACACGGCGCGCATACCGCGGCGCTACGATGGGTGCTCGCTGCAAAACTACTACCCGACGCAGGGCAACGGCTCGCAACTCAAAGCTTTCAACTATGCCTTTCGTCTGGTGCGCGAGTACCCGGCGGTCGAGCGCGGCCTGCTGTTGATGGGCACCGTCGGCGTCGGCAAAACTCATTTGTCGGTGGCGGTGCTGCGCGGCTTAATGGATAAGGGCATCCAGAGTCTGTTCTACGAATTCGGCTCGCTGCTGAAAGAGATTCAGGATTCGTATAACCCGGTGTCGAAGACTTCGGAGTTGAAGCTGCTTGCGCCCGTGTATCAGGCGGAAGTGTTGGTGCTCGATGAACTCGGCGCGTCGAAGCCGACCGACTGGGTGAAGGAAACGATGATGCAGATCATCGGCACGCGCTACAACGACAAAAAGCTGACTATCTTCACCACCAACTACCTCGACGCCCGCCGCACGGCCACCGACGAAACCCTCGAAGACCGCGTCGGCGTACGCCTCAGAAGCCGCCTCTACGAGATGTGCAAGACCGTCCAGATGGAAGGCGACGACTATCGGCGCAAGATCGACGCGCAACAGATTTAGAATCTCGCCGCCGCACCATTCCTACCTTACTTGACCGCGAACTGCAACCGCTATTAACTCCAAAGCAAACTGACGAACGCTTCGCTCGGACTCTTCGCGCTGATAAAAAGCATCGTCTCCGGTGTCTGCCGCAACGCGACCCGTCCATCCGCAACGCGCACCATGTTGTCGAAGTGCGTGAAGTTAGTGAAGGTGGGCGAGGTCGGGTCCAAGTCCTGTACCTGTTCGCGTGTCTTCTTTAACCACTTCAGAAAATCCTGAATCGAGCCGCCGGTCTTCGCGAAGTAGTCCGTCACGCGGCGGAACAGTTTCGGGAAGGTGACTCCGCCGGCTTCGAGTTCCTCCCGCGTGCGGGCCGCGACGCCGATTTGCGAGCCGTCGAGCGCCCACAGTCCCAGTCCGCCAGTGCGCGCCTGTCGCGTCGCGTCCGCCAATGTGTTGCGCAGGTCGGCGAACAAGGTGTCGTAGAACAGCGGGTAGGCGTGGCCGTTAAGGAGCAGTTTGTAGTTGACGCTGCGCTTCAACATCACGGTCGTCATGTTCACACTGCTCCCGTCCTTGCGCGTGGTCTTGCCGGCGAAGACGAACGACACGGGGCGGCCGTTCACTTCGAGGCTGCGCGAAAGGATGTAGCCGGGCGTGGCATCGCGCTCAACCGGCGGGTTGACGCTGATGTTGCGCGGCGCGACGTACGGCACCGGGTTGAGTTGTAACAGTCCGGTGAGAAGGTCGCGCGCATCGTCGGCCAGCGGGCGCGGCTGGTGCGTCGACGTTGCGCCCCTCGGCTGGTAATGCAGTTCGAGCGCATCGATGCCCTCGAAGCGCAACTGCACCGATCCGATGCTGGTCAGCTTGTAAGGCATCGCGATCTTTTCGAGCTTGTCCAAATGAGCCGGGTTGGTGGGCTTGAATTGCAGCGAATCACCGTCCGGTTGGAAGCCGGTCTGGCGCCCGTTGGACGACGTGTTGACCAGATGAAACGTACCCTTAATCAGCGTGAACGGCATGGGGAGACATCCTTTCTGGTGAGTGGCTTAACATACGCCATCACGTCAAGATAGAGTGCTGTGGTACGAGGCGGCGGTGCAGTTAATATCTTTAGTTGGTCGTTAGCGTTCGTCGGCGCTGAATATCACTGTCATGAAGCGGGTGACATGTCTTTACAAAAGAGCGACGAAATCATCTACGCTCAAATTAGTTTGTCGGATGATGGCCCGCAGCGTGCTCCTGTCGAGTTCTTTGTGGTTCGGAATTGTTGTTTGCGCCGGAGGGTTGAGGCGTACCATTGTGATGTGACTGCCGCGTTGACGTTGGACGACGAAGCCAACTTTCTCAAGCGCCTTGACACATTCAGCGCCGGAGATGACAGAAAGCTTTGTCACGCGGCAACCTCAACCATTTCCACGTGATCGTCTGGCACCAGCTCGCCGCGCTCCCGCAGGATTTCGACATGGAGGGCGATGGCTTCGCGGATGTTAGCTAATGCTTCGTCGCGAGTCTGACCCTGACTGATGCATCCGGGAAGGCTTGGGACTTCGGCAACGATAAAGCCATCTTCGCCGGGATAAAGAATCACTTGTCGTTTCATTATTTCACCTCGTGAGAATGTGACTTGGCGACTGCCCGTGCTCCCCGTAGATCGTTGATGCGGATCAGCATTCTTTCGTAAATGCCAGTTCAATTCAAGGTGGCGCGGGTAATGTTTAGCGTGACGCTCCATGCACCGAGCGCGCCGGCGGAAGACAGGTCTCGTGGGGCGCGTGTTTTCGGCTAACATTCTTCCGCAAGCGATTCGTCCTCATCCGACCTGTTGTGTATAATTCTCCGACTCGCTTCATCATACTCTTTCACCGCTGAATAAAATTTGCGCAGATGCCAAGACGTACAGACATTAAGAAAATTCTCGTCATCGGGTCGGGGCCGATTGTGATCGGGCAGGCCGGCGAGTTCGATTACTCCGGCACGCAGGCGTGCAAGGCGCTGCGCCAGGAGAGCTACGAAGTCGTCCTCGTCAACTCGAACCCGGCGACGATCATGACTGATCCGGAGACCGCCGACCGCACCTACATCGAACCCTTGACGGTCGAAACGGTCGCCGCGATTATTCGCCGCGAGCGCCCCGATGCGCTGTTGCCGACCGTCGGTGGGCAGACCGCGCTCAACCTTGCCGTCGCGCTCGCCGACGCCGGCATCCTCGACGAATACGGTGTCGAGATGATCGGCGCGAAACTTGAGGCGGTGAAAATCGCGGAAGACCGTCGATTGTTCAAAGCGGCGATGGAGGCGGCGGGGCTGCCGATGCCGCGCGGCGACTTCGCGAAGTCGTGGGCCGATGCTGAACGGATCGTCGAAGAGACCGGCTACCCGGCGATTATCCGCCCATCATTCACGCTCGGCGGAACCGGCGGCGGCGTCGCCTACAACCCGGAAGAGTTTGAAGAGATCGTGCGCGGGGGACTCGCCGCCTCGCCCGTCCACGAAGTCTTGATCGAAGAATCAATCCTTGGCTGGAAGGAGTACGAGCTCGAGGTGATGCGCGACCTTGCGGACAACGTCGTCATCATCTGCTCGATAGAGAACTTCGATCCGATGGGCGTCCACACCGGCGACTCGATCACGGTCGCCCCGGCGCAGACGCTGACCGATGTCGAGTATCAAATCTTACGCGACATGTCCATCACGGTGATTCGCAAGGTCGGCGTCGAGACGGGCGGGTCGAACATTCAGTTCGCGGTCAATCCGGAGAACGGCGAGGTGCGCGTCATTGAGATGAACCCGCGCGTCTCGCGCTCGTCGGCGCTCGCATCGAAGGCGACCGGCTTTCCGATAGCGAAGATCGCTGCCAAACTCGCCGTCGGCTACACGCTCGACGAGATTCCGAACGACATCACGAAGAAGACTCCGGCCTCGTTCGAGCCGACGATTGATTACGTCGTCGCGAAAATCCCGAAGTGGAATTTCGAGAAGTTCAAAGAGGCCGAGGACGTTTTGGGGACGCAGATGAAATCGGTCGGCGAAGTGATGGCGATGGGCCGCACCTTTAAGGAAGCACTCTTCAAGGGCCTGCGCTCGCTCGAAGCGGTGAAGCCTCTCCGCCTCGCCGACGTGCCGAATGACGAGCTACAAAGAAAACTTGCGCGACCGAACTCGCAGCGCTTCTCGTACGTCACCTACGCGCTGCAACACGGCTGGACGATCTCCGAAATTCACCGCCTGTCGAAAATCGATCCGTGGTTCCTCGAACAACTGCAAGATGTAATGCACGTGCAGGACGTGATCGAAGGGCACAAGCTCGAAGATGTTTCGCCCGAAGCGTTGCGCGATGCGAAGGAGTGCGGGCTTTCCGACCGCCGCATCTCGTATCTCACCGGCAGTACCGAAGATGAGGTTCGTGCGCACCGTAAGCGACTCAGTATCGTTCCTGTTTTTAAGCGCGTCGACACGTGCGGCGCAGAGTTCGAGTCGTTCACGCCGTACCTCTATTCAACCTATGAGGAGGAGGACGAGAGCGCGCCGACGAACGAGCGCAAGATCATGATCCTCGGATCGGGGCCGAACCGCATCGGGCAGGGAATCGAATTCGATTATTGCTGCTGCCACGCCTCGTTCGCGCTGCGCGATGCGGGCTTCGAGACGATTATGGTCAACTGCAATCCCGAAACCGTTTCGACCGACTACGACACGTCCGACCGCCTGTACTTTGAGCCGCTGACGTTCGAGGACGTAATGAACGTCATCGATGTGGAGAAGCCGGAAGGTGTGATCGTGCAGTTCGGCGGGCAGACGCCGCTCAATCTGGCGATGCGCTTGCATGAGGCGGGAGCGCCGATCATCGGCACGTCGCCGGATTCGATTGACCTCGCGGAAGATCGCAAACGCTTTGGCGCGTTGCTGCGTGAACTGAAAGTTCCGCAACCCGAAAACGGCACTGCGACGTCGGGCGCGGAGGCGAAAGAGGTCGCGGCTCAGATCGGCTATCCGGTGCTGGTGCGTCCCTCGTACGTGCTCGGCGGGCGGGCGATGGCGATTGTGTACGACGAGAAAACTCTCGATGAGTACATGCGCACCGCTGTCGATGCGTCACCGGAAAAACCAATTCTGGTTGATAAGTTTCTTGAGCGCGCGGCGGAGTTTGACGTTGACGCTCTGGCCGACGAAGTGACCTGCGTCGTCGCTGGTATCCAGGAGCACATCGAAGAGGCGGGCATCCACTCTGGCGATTCTTCGTCGGTGCTTCCGCCGGTCAAGATCGAGCCGGAGCACATCGAAACGATGCGTCATTACACGCGCGTCCTCGCCCGCGCGCTGAAGGTGAAAGGGCTACTGAACATTCAGTTCGCGATTAAGGATGACCGCGTGTACGTGCTGGAAGTGAACCCGCGCGCGTCGCGCACCGTGCCGTTCGTGTCGAAGGCGACGGGCGTCCCGCTGGCGCGCGTCGCCGCGTTGGTGATGGCGGGCCGACCGCTGGCGGAGTTTAATTTGCCGGACAACCTCGCGGTCAGCCGCGGCAACTTCTTCGTTAAGTCGCCGGTCTTTCCGTTCGCCAAGTTTCCCGGCGTTGACCCGATCCTCAGTCCCGAAATGCACTCGACCGGCGAAGTGATGGGAGTTGGCAATTCGTTCGGCGAAGCATACGCGAAGGCGATGATGGGAGCGGGCTTGCAACTGCCGATTGAAGGCACGGCGTTCATCAGCGTCAACGACAGCGACAAGGGGTTGGCCGTCGTCCTCGCGCGGCGCCTCGCACGTCTCGGCTTTGACCTGACCGCGACCTTTGGCACCGCCGGGCGTCTGCGCGAAGTGGGGTTAAAAGTCGAGACGGTCTTCAAGGTCAACGAAGGCCGCCCGAACATCGCCGACCATATCAAGCAGGGCGAAATCGCCATCGTCATCAACACGCCGCTCGGACAAACTTCGCACTACGACGAGCAGGCGATTCGCCGCGCTGCGCTGCAACACGGCGTCCCGTGCGTGACCACGATGACCGGAGCGCAGGCCATCGTCGAAGCCATCGCCTCGCACGAGCAGACACAAATCAATGTGATCTCTTTACAGGAACTACACGAGGAAAGTCTGGGGTCTGGAGTCGCGAGTCGGGAGTCGAAGGCCGATGCGAGCGTCGCCGTTGGACTTGGAGTACAGACTTCAGACTCCAGACTCCAGACTTAACTTATGCAGATCAACGATTCGCAAATTATCAAACGAATTATTGACGAGTGTCGCGTGATCGCCGTCGTCGGACTGTCATCGAATCCGATGCGCGCATCGCATGGCGTCGCCGGCTACATGAAGCGGCAGGGCTATCGCGTGATTCCGGTTAATCCGAACGAGACGGAAGTTCACGGCGAGCGCGCGTACCCGACGCTTTCAGAGGTGCCGGAAAAGATCGAACTGGTTGATGTGTTCCGCCGCTCGAAAGAAGCGGGCGCAGTCGTCGACGAGGCGATTAAGATCGGTGCCAGGGCCGTCTGGTTGCAGGAAGGTGTGATTGATGAGGATGCCGCAAAGCGCGCGCTCGACGCAGGGCTAATGGTCGTGATGAATCGCTGTTGGTTAAAAGACCATGTGAAAGTGTCGCACTAAAAGGGTGAAGAAGTGACTGCCGGATTAACTCCGCTTGATACTCATGAATCCAGAGTCGTGCTGTCCAACATCAGTTGGGGGACTTACGAAAGCCTGTTAGCCGACTTGGAGGATTGCAGCGCCCCGCGCCTCACTTACGACCGAGGAAGTTTAGAAATTGAAAATCTCAGCTTCAAGCATGAGCTTTTCAACGGAGCCGCGAGCTTGATTGTTAACGTGCTGGCCGAAGAGTTTGACATAAATTCTCGCGGACTCGGCTCAACCACTTTCAGGCGCGAAGACCTTAAGCGCGGCTTCGAGCCGGACTCGTGCTTTTACTTTCAGAACGAACCTTTGATTAGAGACAAAGATCGCTTGGACTTGATGGTTGACCCGCCGCCGGATTTGGTTGTTGAGATAGACATCCCCAGCCCTTCGCTCGACAAGTTTTCCATCTTCGCGCAACTCGGCGTGCCTGAAGTGTGGCGTTATGACGGAACGGCATTAGGCATCTTTCATCTCGAAGGCGGTTCTTACGTCGAGCGACAATTGAGCGGTGTTCTGCCGGTTGTCACGAACACGGTGCTCACCGATTTCCTTTCCGAGAGCTTAACAGGCAGCCGCCTCGCTTGGCTGCGGAAGGTGCGCGGTTGGGCGAGGGAGCAGCATCAGAAAGATTAACGAGCTGATGAGCGTGGCAATTCATGCGGTAGTGCTAACCCTCAGCGACCGGTGTGCGCGCGGCGAGCAGGAAGACAAGTCGGGCGTGGTGCTGGCCGATCTTTTGCGCGGAATGGGGTCGGAGATTGTCGCGCAGGAAATCTTGCCGGACGACCTGGAGCCGCTGGCTTCCACTTTGAGGATTTATGCGAATCGCCCGGACGTGAATCTGATTGTGACGACCGGCGGGACGGGCTTTAGCCCGCGTGATAACACGCCGGAAGCGACGCGCGCCGTGATCGAAAGAGAAGCGCCCGGACTCGCCGAGGCGATGCGCGCCGAGACGCTCCGGCAGACGCCGATGGCGATGATCTCGCGCGGCGTCTGCGGCATCAGCTCTGGCGCGCTCATCATCAACCTGCCCGGCTCGCCCGCCGGCGTGCGCGAATGCTTCAACGTCATCAAACCGGTGCTCGGCCACGCCGTCGCGCTGCTCGAAGGAAAACCGCACGATCAAGCGGGGTGACAAGCGTCGCCAGTGTTCTGGCAACATTCGCGCCTGAAAAGTTGTTTGACATCACTCACTTCGATGCCTAATATCTGAGTCGCCCACTGACTACTGACGCGCACGGACTTAAATCACGCTTGAGATAAAAGGCGGTTGACGATCATGCTGCACAACGCGCTCTTCTTCCAAATGACGACGACAACAACCGACGCCACGAACATCGGGGGGCCGATCACTGCGTACTGGCCGGTGATGATCTTCTTCGTTTTCGCGGTCATCTTCCCGGTGCTGCCGATCATCCTCGGGCGCGTCGTGCGTCCGAGCATCTACGGGAAGGCGAAGATGCGTCCCTACGAGTGCGGCATCGACCCAACCACAGAGGCGCACGACCGCTTCACCGTCCGCTACTACATCGTCGCGATGCTGTTTTTAATCTTCGACGTCGAGACAATCTTCCTGCTCCCGTGGGCGATTATTTTTATGGGCGAGGATTTCTCGTTCACCACATTCGCCCTCATCGAGATGTTCGTCTTCCTCGGCATCCTCGTCGTCGGCTACTACTACGCCTGGCGCAAAGGCGCACTCGAATGGGCGTGAGAGAAAGGGATGAGGGCGGAGGGATGAGGGATGAATCCAGAAGGCCGACAGGACCTGAAGGGTCGGACAAAAGCTTTTGCCCTGCGCGTTATCAAATTGTATACGGCGCTACCCCAAAGACCTGAAGCACAAGTATTGGGTAAGCAGATTTTGCGCTCCGGTACGTCAGTCGGGGCGCATTATCATGAAGCTTGCCGCGCGAAGTCAGACGCTGACTTCATCAGTAAGATCGAAGGCGGCTTGCAGGAACTCGAAGAAACTATCTACTGGCTTGAACTAATCGTCGAAGCAGGCATATTCGGTGATGAACGCGTTAAGTCTCTACACGACGAGGCTGGTGAGTTAACGGCTATGTTCGTCTCAATGGTCAAAAACGTCAAAATTCAAAGTGGAAAGGGGAAATGAGAATGTCTACAAAAACAACTTGTATTTCATTCATCCCTCATCCCTCATCCTTTAAAAACTATGGCTGAACATCCAGAAGGAATCGTCCTCACGACCGTTGATTCGATCTTCAACTCCCTGCGCAGGAATATCGGCGCGCCGGTGATGAACGTGAAGCCGGTGCGCGACACGATCAACTGGGCGCGCAAGTCGGCGCTCTGGCCGATGACTTTTGGCCTCGCGTGCTGCGCGATTGAGATGATCGCGACCGGCGCGGGGCGCTTCGACATTGATCGCTTCGGCGCGGGCGTGTTCCGCCCCAGCCCGCGGCAGAGTGATTTGATTATCGTCGCCGGGACCGTGACGCTGAAGATGGGGCCGGTCGTGCGCCGCGTATACGATCAGATGCCAGAGCCGAAGTGGGTGATCGCGATGGGCGCGTGCGCCTCGACCGGCGGCCCGTTCGATTCCTACTCGACGATGCAGGGCGTCGACCGCACGATCCCCGTGGACGTGTACATTCCGGGCTGTCCGCCGCGACCCGAAGCCCTGCTGTACGGCCTGATGCGTCTACAGGACATCATCATGCGCGAAGCGCCGTCGGCGTACATCTTCGAGTCGGACGGCACAGTGCGTCGCCAGCGTGCGTTAGAGGGTGATGATGATCTACAGAACATCTCGCCGCTCGACCGCGAGGCCGAAGAGATTGTCGCCGCCGCGCAGACGTAAGTTGCCGAAGAAATTGTCGGTTTGAAAGCAAAAGAGATCGTCTCAAACGTGAGATGGTCTTTTTTGTTCGTTAAGTAGGTGTGTGGCGTGTGAGGGTCTTCGAAGGCGTGGCGCTCGTGGACAAATGGGCGACGCATCACGGCTGGTGAACCGCGATCATTCCGGGCAAGATACATTCAAAAAATCATTTGAAAGGTTGGCATGATGAACATCGAATACATCCAAATCCCCAACGCGCCCGCTCCGGTAGGACACTACTCACCAGCCGTCATTCACAACGGCTTGATCTTCGTCTCCGGTCAACTACCGATCAATCCGCAGACGGAAGAGAAAATCACAGGCTCGATTGAAGCGCAGACCAGACAGGTGCTGGTGAACATCAGCGAGATTCTGAAAGCGGCGGGAAGCGATTTGAGCCGCGTCCTCAAGATGACGGTTTATGTTTCCGACATCAGTCTGTGGGGTGCGGTCAACGAGGTTTACGGAGAGGTCATGGGCGAGGCGCGCCCGGCACGCGCCGTCGTCCCGACGAAAGAATTGCATTACGGATTCCTGATCGAAATAGATGCCATTGCCGCCGTCCTAAAACCCTGACCTCTACCGATTGTTCTCTTCATGGGTCTCTTCATTGTTCACTCCTTTTCGGAAACGGCAGGAGCATTGAGACTCGCTGCCGATATTCTTCATATGCCGTGCCATGAATACTCACTATGTCGCGCTCCTCAAGCTGAATAGCGATTAGAATGTAAGCGGTGGTGGCAATAGCGAAGACCAGATGCCCAACCGTCATGCGAGGTGTTGCCCAGAAGGCTATCATGAAACCCAACATGATCGGATGGCGCACAACCTTGTACAAAAAGGGCGTCCTAAAGCCCAACTCGGTGTACTCCCGCCCACGCTGGTAGAGATAAACCTGCCGCAAGCCAAAGAGATCGAAGTGGTTGATGAGAAATGTGCCGACAAGCACCGTCGCCCATCCCAGAATGAAGAGCGCCCACAGGATGTAACGCCCGACGATATTCTCAACATCCCATACGACATCTGTCATCGGTCGCCACTGCCAGAAAAGCAGAATCAGGGTGAGACTCGCCAGCAGAACATAGGTGCTACGTTCAACCGGTTGAGGGACAAATCGAGTCCACCAACGCTTAAAAGCAGGACGCGCCATGACGCTATGCTGGATGGCGAAGAGGCTAAGAAGCAGGGCGTTGATCAGAAGCGCCTGAGTGAAGGGCGCAGGCTCGCCGGAATCTATTGATTTGGGCACGACCAGATTCCCGACAAACCCGATGGCATAGAGAAACGTGATGAAGAAAATCAAATAGCTGACCGCACCGTAAACGAAAGCAAATATTCGACCCATGATGTGTTCCTCCTTCCGTGTCTAGTGGTTGGTTTATTGAATCCCGGTTTTTATAAGGACGAGCTGTGCGATAGGAGTAACCAATGGAAGTCCTCCCATCGCAAACGAATCAGTCCTTCGCGCGGTAGAAGTAATACTCGGCAGCGTAAGGCACCTCTGCCACCGCGCCGATGGATACGCCGGGAGCCGTGGGAGCTAAACCGCCTTTGGTGTTTACCCGCTGGATATAAGTCACCGAGTTGAACATGCCAGGGCCATCGGTCGAGACCGTCTGGAGCAGCAACCAGGGAATGGCGGTCGGGTCCGGGGAGCAGCTTGCCAGTCGCGTGGCGACCACTTTGCTGCCGCTGTTGCTCTCCCAAGTGGGGCCGGCGTAGTGAATGCCGACTTTCTTGTGATAGTTGGCGTCGGCGAACAACGTCGCCACCGGCTCCACAAACACCCAACTGGTGCCGTTCCACCTGTAGAGCTGCACGCCCACCGCGTACACGTGGGAGGCCACTCTGTTTCCCAGCGGCGCCTCGATGTTGTCGCAGAGAGGGGATGGCAAGTCCGGTGCATGGTTGTTGTTGTCGCCCGCCCGTGCGGCCGGAATGGAAGGGAGCGCAAGCCCAGCGACGGCGAGCAGGACGACAAGCCTGATGACACGTTTCACTTTCATGTAGCGCATTAACTTTCTCCTTTTAATTGAATCTGTTGTTTCCGGTTTTTGTCAGGACGAGCTGAGCGGTAGGAGTAACCAACGGAAGTCCTACCGTCTCAACTTATCCTTCTCATCGAAGACACTCACTTGAGCAATGTGCTTAATTTGGACCATCAGAGGCCCTGACTCGTTCAGTGGTCGTCATCGCCCGAGTCATTGTCGCCGGAGCTTACTGCGAACCATCGTCCTTCGCCCGCGAGATGAAAACTTGGGCGACGGACTTCCCAAGCTCCTTACCAGCAAGGTTGTCCATCAGGTAGTGAATGCCAGCCCAAATTCTGGTGCTGACCCTCTAAGCCGGGAACAAAAGACTGACAGCAATAGGAGGTATTGCTCCACCTCGTTGAGCACAGCATGTTGAGTGAGCATCAACCTTCCCGGCTTAGAGGGTCAGCACCGCACGTGTCGGGAACAGGTATGCCATGACCTCGGATCGGGCGGACGAGAACGTCGCGTGGTTCGAAGGGTAGCTCGGGAAATTCGGCACCGCGAACACGGGTGTGGTCAGAACCGCCTGTCCGCGCAGACGGCTCTGACTCATTTGGCTAATGGTCGCGGCGCGGTTTCATAAAATTCAGAAACACATAGTTGGCGACATTGCGCCCCGCCGATTGTCCGGCGGTTTGGTCAAACGTGAAATGAATCCCGCCATAGACCCGGCTGCGCTCTTCTTCATTCGCCATCGCCGTAAAGCCCGGATATGAGCGCGTCGCGCCGCCCGCGCCTTCCCATGTGTGTTCAAAACGGATATCGTCGCGTCCGAAAAACAAGCCGAGAATCGTTGATTGCGAAGTGCCGATTGCCGCATGGTTTCCCGCGTAAGTCGGATACGGCGGATTGCCAATCAGCGATGACCAGTTGGCATCCGGCGCGGTGTCCGGGTTGCCGTCTTCGTCGGCGCGGCGAAT